>ERZ773059.1228-NODE-1228-length-12766-cov-3.076548_pt1 | contig 12766 bp, 11 predicted proteins | sample MGYA00580514_ERZ773059 | MGnify/ENA primary metagenome ERZ773059 (study PRJEB29015, sample SAMEA2737981) | human oral metagenome | biome: human oral; feature: human-associated habitat; material: dental | place: China | collected 2056 ...
CGATGCCGCGTTCGCTCATGATGGTTTTGACGTCTTCGAGGTCGGTGTTGATGACACCGAGTTTCTGGATGATGGTGGCGATGCTGTACACGGCGTCGCGCAGGACGTTGTCCACGGCTTTGAAGGAGCCGATAAGGGTGGCGTCTTCGCCCATGACAGAGGTAATGCGGTCGTTGGGGATGACGACAAGGCAGTCCACTTCGCTTTTCAGCACTTCAATGCCCGCTTCGGCTTTGCGCATGCGCGGCATGCCTTCGAAGGTGAAGGGTTTGGTGACGATGGCGACGGTGAGGATGCCCATGTCGCGGGCGACGTTGGCGATGACGGGAGCGGCACCAGTACCGGTGCCTCCGCCCATGCCGGCGGCGATGAAGACCATGTCGGCGCCGTTTAAGGCGTCACGGATTTTGTCACGGTCTTCTTCGGCGGCCTGGCGGCCAACTTCGGGTTTGGAACCTGCACCCATGCCGCGCGTGGTTTTGACGCCGAGTTGCAGTTTGTTCTGGATGGGGTTTTCCTGCAATACCTGTTTGTCGGTATTGGCCACAATCAGTTCCACGCCGTGCAGGTCAAAGTCCATCATTTGTTTCAGCGCGTTGCATCCGCCGCCACCGATGCCGATGACTTTGATCATGACGGGGGATGTGTTGTCGGTCTCGTCCATTTGTATTGTGAAGGCCATGTTTTACCTCTTGTGTGCCAGTGAGCCAATGTGTGATGCGTTAGGGTGACAGGTAACGCTTTAAAAAGTTTGTAACGTTTTGGATTATACCGTCGTTTTCTTCTTTCGCCCAAACGTAGTCCGAGAGCGGAACCTGTTGCAGGTAGAAGAGGCCGAGGGTGGTCACCATGCCCGCGTCGCGTTGCAGGTGTTCGGGCAGGCCTTCGATGGGCGGGGGGATGAAAACGCGTACCGGGCATTCAAAGTGTTCGCCGGCGGCTTCGGCGAGGCCGGGGATTTGCGCGGCGCCGCCGGTGAAGATGATGCCGCCGTCGAGCATTTTGCGCAGGCCGACACGGTGCAGTTCTTTGTTGATGTGGGTGAAGTGGTTTTGGTAACACGTGGCGAGCAGCTCGACCATGTCGTTACCGGCGAGCTGGCGGTCGGGCAGGTGGCCGGTGCTGGGCAGCGGGATGCGATGTTGCTGGCTGTATTTGTTGCGCAGCGCCCCGTAACGGCATTTGAGGGTTTCGGCGGCGGAGCGCGGGGTACGCAGGGCGGTGGCGATTTCGCTGGAGATTTGTTCGCCGCCGATGGGCAGGGTGGCGGCGTGCATGGGCTGGTTGTGCAGCCACAGCATGATGTCGGCGGTGCCGGCGCCGAGGTCAACGGTGCAGACGCCGAGTTCGCGTTCGTCCGTGCTGCTGGCGGCGTAGGCGGAGGCGAGGCCGGCATAGACGATTTGTTCGATTTCGATGCCGGCTTCGCGCACGCACTGGCTGAGGTTGTCCACGGCGGCGCTGCGGGCACTGATGACGTGGACGCGGGCGTCGAGTTCGTCAGCGGTCATGCCTTTGGGGTCGGTGATGCCTTTGTGACCATCGACGATGAATTGTTGTTCGAGGACGTGCAGCAGGGTTTGCCCGCCTTTGTGGGCGAGGTTGCGCGCGCGCATGACGGCGTGGACGATGTCGTTGTTGCGGATGCGGCGGTTTCGGATATGGGCCTGGCCATCGCTGTTGACGCCGAGGATGTGCTGGCCGCTGATGCTGACGATGGCGCTGTTGATTTTGACGCCGGCTTCTTGTTCGGCGATGGCGACTGCCTGACGGATGGCGGCGGTGGCGGCGGGGATGTTGGTGACGATGCCTGCCTTGACGGCACCACCAGCGGCAACCCCGCACCCCAGCACTTCGAAGTAGCTGTGATTGCTGCCGATTTCAGCGATGGTCACCCGTGTGCGTGAGCTGCCGAGGTCGATGACGACTTTGATGGCCTGTTCGTTCATTTTTTCTCTTTTGTCTTGTCTTTTGCTTCTGTGGTCACGGGTCTGACGCCGGCTTTCCAGCGCACGGAGAAGCCGTCATGATAGCGCAGGTCGATGGCGTCAATGTACGGATGGTAGGGTTTGATGACTTTGTCGTTGACCACGACGAGTTTTTTCAGACGTTCGTTTAGTTGATCACGACCGAGGATGATGTCGGTGCCGCCGCTCAGTTCGACATGCCAGACGAGGCGCGGGTCGAGGGTGAGGCGGGCAACATCAAGATGGCGTGCGGCGAGCCACGGTGCGATGTCTTCGTAATATTGCAGCACCTGCTGCTCGTAGCCGTCCGGCCCTTGCAGTTTGAACAAGCCGCGCAGCTTGTCGCTGTCCGGCACGGTGAACGGTGTGCCGCTGGCGTCAAGGAAGCCTTCCTTGCCCCAGCGCACGATGGGAACGCGTTCGACGAGTTTGATTTCCACCGCATCCGGCCAGCGCTTGTGCACGCCTGCCTTGGCAATCCAGTCAAGTTGCTGGATTTCGCCGGCGAGCAGCGATACATCCATATGCAGCAAATCTTTCTGGTGGTGATGGCGGATGATGTCGCTGATGTCAGCCATGTCGCCGTAGCGCAGCGGTTCGGCGATGATGACCCGTTTCAGCGGGAAAAACGCCTGCTGCGTCAGGCGCTGATAGGTCACATAAATCCCGTAAGCGATGCCGATCAAGAGCAGGACAGCCAATGTGCATTCGCCAATCAGCCAGGCGATTTGCCACAGTGTGCGTTCCTCGCGCGGTACGCTGACCGAGGAACGGCTCAAATAGCGGTTTTTCGGAGGCGTGGCCATGACTTATAACGTCTGCGCGAGGATTTTCAGCACGACTGCCTGAAAATCGAGCCCCGCCGCCTTGCCCGCCAGCGGCACCAGCGAATGCGAGGTCATGCCGGGCGCCATATTGATTTCCAGCAGCCACGGGCGGTTCGCTTCATCGAGAATAAAATCGACGCGTGCCCAGCCTTTCGCGCCGATGCCGGCAAACGCGCGTCTGGTGAGCGCCTGAATTTCCCCGCTTAACGCCGCATCCAGCGGGGCTGGGCAGAGATAGCGGGTGTTGTCGTCGCGGTACTTGGCGTCATAATCGTAGAACTGATGACTGTTGGCGGGGCGGATTTCCACCACCGGCAAAGCCTCGTCGCCGATGATGGCGCAGGTCAGCTCACGGCCGGCCACCCACGGTTCCGCCATGACCTTCTCGCTGGCGCCGCCTGCCTTGGCATACGCCGCGACCAAATCCGCCTGGCTGGAAACACGGCTGATGCCGACGCTTGAACCTTCCAGCGCGGGTTTAACCGCAAACGACGATTCGCCCAAGCGGGTAACCAGCGCGTCGAACGACGTCGATTCGTCAATCACCATATCCGGCTGCACCGGCAGCCCGTCCGCCGCCCACAGCCGCTTGGTCAACACCTTATCCATGGCAATCGCACAAGCGGCGACGCCCGCGCCCGTGTAGGGAATGGCCAGAGCATCCAGAATCGCCTGCGTCTGCCCGTCCTCGCCGCCGCGCCCGTGCAAAATCACAAAAGCGCGCGCAAAACCGCGTTCCCGCAAAGAAAACAGCGCCTGCATATCCAGCGTATCGACCAAATGCGCATCCACGCCCGCCGCACACAGCGCCTCGTGCACCGCCGCGCCGCTGACCAGCGACACCTCGCGTTCCGCCGACGTCCCGCCATACAGGACGGCGACCTTGCCAAAATCCATACTCATTGCGTCACCCCATGTTCCGTAGCCATATCTTTGGCGACGCGGCCAATATCGCCCGCGCCGAAATAAATCACGACATCACCGTCTTGCAGCAAATTATCGTACAACTGCTGATTAATTGCGCCCTTGTCGGCAATCAGCACCGGTTCGACCTTGCCATGCGCGCGGATGGCGCGCGCCAGCGCCCGGCTGTCCGCACCGGCAATCGGCGCTTCGCCCGCGCTGTACACATCCGTGAGCACCAGCGCCTCACAATTCGCCAGCACCTCGGCAAAATCATCCAGACAATCGCGGGTGCGGGTAAAGCGGTGCGGCTGGAACACCGCAAAAATCCGCCGTCCGGCAAAGCCTTCCTTCGCCGCTGCCAGCACCGCGCGAATCTCGTTCGGGTGATGCCCATAATCCTCGAACACCTCGGCCGTGCCGTGTTCATGCGCAATCACACCGTGATACGTAAAACGCCGCCCGACGCCCTTGAACTGGCGCAGCCCGGCGACAATATCCTCGTGTGGCAACCCCAGCTCGCTGCACACAATCAGCGCCGCGAGCGCGTTCAGCACATTATGCTTGCCGGGCATGGACAGCGACAGCGGAAACGTCTCGCCGCGCGCCTTATCGACCACATCAAACAGCATATCCAAGCCGACCTGACGCACATTCACCGCGCGCAAATCCGCCTGCTCCGAAAAACCATACGTGCGCACCGGTCGCCCGACCTCGGACAACACCGAGCGCACCCCCTCATCATCCACACACAGCACCGCCAGCCCGTAGAACGGCAAATTGTGCAAAAAGCGCACAAAACCCTGCTTCAAATTATCGAAACTGCCGCCGTAATTCTCCAGATGATCCGCATCAATATTCGTCACCACCGAAATCATCGGCTGCAAAAACAAAAACGACGCATCCGACTCATCCGCTTCCGCGACCAAATACTGCCCGTCGCCCAGACGTGCATTACTGCCCGCTGCCGTGAGCACCCCACCGATGACAAACGTCGGATCCAGCCCGGCATCGGCGAGGATGGAGGCGATCAAACTCGTCGTCGTCGTCTTGCCGTGCGTACCCGCGACCGCAATCCCGAAACGGAAACGCATCAGCTCGGCTAGCATCTCGGCACGGCGGATGACCGGAATCCCCAGCTCGCGTGCGCGCAGCACTTCCGGATTGGCGGGATCAATCGCCGAAGATGTGACCACCACCGACGCATCACCCACATTCTCCGCACTATGGCCGAAAAACACCGTGGCACCCTTTGCCTGCAAACGCTCCGTATTGGCGGACGGCTTCAAATCCGAACCGCTCACCGCATAACCCAGCGTAATCAACACCTCGGCGATAGCACTCATGCCAACCCCGCCGATGCCGACAAAAAACACATTACGCACACGGCGCATCTGGCGGCGTTCAATCCGCCCAAAATGAATATCAGCACTCATCTGAAAAACCTGAACCTGAAAAGTGAGTTAACAACAAAAAAACAAACCCCGCGACAAAACCCCCGCGAATAGGGGGTGGGGGAAGCAGAATACTCGCATGACGAGTCCGGATAGCCCCCGCCAAGCGGGACAACCACGCGAAAAAACGCGGGGAAGGGCAGGGCGGGGAAGCCCCGCGCCAGCAAAAAAAGAGTGAACATAACAAGAACTAGCGTGCCGCCTTGTCTGCCAGCAGCGTTTCAACCTCGGCCAGAATCTGCCCCAGCGCCTTCGCATGCGAACGGCTGCGGGCGCGGTCAGCCTGCATCAACAGCGCACCGCGATCCTGACGGGCAGCGATCAGCGCGGCCAGTGACTCTGCCGACAAATCCCGCTGCTGCACCACCACCGCTGCACCGGCATCCACCAGCGCCTGCGCATTTGCCGTCTGATGATCATCAACCGCAAACGGAAACGGCACAAACAGCGCTGCCAGCCCGGCAGAGGCCACCTCGGCGACCGTGAGCGCGCCGGAACGGGCGATCACCCAATCCGCCGCACCATATGCCGCCGCCATATCCACAATAAACGGCACCACCTCGGCCTCGACACCCGCAGCCGCATACGCCGCGCGCGCCTCATCCAGCCAGCGCTCGCCGACCTGATGCGTGACAGCGGGGCGGGATTCCGCCGGCAACAACGAAAGCGCCTGCGGCAGCAGCGCATTCAGCGCCTTTGCCCCCTGCGAACCGCCCAGCACCAGCAGACGAATCGGCCCGCGATGCCCCAAAAAACGCTGCGCAGGCGCAGGCATCGCAGCAATTTCGGGGCGCACCGGATTACCCGTGACCACAAACTGCCCCTCGGCCAGCCCCATCCCTGCTGCCGCACGGCCATCGGCGAGCAGCACCCGGTCGGCAACCTTCGCCAGACGGCGGTTAGTCAAACCCGCTACCGCATTCTGCTCATGCACCACCAGCGGCACCCGCCGCCAGTGCGCCACCAGACCGCCGGGGCCGGAAGCAAATCCGCCCATGCCGATGACCACATCAGGACGCAGGCGACGCAACACCGCATTCGCCCGCCAAAACGCGCGAGCGAGCATAAACGGCGCCTGCAACCAGCCGAGCAGCCCCTTGCCGCGCAGTCCGCGCACCGCGATGTCATGCAAAACAAAACCCGCTGCGGGCACCTTCTGCCCCTCAAACCCCTTGGCATTGCCGAGCCAATGCACCTCGGCGCCCAAATCACGGGCGGCACTGGCCACAGCGAGGGCGGGAAACACGTGCCCACCGGTACCACCGGCCATCATCAACACCCGCTTGCCCTGCCAGCGGGCGGGATCGAGCTTGTCCATAAAATTCAAATCACTTGCAGCAGTGCACATGAAATCCCTCATGAAAAAGTGTGAGTAGAAACCAGTCATCGGCGCGGACAAGTCAGCAGTGGCAACCAGTACGCGCGGAAAAAACCGCGCAATTATCCCGCGTAACAGCGTAGTGCACAAAAAAAACCGCCCGACTGCTTTTGCCGGACACATGCTGCTCATGAAAAAACCGCGTGGTTATCCCGCTTGGCATTGTTTGCAGCGGTACCCACGCGGTAGTGAAGAGCAGGAATTGTCAGAAGTTGTAAGTCGCGCCGACCATGCCGCTGTATTCGGTTTTTTTATCGGTCATCGGGCTGTCCTTGACTGCGCCAGAAAGTTGTTCGGCGCGCGCGCCGGCGAAGGTGCTGATGTGCGGGCTGATTTGGTATTGCGCGCTGAGGTCAATATAAGGATTGATGCCGCCTTTGGCGTTATAGGCGGACAAGCCGCTGCGCGCCGCTTCCTGTGCGCTCACGCCGTAGTAGTACTGGTTGTATTTTTTGCTGGCATAGGTCGCACCTACGGCCGGGGTGATGGCGAATTGCGGGCTTACTTCCCAGGTGTAGCCGTATTGCGCATCTATTTGTGTGCCTTTGCTTTTACCGGAGATGTCTTGCGAGATACCGGTTTGCAGGCTGCCATAGCCGGTGTTGAGGCTGTAACCGAGGTTGGCGCTGACGCCCGCTTTGCGTTTATCCAGTTGTTGCAAGCGGGTGTCGCGGCTACGGTTCGGTTTGAATTCGTTGCCGTCGAAACCTGCGCCCAGGGTAAGGGTCTGGTTTTCGCTGTCGTAGAGTTTGACGCCGGCTGAGCCGCCGTCGAGGTAGAAGTGCTGGTCTTCGTAGTGCAGCAGCGGTACTGCACCCCAGTGGCTACTGTCGTAGTCTTTGTATATGCCACTGTTGTAGCCGGCACCGATGCCGAGGCTGAAATGGCTGTCGCTCTCTTCTTCGTTGGCATGGGCGCTGACAGCGAGGGCCAGCAGGGCAAGGAGTGCGGGTTTGGTGTGGTTCATGGTGTCTCCTGATATTGGGTTGAAGGGGTGTGCCGCCATTCTTTGGCAGTAGTGGAATGTTACACCGTTGGTCGTGGTGTGAGCGGGACGCAAATGTTGACGCGGTATTGTTGCTGCGGGTCGTTATGGTGCGCGTCGAAGTACTCGATATGTACGGGTGCGTCAGCGGCGGTTGCGCCAAGCTGCGGCAGATACTGGTGCAGCAGCCAGTCGCCAGCGCTATCGAGGTCGGCATAGGTGCCGTGATAATGCAGTACGGCGTAGTCGCCACCAACAATGATGCCGCTTTGCAGTGGTAGAGCGATGTGTTCTGGTGGCAGCGTCACGGCGATGTAGCAGCCGCGATGCTCAAAGACGGGCGGAATGTGGATGGAAAAGGCACGCAGACGGCGGCAGTCGTGACCGCGCAAGCTGAGAAGGATACGCAATTGGTGAAAGGTATCCGTGAGGCGGAGATAGTGCCCCTCGTGCGCGAGGATAGCGACGGGCACGGACGCGAGACGGGCTGTTGTCACCGGGTAATGGTCACGATCATGCTGCGCGCGGTAGTCCTGCGGACTAAGACCGTAGGCACGGGCAAAGATGCGGGTGAAGGACTGCGCGTTACCCCGATAGCCGCAGGCACGGGCGATGGCGGCGAGGGAGCGCTCGCTGTTGCGCAGCAGCCAGGCGGCGTGGTGCAGACGCTGCCATTTCAGCGTCTGATAAGGAGTTTCGCCCATCAGCGCACGGTATCGGCGGTGCCAGTGCCACGGCGAGAGCGCTGCTTCGGCGGCAAGACAGTTGAGGTCAATATCGCAATCATAGTGGCTGTGCAGATAGCGCAGGGCACGGCAGAAGCGGGATTCGTTGTGAGTGTTCATGCGGATAGGGTAGGACAGGGCGGTGGATGGTTTTTGTGCTTTTGTTTTGTGTGCGGTAAATGGCAGCGATAAAAAGGCTGTCAAGCAGCATCATCGCGGGCCCTGTAGGCGGTCCGTGAATTGTCTATGAAAAAGCCCGCTGCTGCGGGCGGGGTGAAGGTTAGCCGTTCTGGTAACGTTTGCTTTCGCGCGTGGCCAGCCAGAGGATGAATTTGTCCATGAGGAAGGTCGGCAGCAGGCGTTTGGCACCCGCCATCAGCCAGGTAAGGGCGGTGATGTAGTAGCGCGCTTTCGGGCGTGGTGATTCGATCGCATGAATGAGTTTGGCGACCACAGCTTCCGGCGGCAGGGTGAAAGGGATCGGTTTGTCGCTTTGCAGGCGGTTTTGCATGGCGAGGTAGCGCTCTTTGTGCGGGCTATTTTCGATGTCGATCCACTGTTTGAATTGCTGGAAGGAGTTGCCGCGAAAGGCCGTTTTGATCGGGCCGGCTTCAAGCAGGCTGACGTAAATCCCCGTGCCGGCGAGTTCGAGGCGCAGTACGTCGCTCCAGCCTTCGAGCGCGTGTTTGGTGGTGCAGTAGGCGCCGCGAAAGCGCATGGCCGAGAGTCCCATCACCGAGCCGGTATTGACGATGCGGCCATGTCCCTGCGCGCGCATGACGGGCAACACGGCCATGGTGAGTTCGTGCCAGCCGAGCAGACCGGTGTCGATTTGGTAGGCGAGCGCGACGCGGCTCAGGTCTTCGAGGGCGGCGGGGATGGCAAAGGCACCGTTATTGAAGAGAGCATCGAGGGTGCCGCCGGTCTGTTTCAGTACCCAGTCCAGCGCCATACGGATGCTGTCGGTTTCGTTCAAATCGAGCTGCACCGCATTCAGGCCTTCTTGTTTCAGGCGTTCGACAGCGGCGGCGTCGCGTGCGCTGGCGAAGACTTGCCAGCCGCGTTTGTGCAGCATATGCGCCGCCGTGTAGCCGATGCCGCTGGAACAGCCGGTGATGAGGATGCTTTTGGGTTTGTTCTCTGCCATGGGGATTTCCGGTGGATGGGTGGCGTTGTAGTCGTCCCAAATAGAACGGATACGGTGTTGGCTCAGTCCTGTTTGAAACGACTATTGCGGTTTGCCACCGGTCGGAGCGGCAAGCGCTACGGTTTACGCCAGCGGCACGCAGATGTTAACGCGGGTTTGTGCGGGGCTGGTATCGCAGCATTGCATGTCAAGATATTCCAGTATCACGGGCGCGGCGGCGATGGTCAGGCCGTTGCGGCGAAACCAGTCGAGGAACCAGTCGGAAGCGGTATCAAGGTCGGCATAGGCACCGTAATGTTGCAACACGGCGTAGCGTCCGCCCGCAATCACACCGCTTTGCAGTGGTGGTACAGCGAGTTGCAGCAAGGGAAGGGTCAGTGCGGCGTAGCGCATACCGGCTGTTTTGATATTGAACTTGGCCAGTTGCGGCAGATAGGCGGCGGTGTGCGGCGGATAGTGGATGGAAAAGGCGCGCGTGGTGCCGTCATTCTGCCAGCCACGCAGACGCAGCAAGCTACTGAGACGCAAGAAGGCGTTGCCCAAGCGCTGGCTGTCTTGCTCGCGGTGTTCGATCATGACGACGGGGACAGGTGCGAGTTCCTCGATGTTGACAGCGTAATCCGGTGCTGGGCGGTGGCGGTAATCGAGCGGGCTGAGACCGTAATCGCGGCGGAAAATGCGGGTGAAGGATTGGGCGTTACCGCGATAGCCGCAGGCGAGGGCAATATCGGCGATGCTTCTGTCGGTATGGCAGAGCAGCCAGGCGGCGCGGTGCAGACGCATCCATTTCAGGGTGTCGTGCAGGGTCTCACCCATCACGCTGTGATAGAGACGATGCCAGTGCCACGACGACATCCCCGCTGCGGCGGCGATGTGGTGCAGGTTGATGTCGCTGTTGTAATGGGTTTGCAGGTAGTGCAGGGCGCGGGCGAAGTGCTGCTCGTAGCGGTCATGGCCTGGTGTCTTCATGCGGTAATCATAGCGGGAGGGCAAGCGGGATAAAACCCGGATGTGCGCCGCTTATCCCGCCATCCCCACGGCTGCCAGCGCGCGGTCAAACACCGCTATCCCCGCTTCCGTCGCGCGCGCTTCTTCGCTGAGGATGCGGCGGTATTGTTTGGCACCGCGCACGCCGGGGAAAAGACCGAGCAAGTGGCGCGTGTAGTGCGCGAGCATTTCGCCACGCCCCAATGCTTCGACCAGCAGGTTGCGAATGGCGGGCAGCACCTCGGCAAGGGGGCGGGCGGGGGCACCGTAGAGTTCGTCAACGGCCAGCAGCAGTTCGGGATTCTGATAGGCGGCGCGGCCCAGCATTACGCCGTCTACCGCCTGCAAATGGGCGCGGCATTCGGCGAGGGAGGTAATGCCGCCGTTGATGATGATGGTCAGCTCCGGGAAGCGCCGCTTGACCTCATACACCAGCGGATAGTTGAGCGGCGGCACGTCGCGGTTGTCCTTCGGGCTGAGGCCTTGCAACCACGCCTTGCGCGCGTGGATGATGAAAACGCGGCAGGGGCTGCGCGCCGCCAGCGTCTCGACAAAATCGAAGACGCTGCGTTCGTCCTGCTCGTCAATGGCGAGACGGTGTTTGACCGTGACCGGCACCGTGCCCGCCGCCGCTTGCATCGCCGTCAGGCATTCGGCGACCAGCGGCGCATCATCCATCAGGCAGGCGCCGATGCGGTTGTGCTGCACGCGGTCGCTGGGGCAGCCGACGTTCAGGTTGATTTCCTGATAGCCGTAGGGCAGCGCGATTTCACAGGCACGCGCCAACGCTTCCGGTTCGCCGCCGCCGAGTTGCAGGGCGCAGGGGGCATCTGCCGCATGATGCAGATGGCGCGGCACGTCGCCGAAGATCAGGGCGCCGCTCGTCACCATCTCGCTGTACAAAAAAGCGTGGCGGGAAAAAAGGCGGTGTAAGGCGCGGCATTGTGGCGTCGTCCAGTCGAGCATCGGCGCCACGCAGAAGCGGTGCGGGTTTGCGGGTTCAAGTTGCATATATTCAGGGGAAAAGCGGAAAGGCATGCATATTGCGGGCGCGGCGGTGGCGCGGTCAAGCGCTGTGGATGCCGCTATAATGCGCGCCTTTTATCCACAATCGAAAACACCATGACCGATACGACTATCCCTGACGTGCAGGGAAAACCCGATACTCGCCACATCGCCATTACCCGCGTCGGTATCCGCGATATCCGCCTGCCGCTGCGCGTCATCAACAAAGACGGCAGCACCCAGGACACCGTCGCTACCGCTGAAATGACCGTTGCCCTGCCGCATCACCAGAAAGGCACGCACATGTCGCGCTTCATTCATCTGCTGAATGAAACCGCCGTCCTTGATCCCGCCACCTTCGCGGCGCTACACGCGGAAATGCTCGCCCGCCTCAAAGCCGAAGAAGGCAGCATCGAACTCACCTTCCCGTTTTTCATCAAAAAACAGGCGCCGGTCAGCAAAACCGAAAGCCTGCTCGATTACCGTGTGCGCCTGCTCGCCGACGGTAACCGTGCGCGCTGCGAAGTGCGCGTGGAAGTGACCGTCGCCGTTACCAGCCTCTGCCCCTGCTCGAAAGAAATCTCCCAATACGGCGCGCACAACCAGCGCTCGCACATCATCATCAATGCCGTGTACGACCCCGCTGCGCCCTTTGCCATCGAAGAACTCATCCGCATCGGTGAAGAAGAAGGCTCCTGCGAAATCTGGGCGACCCTGAAACGGCCGGACGAAAAATACGTGACCGAGCGCGCCTACGAAAACCCGAAATTTGTTGAAGACATCGTGCGCGATGTCGCCGCCCGCTTGAACGATGATGCGCGCATCCAGGCCTACCGCGTCTCCTCGGAAAACTTCGAGTCCATTCACAACCACTCCGCCTACGCGCAGATCACCTGCGACAAACGCGTATGACCATCCGCAGCTTCGTCCTGCGTCAGGGACGCATCACCAGCGGCCAGGAACGGGCGCTGGCCGAACACTGGCCGCGCTACGGGCTGGAGGTGGATGAAAACTTGCGTGTGGACGCGGCAAGCCTCTTTGGCGACGCACGCGAACTCATCCTCGAAATCGGCTTCGGCAACGGCGAGAGCTTCGTGCAAATGGCCGAGGACGCGCCGCAGCAGGGCTTTGTCGGCATCGAAGTGCACCGCCCCGGTGTCGGTCACGCGCTGGTGCTGGCGGCAGCAGCGGGCATCGACAACCTGCGCGTCATCCGCCACGATGCCGTCGCCATCATCCGCGACCACGTCCCGGATGGCGCCCTCAGCCGCGTGCAAATCTACTTCCCCGACCCCTGGCCAAAAGCGCGGCACCACAAGCGCCGCATCGTGCAGCGTGCCTTTACCGACCTCATCTGGCGCAAACTGCGCACGGGCGGCGAAATCCAT
>ERZ773059.1233-NODE-1233-length-12738-cov-4.794213_pt1 | contig 12738 bp, 7 predicted proteins | sample MGYA00580514_ERZ773059 | MGnify/ENA primary metagenome ERZ773059 (study PRJEB29015, sample SAMEA2737981) | human oral metagenome | biome: human oral; feature: human-associated habitat; material: dental | place: China | collected 2056 ...
TATTCGCAGGAAAAACGGCTTTACATGCAAACATTTTAGCTTATCAAAAGCTTAAGATTAACCCAGATATGCCAGATGATGCACTGTGGTGCATTTCCTTGCGTTCCGCCTCGCCTAGTCGAGGTCTGCCCCCTCCCCCAAAAAGTGACCGCCTCACTAGCGGCAATTTCAGAAACAGCAATGCAAAAGCCCGGCCCCTCCCCCACCGAAATGTGAGGACAGGCCGGGCTAAAGCGCCACAGAACGTTAAAGAAGCGTCGCTAGAACTCCCCGGTTACACGAAGGACTCCATCAACCAGGCGCGCCCCGGAATCAAGCAGCGCGGCAGCTTCTCGCTCCTTGGCAGCATCACCGGTGCCACCAAGGTTGCGGTCCACGGGCCGTTCGTACAGTGCGGCACCACCGTGCATGGCGTCGAGAATGCGCCGCAGACCAGCATCTTCGCGGGTGGTGGCAGCATCTTCCCACTCGGCGACACCGGTGGCACCGCGTTCTTCACGCACGGCCTCCACAAAAGCGGCCGGGTGAACAATAGCCACCAGCGCCGAGACGTGCCCGAAACCAAGGGAGGTGACAATACCTGCCTTCGGTGCGAAGCCTTCACCCGCGGCACCCAGGTCCAGGGGTTTGCGCAGCCACACCAGGCGCTGATGCTTGTTCAGCACCGGGTCCACGCAGTCCAGGGAGCGGTTGGCGGGCAGCAGCCCGGACCGCAGCACCTGGGTGAGCCCGATGATCTGGAATGCGGCGGCACCGCCCTTGGCATGCCCGGTCAGGGACTTCTGGGACACCACAAACAACGGGTTGCCCTCGCCGCGCCCCATGGCGGTGGCGAGGCGTTCGTGCAGGTCGGACTCGTTGGGGTCGTTGGCGGTAGTGGAGGTGTCGTGCTTGGAGATCACGCTCACCTCATCCGCATTCACACCCAGAGCGTACAGCGCCTTGGCCAGGCGGGAGACTTCCCCACCTTGCGCGGCCCCCAGGGCGCCCAGGCCCGGCGCGGGGATGGAAGTGTGCGCGCCGTCGGCAAAGGATTCTGCGAATCCCACCACGCCGAGGACGGGAAGTCCGAGGTCTGCGGCGATGGAGCCGCGGGTGAGCAGGATGGTGCCGCCACCTGCGGATTCGATGAATCCGGCGCGGCGTCGATCGTTGGCGCGTGAGAAGTAGCGCTCGTCGATGCCTTTGCCTTCGAGTTCTGCGGACGGCGCGGTGGCCGCCATGTCACCGAAGCCGGTGATGCCTTCGATGGACAGGTCGTCGAAGCCACCCGCAACCACGAAGTCGGCTTTGCCGAGCCTGATTTTGTCCATGCCTTCTTCCACGGAGACGGCGGCGGTGGCGCAGGCCGCAACGGGGTGCACCATTTGTCCGTAGCCGCCGATGTAGGACTGCATGACGTGCGCGGCGGTGACGTTGGGCAGGGCTTCCTGCAGGATGTCGTTGGCGCGGGGTTCGGCAAGCAGGCCGTCAACGTAGAGGGAGCGCAGGGATTCCATGCCGCCCATGCCGGTTCCCTGGGAGGAGGAAACGCGGGTGGGGTGGATGGAGCGCATGAGTTCGGCGGGGCTGAATCCGCTGGACAGGAACGCCTCGACGGTGCAGACGATGTTCCACAGGGCAACGCGGTCGAGGTTGTCCACCATGTCTGCGGGGATGCCGTAGACGCTGGGGTCGAATCCTTCGGGGATTTGTCCACCGACGAAGCGGCTCATGGCCATGCGCCGGGGCACACGGATGGCGGAGCCCGCATGGCGGGTGACTATCCATTCGCCGGTTTCTTCGCTGTAGGCGGCGCTGGTGTTGTCGGGTTCGGAGTCGACGAAGGTGCGGGCCGCTTCCTTGTCGCTGACGGTGAAGCTCAGGTCACGGTCCAGGTAGACGGTGGTGAGTTCGGGGGCAAGGTTGCTGACCATGCCGAAATCGTCATGGTAGCGGCGCACACCGACGCGGCCTAGCACTTCGTCGTGGTAACGGTCGTAGATGTCTTCTTCGGCAATCTCGGAACCGTCGGCATCGACCCAGCTGCCGTCTTCCCAGCTGATGAGTCCCATGGTCCAGGCGAGTTCGGTGACGCCGGCGGCGGAGAGGTCGCCGGTGAGTTCGGCGTCGAAACGCGTGCGGGCGGAGCCGTAGGGCCCAAGCTCGCCGGCACCGACGATGACGATCATGTCGTCGAGTTTCTGGCTAACCTGCCCGGTGAAGTCGGGGGTGGTGGCCTGGAAGCGTCGGTACGGGGTGGGCAGGGCGCGCACGGTGCGGGGTTCTTCGTCCTCGCTTGTCGACGCCGCGTTTGCCGCAGCATTCCGGGCCAGTTCCGCGAGGTTCACATCGGCATCGCCGAGGCCGCCGGTGTAGTCCACCGTCACGGGTTCGGTGGCGGCCTTATCGCGCACGTCCTGGGAAATGTTAGAGACCAGCAGCTTGGCGATGTCTTCAGTGGAGAAGGTGGTCACGCCTGCGGCTTCGACGGCCTCGACAAGCGGATCGTTGCCGCCCATCAGGCCGGTGCCGCGCACCCATCCGATGAGGGCGTGCACCAGGGAGGTGTTCTCGCCCCACACGGGTTCCGCATGCCAGCGGTTGACCAGTGCATCCAGGGCTGCCTTGGATTCGCCGTAGGCGCCGTCGCCGCCGAAACGGCCGCGGTTCGGGGAGCCTGGAATCACCACATGCAGGCGGCGTCCAACCTCCGTGTTCACGCCGATAGCGGACAGCCCGGCAATGAGGCGTTCCACGCTCCACAGCAGCAGGCGCATTTCCGTTTCGGCGCGCGGGCCAGCATCCGCCAGGGAGCCGGACACGCGGGGCGCGGCGAAGGGGAACAGCAGAGTGGGTACCAGGGCGGGCTTGAGCACTTTCTTCGCACCGTTGACGGTGGCGGTCTGCTCCGAGCCGACCCACTCGATCACGGAATCTAGGTCAGCGAAGGAACTCAAGTTCGCGGGCACGACCCACAGGGCAGCCTGGCCGCGGGCGTGGGTGCGGTACAGCTCCTTGTAGAAGGTCAGACGCTCGTGGTTCAGGTTGGAGGTGGTGGCCACCACCGTGGCACCGCCGCCCAACAGCTCGCCTGTGACGGCAGCGGCAATGGAGTTCGGGGAGGCACCCGTGACCACGGCAACATCCTTGGCGTACGGCAGTGCGCTGGTATCCAGCGCCTGGGCCGCCAACTCATCCAGGCCCCAGTGCTTGGCCTGGCGGGCAACGGCCTCGCCGGCGCCGGTGACGTCCACGTCCTTGGCGTCCAGAACGCCGACGGCCACGCGGGCGATATCCTCACGGGCGGACGCCCAGCGGTCATCTAGCAGCACGGCCTTGTTGGCGTCGAATGCGGTGGCAACGAGGCGCGGCCAATCCGAGCCGAGTTCCTGAGCCACCACGTCGAAGATGGCGGCGTCGGCATCCTTATCGTCCAGGTTGACGGTGCGGTGCGGCTCCAGGCCCAGCTGCTGCAGGATCGTGCGGGCGGTTTCCGCCAGCACGCCGGCCTTGCCGGTCACCTGCTCGGCGTACTCGCCCAGCGCGGCGGAATCCACCACGCCACCAGAGCCGCCAGCACCGCCGGACGGCAACGCGACGGACACACCGTGGTTCGCGGCGACCTGAGCCACCGCGGCGTCGATAAGCGCATCAAGCTCGCTGGCGCTGGAGGGTGCGATGGGGCTGAGTGTGGCCAGGTCGCCACCGCGCAGCGACGCGCCCTCGCGGGCACCAATGACCACGGCGGCGGTGACGTGATCCGCCCAGCCCTGACCCAGCTGCCAGGTGCCGGTGACGCGCTCGGCAATGTAGGCGGGGCGCTTGCCGGTGGGACCGGTGATGCGGCGCAGGGCGTCGGCGGAAGCATCGGACAGGACCGGGCCGAAGGCCGTGTAGCCCTTGGCCATGCGGCTGACCGTGGCTTTCAGGTCGTTCAGTTCCGCGTCGGCGGCACCGTCAATGGCACCCAGGCCGAATTCCACGCCCAAATCCAGGAGCAACTGGTTACGGCGCGAGGACACGCCCTCCACCAGGGTTTCGATGGAATCCGTGGCGGCCATCTGATCGGGGCGGACCTTCGTCCACACTGCGACCAGCATCTCTGTGGCATCTGCGGGGGTGAACGGAATGTCCTCCGGACGGGGGCCACCAGTGGCCGGGGCTGCGGTGAAGGCACCATCCTCCGTCGGGGCGGATGCTGCGGAAGTCACCGAGGCCGGTTCAGGCGCGGCGGGAGCGCTTTCGGCGGGAGCTGCGTCATCGGCTTCATCAGCGTCGGTGGACACCTCGCGCACCACCTCATCGGTGGCAAATACCACGCCGCGCTCACGCTCGACGTTCAACACCTCAATGTCCACGTCCGCGTACTGCGGGAGGGTGAGGGTCTGGCCCATCATGTTCGCAATAGTCGGTGCGGAACCCACGCCGACCTCAACGAAACGGTCCACACCCAGGGTTGTCAGCGCCAAGTCCTGGGTTTCAATCCAGCGGACCGGGGAGGCGAACTGCCAGGCCAAAAGCTCAATCAGGATTGTGCGTGCAAGCTTCTGCTCGTTCTTGGCGGCCGCGTCGAAATCAGCCAGAATCTCATCCAGCAGCGGCGAGGACACGACCTCCTCCATGGACTCCACGAAATCCCGGGTCAGCTCGAAGGGGCGGGCGACCAGGTTCGGAATGTAGCGGCCCACCAGTACATCCAGATCCACGGTATCCGGCAGCAGCGAATCCAGGTGGGCGCGGAAATCGGCCACACCATCGCGCAGCACCGACGAGTGGAACGGCACATCAATGCCCGGGATCATGATGAAGGCGCGCTGGCCGGGGGCCATCTCCTCCGCAGCCTCACGCAGCGCCTTCAGCCCGGCGCGCGTACCGGCCACCGCGTACTGAAGTCCGGCGAGGTTGTAGTTCACAATCTCCAGGAATTCGCCCGATTCCTTGGAAATATTCGCCACGAAGTCAAACACATTGTCCGCGGTCAGCCCCATCTTGTTGGGGCGCAGGGCAGCCAGACCGTAGTTGGAGTTGCCTTCGGCATCGCGATCCACCAGGCGGTGCATGGTCAGCCCGCGGCGGTACACGATCTCCACCACGGATTCCAGGGACAGCACACCAGCGTAGGCGGCCAGCGCATTGTATTCACCCACGGAATGCCCGGCGAAGAAGGCGCGCTGGTTCAGGGCACCCGCTTCCCGCATTTCCGCGACCTGCGCCACACCCAGGGTGGCCATGGCCACCTGCGTGAACTGCGTGAGGAACAGCACGCCCTTCGGGTGGTGGAACTTCTCCCCCTTGACCACTACCTCGGTGGGGTTATTCTTCACGATCTCCAGCACGGAGAATCCCAGCTTGGCACGGGTGTGTCGATCCGCCCGGTCCCACACTTCCTTGGCGGCCTTGGAGTTCTTGCGGGCTTCCATGCCCATGCCTTGGGACTGGATGCCCTGGCCGGGGAATGCGTAGAACGTCACGGGTGCTGCCATCACTGCAGTGGCCTTGAGCACCAGGTTTCCGTCAACGGTGGCGGTGATTTCCCGCACCTCGCCGCACCCGGGACGATTATCGACGCCCGCGCGCTCAACCAGGAAGTCGATGCGTGCGCCCGGCATGATCGGGGCCAGCATGGTGGCCGTGTATTCCACGACGCGGTTCGGCGCGGTCGTGGTGGTGTCGTCGCTGTAGCCGGCGGCGGCGATGAGTTCCGCGAGTGCGGAGGTCCACATGCCGTGCACAATCACGTTGGGAAGGCCAGCCAGGTGCGCGGCCGTCTCGGAGACGTGGATGGGGTTGCGGTCTCCGGAAACCAGCGCGAAGGACAGCATGCTTTCCGGTGCGGTGACCGTGGTGAAAGCGCGGAACGACCGTGGGGTGTCAATCACGCTCGGCAACGCCGAGGAATTGGTGCGGGCGGTGCTGGTGCCCCGGCGGCCACGAATGGCAAAACGCTCCGACAGGGTGGCCAGGCGCGTGCCGTCCGCATCAATTTCGGCGCGAACCAGGATGAGGCGACCAATGTTGGTGTCCTTCACCTCGTCGGTGTGCGCCGTGATGGTCAGCTCCGCGGTGCCTTCGGGGAGGGTGTCCGCGAGCTTGATGTGGTGCTCCACATGCACCAGGCTCAGCATGCCCTCCACCACGGAATCCCCGTCGGTGCCGGGAATCACGGCATTCCGCACAGCCGCGAAAATGGCGGGCCAGGCGTGTCCAACCAGCACGTCCGGGGCGGTGCCGCTTGCAGTCAAGCTGGTCGGCAGGAATGCGGCGGTGACGTTGTTGTAGTCGGCGGTCTGGGCGGCGTCGATACGCGTGGTCCAGGTGGCCGTGCCGTCCTTCACCTCGGCAAGCGTGCCACCGGCGGCGATGCGGGTGAGTTCCGCCATCGCGGCCTCCGCATCGGCCTGGGTGACCTGCGGGACAGCGCCATCAGTGTCGGTGAGGGTGAAACGAATAGTCAGGTCAGCGGTGGTGCCAAAAGCCGTGGAACCCGCCAGCGGCACGGTCAGCACGGCGTGGTTCTCGTCCTCGGTAACAAGCTGCGCGCCCGTCGGAGCGTGCGACGCTTCAGAGGCATCCTCGGCGAGCGTCCACGCATGTGTATCGCCCAAGCGCTCGATCACGGAGGCGGTGTTGCGGCCAGCCCAGTAGGTGCCCGCAGCGTTAATCACGCGCTCCACCGGAGTGGTGGTCACGTCTTCCGCAGAAACGCCCAGCTCTTCGAGGCGCTTGACCGACGCGGTATTGAAACGACCCAGCAGCTCAGCCACCGGCTCGTCCACCTTCGTGATGCCCGCAACGGCGGCGGGGCCGGGAATGATGCACACGGCATCGGCGTCATAGCGGGCGTCCTGGGCCTGCCACAGGGAATCCGAACGCCACCAGCGGCGCACGTCCTTATCGATCACCGGCACGAAATTCACCGGCTTACCCGGGGTGCGGGCCAGCTTCAGGAACCACGCCACATCCGCCGGGTGCAGCACATCCGTGGCGGCCTGCGGGTACTCCTCCACGAGGCGAGCCACGGCCTTCTCGGCGGGCTCATCCTGGGCGAGCGTAATCAGCGGGGTGAACTCCCCATGGTCCTGATCCGTCAGGCGGGCTTCCACGCGCTCCAGCATCTGAGTAAAGCGGTTAAACCAGGAAACGTCGGTCCAACCCTTGTCGGTGGTCTCAGTGTTGGCGGTCTCAGTGTTGGCGGTCGGCCCGGACAGCTCCAGGTAACGCTTCAGCCACTGCTCATAGGTCATGGCCTCCACATCGCCGAAATACGGCTTGCAGGTCTTAGCAATCGCCGCAATGATCTCCTCGCGGCGGGCCTGCACGGCCTCTTCATCGCCCGCGACCTCATCCAACAAACGGCCAGCCTGGGCGGCGGAATTATCAATCTCATGAATATCCGCGCCCAACTGGGAACGGCCCGACGCCATACCGTTAACGGCGGAACCGGCACCCACCCAGGAATCCACGCCCTTGGTGTCCGCCAGAAGCTTCTTGACCTGCGGAGACGTCTTCGCCTCCTTGGTGGCCATCGCTGCGGTGCCCACCAAAACGCCGTCCACCGGCATCTTCGGCAGATCGTAGGACAATGCCCACTCACCGCTGATGTAATCTGCGGCGCGCTCCGGGGTGCCAATGCCACCGCCCACCACCAACACCGCGTTCGGTTGCTGACGAATCTCGTCGTACGTGGCAATCAGCAGGTCATCCAGATCCTCCCATGAATGGTGGCCACCCGCCTTACCACCCTCAACCTGGATGATCACCGGAATATCCGGCACCTGACGCGCCACGTCGAGCACTTTCTTGATGTGCTTGACCGCGCCGGGCTTGAAGCACACCCACGGGAAGCCATTGTCGCGCAGCTCCTTGATCAAGGCGACGGCGTCGTCGCGATCCGGCATGCCGGCGGTAACCACCACGCCATCAATCGGCGCGCCGTTCTCGCGGGCGCGCTGGACTAGGCGCTTGCCGCCGATCTGCATCTTCCACAGGTACGGGTCCAGGAACATGGAGTTGAACTGCGCGTTCACGCCCGGGTTGAGCAGCCCCGTCAGCTTCTCAATGTTCGACTCCAGGATTTCCGGGGTGACCTGTCCCCCACCGGCCATCTCCGCCCAGTGGCCCGCGTTCGCCGCCGCGGCCACGATCTCCGGATCCACCGTCGTCGGCGTCATGCCCGCCAGCATCATCGGCGAACGACCCGTCAGGCGGGTGAACTTGGTTTCTACTTTGGTGCCTGTCTTGCTTGTGACTAGCTTCGGCGCGAATTCCGTCCACTTCTTCGGCAGCGTCGGCCCCATGCCCGGATCGAACAACAGCGCCTGACCGTCGTTGTCACACACCGCGAACGACAACGCTCCCCGCCCCTGGGCCACAGCATTCGTCAGCTTAACGACGCCCCCGTCAGGCCCCACGTCCAGCAGCCACCGCACTCCCGCATCAATGGCCTTATTTACCTGCTCAACCCAGTCCTCGGGGTTAACCAGCACGTCCTTGGCGCATTGCTCGGCCAGTTCCTCGTTCAGGCCACAGGCTTTCGCCCACTCCACCACCTGATCCACCGCAGGCTGCATTGCCGGGTGGTGGAATGCAATCTGCACGTCCAGTGGGTTAAACACCGGGGCGAACGGTTTACCGCCGCGCTCCTTATTCGCAATAGCCTTCGCATCCTTAGCGGCGCGCGCCTGCAGGAAGGACTGTACCCGCTGCACATCATCCGGGCGACCGACCACCACAAACGAATCCCGAGTGTTGCGCAGGCCGATGATAGGGCGGGTTGCATCGTCGGCGGAGTCGGCTGTTGTGGCGGCGATGGCCTCCTCCAGCTGCTCCTGAGTAACCCCCTGCACCGAGACCATCGGGCTCAGCTCGCCGTTGCGGATCAACCCGTTTACCCGAGCAGTATGCACACCAGCGGCACCGATCAACTCAGCGATGGCCAAGATCTCCGCAGCCTGCGTTAAATCCTTCAGCAGATGCACGCCCAGTGCACCCTGGGAATGACCAATGGTGACGGCGCTTTTCTCCAGGCTCAGGCGCTGCGCCTCCAGGGTATCCAGCGTGGCCAGCTGCGAGACGAAAATGCCCGGCACGCTCAGCACGGCCTGCGAGATATCGAACGCCGGATCGTCGTCGTTTGACGCCCAATCCACTGGGTCAAAACCGAAGGGGCGGGCGGCAGTCAGTTCATCCGCCACCGGCTCGGTTAACGACGCCGCACGCTCCACAATGCTGTTCACATTGAAGCCAGCACCAGCAGCGACCGCCTCCCGCAACGTCTTCAACCAGTTAAACCCCTGGCCCGAAAACACCAAGGAAAAAGGTTGCTCACCAAATTTCTGCACCAGACGATCCCGGCTAAAAGTGTGCTGATGATCAGACACGTAACACTCGCTCCCTGTAGTCGTTGGTAGTCGTGCGCGGCACAGACGTCCGCTAGTTTTGCATAACAAATGTGCCACAAAATCATGAGGAAAGCGTCATCTTTACATAACAAGGCGGCTGTGGATGATATGCATTATCCCAGGTGATGGTTCGTTTCGTTAGGAAAAACGTGCTGCTCAGAGCGTTTTATGAAAACCCTAAGAAATATCTCGATCGTGTCTCGAAGACCACCCATATGGGGGTGAATTTGAACGTGTGTGAATGAGGCGGCATGTCGCGGGCTGACGGCGCGGAAGGCGGGGCGTCGACAAGCGGCGGTGAGCTACAGTGTGCCGGCCAGCTACAGCGTGGCAGCGAGGGCGGCGCGGGCACGTTCCAGACGCGACAACGGATCCGTCGTGGACACATCGACGCCCGGCGACGGCAGGAACTGGTGACACGACGACAGGCCCTCCACATCCACCTCCGCCGACGGCGTAATCCCCTCCACAGCGCAATACTCATCCAGATGACGCGAAATACTCATATATATAGGGTGCCATGCGGCGGTGGGTTCAGTGGCGTTGGGGTGAAGCGGTGAGGCGTTGCCCTGCTTAGGCATGGCCGTATGTGTTGTTGTAGGCGCTGTTGTGGGCGTGGCGAAGATGGTCGAGGTAGTCCTTGCTGAACGCGTTGACCGAGAGCTGGTAATCAACGAACTTTTTGAAAGCTGCCTGCTGGGTTGCAATGGGGCCAGCGCAGGCTTCAAGGAACTTGAGACTCCCGGCAAGGTACCTTACGTCCAAGGTCCGGAGAAATAACGCGGCATGGGGTGGGTTTGGGAGTTGCGGGAAAAGCGCGAAGTTATAAGGCATGAACTCGTCCATGACATCAATGAGGTCATTGATGGTGGGTTGAGCGCGGATAATGAGGGAATCATCGTTTGTGATGTTGGGTTCACAGGTAACCGCAATGAGTGGGGTTGTTCGGTTTGCGGTGCTGAATGCGGTGGCGAGCGACGATAATTCCTCGCCGAAAGGGTGCGTGGTGTTCTCCGAAGCGGTAAGTCGAAGTGACATGTCGGATAGCCAGGTTTCTGAAAACTGCACGTAATTATCGACGATGCGGTCGCGGGTGCCGAAAATGGCTTGTCTTGTTGCGATGTCAGTGATTGGCTGGATCATGGGCGAGCTTTGTTGCAGTGGTTTGTTGCTATTGCAGGTATTGCGGCGTTCATGCTGCGGGGAGGGTGCCGTGTTGCAGATAGTGCGACATATCGCGTGAGGCATCGGCGAAGGTGTAATGCTTCCACACAAGCTGCTCAATACCTATAGCGACACGTTCGCTGGAATCTTCCTTGAAAAACATCGCATACTGGGAAATAGCGACCTGATAGGGCCATAGCAATCTGCGCGCCTCAGAGCTTCTTGCCTCATCCAAAGCCTCTAATAGGATGGAATATTTTTCCATGAGATACTCGCTGTCTTGGAAAATCTCCTGGGCGTGCAGTTCTTGGAGAGCTTTTGGGGTGAGGATATTTTCTGGCTGGAGGTCTTCGAGATAGCCAATGAGATCGTCGACCGGCCAATCCACCTGATGAGTAAGAATGTTTAGGCACTTGTCCTTGAAAAATGCCAAGTCCTTGTTGTGGTTGGCCAGGTTGGCGAGCAGGTCGTGGAAGTTTTTGCCTGGGTCCTGGGCTGAGTTTTGGTTGGGGTTAGCGGGGTTAGTAGGTGAGATCATGGTTCCCTTATTGGATGTTGTGGCGCTGGTAGACAAACCGGAGGCTACTATCGCGCAAAGGTAATGAATGAGAGCAATTTTTCACCGTTCCGCAAGTGAACGTGATAGTGAGGAAGCCATCGTCGTCGACGTGGATGGTGTTGTACGTTCCGGTTATATGATGGTCGTAGTCGAAATGCAGCGTGAGCATTGAGCTAGCTTGCTCGCAGTCGCACGATCGGAACACCCAATACTCGTCCCACGGACGCCCATACCACACACCATTGATGAGAAGCCCGATGACTGCGCGTTGCGGAATGTTACTGAAGTACTTTTCTATGATTGTGCATGGTGACATTGCATTCATGGATATGTAGCCTCGATAAAAGATGCTTGATCCCAGTACTCGGGATCCCACCACTCAATGGTATCGATACCATCATCACCCCAGTAAAGCACTACAAAGTTCTCGTAGAATATAAGAACGTCAGAAAAAATCGAGCTTTGATAGCCTTTATCCTCCATTTCCTCTTTAATGCGATGAGAGGACAGGTTGAGGCTGATGCCTTCTAACTTGTCGCCCTGAGCTACAGCAATGGAGACTATGACAGCGTTGCCCTCTTTCATGTGAAGCTGAACAACGCGCGACGAGTCACCGAGTATGATCCTTCCGATAAATAGCTCAGTCCCGGGGAAAGAAGAATCGTGAAGTTCACTACAACGTTGCTTGTAGTACTCCAGCGGCTGGCCAGTTCGCAGCTGTGGCGGATGACTGAGGTGCATAAAAACCTATTATAGCATTGGTAGAGAAATGATTTTGTCGGCGTGGATATGGGAGCTATCAGGGCAGCACTTACGAGATTGAGTTTTGAACTTTGATCTGATCCACATAGTTAAGTACTTCATTCAATTCGGTCTGAAACTTTTTCGATAGCATAGGAACCGCGATTTGATCTTGAATGAAGTCTATAAAAAGCTCGGACTGTTTCCTCGGATCATCCCAATACTCCATCAAAAATTGGAGCAGCCCTGCCAACAGCTTAAAATCCCCAATATAGTTGACCAGGCACATCACATGCAAGATCACTGAAAAACAGTAAAATTTCGCACGAAATACACCAAACCTAGCCCCTCAAAATCTCCTAGACAATGAGCCTAGTTCGCATAGGGCTTCATTAGTATGGCAGTAACCTCCAGTTGTAACTGCATAGAGTTTTACGCTTGATGAGGACAGGAAAATTCGCGGAATTGGCAATGCCTCTACCTCAGCCACAGACTCACAGGCTTCTGATGTGATAATTTTTACATCATTCTACTGCTGAATCTACCCTTTGTTGAGGTGAATATAATCTTTTGCGATGAGACCCCTTAAACAGGACATTTCGTTGAGCCTTGGGACTGGTGACGTTGTTGATTATTGGTTCTAAAATCTAAGATTACACAAATTAACCACCAACAATTGTCCCACGCAGACAAACCATAAGAATTTCAAATCAAGACCAAAGGAAGATTTATGAAATCCGTACCGTCATTGCTAAAACAGATTGTTCATGATGAAGGAAGTCCTAAATATTGCGTTCTTTTAATTCTTTAGCGAGATCCAAGATAGTAGCATCACTAACATAATTTATATCAGATGAAGCTGCAATTATTAGGCCATCTAAGAACACATTC
>ERZ773059.1234-NODE-1234-length-12734-cov-18.566054_pt1 | contig 12734 bp, 8 predicted proteins | sample MGYA00580514_ERZ773059 | MGnify/ENA primary metagenome ERZ773059 (study PRJEB29015, sample SAMEA2737981) | human oral metagenome | biome: human oral; feature: human-associated habitat; material: dental | place: China | collected 2056 ...
CGCGGGGTCGGCCTGACCTCGACGCCGATGACGCGCCCCGAGGGCGAGGTGAGGGGGGCGGTGGCGGTCACGCCGGTCAGGAGCCGGGCGCCGGCCGCGGCGGCGCGCTCGGCCAGGTCGCGGTCGAGCTCGGTGCGGCGCCGGGCCAGGCCGTAGGAGGGCAGCGAGGCCTGCTCGGGCCAGGGGATGTGGAGGATGTGTCCGCCGCCGATGACGCGCAGGCCCTTATTGCGCCGCCAGCCGGTGGTGTCCACGCCCATGAGGGCGAGCTCGGTGACGGCGGAGGGGGTCAGGCCGTCGCCGCAGACCTTGTCGCGCCCGGGCTCGCCCCGCTCCACGACGATGACGTCCAGACCGGCCACGGCCATGTGGTAGGCGGCGGCCGATCCCGCGGGCCCGGCCCCGACGACGACGACGTCGGCGCTCAGGTCGGAGCCGGCGGCCTCGGCGCCGGAGTCGCCCGCGCCGGCGCGGGGGCGGCCGGCGGCATCGGAGTCCGCGGCGTCGGAACCGTCATCGGGACGGCCGGCGGGCGATGACGCCGAACCATCGGTGGCAATCACGTCTGAGCACCTCCTTCGGGATCGTCGGGCGGTCGCGGGAGCACGGCCGCAGCCCTCCGGACAGGGCGGACCTCCTCCGACTGTACCCAGCCCCTCAGGAACTCCGGGAATCGCCTGCCGATCTCAGGATATTCCGTGCGAATCCGGCGCAGGGGCCCCTGCGCGCGCGTCATGCGCGGGCCCACCGGCGCAGCAATTTGAAATGACGAGCATCACCAATTTGCGACTCCGGGTTGGGATGTAAGTCCTAGAGCACTGCTGCCGTTTAATCGGTTCGGCCCGGTCGCCCCGGACGCGTGCGGGCCGAGCCCGCCCCCGCCCCGGCGCGGGACCCGGCCGGCCCGCCCCTGCGATGATGGGCCCATGATCCGAGCCACCCTTGCCAAGGACCCCCGCGAGGTCGCGGGCATGTTCGACGCCGTCGCACGCCGCTACGACCTGACCAACGACGTCATGAGCCTGTGGCAGATCCGCATGTGGCGCCGGGTCGCCCGGGCCGCCGTCGGGGCGGCGCCGGGCCTGCGCATCCTCGACCTGGCCGCCGGCACCGGCACCTCCGCCGTCGAGTACGCGGCCGACGGCGCCGACGTCGTCGCCTGCGACCTCTCCCCCGGCATGGTCGCCGAGGGCAGGCGCCGCCACCCGGAGATCGAATTCGTGGTCGGCGACGCCATGGCCCTGCCCTTCGCCGACGCCGACTTCGACGTGGTCACCATCTCCTACGGGCTGCGCAATGTTCAGGACGCCGCAGCGGCCCTGGCCGAGATGGCCCGCGTCACCCGTCCGGGCGGGCGCCTGGTCATCGCCGAGTTCTCCACGCCCGTGCGCCGCGCCCTGCGCGGGCTCTACCGCTTCTACCTGGGCGCGGCGCTGCCCGCGGTCGGGCGGCTGGTCTCCTCCAACCCCCGGGCCTACGCCTACCTCGGCGAGTCCATCGTCGCCTGGCCCGACCAGGAGGCGCTGGCCGCGCTCATGCACGCGGCCGGCTGGCGGGGCGTGGGCTACAAGAACCTGTCCGGGGGCATTGTCGCGGTCCACCGCGGCACGCTCCCGGAGGGCTGAGGCGCCGCGGCGGAAACCCGCAGAAGCGAGGTTGGGGCTCCGCCGCGGCGGGACCCGTGAAGGAAGGGCCGTGCGCCGCGGCGGGCCCGCGAGCCGCGGAGGCCTCAGGAGTCCTTCCGCTCGACGAGGGTGACCTCGATCTCCTTCTTCTCCCCGTTGCGGATCACCGTGAGCTTCACCGTGTCGCCCGCCGAGTACTGGCGCACGAAGCCGGTCAGCGCGGCGGGCTGGTTCGTCGTCTTGCCGTCGATCGCGGTGATGACGTCGCCGACCTCGATGCCGGCCTTGGCCGCCGGCGAGTCGGGCTCGACCGTCGTGACCTTGGCCCCCGCGCGCGTCTCGCCGTCGGCCTTCTCGCTGCCGTTGTCGAGGGCCACACCCAGGAAGGCGTGCGTCGCCGTTCCGGTCTTGATGAGCTGGTCGGCGACCTTGACGGCGAGGTTGCCCGGAATGGCGAAGCCGATCCCGATCGAGCCCGAGGCGCTCGAGCCCGAGGAGGACGAGCCCAGGGTGGCGATCGAGCTCGTGATGCCGATCAGCTTGCCGGTCTCGTCGAAGAGCGGGCCGCCCGAGTTCCCCGGGTTGACCGCCGCGTCGATCTGGATGGCGTTGGTGCAGGTCTTCGTGCTCGACTGGCTGGGCTGCAGGACGCCCCCGAGCCCGGGCGTGCTCGATCCCCCGGGGGAGCCGCCCTGGGACTGGTCCGGCTGGTCCTTCTGCTCCGTGACCACCGGGCGGTTGATGGCGGAGACGATGCCGGTGGTCACCGTTGAGGACAGGCCCAGCGGATTGCCGATCGCCATGACGTCCTGACCGGTGACGACCTGGTTCGAGTCGCCGATCTGGGCGACGGTGAGATCGTCGGGGGCGTCCACGATCTGGACGACGGCGAGGTCGGTGGCCGGGTCCGTGCCGGTCAGCTCGGCGTCGTAGATGCGCCCGTCCGCGAGGGTGACCTGGATCTGACTGGCCGTCCCGACGACGTGGTGGTTGGTGATGATGTGGCCCGAGTCGTCGTAGATGACGCCCGACCCCATCTCCGTGCCCTCGGAGGTCTTCACGGTGATGGCGACGACGGAATTGGCGACGGCGTTGGTCACGCTCTCCCAGTCGGGCGCGGTGCCCGCGGAGGTGACGATCTGGGTGGTCGCACCGGTGGCGACGCTCGTCGGCACCGCGCTGGCGGCGGGCTGGGCCTTCTCGCCGAAGTAGTTGAAGTAGTGCAGGCCGGCGACGGTGCCCCCGGAGGCCAGGAGCGCGACCACGACCGCGGTGGTGACGACGCCGCCCCAGCCCGGCCCGCGGCGGCGCTCGGCGCCGTCGGACGACTTCGAGGAGTCCGACGACGGGGTGGACGGGGGCCTGCCCTCACCCGCCGGAGCGGAGGTCGAGGAGGACGGACCGGAGACGGCGCCGGCGGAGGGGCCCGCCCCGTAGCCGGCGGACGAGGCCGGGGCCGGGGCGGAGTAAGAAGGGGCACCGGCGCGGGAGGGGGCTCCGTAGCCGGCGGACGCAGCGGGTGCCGAGGCGGAGTAGGGGGAGCCCGAGGCGGTCCCGTAGCCGGCGGACGAGGCCGGGGCCGAGGCGGAGTGGGGGGCGCTGGAGGCGGTCCCGTAGCCGGCGCCGGGTGCGGGTCCTGCTTCGGCCGCGTCGGCCGAGCGCTGGAAGGAGTAGCCGGGGGGCGTGGCCGGCATCGTCGTGTAACGGGCTGTAACGGCCGCCTGCGAGGCCTGAGCGGCATCGGCGGCAGCGGAGTCCTCGTCGAAAGACCCTGAGGACCGGCCGGGGTGGGTCCATCCCGCGGGCGGCTTGAACCGCTCTGTATTCGTGGCGCCGCTGCTCGGTGTGGCGCCGGTAACGTCGTCGTGCGAACTCATGACATCCTCCTCGGGCTTGTGGCCCGCTCGATAAACAAACGTAGCGAACACCCGGGTTCTGGGTCGTCTCGGAACCGCTTCTGACACTTTGCTGTGAACGATGCCAATGAAACCACATCGAGACCACCGGTCGAACTCCCCATGTGACGTCCACGACTTTCATGCCCCCGGATCCCGTCCAGACCCGGCATGCGAGACGAGGACGCGCCCGATGGCCGGAGAGGGGTCGCGCCCCGCCCGCGCCCGCCGTCCGACCGGACCATGCCCGGCGTCACAGCGGCAGCCCCGCGACCGGGCTCAACCGGTCGGCCGCCTCCCGCTCGCGGCGCTCGGTGAGCGCGGCCAGGATGTGCTCCAGGCGCGTGGCCCAGCGCGCGGTGAGGTCGTCGTCGGCCCCGGCGGCGGCGAGCATGGTCTCGGAGACGTGGACGGGGCGCAGCGGCAGGAAGCCGCGGACGGGCAGGACGGAGGGGATGGCGACGTCGGAGGACAGGAGACCCACCGTGCCCAGACCGCAGGCGTACTCCAGGGCGGGCAGGGCGGCGGCCAGTCGGAGCCCGGCGCCGACGCCGACGCTGGTGTCCAGGGCGGAGCAGACGACGGCGGGCAGGTCGAGCCTCTCCGCCAGGACCAGGGCGCGGCGCACCCCGCCGAGCGGGGCGGCCTTGAGCACGACGACGTCGGCGGCCTCCAACCGCCTCACGGCGAGAGGGTCGGCGGACAGGTGCACGGACTCGTCGGCGGCGATGGGCACGTCAGTGCGACGGCGCAGGACGGCGAGATCGGTCACGCTCGCGCAGGGCTGCTCGGCGTACTCCAGGCCGCCGGCGGCCCGATCCATGAGGGGCAGGGTGTGCAGGGCGGTCTCCAGGTCCCAGGCGCCGCCGAGGTCGATGCGCACGCGCCCGAACGGCCCCAGGGCGGAGCGCACGGCGCTCAGGCGCCGCAGGTCGGCGTTGAGGGAGCCCGGGGAGGAGGCGACCCTGACTTCGGCGGTGGTGGCCCCGGACTCGGAGACGAGGGCGTGCGCCTGGTAGGCGTCGACCTCGGGGATGACGACGTGGACGGCGATCTGCTCGCGCCGCACGGGCAGACTCGTCAGGCCCACGGCGGCCTGCTCGATCCCGGCGGCGAGCCACGGGGCGCAGGCGGCGGCGGCGTAGTCCCAGAAGGGGGCGACCTCGCCCCAGCCAGCGGGGCCGTGGAGGAGGACGCCGTCGCGGTGGGTCAGGCCGTGCAGGCGGGTGCGCACGGGCAGCTCCCAGACGACGGCGCGGTCGATGCGCGCCAGCAGGCCGGCGCGGTCGCGGGCGCGCAGAACCGCCAGGTCGAGCTCGCCGCGGGCGCGCGGCTCGCCCGCCATCCGGACGGCAGGACTCCACATGCGCCAAGAATAGTCGGACGGGGCCCCTCCCCCGGGACCCTCCCGTCAGTCCCCCAGGGTCGCCACCATGACGGCCTTGATGGTGTGCATGCGGTTCTCGGCCTGGTCGAAGACGATGGAGGCCGGCGACTCGAAGACCTCGTCGGTGACCTCGACTCCGTCCATGCCGGTGGCCCGGTAGATCTCCTCGCCGACGGTGGTGTTGCGGTCGTGGTAGGAGGGCAGGCAGTGCATGAACTTGGCCTGCGGGCCGGCGGTCGCCATGAGCGAGGCGTTGACCTGGTAGTCGCGCAGCATGGCGATGCGCTCGTCCCACACCTCCTTGGGCTCGCCCATGGAGACCCAGATGTCGGTGTGGACGAAGTCGACCCCGGTCACGCCGTCGGCCACCGACTCGGTCAAGGTGATGCGGGCGCCGGTGGACCGGGCGACGCGGCGGGCCGCCTCGACGCACTCCTCATCGGGCCACAGCGCCCTGGGCGCCACAATGCGCGTATCGGCGCCCAGAAGCGCGCCGTTGACGAGCAGCGAGCGGCCCGTGTTGAAGCGGGCGTCGCCGACGTAGGCGAAGGAGATCTCGGCGGCGGGCCTGCCCGCGTGCTCCAGCATGGTCAGGGCGTCGCACAGCATCTGGGTGGGATGCCACTCGTCGGTCAGGCCGTTCCACACGGGCACGCCGGACAGCTCGGCGAGGGTCTCCACCTTGGCCTGGGAGTCGCCGCGGTACTCGATGCCGTCGAACATGCGGCCGAGCACCCGGGCGGTGTCCGCCACGGACTCCTTGTGGCCCATCTGGGAGCCCGCCGGGTCGAGGTAGGTGGTGTGGGCGCCCTGGTCGTGGGCGCCGACCTCGAAGGAGCAGCGGGTGCGGGTGGAGGTCTTCTCGAACAGGAGGGCGATGTTCTTGCCGAGCAGGCGCCTGTCCTCGCGCCCGGCCCTCTTGGCGGCCTTGAGCTGGGCGGCGAGTTCGATGAGGGCCATCCACTGCTCCGGGGTGAAGTCGAGCTCGCGCAGCAGGCTGCGGCCCCTGAGGCTCGCCAGGACGGCGGCGTCGGGGACGGGGAGGGGGTTCGGCTCGGTCATCGTCATTCCTCTCTGCCGCGGGCGGGGCGACGGGCACAGCCTACCGGTGTCCGCCGGGGCCCCGTTCCGGCAGCGCACCGGCGCCCGCCAACGGACTCTCCGGACTCGCGGATGTCGGCGACGACCTCGTCAACCAGTTCGCGCAAACCGGCCAGCGCGTCCTCCGGGGTCCCGGCGAGCCAGGAGAGCGATGGGAACTCGAGGCAGGTGGCGACGAACTCCTCGTCCTCGGGCGACCAGGTGACGGTGAACATGTAACGAGCGGTGCTTCCCATGAGTGCGGTCACTGGAGTCCCTCCTTCTTGTCGATCGCCTTCCCCGCCGGTGAGGTCATGATCTCCCAGGCGGAGGCGGGGCGCCCGTACAGGCCGGGTTCGCGCCAGGAGTCGTCCGACGACGTCGGGGCTGCGGGCGGGTAGGACTGCGGAGCCGGCGCCCCGTACTGGGCCGGCGGTACGGCGGGCGGGTAGGTCGCCGTCCCGGTGGACGGGTGAGCGGGCGCCGCCACTCCGCCGGGTCGGCGGTCTAGCGGCGCCGTCGGGGCGGGCGGGTAGGGCTGCGCCGCGTACGGGGACGGCGTCCTGACGGACGGGTGGATCGACGCCCCGTACTGGGCTGGCGGCGCCGCGGGCTGCGACCATGCCGCCGCCGTCGGGTCGGGGTCGTAGGAGCGCAGGAGGTCGATGCGCTCGCGGGCCAGCCGCAATGCTGAGGCCTTGTCCCAGGCCATGAGTGAGGCGCCGGCCAGGGGCACGTCCCGCTCCCCGTCCCGGTAGTGCACTTGCGCCCGCCAGCCCCAGTTCCAGGTCCCGCCCCTGCTCAGTCCGCTCTTCCCGTTCGGGGGGATGGCTCGCGCCTTCAGGTGTCCGCGCACCTGATCCCAGGACAGGGACCTTCTCCTCCAGCCGCGCCTGACCTCCAGGCCGGAGGCGTCGACGACCGTGGTGTCATCGGGACGCATCCTGAAGAAAGGTGCACAGAGAGCGAGCATCATTACAGCCAGGCCGAGTACTACGAGCACTCCCGCGAAAATATATCGGATATCGAGGTCGTAATCGTTCATGAGATGCCACGCCAGCCCCCAGCAGCTGCATGCACTCCCGAGGAGGATGAAGGCGGTCCCCTTGTCGTCCCTGTGCTCGGTCAGGACGAGCTCGTCCGGGCGGGGCGGGGCGACGGTGCCGGCTCCGGGGCCCGGGTCGCGGGCCGCAATGGCGGCCATGGCCCGCTCCATGCGCTGGTGGGGCTGTCGCTCGTAGTACGGATCGCCCATGAGGCAGGGCAGTTCGATCCGCTCGCCCTCCACCGTGATGACGGGCAGGAGAAGCGGCTTCAAGTTGAATTTGATGCCTATAGGACTTCTGGCGTGCTGCGGGATGACGGCGACGGCGAGGTTGCCGCGCACCTGGTCCCAGCTCAGCGTCCGGAATCTTCTCCCCGTGCGGATGCGGAACCCACTGGCATCCACACGCAAGCGCTGACGATGACGCAGGATGAAGACGATCCCGATGAGACCGCCGATCACCAGGGGGATGGTTTGGATCAGCAGCATGATCATCCCACTATCGAGCCCGTCGTCGAACCTCTCCCGAAGGGATAAGGGGTGAAGGATACCCACCGGGATCATCACTAGCATCACCATGCTGAAGACGATCACCCGCATCCCCGCCCGGGAGTGGATGCCGGTGAAGACGAGAGGCTTGGCGTCGGTCAGGGGCTGTCGCCCGCCGGAGGGTGGGCCTGCGGTCATGTCGCGTCCTTTCTCAGCGGCGCCGAGGGTACCCGGGCGGGGCGCCCCGCCGCGATGGGGCCCGCTCCCCCGCCCCGAACGCGGGTCGCGGCGGGTGGGCACCGGCGTCGGACGGTGGTTCCCGGGCGCGTACTCTCCCGGACGCAGGCTCCACCCTCCCGGGCGTGGGCCGCCGGGGGTGTGGCCAGCCCTGCCGGGCTGCTCGCGACATATACCCTCACGAGCACGGGCCACCCCGTTTCGGGTGCGAGTCCCGTCGCACTGTGGACGTTGACGGCCCGCGGGTGTCATAATGGCGGGGACCCACCCGGTTGCAGCCGGATGGGTCCCCGAGGTCGGCGGCTTCAGAATCACCGGCCGAGGGCATCCACAAGGACACTGACGGCCCGGATCAGGCGAGCGATAGGTTAATGAGTTCGCTCACCTTCCGGGCCGTTCCCCTGTCCTTGCGGACCTCCGGTGAGGCCGGGCGGGGTCACTGCGGTGGCGGTCGCGGCGCGGGGCGCGGCGGGCTCGGCCTACTGGGTCGAATCGGGGCGCCGCTCGTGCGGATCGGTCCCCGCCGGTGAGGTCATGATCTCCCAGACGGAGGCGTTGATGCGGGCCGCCCGTACGAGCCGGGTTCGCGCCAGGAGTCGTCCGACGGCGCCCCGTATTGAGCCGGCGGGACGGCGGGTGGGTAGGCCGGCGCCGTGGGCTGTGAGACCGGCATCCCGTACTGGGCCGGCGGGGCGGGCTGCGAAGCCGGAACTCCGTACTGAACTGGCGGAATGGCGGACGGGTGAGCGGGCACCGCCGCTCCGCCGGGTCGGTGGGCCGGCGCCGTGGGCTGCGGGACCGGAGCCCCGTACTGAGCCGGCGGGACGGCGGGCGGGTAGGCCGGCGCCGCGGGCCGCGACCATGCCGCCGCCGTCGGGTCGGGGTCGTAGGAGCGCAGGAGGCCGATGCGCTCGGAGGCCAGCTGCAGTGCCGAGGCCTCGTCCCAGGCCATGAGTGAAGCGCCGGCCAGGGGCACGTCCCGCTCCCCGTCCCGGTAGTGCACCTGCGCCCGCCAGCCCCAGCTCCAGGGCCCGCCCCTGCGCAACCCGCCCTTCCTGTTCGGGGGGATGGCGCGCGCCTCCAGATGTCCGCGCACCTGCTCCCAGGACAGGGACCTTCTCCTCCAGCCGCGCCTGATCCTCAAGCCGGAGGCGTTGACGACCGTGACATTATCGGGACGCAGCCCGAAAAAAGACGACCCGTGGAGAGCGAACATCAGTGCAGCCAGGCCGAGCACTACGAGCACTCCCGCGAAAATATATCGGATATCGAGGTCGTAATCGTTCATGAGATGCCACGCCAGCCCCCAGCAGCTGCATGCACTCCCGAGGAGGATGAAGGCGGTCCCCTTGTCGTCCCTGTGCTCCGTCAGGACAAGCCCGTCCGGACGGGACGGGGCGACGGGGCCGGCCCCGGGGCCCGGGTCGCGGGCCGCAATGGCGGCCATGGCCCGCTCCACGCGCTGATGGGCCCGGCGCTCGTAATACGGATCGCCCATGAGGCAGGGCAACTCGATCCGCTCGCCCTCCACCGTGATAACGGGCAGGAGAAGCGGCTTCAAGTTGAAGTTCATAAGGCTTCGCAGCGGGATGACGGAGACGACGAGGTTGCCGCGCACCTGGTCCCAGCTCAACGTTCGGAATCTCCTCCCCGTGCGGATGCGGAACCCATTGGCATCCACACGCAGGCGCTGACGATGACGCAGGATGAAGAAGATCCCGACGAGGCCGCCGATCGCCAGGGGGACGATCTGGATCAGCAGCATGATCGTCCCGATGTCAAGCCCGCCGTCGGACTTCTCCTGGAGTAACGAGGAGTAAGACAATGGCCTGAAGACCACCGTCAAGAACACCACGCTGAAGACGATCGACCATATTCCCACGCGGGAGTGGATGCCGGTGAAGACGAGGGGCTTGGCATCGGTCAGGGGCGGTCGCCCGCCGGAGGGTGGGCCTGCGGTCATGTCGCGTCCTTTCTCAGCGGCGCCGAGCGTACCCGGGCGGGGCGCCCCGCCGCGATGGGGCCCGCTCCCCCGCCGCGATGGGTCCCCGCTTCCCCGCTGCGAACGCGGGACGCAGCGGGTGGGCGCCGACGTCGGGCTACACGGCGTCGCGGGTGACCGGGCAGGTCATGCAGTGCGAGCCGCCGCGGCCGCGGACGAGCTCGACCCCAGGGGTCTCGATGACCTCCACCCCGGCCTGGCGCAGGGTGTCGTTGGCGGCCTGGTTGTGGGCGTAGCCGATGACGCGCCCCGGGGCGAGGGCGACGACGTTGCAGGAGTCGCGGGCCAGCTCGCGCAGGGCCTCGGCCTCGTCGGACATGTCCGGGCTGATGATGCGGAAGGAGTCGATCCCGGCGGCCCTCGCCAGGACGGCGTCCATCTCGGCGCCGTCGTGGACGGTCACGCGCAGGGCGCCGCCGCCCGCCTTGGTCGAGCCGTGGGAGGCGCCGGGCTCGATTTCGACGGTGGTGACGTCGTTGAAGCCGGGGAAGCGCAGGTAGGTGTCCGGGGAGACCATCGTCATGAGGGTGTCCAGGTGCATGACGGCGTCGAGTTCGGTGTAGAAGGCGCGGTCGGGCATGTGGACGCCGATGACGCGGTCGGCGACGCCGTCGTTGAACAGGCGCGTGGCCAGGCGCTCCACGCCGGCGGCGCTGGAGCGGTGGGACAGGCCCATGACCAGGGCGCGGTTGCCCAGGACCTGGAAGTCGCCGCCCTCGACGGTGGCCGGGGAGGCGCCGTGGGGCTCGGACCACAGCAGGCCGCGGTCGGCGAAGGCCGGGTGGTAGCGGTAGACGGCCTCGTAATTGACGGCCTCCCGTCGGCGCGGGGCCAGGGCCATCGTGTTGACGCTGCGGCCCCCGTAGAGCCAGGCGGAGGTGTCGCGGGTGAACAGGTGGTTGGGCAGGGGGGTGATGACGAATTGCCAGCCCAGGGTGGACAGGTAGGTGGTGTTGAACAGGGTGGCGGCGTCGTCGGCGCTCAGGCGCTCGCGCAGCTCGGTACGGGTGATGCCGGCCAGGAGGACCTCGGCGAGCTCGACGTCGGACAGGCCCTGGAGGTAGGCGGTGAGGACCTCCGAGGTGGACACGCCGACGGCGTTGGGGCCCACCGTCTCGGTCAGGACGAGCTCGCGCGCCCCGGGCACGGCCAGGGTCTCGACGAGCAGGTCGCGGAAGTCGTGGACGATGACGCCCTCGGCGCGCAGGATCGCGGTGAAGGCGTCGTGCTCGGCCTGGGCGCGGCGGATGTTGAGGGCGTCGTCGAAGAGCAGGTCGTTGGCGTTGATGGGGGTGACCCGGGCGATCTCGCGGCCGGGCCGGTGGACGATGACCTCGCGCAGGGTGCCGGTCTCGGAGTCCACGCGCCCGCCGCCGCGCTCGACGGGGATGAAGGTGCGTTGCGCGGCGGCCGGGGTGGTGCCCGCCGTCCCTGCCTCGGTGGTCTGCGTCGTCGGCGTCATGGGACCAGGGTAGTCGGGTTGCGCGGGCCCGGCCCGCGGCTCCTCCCGGAACGGAGACGCGAGCGAACACGGCGAGCCTTTCTCGTCGAAGGTTCGGGGCCGGGGATCGGCGCGGTGGTGCGGGAGGGATGGGCGCGGAGTGGGGGGGTGACGCGCACGGGGATCGTATCGCCCTGCGTCGTACTGGGGCCTCCCGCGTCATCACGCCGGTCCTGGCCGGTCCGGGGGTCTTTCTGGCGGGAAGGGCCCATTGGCTTGAGGGCGCCTCTGCGGAAGCGGCATCGCAGTGGAAGGTGCGGCTGCAGAGATGCGCGAGACGCACGGGTTGTCCGCCGTGACTCGGGCGGAGGCGCGGAGAGTGCGAGCCCGAGCCGGTTGCGGGTTCTTGCCGATGCTCCGGCGCCTCGTCCCTGAGGATCCCAAGGGAATCACCATCGCAATAAGAGACGCATCCGAGACGCGCCCAGCCTCTTCCCCCTCTGCTACGCTCTTTTCTCTTTGCTACGCCTCTTCACCTCTGCTGTACGAGGAGAAGGAGCGCAGCGGAGGGTGAAAGGGCGTAGCAGAGGGAAAGGGGCGCAGCAGACGGTTCGGCGTGGTCCTCCGCGGATCCTCGGAACCGCTGGGCGGGAGCCCCACGGCGTCACCGGTACCACCGGTGCCACCACGCCGAGGGATTCACCCGCGATGGTGCGGGCGGGGCCTCGGAAACTGGGGCCCGCTCAGCCCCGCGAAACTCACTCGCGATGGTGCGGGCGGGGCTCCTGGGGCGATCCGGGGCGGGGGCGTGTCCGAATCTGTTGCAAAGGCGCCCCGGGCCGGGATCGGCATCGAGAAAAAGCGCGGAATATCAACGATTCTCCTCGCGCGCTCCAGCGCGATCGAGGTCTTTGCAACAGATTTGGACAACCGGCGCCGCCAGGGGCCCTCCCCGGGGACGGCCGCCGCTTGGACGGCCGCCGTGCGGGCCCTGGAGTACGCCGCCATCGTGGCGGACAAGTCCCCACAGGCCATCCGCATGCTCAAACTGGCTTTCAAACCTGGCCGACGACGACCTGGCGGGCCAGCAGGTCTTCGCGGGCGAGGCCACGCGTCTGGCCCACATGACCGACGAGGCCGTCGAGGGGCGCAACGCCTTCCTCCAGCGCCGCGCCCCCGACTGGTCGCCGTTCCCCTACTACTTCTGAGCGCCGCGGGTTCCGTGCGCCGCGGGGCCGCAGCACTGCGGACACGGGCGGGTCCGGCGGGTCACGGGGAGCCGCCCGGCGTATCCGGACGGCTCCCCGGAAAACTGGGATGTTGACTCAACGACCCATCGGGGCGTTGATCAGAATTGCAAGGGCCCGGAGCAACGGCGGAAGCATCTCCAACGCCGTCCGTCAGATCTGGGCCCTGCGCGCGCCCGTCATCCTCTTGCGCGCCCCCGCTCTGCGACGGCGGCACCGCCCCTCGCCGGGCGGGGCCGGGCTCGGCCCCGCGAGATCGTCACTTAACCCGCGAGCACGTCTGCTA
>ERZ773059.1237-NODE-1237-length-12719-cov-6.368051_pt1 | contig 12719 bp, 10 predicted proteins | sample MGYA00580514_ERZ773059 | MGnify/ENA primary metagenome ERZ773059 (study PRJEB29015, sample SAMEA2737981) | human oral metagenome | biome: human oral; feature: human-associated habitat; material: dental | place: China | collected 2056 ...
TGCCGTCGTAAAACGCTGCGCCAACGCTGATGCTTGCGCTAATTTCGTTGCCTTTAAGATTAAATTTCATCTTTGAAATTCCAAGCAGACGATCTAATAGCACATGCGCGGCATCCTTGCTTTGCAGATCGCCGATGATGGCGCCAAACTCATCGCCGCCTAAGCGCGCCAAGATATCACCTTTGCGCAGTAGCCCACTCATCGCCTTTGAGATCGCCTGCAAAAACATATCGCCGACCTCGTGCCCGTAGGTGTCGTTGATCGCCTTAAAGCCGTCAAAATCGATGAAAAGCACCGCCATAAGCTTGGAATTTTCGCCCGAGTTTGCCGTAAATCTCTGCGCAGCCTTCATAAAATACACTCTGTTCGGAAGCCCCGTAAGCGCGTCATGGTGGGCGATCTTGGCTAGCTCGCTCTCTTTTTGCTTGATCTGCGAAATTTCGGTAAACATCAAAATGAAATTTGAAGTAAGCGAAAAATCATCCTTTATCGCAATTGCCGTAAATAGCGCAGGAAAGGTGCCACCACCTCTTTTTAGTCCGTAAATTTCATCTTTGTAAGAGGTCTGTTTGCCGACGAGATTTTTTCTAATCCTCTCCATCACGTCTGCTCCGCCCTCCGTAGGAGCGAAGAAATTTGGAATTTTGCCGATAGTTTGGCTTTCGCTATAGCCGGTGATTTCATAAAAGGCGTTATTAGCGCGCAGCACGCGACCGCTCTCATCTGTGATTAAGATCGCCTCTAGCGAGCGCGAAAAGACGTTGGCGTTTAAATTTAACTCCAGCTCCGTCTGCTTGCGCGAGCTGATATCTTCGAGCGTAGTTTTTACAAGGCGAGAGCGAGAGTCGTGCTTTTCGGTGACGTAGCCTTGCATACTGATCCAAGTATAGGCATTAGCGGCGTTTCGCAGACGGAATTCGCAGCTAAAATCGCTCCTAAGCCCGGCGGTGCATTCGCGGATCATTTTATTGAAATTCTCTAAATCCGCGAAGTAAATTTCATAACTAAACTCCCCGAAGCTCATCGCAGTGTTTAGCCTTTTGCCGCGATATTTTAAAATTTTAAAGTAATTTTTATCAAACGACAGCGTCTGCGCATCAAGATCGATTAAGCAGGTGCAAAAATTCCTAGTCTCGATTACGGTGCGGTAAAAGTCCAAATCCTCCTGCAAGCCGCGGATCGCCTTAACATCGTCATCGATATTTTGAAAATAAAACGCAGCCCTGGCGGCGGACTTTTTGACATAGATGCTCACTTCGTAGCTATAGCGGATATTGTCGTTGTGGCGAATTTTATAGCTTTGAGAAAAGCTTAGCTCTTCTGAGGGCATATCGGCTAAGCGGTTTAAAATTTCATTTTTAGCCTCATTCGCATCCTTTTCATCCAGCAAATCCCATAGCCTTATCTCGCCGCTTAAAAACTGCGCCGCTTCGTAGCCCCAAAGCTCTTTTATATTTTTACTAGCATCTACGATCTTGCCCGAAGTGTAGTCAAACACGAGTGTAACGATAGGCGCGTGATTTAAATACTCATATTTTTGCTTAGTTTCATCGTAAAATCTGCGATATTTTGACGCATCCAGCACCACAAAAAGGGTTGAAATTTTACTTCCGTCGCGGATATAAGATTTTTTAACATAAAGGTCTTTGACGCCATTTTTGGTCTCTTGGCGGGTTACGACATAGTTTTCTTTGACATAGTTTGCACGCTGGGTCTGATAGGCGTGATCGTAAAACGAGCCTGCTTGCAGCGCGAAGATATTCCGCCCCACGACGTCATCGCCATAAAGCTCGCGCGCGCCGTTGCTAGCGCTTTCGATCGTGCCTGCTACATTATCGATGCTAAGCACTGAAAGAGAGCTGTATTTTAGCGCATCTTTAAAGCTGAGGCTAAAATCGCCGTGGCGCAGATTAGACTTCAAAACCTCGTCTATGGATTTAGAAATTTCTAAGACGGAGCTTAGCGGATTTAGCGCTTCTATATCGCGGATTTTGGAGTGATAATCTCCTTGGCGCAGAGCGTTTTGAACTGCTGCAAGCGGGATAAAAACGCGCTTTTTTAAAAACGTAAAATTTGAAATTAGAAGGATTAAATAAGCTAAAATCGCTGCTGCCAGCGCTACGACGATAAAATCGTCCGCGCCTAAAAAATAGCCGGCTCGTTCGCGAGCCATTACGAAATTATCTCCAAATTTCGCAAGATATGCAAAGCTTAGCCCAGATTCGTCTTCGAAGCTTACCACTTCGCCTAGGCGCGAAAAATCAAAATCCTGCCCCAATATATCGGTTGCGCTGCCAGGAGCGTTAAAAAATTTGCCTTCGGCATTAAAGACCAAAATATCTCCCAGCGAAGAGAGCCTGGCAATCGGCCTAGCGGTGTTGGCAAAGCCTAGCAGATACGAATCGGCATTTACGCGCTTGATCAAAAAATACCGCCACGCCCCATCCATCATCATATAGCGCGATACCCATTCATCCTTTTTTAGCTCGCTTGCGATATCCGCAAGCCGTATCTCGCCAAGATCCGAAATACGCGCATCCGATGAAAAATGCGCCAAGCTCTCCTGCTCCGCGCCGCGGGCGCGCAGATAAAAAATAGCGTCAAATCTATGAGAAGATTTTACGACATTACGGATCAAATCCGCATAAAGCTCGCTTTGCATAGCTTCGTGCCTTGCGTCCAAAGAAAGGATATTTTCTTTTAGAATTTCAAGCTCGCTAAAAAGCGACTCGTCGGTATTTTTAAGTAAAGTAATCGCCGTGCGCGTCCGCAAATCAAGCTGCGTAGCGATCCTAGTGCGCAAAAAGCTAATCTCGCAAACTACTACAAGCGTAAGTAGTGCAGCGCCTAGAATCAAGGCGGCGTTAAATCTTTCGGTAACGAAGTCTTTTTTGTTTTTCATGCCAAATTCCAAATTTTGCGGGATTTTAGCAAATTTCGTTTTAAAGCCTATTTAAGCTTCGATTTTTGCACCGCGCGCGCCCAAAAAATGCATCATTAAAAGTACCGCGAAGCTAAAGAGTAGCATCAGCGCCGAATACGCGTGAGCCTGCGCAAAATCGAGCGTTTCGGTCGCTTCGTAGATCGCGATGGAAGCGACCTTGGTCTGCTCGCTCACGCTGCCGCCGATCATCAGCACGACGCCGAACTCGCCCATCGTATGCGCAAAGCAGATCACCAAGGCGCTAAGCAGGGAGTGGCGTATCGCGGGCAATGCGACGCGAAAAAGCTTGGAAAAATAGCTCTTATCCAGCGAATCGCACGCCCAAAAAAGCGAGCGCGGAAGCGAGCGAAAGCCCGAAACCAGCGGCGAAAACATAAACGGCAGCGAGTAGATACAGCTCGCGATCACAAGCCCGCTGAAATTAAATACGAGCCGAAGCCCGAAGTGTTTGTCGAAAAACTCCCCCAGCACCGAATACGGCGAGAGAAAAACGAGCAGGTAAAACCCTAGCACCGAAGGCGGCAGCACCAGCGGAAGCGAGATGATCGATTCGATCACGCTTTTGCCGCGGAAATTTTTTCTCGCCATAAAAAACGCGAGCGGCACGCAGATGATAAACAACGCGAGCGTCGTCAAGCTGGCAAGCTTTAATGAAACGAGAAACGGCGTGTAATCGAGCCCCTTTAGAATTTCAAACATTTATCCTCCGAGCCGAGCCGCTGGGCCCAAACTATAAAATTTTAAAAGCCTAGCCCTACTTTAAAATTTAGAGGCAAAGCTAGATAGAATTTGCGCAAACCTCATAGTCATAAGGTCTTGCAAAATGAAATTTTGAAAAATTCTGCGCAGACCTAGCTGCGCAAGAGCTTTAGCGAAATGAAATTTAAAAAATTTCGTGCAAGCTAAAGCGAGCGGAATTTATAAAAGTGCTTGGCTAATAAATTCCTTCAAGCGTGCAAATTCCGTCAGGCATTTAAACTCTACTAAGCTGGCAAATTTTTAAGGTCACGAATTTTGCTGAGCTAAATTTCAAAAAGCTTAGCTTAGCTTTAAAACTTGAGCGGGCAGGATTTATCTGAGCGCAAATTTCATGCAAGATATAGCCAAACGGCATTCTCTGAACAACTTAGTGGAATTACATTGAGCCTGACAAAACAAAATTTTAAAATTTTGCATAAACCCAAAAGACCCGGTTAATGAAATTTTGCCGCAGCTCTTATTAAGCGAGTTTAACACGCAAGCTTCAAGCCGTTAGAGCTTTTAAAATTTCAAAGCCACAAAATCCAGGTAAAATTCTAAATCTGAAAATTTTAAATTTGCGCGAAGCTTCACATTAAATTTTTTACCAAGATCGCATGATAGAATTCGCGCAACTCCTGCCAAAAAAGTAAGCTAAAAGCCGCCAAATTTAAAAATAAACCCACCACGCCAATTAATAAATTCAAAGAAGGAATTTAGTGGCGCATGCCCGCGCAAAATCTAAAATTTAAAGCTTAACTTCCCCACGCTATCTAGTCTTACATTGCAATTTTGCTCTAGCCTGCGTTTAAATTTTGTGTTTCATTAAAATCTAAGCGCGATGCGAATGAAATTTTAAAACCTCCCCGTATTTTGCGGACAAATCTAGCTAAAATTTCGCAAAATTCCATAAGGGTTTACGTCAAAATCTCTAATCCAGTTGAAATTTCTCACTTAGGCGTATTCAAAAGCTTGTCTGCAAGTTTAAATTTTATGCAGAGTGATATTAAAGGCTTTGGCGCCTGTTTTGACCTCGTCGCCTACTTGCAAGCCATCGGCTTCTGCATTGCTTAGCACCACTTCGCACAGCTGGCTGCCGATCGCTACGACAGCTACTTTGACCCCGTCGCGTGCTTGCAAATCGACAACCTTGCCCGCGAAAGAAAACTTCTGTGAGCCGCTAGTTTTAAGAAAAATTTCCTCCGGCGTACCGGTGCGGACGATCCTGCCGTCCTTCATCTCATAAACTCGCTTGCAAAGCCTATAAATCTCGCTTACGTCGTGGCTTACTAAAATCACGGTCTGATGAAACTGCTCGTGGATCTTTAGCAAATACTCTTGGATTTTTTCGCGCATCGTAAAATCAAGCGCCGAAAGCGGCTCGTCAAGTAGCAAAATTTCAGGCTCTTGCATCAGTGCGCGAGCAAGCGCCACGCGCTGTTTCTGTCCGCCGCTAAGACCCTCGACACCAGATTTTGCAAACTCGCTAAGCTCTAAAATTTCAAGCAGCATCGCAGCTTTTTGCGGATCGTTTCTGGCAAAAAGTAGATTGCCCGTCACGCTCATATTCTCAAAAAGTGCATAGTCTTGAAACAAAAAGCCGATCCTGCGCTTGCCCGCACTTAAAAATTCGGCGCCTTCTTGCAGCACACGATCGCCGTCTTTTATGCTACCACTATCTGCGCGCAAAAATCCAGCCAAAATGCGCAGCAGTGTAGTCTTACCGCTGCCGCTGCGCCCATATAGGCACACAAACGAGCCTTTGTTAATCTCTAAGCGAGCATCAATCGAGAAATCATCACTGATTTTTTTCTTACAATCAATCGTTATCATATTTTTCTATATATATCGCAGTGGCGCTAATGTATGCGAAAACCTCGTCGCCCTCGCGTAAAGCAAGCTCCTGCGCAGAATGCGCGCTAATGAGCACATCAAAGCTTATCTTGCCTTCAAACCTGAGCGTACATAGAATTTCACCTAAGCTTAGGCTCATAATCTTGCCGTGAATTTCATTTTCGCTAGATACACCACTTAGAGCTTCGCGAGATAAAAGCACATCGGTGCTTTTAAAGCCCACGTAAACTTCGCTACCCACCTTAAGCTCGCTACTTAGCTGCAGAAATACGCCACGTAGCTTGATGCCGCCCGCGATAAATCCTACAGAATGGATGCCGTCTTTTTGTAAAATTTCGTTGATTCTCGCTCTAATCATTAAAACTCGTATCCGTATTTAGCAAAGATCGCTCTGCCCTTATCGCTTAGGATAAAATCATAAAACGCCTTGGCTTCGGCATTGTCTTTGGCGCGGTTTAGCACGACCATGCCTTGAGCTATCGGCTCGTAGAGTTTGGTATCGACCAAGACGAAATTTTCGCCCTCTTTGCAAGGCTTATCGTTGCAGCCGTCCTTCGCCATCTTAGGCGCATACATCGCGCTAGCCGCGATAAATCCGACGTCGGAAGCTTTAAGCGCTTGCGAAAGAGCCTCGCCGATCGATTTTGCTTCTACGATTTTACCTTTAATCTCATCGTAAACTCCCGCTTTTTGGAAGGCCTGTACGCTTGCGGTGCCGTAAGGAGCGGTCTTTGGATTTGCTATCGAAATCATTTTAACGCTAGGGTCTTTTAAAGCTTCAAGCCCCTTGCTAAGATCTACGCCGCGCACGCTAAACATCGCCACTTTGCCTTTGGCGTAAGTTTTGGCAGGCGCCGTCGCAAAGCCATCTTTATGTAGATCGTCTGCAAATTTCATATCAGCCGCCATAAAAATATCAAACGGAGCGCCGTTTTTGATCTGCGTGCTAAGCGCACCGCTAGCGCCCAAGCTCACATTTAGCGTAGTTTGCGGATGCAGCTTGGCAAATTCCGCCTTGATCTCGTCAAACGCATACGTCGTGTTCGCAGCGGCTGCTACGCTGACCTCACCCGCGTTAAGCGCGCCTGCGGTTAAAATTCCTAAAAGCACTGCTTTCAACTTCATTTTATGCCTTTCGTTTCGGCTCTCGCCGAGAATTGAATTCTATCTAAAATTTTAAATTTGCGCCTTAAATTTTAAAATTTTGCGCACCCAATTTCACCCTATTACGCGCCAATAATGATCTCGCTAGGCTCGATGATCGCCGTTACTTCATCTCCTACTCCTAGAGCCATCGCGGTGGCAGATTCTCGCGTGATGATCGCGGTGATGTTTTGATGCGAGCTTGTGCCTAGACAGATCTCTGCGTTTACCGCGCCGATTTTGACCTCGCTAATCGTGCCCTTGATTTGATTCGCCGTACTAAGTTTTAGCTTCTCCGAGGCTCCTTTAGCGATGATGACGCTTGGAGCCTTAAATAAAAACAGCACATCCTTGCCCACCTTTAGCCCTAAATTTTTTTCGCTCTCTACGGTTACCGTCGCGCATAAAATTTCGCCGCCTGCGAGTTTAGCCGTGATTTGAGAATTTACAGCGCCTGTTTGAACATCCGTAATCTCAACACTTAGCTGATTGCGCGCAGAAAGCTTCATACCGATCTTCTCTAAGCTTAAAAGGCTCTCTTCGGTGATCTCGTCAAGCTTTAAAATTTCACTCAAAAACGTCTCGCCCGCGTGGCTGATAGCATCATAAGCGCGAATCAGCTTGTGAGCGTAAGGCGTAAGCTCGGAGCCGCTATTTTTCTTTGTGCCTTGAGTGCGGACGATGAGCGGCTTTTTGCTCGCGTTGTTGATTAAATTTAGCGCATCCCAGCCGTTTTTATACGACACTCCTACGATCTCTGCGGCCTTTGTAATACTTTTAGTCTCATCTACGGCCTTAAGCAGCTTAATGTGCTTGGCTAAAAGCGATGCTTTGTTGCCAAGCAGGAATTCCAAAGCAAATTTTGCGTCCATTTTCATCCTTTCTTATTTACTTTCACGTGATTTTATAATATATCCTCTGATATATTTCTTAAAGAGCTGCAGGCTTTATTCTGCGATATAAAGAGGGAAATTCTATACGAAATTTTACCCTTATTGACAAAATTTCTTTAAACTTGTAAAATCGCCACTTTGATTTATATAGAAGGGTCGCATTTGAAATTTATAAAAATTCTATTCTTAGCCGCGGCATTGGCACTTTGCGGTTGCTCGCAAAAGCAAGACGTAGCGCCTAGCGATACGGATGGTTTTGACGAGGAGTTTGCCAAGCGTGAGGTTTTCGATCCGCTTAGCGGCTATAACCGCGTTATGACGAGCTTCAACGACGTATTTTACTCATATATACTAACCCCCGTAGCCAGCGGTTACGACTATGTAATGCCCGATCCGATTCAGGGAGCGTTTTCAAATTTTTTCTATAATATTTTATATCCGATGAGGCTCGTAAACAACCTGTTGCAGGGTAAATTTGAAAATTCTTGGGACGAGACGAAACGGTTTTTGATCAACTCGACCGTTGGCTTCGGCGGGCTTAATGATATGGCAGGCAAATACTACGGAATTCCACGCCACGACGAGGATTTCGGGCAGACACTCGGGTATTGGGGCGTTCCGGCAGGTCCTCACATCGTCTGGCCGATCTTGGGACAGAGCAATCTGCGCGATACAGCGGGGCTTGTCGGAGATTATTTTTCAAATCCGATAAATTATATTAAAGATGGCACGGTGCGAAACTCCGTCAATGGATTTAGAATATTTAACGACTACTCGCGCGATCCGAAATTTTATGAAAAAATGACCAAAGATGCGGTGGATCTATATCCATTTTTGCGCGATGCTTACGAGCAAAATCGCGACAAATTAATAAAGGAATGAAAATGAAAATTTTAAAAGTTCTAGCGCTTTGCGGAGCGCTTTTGATTTCGGCGCACGCTATTAGCGATGCGGATATCGAGCCTGTGATGAGCCAAAAGGTCGCCGAGGCCGTAGGTATTATGCGAAGCGGCGCACCCAAAGATGCAAAGCCCGCGAAAATCTTTGCGCTTTTCGACGGCTACTTCGATTACAAGATGATGGCAAAGCTCTCCCTTGCTAAACATTACGCGAGCCTTAGCCCTGCGCAGATCGCGGAATTTAATAAAGCTTTCGAGGCGCATCTAAAGCGCTCCTTTATCGAAAAGCTTTCGCTTTATACCGATCAGGATATGAAGGTGCTAAGCAAACAAAGCCCGAGCGATAAGCGCCGCGTGCTAAAAACGCAGGTCATCGGCGAGCAGAAAAACTACGACATAGATTTTAAATTTTATCCTAACGGCTCTGATTGGCGCATCTACGATGTCGATATCGTGGGCGTCAGCCTAATTCAGACCTACCGCTCGCAGCTAGGCGACGTAACGCAAAGCTTGGGCTTTGACGAGCTCCTAAAGAGGCTAAATTCCACCGTCATCAATAGCGGCGAATAGCGACGCACTCAAAAGAGCGGTATTTGAAAAAAATTTTTCGCCTAATCGTCGCGTTTCCGAAAATCACGCTTGCGCTGTTTACGGCGCTGGCGCTGTTTTTCGGATATTACTCCACAAAGCTCGAGATCGACGCTTCGAGCCAAACGCTTCTACTAGATAATGACAAAGACCTTCAAATTTGGCGCGAAGTATCCAAGCGCTACGAAACGCCGAATTTCTTGGTGCTTGCATACACTCCCGCGGGCGATCTTTTAGCGCCCGAGACGATCCGCAAAATAGAGCAGATGGATGCGGCTTTTTCCAAGCTGGATTTCGTCGCTAGCGTCACGGACATCACGAACGTACCGCTTTTGCTAAACAAAGGTGGCGGCATGAGCGAGCTGCTTAAACACATACCCACCCTTACCGACGCGGACGTAAATTTAACCGCGGCTAGGCGCGAGTTTGCCACAAGCCCCTTTTACGCGTCAAATTTAGTAAGCGCCGATTTTCGCACTACCGCAATTTTAATAAATTTAAAGCCGCAGACCCGCTACGAGGAGCTTTTGCGCCTAAGAGACGGAGCCAAAAACGCTCTAGAGCAAGCGGAGCACGAGAGCAACCGCTCGGGGGCTCAAATTTCACAGCTTAAAGACGCGCTTAAAGTTGCAGAGCAAAATTTTAAATCCTACCGCGACGAGCTGCGCGAAAAGGATCACCGAGATATTATGGCTTTGCGCGCGCTGATCGCGGGCTTTGAGAAGGAATTTGCGGGCGACCGATTGTTTCTAGGCGGACTGAATATGATCGCCGACGACATGGTGGGCTACGTCCGCTCGGATCTGGCGACCTACGGACTCAGCGCTTTGGTGCTTCTGCTAGCTTGCTTTTGGCTCTTTTTTAGACAGGCGAAATTTATCCTACTGCCGCTTATCATCTGCGCGTATTCGGTCGTGCTCGCAGCGGGATTATTCGGCTTTTTGAGCTTTGAGGTCACGGTGATTAGCTCAAATTTCATAGCGCTTCAGCTCATCATCACGGTTTCGGTCTGTATCCACCTAATCGTCGCCTACCGCGAGTTTAGCGCGCGCTTTCACGCATTTTCGCAGCGCCAGCTCGTTTATGCGGTGCTGCGCGAGCGCGCAAGACCCTGCTTTTTCGCGATCTTTACGACCGTTATCGGCTTTATGTCGCTAATTTTTTGCGATATAAAACCCGTAATTTCTCTGGGAATTATGATGAGCGTAGGCATCAGTATCTCGCTAGTTACGGCATTTGGAGTATTCGGCGCGGTTATGTCGCTTCTAAGGCGCACGCACAATAACCGCAGCTTCGAGCAGCACTTTAAATTTACGCTTTGGTGCGCCGAAACGGCGCTACGTAGCAGAGGCGCGGTATACGGCGTTTGCGCCGCGGCGGTGATCTTCGGGCTTTACGGCATCTCACAGCTGCGCGTCGAAAACAGCTTCATCGGCTACTTCAAAAAAAGCACCGACATCCGCGCAGGCATGGAGGTCATCGATACAAATCTCGGCGGAACGATCCCGCTTGATATCGTAGTTAAATTTAAAAGCGCAGGCGGCGCAGATCCCACTAGCGAGAGTGAAAATTCCGCAAGCGGCAGCGTAAATTCTAAGAACGGCGAAAATTCTAATTCCGCGGGGCGAAATTTTGCGGCAAATTCTACTAAGCAAAATTTTATCGCGCAAAATTCCGCTACTCAGAATTCTACCGCCACAGCGCAAAATTCTATTGCAGGAAATTCTGCACCTCAAAGTTCCGTTGCCGCGGCGCAAAATTTCAATGATCAAAATTTTACCGAGCAAAGCTCCTTTGCGGCAGCGCAACCAAGCGACGCCGTAAATTTAGATCAAACCCGCGCCGCAAATTTAGAGCAGAATTCCACCGCGAGCGACGATTTTGGCGATTTCGAAGCCGAATACGCCGCCAACGAAAACAAGCCGCAGTATTGGTTCACCTCCGAAAAGATGCGTATCATCGGCAAAATAGATGATTTTTTGAAGGACAAAAACGTCACGGGGCACGAGTTTATCGGCAACGTAAGCTCGCTCGCATCGCTTTTAAAGCTCGGCAAGCAGATTAATCAGGGGCGCGATCTGGACGATCTAAGCCTTGCTTTGATCTACTCTGAAATGCCCGCGAACTACCGTGAATTGGTGCTTTCGCCCTTTGTGAATATCGAAGCGAACGAGGCGCACTTTAGCATCCGCACGATAGACAGCGATCCGAATCTTCGCAGAGCGCAATTCCTAGCCGATCTTAAGCGCGATCTGGACTCCCTACTCGCTAAGGATAACGTCACGGTGCAGATCAGCGGTATAATGGTACTTTATAACAATATGCTTCAAAGCCTGATGAGCTCGCAGATAGACACCCTGGGTATCACCGTGCTCGTGCTTTTCGTGCTTTTCGTGATCATCTTTCGCTCGTTTTCATACGCTCTTATCGCGATCGTCGTAAATTTAATCCCGCTTTGCGCTTGCTTCGGCATCATGGGCGTTGCGGGCATTCCGCTGGATATCATGAGTATCACGATAGCGGCGATTAGCATCGGTATCGGCGTGGACGATGTCATCCACTACATCTACCGCTATAAGCGGGAGTTTGCGCGCAGCGGCGACGAGGCCGCGGCTATCCGCGCGAGCCACGCAAGTATCGGATACGCGATGTATTATACGTCGTTTGCGATCATTTTAGGTTTTAGCGTAATGATGATGAGTAATTTCTGGCCTACGATCTACTTCGGGATGTTAATATGTCTGGTGATGAGCCTGCTTCTTTTAGGCGCGCTCATAATCCTGCCGTCGCTAATAATGAGCCGAAAGAGCTTAAAATTTAGTCTCTTTAAAGCTAAATAAATTTTATCTCGCTATAATTCCCGCATTTGGAGAGGATGGCGACCTGGTGGCGTCTGCGGACTTCAAATCCGATAGGAGGGCGGTTGACCGTTTTCCGGGGGGTTCGATTCCCTCCCTCTCTCGCCGAATTCTTTTAAAAATTCCATCTTTAAATTTTATCTTTCACGCTTTTAGCCACGTACTTCGCGAATTTATCTCAAATTTCAGCTCTAAATTTATCAGTTATTAAGTAGAGATGGATAGCATTGCTCGTTAACTTTTCTTGAAGGAGCGAGTATGAAATACGCATTAGGCGCTGCGCTTGCGGCATTTATTATAACCGGGTGCGGCGATGACGATGTAGGACTTGTAAAAAAACTACACCCTGCCCGATTTTAAAGGGATGAGTATCGGTACGGCGATCGAGGGTTCGAAAATCTGCAAAAATATCACGTGGAGCAAAGAGGAAAACGGCGGGCTAAAGACGGTTAAGATGGTCTGCGACGTGGATGTAGAGCAGAGGCTTAAATCATATAAACAAGAGATGTTGGATTCGTCTTTAAAAAGGGTTATGACTTTTTATGAGGGCAAGGCTTACGACGCTCAGGGTTTGCTTAAGCTGGCAGAAGAACACTGCAAATTAAACGAAGCTAAATTTCAAGAAACGCTTAAAACCAAAGGCAAAATAGAATTTTTGAGGAGGAATGGAAGTCGGTAGATTGCGACGACAAATTAAAAGGGGAGATACTAAAAGAAAGCGATACCGAAATCTACATAGACTCTATTGTGGAGCGCTTAAAAGCAGCCGCTTATTACTCGCAAATAACGGCAGAGCAATTGG
>ERZ773059.1238-NODE-1238-length-12717-cov-5.021324_pt1 | contig 12717 bp, 14 predicted proteins | sample MGYA00580514_ERZ773059 | MGnify/ENA primary metagenome ERZ773059 (study PRJEB29015, sample SAMEA2737981) | human oral metagenome | biome: human oral; feature: human-associated habitat; material: dental | place: China | collected 2056 ...
AAATCGCCAAAATTCTAAATTAATTTCAGCATCACGGCGCTTTAAATTATGAGAAATAACAGCGCTTTGCGCGCCAGAAATTTCTCGCAGCGAACGAATATGCCCAGCATCACGGCGCCGATCGTGCCGATGTCTGTGTATATCACATAGGCGAAGCGGCATCTGCCGTATCGCAAAGGATAAAAATCCAAGCGAGAGAGCGAAATGTATCGCCAAAAGCGCCGCGAGGACTCATTAGTGCGCGAATCTGTCGCCTTTTGCAAACAGCCCCACCAGCGAGTTTGAGCTCTACGCCTGGTCGCACATAAAAAGCGCTCCGATGAGGATTAAAGCGAAGTTTGGCGTTAACAAACCGCCTAAATTTTAAATTTAAAGCGCAATTGCGATGGTTTAGATTGAAATTCGTCTTAAAATTAATCCTAAATAATAAATTTTATTAATCATTTAGAAATTTTAGGCTATAATCGCTTCAAAATTTATTTCAAGGAGAGAAAGATGTTTAAACTTAGAGAGTTGCCGTTCGATGCGGCGCACAACGCGGTCGTAAGTAAGCAAACCTGTGATTATCACCACGGCAAGCACCACGCGACTTACGTGGCAAATTTAAATAAACTTACCGAATCGGGCGAGTTTGCGGGCAAGGGGCTTTACGAGATCGTAACGGCTGCTAGCGGCGGGCTTTTCAACAACGCAGCGCAGGTTTACAACCACGATTTTTACTGGGATTGCATCGCAAAGCCTAGCGAGCCGTCTGCGGAGCTAAAATCGGCGCTAGCGGAAAATTTCGCGGATTTTAAAAGCGAGTTTTTGGCTGCTGCTACGGCGCATTTCGGCTCGGGCTGGGTGTGGCTCGCTTACGATCCGAAATCAGGCAAGCTTTGCATCAAAGCGACCCAAAACGCCGCCACGCCGGTGACCGAAGGGCTCGTGCCGCTTCTAGTCGTGGACGTTTGGGAGCACGCGTATTACATCGATGAGCACAATGCGCGCCCGAAATATCTGGAAAAATTCTACGCGGGCATCAACTGGGAGTTCGTCTCAAGCGCCTATGAATGGGCGAAAAAAGAGGGTCTCGGCTCGGTGAAATTCTACATCGACGAGCTTCACGGCAGAGATTAAATTTTAAAATTTAAGCGGACGCGGCGATACAAAAATCTGGGTCCGTCGCGCTTCGCTTGCGTAAATTTTAAATTGCGCGGGCACGCACAAACGGAAGCGGTGCTACCCGCAGAGCTAGAATCCGTTTAAACGCATAATCCGAGTAGAGCGGATACGGCTCGTGCAGTACACAAAGCTGAAATCTCTTAAGCGCTCGTATGTTCGCTGTGAGTTCGCTACCGATGATAATCGCTGCCCGCAAATCGCTTAGACGCACCGCAAGCTAACCTTGGACGATAATCGCCGTGGCGCTTGCTGCACGCGACCGATCGCTTAAAATTTTAATTCAAAGCTAGCGGCTAAATTTTAAGAGCTTTTCTTAGGATTTAGCCGCAGCAATACCGCTTTTCAATCTATCTTTTAAATTTAAAATTTCATCAAAACCCGGGCGCTAAATTTAATCAAAATTTTAGCTCAAAATCATCCACAGCCCGATCGCACACATCAGCACCGAGCAGAAAATTTCGAGGTATTTCAGATGGGTTTTCAGCAGATTTTTTAGCACCGCTCCGCCCAGCGCGTAGATGCTAAGGCAGATACTTTCGCTGGCGCACAGCGTGGCGACGAGAGCAAATGTGCGCGCGCCGAAAAGATTGTCCGCATCCAAAAACGGCGGAAAGAGCGCGGTAAAAAATATCCACGCCTTGGGGTTTGAGACCGCGACTACGAAGCCTTGCAGGAAGATATTTTCGCTGCGCTTTTGTTTTTGCAGCTTAAAATTTCCGCGCGCTAAAAAGGTCGCGACGCCCAGATAGAAGATATACGCGCCGCCTAAAATTTTAATCGCGCTAAGCGCCGCAGGGTGCGCAAGCAGAATGCCCGCGACGCCGAATATGCACGCAAGCGCCACGGCTGCAACGCCCAGCACCTGCGCGAGCAACGCAGGCAGCGCCCTAAGATAGCCGCGCGCGATGCCGAGATTTAGCGCGTAGGTCATGTTGATGCCCGGCATCAGCGATATCGGAAAGATCGTAAAGAAAAACAGAAGCATTGCAAACCCCTAAATTGCGGCTAAATTTTAAATTTTATCTCTCGCGATACGGCGCCGCTGCAATAGATTTTAAAATTCTAAAATTTAACGCGCTGCACTGAGGCGAATAAAATTTTAAAATTCCGCCGCGCCGCACCCAAACTTTTCTTGGGGCGGGAAGGGGGCTTGAATTGCGAGGTCGCTCCCCTTCCCGCCCCAAACCCCACCTAACCCCCGACGACGCTTTACAAGGGGCAGGCTACGCCTGCGCTGAATTTATATTATAATTGCTGTGCGGTGTCTCGCACCTAGTCGCAAGACCGCCGTGCCGCAAGTTTCAATACAATGTGTCGCACCGAGTAAAAACTTACGCCGCAGCGTATGCAACGGAACGAATGAAATTTTAAAATTCTACACGCCTTGGCATAAAATATATTGCGGCGAAGTGAGCCGCAGCGCCGCGGGTAAATTTAAAATTTAAAACTCTCGCGGCTTTAAATTTAGCCGAAAATCCCGTATCCGAAGATCACCGCGATGATAAGCGGCAGGATAAATTTGACGTACAAAAACCAAACTCCCGCGAGCCTCGCGCCGAGATCGCCTTCGTTGGTGAGCTCGTAGATCGCGTCCTTTTTCAGTACCCAGCCCACGTAGATGCAGCACAGCAGCGCCGTTAGCACGAAAAATACGTTCGCGCTTACGAAGTCGAAGGCGTCGAAAACCGAGCGCCCCAGAATTTTAACGTCCGCAAGCACGCTGCTTGAGAGTATGCAGGGCAGGTTGCCGAGCACGAAGACGCCGCCGAGCGTTAAATTTACCGCCTTTAACGTTGAAAAGCCGAAGCGCTCCTCGACGAAATTTATGATGACCTGATAGATCGTGATCGACGTCGTAAGCGCGGCGATGAGCAAAATCGAGAGAAAGACCACCGCGACGGCGTTGCCGAACGGCATGTGCGAAAACGCGATCGGCAGGCTCTTAAAAACTAACGACGAGCCGCTGCTCGGCTCAAGCCCCGCGCTAAAGAGCGACGGGAAGATCATAAAGCCCGCAAGCACGGCGATGAGGGTGTTTACGACTGCGGTGATGGTGGCCGTTTGCATCAGCTTCTCGTCTTTATTGAGGAAGCTGGACAGCGTGATCATCACGCCGAATCCGAGCGAGAGCGCGAAAAAGACCTGACCCAAAACGTCGATCAAAAGCTTGGGCGTGATCTTGGCAAAATCGACGCCGAGATAAAATTTCACGCCCTCCTTTGCGCCATCAAGCGTTAAATTTGTAAGGATTACCGCGATGAAGCACAAAAATAGCGCGGGCATTAGAAATTTTACGAATTTTTCGATTCCCTCGATGATGCCGTTTTTCAAAATATACCAGTTGATCGCTATGAAAACGATCGTGTAGCCACCGACGCTAAGCGGGCTATTTTCGATGTGATCTGCGTAGAATTTCTGCGTAAATGCGGGGTCTGTGATCCGCGCGGAGAGGTCGAAGTTGCCGCTTACGATGTTTACGATATAGGTTAGCACCCAGCCGCCAAGGACCATATAGTAGGCTAAAATTCCAAACGCGCCGATTACGCCCATGATGCCTACGATTTTCCATGCGGGCTTTATGCGCGAGCCGTCCTTTTTAGGCGCTGCGAAGGCATCGACGCAGTTTCTTAGCGCGCGACGTCCGATGACGTTTTCTACTAAGATCATCGGGATTCCAAGCACGATCATCGCGATGCAAAATACGAGCACGTAGGCGCCGCCGCCGTTTTGCCCGACTAAATACGGAAATCGCCACGTGCAACCAAAGCCGATCGTGGCGCCTGCGACGGTTAAAATATATGTGAGCTTGCTGCTCCAGGTCTGTCTCGGCACGCTCCCTCCTTAAAATTGCTCTTTTTTGAGCTTGTCGAGGAAGTCCTCGATATTGTATTTGGCGCGGTAAGCCTCGCTGATGAGATGGACTATGATGTCGCCGAGATCGACGACGCTCCACTCATCGCCGCTTTCGATAGCCAAAAACTCCTCGCCGAGCGGCTTAAGCACGCTTTTTAGCTCCTCGATAAGCGAGGCTGCGTGGCGGGAGGTTAGCGTAGTGGCGATAACTACGAGCTTTGCGATGTATTCGCGCTCACTCATATCGATGATCTGGACATCTTCGGCTTTCTTTTCGTTTAAAATTTCGGCGATCCGCTCCGCCCTTTGCTTTGGATCTTGCATATCTTTCCTTTTATAAAATTTTATGACCTCTGCTGCGATCTTGGGCGGGATTTCGCCTTTGAAATCTCGCCTAAAACCGCTTGAGCTCGCATCTACGGCAATCTCGATGCGCCTTAGAGCCGCCCACTGCTGCGGGATCTCGTAGCCGGGTCTCGTAAGCACGACAAACTCCGCCAATTTCTGCAGCTCGCTAAAATCGCGCCATTTATGAAGCTCGGCTAGGTTGTCGGCACCCACGACGATGTAGAGCTTTGGTGCTGTGTCTGTATGGTTCGCGCTGTTTGCTTTGCTTGCTTCATCTGCACTACTCACATCGCTCGCGTCATCCGCATCATTTACGCTGCCTGTGTCACCTGCGCTATTTGCGCTACTCACGCAATTTGCGTAGCCTGTGTCAGCCATGCAATTCGCATTGCTGCTTGAAATTTCGCTTACGCTTGAAATTTTGTCCGCGTTTAAAATTTTGCTCGCATCGTTTGCACTACTCGCCTTATTTCTGCCGTCGACCGAAATCTCACCCACTTTGCTTTGCGAAATTCCGTCCATTTCGCTTTTGCTACCAACCAAAATTTGATCCGCCATTCCGCCTTGCAGAGCTTCGTTTTTTGCGTTAGCGGGGATACTCGTCCAGCCCGTAATATCGGCGGAGCAGGCGTCGCCGCCTAGAATTTTACCTATATCGCACGACAAAGCCCCGTCCGTCTTCTCGGGTAAAATTTCGTCTGCACTGCCAGGAGTATAAGCACCGGCAGAAATTTTATTCGCGATATTTGCGCCGTTAGATAAAGCCCTATCCGTTACGGCTGTCGGGGTTTCGCCCGTTCCGCCTGCCGTTTCCGACGTGATTTTGCCGCTTGCGCCGTATTTTTCGAGCAGAAATTTCACGCTTTGTATCGTGGGTACCGGCACGTTTTGCGAAATTTCATAATCGCTCACCTCCACGCCCGGGGCATCGCTCCACAGCGCGCGGCACCATCTAAGCCGCAGCTGCGGCGGCGCCGAAAAGCTCTTTTTAAACGGGTTTAGAAACGACGGCATTATGACCAACAAATCAGGCTTTAGGCCAGATAAGATCGCCTTTACCGCGGCATCGTGTCCTGCGTGCGGCGGATCGAAACTGCCGCCGAAAAGCGCGATCTTCACGCGCCCGCTCCGCGCCGTTTCATGCCGCAAAATTTCTCGCCCTTCGCCGCAAATTTTGCGGCATGAAATCTTGCGCGGCGCAATCTTGCTTTATGAAATTTTACGCTGCAAAATTCCGTTTTGTCAAATTTTGTTGCAAAAAATCCCGCATTTTGCGGCGCGGTAAATTTAAAAGGCGTGGCGGCGCAAAGGCTAGGACCGCGTCGCAGCCCTTTTACGGCGGCAAATTTTAAAAGCGCGCCATCGCGGAATTTTACCCCGCCAAATTTCACTTCGCCAAATTTCATTTTAAGCTCTAAATTTGGCGTCTGGAACTTCATCTCCTGAAATTTCGCGCCGTGAAATTTAGCCGCATAAAATTTCGCAGTGCGAGTTAAAAAACCCGTCTCGCGCAATTCTGCTTTGTAAAATTTGACGCCGCGTGCCATAAATTTTGATTTGCAGAATTCCGCGCCACGAAAGTTCGCCCCTAAAAATTCCGTTCCGTAGGTCGTAAATTTCGCGCCGTGAAATTTAAAATGCGAGTGCCGTGATTGCCGAATTTGTCGCCTATGACGAAGCGTTTCATTGCAAAATTTAAAACCGCGAAGCGCGGCATCGTGCGCCTCCGTGCCACAAAATTTCGTGCTACCAAATTTTGTTGCAAAAAATCCTGTGTTTTGCAGCACGAAAAATTTAACGCCGCGCTTTCTAAATTTTACCGCGCAAGACCCAGCGGCTGCGAAGCGGGCGTTAGAATTTGGGTTTTTGTAAGGCTTTTGCACGGGCCGCCTACATATATTTTTCTAAAACGCGCGGAATTTCGATGCTGCCGTCCTTGCGCTGGTAGTTTTCCATCACCGCGATCAGCGTGCGGCCGACCGCGAGCGAGGAGCCGTTTAGCGTGTGAACGAGGCTGTTTTTCTTGCCGTCTTTGAAGCGGATCTTGGCTCTGCGCGCCTGAAAATCGCGGCAGTTGCTGATCGAGCTGATCTCTCTGTATTGGTTCTGTCCCGGTAGCCAAACCTCCAAATCCACGGTCTTTGCGGCGCTAAAGCCCAGATCGCCGCTGCAAAGCAGCATATGTCTGTGCGGAAGGCCTAGGCTAGCTAGCAGATCGCTCGCGCATGAAATCATCTCCTCAAGCATCTTTGCGCTATCCTCTGGGCGCGTGATGGCGACGAGTTCGACCTTTTCGAACTGGTGCTGGCGGATCATGCCGCGCGTATCGCGCCCCGCCGAGCCCGCTTCCTTGCGAAAGCAGTGGCTGTAGCTGGTGAGCTTGATCGGCAGCTCCTCGCTGCGTAAAATTTCATCGTTAAAGAGATTCGTCGCCGTAACCTCGCTCGTAGGGATGAGGTAGAGGTTTTGCTCCTCGTCGTCAACGCGGTAGAGGTCGTCTTTAAATTTAGGCAGCTGGCCCGTGCCGTAGAGGATCTGATCGCGCACCAAAAACGGCATATTTACGAGCTCGAAGCCGCGCGAGTTATTAAATTCGATCATGTAGTTGATGAGAGCCATATTCAGTTTCGCGCCCAGCCCTCGGATCGCGGTAAAGCGGCTGCCGCTGAGTTTGACGCCGCGCTCGAAATCAAGCCATCCCAGCGCCTCGCCGAGCTCGAAGTGCTGCTTGGGCGCGAAGTCGAACGTGCGCGGCTGCAGGACCTTTTTGATACAGACGTTTTCGTTCTCGTCCGTACCGATCGGCACGTCGTCGTCGATGATATTCGGCACGCACGCGGCGATCGCTTCTAGGCTCTGCTCGCGCTCGTTTACGAGCTCGCTTAGGCTTTGGATCTTTTGCTTGTTTTCCTCAAGCTGCGATTTTAGCGCGCCTACGTCCTTGCCCTCGCGCGCGGCGAGGCCGAGCTCCTTGCTCTTTGCGTTTTGCACGGCTTGGAGATTTTCCAGCTCCGTCTTTTTAGATTTTAGCTCGTTGTAGGCATCTAGTAGCGTTTGCAGGGTCTGCGGCGGGACTTTTTTGGCGATGAGTTTTTTATTAAATTCGTCGAAATTCGTCTCGATAAGTTTTAAATTTATCATTTTCTGCCTCTTTTTGGTAATTTAAATTGCGACATTTTAACTAAAGTTTGCTTTAAATACTCAAAATAAACCCACATTTAAGCAATACGGATGAAAAAAAGTGATACAATTCCGTAATATTTTATTATGAAAGGTATTACATGAAAGCAAAATTTGCTTTTTTAGGAATTTTCGCGGCGAGCCTTGCGTTCGCGCATTTCGGCGTTCTTACGACGGATAAAAATGTCGTAGAGGATCAAAAAGATGCTACTTTAAAGCTAAATTTGGAATTCTCCCATCCGTTTTTGCAGGAATCTATGAATCTACAAAAGCCCGCAGAATTCGGCGTTTTTATTGATGGTGAGAAAAAATCGCTCCTAGGCAGCCTAAAAGAGCAAAAAAAAGGCGAAAATTCCTATTTTGCGGCGGAATTTAAAGCTGACAAGCCATCGCTTTTGGCGTTTTATTTCGATCCGAAACCCTATGCCGAGCCGGCTGAGCGCAAGATGATCCGCCATATCACCAAAACCTACGTCGATGCTTACGGCGCGGGCGAAGGCTGGGATAAGCCGCTCGGGCTAGAGGCGGAGATCGTGCCGCTCGTGCGGCCTTATGCACTGTATGCAGGCGAGATATTTAGCGGAGTTTTTTTACTGCACGGAAGGCCCGTCCCAGGCGCGGACGTGGAGATCGAGCTATATAACGATAAGGGCTACAAAGCCCCTAGCGAGGCGCATGTCACGCAGGTCGTTAAAACCAACGGCGCGGGCGAGTTTAGCTTCGTGATGCCGGTTGCCGGCTGGTGGGGCTTTGCGGCTCTTAGCGAGGAGGAAGCCGCCAAAGGAAGCGAGCAGCCCGTAAATGAGCTGGGCGCCGTGCTTTGGATCAAAGCAGACGAGCTGAAAAAATAGGGGAGCGACTCGGTGAGATCTCTTTTTTCGGGCGAAATTTGCGCCGCTGCGGATAAATTTAAATTTACGCTTGAGTGGGGCTTTGAAATTTTATTTTCGCGCGTTTTGTTTGGCGATGTAAAATTTCCAGCGAATTCTGCGGCTGAAATTTTACGGAGCAGAATTTTGTCGTTTCGCACCCGCGCGCAGTCTGCGTCTCGGGGTTTGGTTAAAACTTTACGGAGCAAAATTCCGCCGAGTAAAATTTTAAGTAACGAAGCTCTGCTGCGCGGAATTTTGCTCGGTAGAAATCCGCTCTTAGGAGCTTCGAGCCGTAAAATTTCATATCCGTGGATTTATGAGCGTAAAATACCAGCACGCAAAATTTCGTTTTTTGAAATTTTGCAAACCTCGACTTTTGAAATTTTGCAGGCTCTGTTTTATCGCACAAGCATCGCGCCGAGATCGATCGGAGCTTTAAATTTTGCATTGCAAAATCCGCTCGCTGCTCCCGCAAATACGGAAATTAAAATTTATTGCGCCATGCGAACCTTAAAATTTATCAAATTTACCGGTTCCGAGACCGCTCCGAGTTTTGCGCTAACAGCCGCCGCAAATAGGACGCAAGCCGCGAGTTTTACAGCCGAAAATTCTGTCGCGGCAAAAGCTGTAAAAGTAAGATCTGTAATAATCAAAGCGATTATCGCAAAGGTCGAAAATGCCTTAAATTTAGCTACTTCGCGCGTTTTTGCGCGTCTAAAAAACAGGAGCGATTTAAAGGAGGCGAGCTGTGCACATTAGTGAAGGAGTTTTGAGCGCGCCCGTGCTGCTAGCTGGCTGGGCGGTTACGGCGCCTGCGGTAGCGGCGATTTTATGGCGCGTAAGGCAGTCTGAGATCCCTAGGATCGCATGTTTTAGCGCGCTGTTTTTCGTCGCATCTTTTGTGCACCTGCCCGTGGGCGTCAGCTCCATGCACCTGATGCTAAGCGGGCTCGTAGGCGCGTTTTTGGGCTCGCGAGCGATCTTGGCGATTTTCGTCGCGCTGTTTTTGCAAGGGGTGTTTTTTGGCTTCGGAGGGCTTAGCGTGCTCGGCGTAAATACCGCAGTCATCGGCTTTCCAGCGGTTTTGGGCGGGCTCTTTGCCGCCGCCGCAAAAGCGCAAGAGCTAAAAGTGCGCATGCAAAAAATTTATCTATTTTTGGCGGGTTTCGTGCCGATCGTCTGCTCGATGCTGCTTCTTGATCTCGTGCTTTTCATCAGCGGACGGGAGTTTTTTGCTATCGCGACGCTCATCTCGCTCGAAGGCGCGATCTTAGCTGTTTTGGAAGGGATCATCACTCTTTTTGCGCTTAGCTTTATTGCGAAATTTTACGGCGGACAAAGGCGATGAGAGCGCTATTTTTCTTAGCGGTTTTGAGCTCCTTCGCATTTTCGCATGCGCTTCATCTTTTTGCGACTCAAGAGGGCGATAGAGTGGCGATTTATAGCTATTTTTATAAAAATTCTCCCTGCATGGAGTGTGAAGTTTTAATTAGCGCGGACGGGCGCGAAATTTTGCGGACTAAGACCGATAAAGAGGGACTTGCGAGCATAAAGATCCCGGCTAAAAATTTTACTATTCAAATTTACGGAGGTGCAGGACACGGCGCGCAGATGGAATTTAGCGCCGAGGACTTTGCGTCGCAGAATTCCGGTGATCCTGAAAATTCCACGCCGCAAAATTCTGACGTTTCTGAAAATCCCGCGCCTCAAAATTTGAACGCCGCTAAAAATTCCGCATCCGAAGGTAGCGCGTCCAAAAATATCGCGCCGAAAGACAGTACGCCTGAAAATAAAATTTCAAGTGCTTCCAAGCCTTTGGAAAATTCAGACTCGCAAAGCATCTCACCGAAAGAAAGCCATAAGAGCGATATTAGAAGCATGGCTTTTCAAAGCCAGTCCGCCGAGGCGCCTAAAATCGCGCTTTGTTTGGCCTTGATTTTCGGCTTTTTTGGCTTAATGTGGCTAGCGAAAAGAGCGCGCAAATGAGCCCCGCCGTATCACTGCTCGCGTTTTTCATCTTCAGCTTCGGCGTCGGACTTAGCGGACAGCTTTACGCAGCGTTTTTTGCCCCGCCGCTACTTCTTTTTGCGCTTAAAATTTCGATTGCGCGCGCGGTCTGCGCAAGGCTTGCGGTATTAAATATCTTTGCTATTTTAAGCGCGTTAAGCCCCGCCATAGTCGGCAACTACGAGCTTGCGGGCGTGATATTTTTGCGCGCGAATTTGATAATGGCGTTTGCGATTTTGCTATTTTACGGCAAGGATGAATATTTTTTCGCGCGCGGATTTTACGGGCTCGGGCTCGGCGAAAAGCTAAGCGCTTTGGTGTATTGCTGCGGGCGATTCGTAAATTTTTTACGCTCGGATCTAGCGAGGCTGCAAGCTCTTTTGCGGATGCGCGGATTTGTAGGGACGAGCGGAATTTTCACCTATAAAATTTATGCGAATTTAGTTGGAATTTTAGCGATTTCGGCGCTTGAGCAGGCAAGAAATTTAAGCCTGGTAATGAGCGCGCGAGGGTTTTGCGGTAGGCTATTTTACGAACGTCGCGATGGTTTGGGCGTCTCGGAGGCCTCGTTTTTGGCGTTCGTGCTGGCGTGCGTATCTGTTAAAATCGGAGCTATCTTATGAGCTGCTCGCTTAAGGCGTATGGGATAAGCGCTAAAAACGGCGAGCGAGAAATTTTTCGCGGCGTAAATTTGAGCGTAGGGCATAAGGAAAAAGTGGCGATCTTGGGCGCGAACGGGCAGGGCAAGACGAGCCTGCTTCAAATTTTAGGCGGCCTAAGGCAATGGGGCGAGGGTGAGATCGAGCTTTTCGGCGAGAAGCTTGAGTGTGTGGAGGATTTTGCAAAATTTCGCCACGAGATCGGGTTTTTATTTCAAAACAGCGACGATCAATTTTTGTGCGCGAGCGTGTTTGAGGACGTCGCATTTAGCCTGCGTGCGCAAAATGAGCGGTTAAAACGAGCACGAAATGTGGAGAAAAGACGTGGAATTTTTTCTAAATTTTTTGGTCGTAAGGCGCAAATTTTAAGGCAGGGCAGCGAAAACGACCATCTAAAAAAGCTTGAAATTTTAGGTGAAGAGCAGATCGAGCGCAAGGCGCTGGAGACGCTGCGACGCTTGGGAATCGAACATCTACGCGAGCGGGTGCCCTTTCATCTAAGCGGCGGCGAGAAAAAGCTGGTGGCGCTTGCGGGCGCGCTGGTGTGCGAGCCTAGGATACTACTGCTGGACGAGCCTACGACGGCGCTTGATGAGGCGATGCAGGAGCGCGTGGCGGGGATTTTGGCGGGGCTTGACGTAAGCGAAATCATCGTCTCGCACGATAAAAGCTTCATCGATAAAATCGCAGATAAAATTTATTATTTAAAATCTGACGGGCTGTATGAAAGTCCATGATAAAATCATAGATAAATTTATCGTTTAAAATCAAGAGGCTTGTATAAGTCCATAATGGCGACCCTTGCGGGATTTGAACCACGCGTTTTCGCACTGAGAATGCAACGTCCTGAGCCACTAGACGAAAAGGTCAAGAAGCCGCATTATAGCGACAAAAACAAAATTTTAGATAAAATGCCTGCGGCGGTGCAAGCGCAAATCGTTTATAAATTTAAAAGTCGGCGCGGCATAGATAAAATTTGCGACGTAAATTTTATGATTTGGCTGAAATTTCATATATGAAAAAAGTCTAGCCGATCTTTTCCATCGCCTTGTTTTTAAACGCTACGGGATTAGCGATAAATTGGAAGCTAACCGCGGTGCCGCCGGTGCCCCGCACCACTATGGTGCCGAATTTTAAAATTCGCCCCAAGATACTCTGCATTACGGATATGCTTTCGATTTTTTCATATTTTAGCTCCACCGTTTCACGGCTAATAAGACCCTTTTTGCCGATTATACGTTGATTTGTGATAGCGAGCTCGTTTGTTTTTAAAACAATAAACCCATGAATTAGCGCCGCTATAAAACCGCCAAAGCATATGAATGAAAGTCTATCGTCTTTATTTATGATTCCAACTATCGCGGGAATCAATATGACGATAGCGGAGATAAAAACCGCCCAGTGAATTTTGGCTTTAGCAATCACATTTTCGCTATTTAGAAGGTTAGACTCTACGTAACCCATAAATATCCTTTAAAAGAATTTTAGGCTTAAATTATATCCCCGCCTCATTAATCTTGACTTAAATTTTATGCGGCGGCAGCTCGTGTAATGCGGATTGGGCAATCGGAATTTGTGCGTAAATTTAGATTAAATTTTACTTTGTCGGCTGCGAAATTCGTTGCAAAATTTAT
>ERZ773059.1240-NODE-1240-length-12714-cov-15.650446_pt1 | contig 12714 bp, 10 predicted proteins | sample MGYA00580514_ERZ773059 | MGnify/ENA primary metagenome ERZ773059 (study PRJEB29015, sample SAMEA2737981) | human oral metagenome | biome: human oral; feature: human-associated habitat; material: dental | place: China | collected 2056 ...
TCCTGACGCGTGCTGATAACTTACTAAATTTATAAGGCACGCGTCAGGAGACGCGCGCCAGTGTAAATAAAAAACAATTGAAAAAACGACCGCACTTTTTGCGTGTGGTCATGTGGTGCAACTTGTTGCACCAAAGTATTCAAATCGGTACAGCAACTTGTACCCTACAACAGGAGAAAACAATGTCAGTAAAAGGCGACATCGGTGTTATCGGCTTAGCCGTGATGGGGCAGAACCTCATTTTAAATATGAACGACCACGGGTTTAAAGTGGTGGCGTATAACCGTACCACTTCAAAAGTGGATGAATTTTTACAAGGTCCAGCAAAAGGCACGAATATTATCGGCGCTTATTCTTTGGAAGATTTGGCCGCTAAATTAGAAAAACCGCGCAAAGTGATGTTAATGGTGCGTGCGGGTGAGGTGGTGGATCAATTCATTGACGCATTACTACCGCACTTAGAAGAAGGCGACATCATTATTGATGGCGGAAACTCAAACTATCCAGACACCAACCGTCGTGTGGCGGCGTTGCGTGAAAAAGGCATTCGCTTTATCGGTACCGGCGTTTCCGGCGGTGAAGAGGGCGCACGCCACGGGCCATCCATTATGCCAGGCGGTAACGAAGAAGCATGGCCATTCGTGAAACCGGTATTACAAGCGATTTCCGCCAAAACCGACAAAGGCGAAGCGTGCTGTGATTGGGTGGGCAAAGATGGCGCAGGCCATTTCGTAAAAATGGTGCATAACGGCATCGAATACGGCGACATGCAATTAATTTGCGAAGCCTACCAATTCTTAAAAGAGGGTGTGGGCTTGTCTGATGATGAGTTGGAAGCCACCTTTAAAGCATGGCGCAACACCGAATTAGACAGCTACTTGATCGACATCACCGCCGATATTCTTGGCTATAAAGATGAAGACGGTAACCGCCTTGTGGATAAAATTTTAGACACCGCAGGGCAAAAAGGCACCGGTAAATGGACGGGGATCAATGCCCTTGATTTCGGTATTCCGTTGACCTTAATCACCGAATCCGTGTTCGCTCGTTGCGTGTCTGCTTTTAAAGATCAACGTGTTGCTGCAAGCCAATTATTCGGCAAAACCATTGGCAAAGTGGAAGGCGATAAAAAAGAATGGATTGAAGCGGTACGTAAAGCGCTATTGGCGTCAAAAATCATTTCTTACGCACAAGGCTTTATGTTGATTCGTGAAGCCTCTGAAAACTTCAACTGGAACATCAATTACGGCAACACTGCCTTATTATGGCGCGAAGGTTGTATTATTCGCAGCCGTTTCTTAGGTAACATTCGTGATGCGTATGAAGCGAACCCGGATTTAATCTTCTTAGGTTCCGACAGCTACTTCAAAGGCATTTTAGAAAACGCCATGGGCGAATGGCGCAAAGTGGTGGCAAAATCCATCGAAGTGGGCATTCCAATGCCATGTATGGCGTCGGCGATTACCTTCTTAGACGGTTACACTTCCGCCCGCCTGCCGGCAAATCTGTTGCAAGCGCAACGTGACTACTTCGGCGCGCACACTTACGAACGCACCGACAAACCACGCGGTGAATTCTTCCACACCAACTGGACTGGGCGCGGCGGCAACACCGCATCCACCACGTATGATGTCTAAGTAAAAAACGTGCGATAAACCGACCGCACTTTGATCTGCACCTTACACATTGACGCTGAGTCAAGCTGTGTAAGGTGCAGATTTTTTTATGCGTATTTTGCCTGCCGTAGGGCGTGGAATCTATTCTGAAGCTCAGAATGCTTCTTTTCGGCATCCAAAAAATCGCCATATTCCAACAGCAATAACGGTGGCGACGAGGTAAACTGTGAGATAGCCAAAGGCATGCGCGAGGCGGAGGGAGACAAAGCCTGCTAGGTAAGCGCCGAAGAGGGCGACGGAGAATTGCAATGCGCTGTCGAGCGTGGCGTAAGTTTGAGTGGATTTGTCCATAATCATGGCGAGCAAGCACGGCACAAGTAATGCGTAAGTCATACTTAATAATAAGATTGGTACGGCGATAAGATAAGGAAAATCCGTGCCGACATATTCAAATAAAATAAATAAGCAGAAGGCAAAAATTTGGCTAAATAATACCCATTGAGTGACGGAAACCCGAGAATATTTTTTGAGTAATAGACCACTTAGCGGCGCAAAGGCGATAGCACAAAGGGGTTCGAATACGGAAAGTAATAGCCCAATGTGTTGGCTGCTCCAGCCCAAGGCATTTAGACGCGGAATAAAACTGCTGACCACCATGCCGCTAGGAATAAACACAAATAACAATAAAATCAACCAACGAAATGAAATGTGCGGTTGTTGCCAAAAGTAGAAAAAGCGTGTGAATAAAAAACGCAATGGCGGATTTTGCGGTTCAGCGGCAACTGTAGGTTCGGAATATAGGGTGATTTGCAGAATCAATAGTAGTGCAAAAACACTGATTAAATCCACCGCACTTTGCCAGCCGTAATGATGATAAATCAGTAATACCAAACCGCCGCCAAGCATTTTACCCACGCGTCCTGCGATCACCTGAATGACACCGCCAAAGCCACGTTGCTCAAAAGGCAGGATGGCACACGTCAGCCCCAACGCCGCACAACCAAAAAATAGACTGCTTAGGTTCAATAGCACACACGCCACCATAAGCAGTGTAAAATCCCGTTGTGGCTGGATGAAATGCAGCATGAATAGGGCAATAAAAATGATTATTGAGGAAAGGCATAGCCAGCCACGAAATTGCCCGATACGCTTGAGACGATAGCGTTCAATTAACGGCGAAACAATGAATTTCGCCATTTCCATCCCACCAAACAAATAGAACCAACTAAGCTGTTTAAGATCGAACCCCATCTCTTTTAACATGGTGATGAGGCCAATCATATAAAACGCCACTACGCAGAATTTAAAGCCGGCGGTCGTGGCAAGGATTGCCCAATCCTGTTTAGTGAGTGATGTTGCCTTGTTGGCATTGCCAAAACGCTGCATAACGTCCTTTTTGTTCTAAGAGTGTTTGATGCGTGCCTTGTTCGGCAATGCTGCCGTTTTCCAACACATAAATGCAATGAGCGCCCACAATGGTGGAAAGTCGGTGCGCAATAATCAACACGGTTTTGTCTTTAACCAGCTGATCCAGCGCTTTTTGCACTGCCAGCTCATTGCGGGTATCCAACGATGCTGTTGGTTCATCTAAAATGAGAATCGGTGCGTCTTTTAAAATCGCGCGGGCGATAGCAAGTCGTTGCTTTTCACCGCCGGAAAAATTACTCCCAATTTCATTAACTTGCGTTTGATACCCCTGTGGTAATGCCTGAATAAAATCATGGCATTGGGCAAGTTTACAGGCATGAATCACCTCTTCATCGGTGGCATTGGGTTTTGCCATTCGGATGTTATTTAATACGCTGTCTTGGAATAAATATACGTCTTGAAACACCACAGAAATTAATCTCATGAGCTGTTCTTGGCTAACATCCCGAATATCGATACCGCCGATCGTAATTCGTCCTGATTGCGGATCAGCATAACGCAACAACAATCGGAGTAATGTTGTTTTACCACAACCGCTAGTACCCACAAAAGCATTGAGGCTGTTAGGTTTTATGTCCAGATTAATGTTGTTTAGGATGTTTTTTTCGGCATTGTAACCAAAGCGGATATGCTCATAACGAATGCGATAATCTGTGGGTGATATGCTGCCATGATTTTCCGCCAATTCAGGCAATGCCATCAGTTTTTCAAATTTTTCACAGCTAATCACAAAAATTTCTAAGAGCGAAGACATTTGCACAAAGAAGTTCAATACATCTGAAATTCGCGCAATTAAAATCAGCACTGTGGCTAACAATACCCAATGAGCGCTACCGGAAATCACCCAAAATGTGCCAACAATTAATACCGCAATCAGGCTGAATTGAATGCTTGAGGTAATAATCAAATTCGGACGTTCGCCTTTTTTTGTGCCGATGCGTTGAATGTTTGCCACATCTTCAATCACACGGTTGAAAATATGTTGTTTGTTTTCAGTCTGCCCTGTTGATTTCAGAATTTCCAAACCTTGCACAAACTCAATGGTTTCGCCTTTAAGTCGCTGATTAGCTTCTGCCAAAATACTAAATCCACGACGGAAAGCTTTTCTCCGCCATAAATACAGTGGCACGATAAGCGGAAAAATAATGAAGATCAGCAGCCCAAAGCGGTAATCAAAGAAACAAAGACAAAGGGCTGCAGACACCGGTGTTACGATGCCATAAATTAAAATACTGATTAAACTGAATGCGTAATTTGTGGCTTCATTAATACTTTGGATGGCAACGGCACTGAGTTCGCCTGCACGAAATCCACTAAGGACGGCAAGAGATACGCGGCGGAGTTTTTCGCCCAGTTGACGTCTTAATTGATATGTCGCCAAAAATGAATCGCCTTTGGTGTCATAGTATTCTGCCCAAATGCGGAAAAGGAGGCTGGCGACGAAAAGCGCGCCACATAAAACACTCCAAAATATGACCGCACTTTGTCCTGCTTCAGTTTGTTCTAATGCCAAAAGCAGCGGATACAGCAGGCCGATAGCCACGCCGAATAAAGTTGCAGATAGTGCCGCAAAAGCGAGACAGCGTAAGAATGCGCCTTGTTGCTGTTGGGCGGCGGCAAATAAGGCGTGATAAGTTTGCCACAGGCTTTTTACACGTTGAGTTTCGGGATTAAAGTAAGATTGCATAACATTCTCTAATGTATCGTCCAAGATTTTGCCTGTTGATATTCCGCCCAAAGGGTTTGATAGGCAGCATTGGTTTGCAACAAGGCTTGGTGGTTGCCTTGAGCGATGATTTTGCCGTTCTCTAAATAAATAATTTGATCGGCTTGGGTAATGCTAGACAGGCGATGCGCCACCATGATCACTGTTTTATCTTGCATCAGCGCATGAAATGCCTGCATTAAATCCGCCTCGTTTTTCGCATCGGAAAAGGCAGTGGGTTCGTCTAACAATAAAATCGGGCGATTTTGTAAAAAGGCTCGGGCTATACTGATGCGTTGTTTTTGTCCGCCTGACAATAATTGTCCGCGTTCACCCACTTTTGTTTGATATTGCTCCGGCAAGGTCATAATAAAGTCATGAATACGGGCTTGTTTGGCGGCATTGATAATCGCTTCCTCCGTCACACTTTCTATACCGTAAGCAATGTTTTCGGCAATAGAGCAAGAAAATAAGAAATTATCCTGAAATACGACCGAACAATATTTCATGAGTTGATCCTGTTCCATATGACGAATATCCGCACCACCTAAAGTGATTTTTCCGCTATCGACATCCCAAAAGCGCAACAGCAAATTGAGTAAAGTGGTTTTGCCGGAGCCTGAAGTGCCAATAATGGCGGTAAAACTATTTTGTGGCACAATAAAATCAATATCTTGTAGCGTATTTTTGTCGGCAGCATAGCTGAAATTGACCTGTTCAAATTGAACAGCATATCCCTTCGGCGTTTGTAACGGCAAAAGTACGGTGGCATTTTCCAACGTTTTTATTTCGTTAATGCGTTCAATGGCGGCGCGGGAGCGTTCCAACAAATGAAACAGTCCCATGTACGGATGCATGGTTTCAATTAACCCGGCGGCTAACACTAAAAAGGCAAAAAAGCCAAAGGTGGAAAGCAGCGCAAGCGAGTGTAAATACACGCCTAACACGATCAAAAACAACATAATCGGCATTGGCGTAAAGAGCGAACGGGCAAGACGTGTTGGTGCGCCCACTTTGGCTAAAAAAGCGAAGATGACCTGATTAAAATTTTCCAATGCGGTGCTAAAACGGCTGTACGAACTTTGTCCCGCATCAAAGGTGCGAATCGTGCTCATGCCTTGAATATATTCAATAATCGCGCTATTGATTCGGCTCACGGCAGCACCATAATCACGATAATTCAAGCGGCTTTTTTGCATTAAACGTTGCAGAATCGTAAACAACACGACAAGGAAAATCAGCACAGCCAATGCCATGGGCCAATTTAACCAAAACAATGCCGCCAACACGAAAATCGGTGTGGAATAAGCCTCCGCTTTAAGAGGGGGCGCATCGGCAACAAAGGTGTGCAATTCGTTTACGTCATCGCACAGCACTTTCGTTAAACCGCCTGAACCGATTTCATTGACTTTGCCTAACGATAATTGACTGATTTTTTTCGCAAGCTGTTGGCGTAGCATTTTTTCCAATTCAAAGGCCGCATAATGAGATTTGTCGTGCGCTTTAATTTTGCAGGTGTAATACAAAATGGAAATGGCAAGCAGCGCAAAAATCTGCCAATAAGGAAATGTAAGAGATTGGCTGACGGTGAACACAATGTGGATCATCAAAAGCCAAATCCCGATTTTTAAGCCTTGTGCGAAGGTTGCCAACCACATTGAGGCGCGTAATTGCGCGGCAACAGGTTGGCAAATTTGTTGGTGTTGCTGACTCATTGCTTAGAATCTTAACTCGGTAGAAAGTCCAATTTGACGTTCCGGCTGACGGGTAATGTCGCCTGAGCGCGGTACGAGTAAGATATCTTTGCGTGAGTTAAGCACGTTGTCGGCATAAAGCGTGATTCTGGCATGCTTAAAGTCATACGCTAAATAAACATCAAGTTGGTCATAATGCCCTACTTTACCATTGGCTAAGTTGTCGGCAGTGGAATAATAACTACTGTTATAGCTGTAATTAGTGCCAATTTCTAGGTGGTCAAGAAGACGATAATTGGCCCCCAGTTTTCCACTAAAACTTGGTGCACGAGCGAGTTTATTCCCTTCAATGCCGCTGTTTGGATAACGTTTGATATCGGTTTTCAATATACCGATTCCGGCATTTAACGCCAGTTTCTCGGTGGCTTGCCATTCGGTATTGATTTCCGCACCATAGGTGCCGACTTTATCGGCATTGCGGATCACGATGGAATTTGGACCAAGAGTGAACGGTAACTGCATGTCTTTGTAGTCGTTATAGAATAGGTTGCTGTTAATGCGTAGGCGTTTATCTGCAGATGTCCAACGATGATAAAGTTCGTAGTTCCAGACATATTCCGCGTCATATTCATAGCTGGTGTACGGCACACCGAAAGTCACACCGGCACCGCCTGGGTTATAACCTTTACTTACTTTAAAACCTAAGCGTTGATCGTCGTTAATTTTCCATGCAATGTCTGCTTTTGGCAGGAAGACATTGTATTTCTTATCTCGGTTGATGGAAAACATCGCACTTTTGCCTTTACGCTGATGATGTTCCTGTTCATAGCGAGCAGAAAGCGTCAATTCAAACGGAATATCAGGCGTAAAGGTAATTTCACCAAAGGCCGCCTTGGTTTTCGTTTTATCATTAAAATTTGTCGTAATCGGCGTGTGAGCAATGCGTCCATTAAGCATCGTAACACTTTCATCTTGTTTCGCATTGAAATAGAACAAACCGAATAAACCACGGTATTTTTCGCTTTCGTATTTTACAATGGGTTCAATTTGGAATTCATTGCCATCAACGCGAGCCGGAACACCTCGACGATTTGGCGGCAATGCGGTGTTGAATGGCGACGTCGTTTTTCTATCGTGAATAAAGTGGGTATAAACCAATTTATTTTCCCATTTCCAATGCTCTGAGAATTGATAGCCAATATCCCAGATGGTGCTGGCAGAGCGTGTTTGAAATACCGGACGTTCCGGCGTGTAACGTGGTGAATTAGGTTGTAATTCCGTTTCACTTTGTGGCGCTCGCGCGTTTAAATGATTGAACGTTAAACGGCTATAGAGATCCGGCAAGGCTGACGGTGTCCACAGTAATTTGGCGCGGGTGTTAGTGGCTTTAAACCAACGTGGGTTGCCAACGGGATGATAATGCGGTAAATCCACAGCCGTTTCGCGTTGTTGATGATCTACGCTTAAACGAAACGCTAATTCGTCTTTCACGATAGGACCTGAAATCAGGGCAGCCGTTTGTGCCAATCGATGATTCCCCATATTTAATTTCGCGGCACCTTCCCATTCTTGGGTTGGATCATTGCTGGTCATGACCACTGCACCGGCAATGGCATTACGCCCTTGGGCATAGCTTTGCGCGCCACGATAAATTTCTACCTGTTTCATATCCCACAGGGATTTTGTACCGAACGCCAGTTCGTTATAGCTGGAAGTTCTGCCGTCAATTTGCATATTTAGTCTTGGACGTGAACCGGCAAAAAATGCCACCGCACCTACCGCCGGGCCGGAACCGTCAACGCCGCGCACAGTAGGTAAGTCATTGCCCAAGCCGGTGTCTAAAATATTCACATCGCGTTTTAATAATTGGGTAGCAGACAGTAAATTGGCTTCTCGTTTGAGTTGTTCGGCGGTTACCACGGAGGTACTTGAACCGGTAGAGGATTGACTACGTTCGAATTTTTCACCGGTGACAGTGATTTCGTCTAGTACCGTGGTCTGCTGACTTTCTTCGGCATGGGTAGAAAAAGAATAGGCACTCATCAGGCAAAGGCTAATGAGGCTGAGTCGTGGGGATAACTTGTTCATGGGTTCTCCTAGGCTTTATTTTGGTTTAAAGTTTACACTTTTTGCATTAACTGATTAATAATGTAAACCTAACACAATCACAATACGAAAGTAAATAAGAATTTTTCTCAAATTTGACATTTGACAATTAAAGGCTTTCGGCTATGTTATTGCCCCTTAAGGAGCGAACCATGAAAAAAGATATTTTTTTGAAACAGGTTGCCACTGAACTGTTTTATCAACAAGGCTGGAGATTAACCTCTGTCGCAGAAATTTGTCGGGCGGCAGGGGTAAGTCGAGTGACGTTTTATAAATATTTCCCTACCAAGCAAGATTTAGTGAAATGTATTTTTGAAGAACAAAAAAATAATATGCGGCGGGAATTTGACAGACTGTTAGTCACAGAGGCAGATTTAGCCACGGTGATCCAGCAGATTTTAACAATGCAGCAAGAATCCATGACCACTCTGTATTCCACTGCTGTATTACATGATTTAAATCATGATCAAGATGAAACCTTACAGGCTTTTTTTCGGCAAATGGCACAGGAAAAATATCACTATATGCACTATTTTTTCAGCACGTTACAACAACGCAAAAGTGTGCGTGATGATTTTCCTGTGATTTTAATTGATGTGTTGATCCAAAAAATGGATGAAATGATTCACTCTTCCGTCTTACAACAACATTATGCCGGCAAAGAACAGCAGCTCTTTAAAGATGTGTTACAGCTTTTTATGCATGGCATTGCTTATCAGAAAAACTCCGCTTGATTCTTTGAGTAAAAACATTTCAAAAACAGACCGCACTTAGCATGGAAGATGACGGCATCAGGCATCGTTCGCCATGATTTCTGGTTATAACATATAAAAAACCGTTCTTTCCTTAAAAAATTGTCTTCTTTTTATAATGCACCAAAATCTTGTTTCGTTTTGAATTAAATATGAATTGGCAATATATCTGGAACACATTACCACGTTTTATTGATGCAACTTGGATAACGTTGCAGCTTTCTTTTTGGGCGATTGTCCTTTCGTTGTTCATCGGTTTTTTCTGCGCCATTGTGACGACGTATAAAGTGCGTATGCTCAACCCCATTGTGAAATTTTATATTGAACTTTCCCGCAACACGCCTTTGTTGATTCAGGTTTTTTTCCTGTATTTCGGCTTATCTAAGGTGGGTATCAAATTAGACGGCTTTACTTGTGCTGTGATTGGTCTTGCGTTTTTAGGGGGAAGTTATATGTCAGAAGCCATTCGAGGTGGTTTGGAGGCGATTCCCCATGCTCAGTTGGAATCAGCGTTAAGTTTAGGGTTGACGCCGGCACAAGCCTTTCGTTATGTCTTATTCCCCCAAGCCTTTGCGGTTGCTGCACCGGCGATCGGCGCTAACAGTTTATTTTTAATGAAAGAAACCTCGGTGGTCAGCGCGATTGCCATTGCGGAGTTAATGTTTATGGCAAAAGAGATTATCGGTATGGATTACAAAACGAATGAAGCGCTATTTTTATTAGTGGTGTTTTATTTGTTGATTTTATTGCCGGTGTCATTGTTTATCACTTACTTGGAACGTCGTACACGGAGAGCAAAATATGGGGCTTAATGTGTTATTTGAAGGGAGCAATTTTGAACGGTTGTTGGGTGGTCTCTGGGTAACAGCAAAAATTGCCTTTGTCTCCGTTTTCTTCGCCTGTATTCTCGGTATTCTTCTCGGCTTGTTAATGACAAGCAAAAATCGCCTGATTCGTGCTGTTTGCCGTTTTTATTTGGAATTTGTCCGCATTATTCCTTTGTTGGTCCTACTTTTTATTACCTATTTTGGCGTGGCGAAATGGTTCAATACGCATATTGATGGCGTTACCGTATGTATTTGGGTCTTCATTTTTTGGGGAACCGCAGAAATGGGAGATTTAGTGCGTGGTGCCTTGACGTCTATTGAAAAACATCAGACAGAATCTGCTTATGCCTTGGGTTTAACGCCATTACAAACGTTTCGTTATATTTTATTGCCACAAAGTTTAAAACGTGTCACACCAAGCGCCATTAACTTGTTTACACGCATGGTGAAAACCAGCTCGCTTGCTATGTTAATTGGTGTATTGGAAGTGATTAAAGTCGGGCAGCAGATTATTGAAACCTCTCTGTTTACGGAACCTTCCGCTGCCTTGTGGATTTATGGTGTGATTTTCTTGTTATATTTTGTGATTTGCTATCCGTTATCTTTATTTTCACGTTATTTAGAAACCTATTGGGAAAAATAGAAGGTGTATATGCCCTTATTAGAAATTAACGATTTAGTGAAATATTACGGCGAAACCCTTGCCTTAAATGGAATTAATTTATCCGTTGAAAAAGGCGAAGTGGTGGTAATTTTAGGCCCATCTGGCTGCGGTAAAAGTACGCTCTTACGTTGTATTAACGGCTTAGAGGAGATAAAGAGCGGTCAATTAATTTTGCAAAATGAAGGCGTATTAGGCAAAGATTTGCCTTGGGTGAAGGCGCGACAACATATTGGCATGGTGTTCCAAAGCTATGAATTATTTCCACATATGTCGGTCATCGACAATATTTTGCTTGGTCCGCTCAAAGTACAGAAACGCCAACGTGCCGAAGTGGAAGCACAAGCCGATATGTTGTTGAAACGGGTCGGGTTGTTTGAGCGTAAAAATGCCTATCCGCGCGAGTTATCGGGTGGACAGAAACAACGCATCGCCATCGTCCGTTCCTTGTGCATGAACCCTGACATTATGCTGTTCGACGAAGTTACCGCCGCACTTGACCCAGAAATGGTGCGTGAAGTGTTGGATGTGATTTTGGGCTTGGCGAAAGACGGCATGACGATGCTTATCGTGACCCATGAAATGTCCTTTGCCCGTCAAGTGGCAAACCGCATTGTGTTTATGGATAAAGGACAAATCGTTGAACAGGCTTCGCCATCGGATTTCTTCACTAACCCGCAAACCGACCGTGCGAAAACCTTTCTTAACATTTTAAATTACGAACCAAGAGGAGTTAACTATGAACAAAACATTTAAAAAAGTGACCGCACTTTTCGCCACCGCATTATTGGCAATGGGCTTAACTGCCTGCAACGATAAAGAAGGCAAAACGGAATCGGCGACCTCGTCAACGATTGAGCAACTCAAACAAGCCGGCAAAGTGCGTATCGGCGTATTTAGTGACAAACCGCCATTCGGCTATGTGGACAGTCAAGGCAAAAGCCAAGGATTTGACGTGGAAATTGCCAAAGCCATCACCAAAGATTTATTGGGCGATGAAAATAAAGCGGAATATGTGTTAGTTGAAGCAGCTAACCGCGTGGAATATCTCACTTCCAATAAAGTGGATATTATTCTTGCTAATTTCACGGTCACCCCGGCGCGTGCGGAAGTAGTTGATTTTGCTAAACCTTACATGAAAGTGGCATTGGGTGTGGTCTCGAAAGATGGCGCAGTGATTACCGATGTGAATCAATTAAAAGGCAAAACCTTGTTAATCAATAAAGGTACCACGGCAGACGCTTATTTCACTAAAAATTATCCTGACATCAAACTGTTGAAATTCGAGCAAAATACCGAAACTTTTGAAGCTTTACGTGACGGTCGTGGCGATGCGCTTGCCCATGACAACACATTATTGTTCGCGTGGGCGAAAGAAAATTCGGGCTTTACGGTAGGCGTGAAAAACTTAGGTGATCAAGATTTCATTGCGCCAGCAGTGAGAAAAGGGGATACCGAATTGTTGAACTGGTTAAATGCTGAAATTGAAAAACTAGGTAAACAAGGCGTGTTAAAACAAGCCTACGAAAAAACTTTAAAGCCTATTTATGGCGATGCCATTACGGAAGCAGATGTCGTGGTTGAGTATAAATAACTAAACGCCTTCATGAAAACGCCCTGTTATGTGAAAACAGGGCGTTGTTGTTTGTTTAAGCGTAACAACCTTTTGGGTATAAATTTTAGCGATTTAATTACAGTCGTTTTTTATTCTGAATGCCCTTTTACGTTTATTTTTCCTTCTGCCAATTCATCCTAAAATTCATCCAACACTGACCGCACTTCAGTCGCGTAGCTACAACACCATTTACGGTGTTAGGTGTTTTTTGCGGTTGTGTTTGGTGAGCGGTGATCTTCATACTACAAACCAGGCGAGTGAGATTGATATATCGCTTGCCTTTTACCCCGCGCTTAATTTCTTTTACAAT
>ERZ773059.1243-NODE-1243-length-12704-cov-5.281287_pt1 | contig 12704 bp, 9 predicted proteins | sample MGYA00580514_ERZ773059 | MGnify/ENA primary metagenome ERZ773059 (study PRJEB29015, sample SAMEA2737981) | human oral metagenome | biome: human oral; feature: human-associated habitat; material: dental | place: China | collected 2056 ...
TGAATACCGCACACTTTAAAATTTTATAGCGGCGGCAAAATTTCGCACAGGCGGCGAGCAAATCCGTGCGCCATAAATTTTAAAATTTACGCCTAAACTTGGGCTAGCGGAGCGGAATTTATTCGCTTTAAATTTGCGCTTTTAAAATTTTCTTTTCTAAATTTTTAAAATTCTATCACTAAGTCTTTACGTTAAATTTTAAATTTCGCTACGTGGGTGTATAATCTATAAAATTTCAACGCAAGGAGCAAAAAATGCAAGAAATTTCAAGACGAAATTTTATGAAAATCGGCGCGGCGGGAGCTCTGGCTTTAGCTGCAAGCAGTGCGAGTGCAACGCAAAGCGCCAAAGACGTAAAATTTGACGAAGAATACGATGTTGTTGTTATCGGTAGTGGTTTTGCAGGCTCGATGGCGACACTTCAGGCTCTTAAGCGCGGTAAAAAAGTGCTTATGATCGAAAAGATGGGCCGTGCGGGCGGCAATTCCGTCATTAACGCCGGTAATATGGCGGTGCCAAATAACGAATTCCAAAAAGCTGCGGGCATCACGGATAGCAAAGAGGCTTTCATCGCAGATTGCCTAAAAGACGGGCTAAATTTAAATCACGTAGATTTGCTAGGCATCATCTACGACCGTGCAGGCGATGCTTTTGAATACCTAAAAAGCATCGGAGTGGAGTTTTCGGGCAAGGTGATATCTGCCAGTGGACACTCGCTAAAGCGCGCCGTACAGGCCAAAAATGCTAGCGGCTCGGGCTACATCCAGCCGATGCATAAGGCGATCGAGGAAAATGCAAATGCCGTAATCAAAAAGCGTACTAAATTTGATGATTTTGTCGTGGACGACAGCGGTCGCGTCGTAGGCGTAAAGTGTCGCGAAGAATATAAGTTCGATCCGCAGCTTGCTAGCGACGATAGGGAAAACAAAAGTGGCGAAGTAAAATTTTTTAAAGCCAAAGATGGTGTCATTTTGGCTGCGGGCGGATACAGTTCGGATAAATGGTTTCGCGCGCAGCAGGTGCCGTATCTAAAAGACAATATCGAAACCGTAAGCCAACCCGGTGCTACCGCAGGTGCGCTTATCGCGGCGATGAAGCTAGGTGCGAATCCTTTGCAACTCAGCTGGATTCAACTAAATCCTTATACCAATCCTAGCGAGAAGGGATTTGGTACTTCTGCGCTATTTTCAAATCACTGCGCTAACGACTATGGTCTAACCGTCGATCCAAAGACGGGCAAACGCTTTATGAACGAGCACGCCGGGCGCAAGATCAAAACCGAAGCGATCTTTAAATGCATGGCGGAGAGCGAAAATAACGACAACTACCCCGTAAATATCTGCGATCAAGCAGCAGTTGATGCAAATAATCCGGTCTATACGTCAAAAGGCGTAGAAGCAGGCTCAATTAAAAAATTTAATACCTTGGAAGAGCTTGCAAAATTTTATAAAATTCCGCTGGAGCCGTTTTTAAAAACCGTCGCGGATTTTAACGGCTATGTCAAAGCAGGAAGTGACCCGGAGTTTGGCAAGCCTTTGACAAAAGCCGATGTAGGCGGTATCGACGTATCAAAAGCTCCATTTTATGCGTGCCAAACAAGCCCGAAAATTCTTTACTGCATGGGCGGCGTGCAGATCAATACCAAAGCCCAGGTTATTGACGCGGCTAGCGGCGAGCCGATCGCAGGGCTATATGCAGCGGGCGAAATCACCGGTGGCGTTCACGGCGCAAGTAGGCTCGGTACTATGAGCATGGCTGATTGTATGGTTTTTGGCATGGTGGCGGCAGAAAATATCTGAATTTAGGGTGCGACGGCATATTTAAATTTCGCTGTCGCGTCTAAATTTTAAAATTTTATGCAAAAGAAACGTAAAATTCTATTCGTTCGGTAAGGGTTAAATTTCACCGAAATTCGCATAGTTTAGGAGACGTGCATGATAGCGATCTATTTTAGCGCTACGGGCAACACGAAGCATTGCGCAGATAGGCTCATCGCTCATCTTGGCGGCGTCTGCGTCTCGATCGAGAGCGAGGCTTGCGGCGAGCTTTTAAAGCACCACAACGACGTCATTTTGGCGTATCCCGTCTATTTTAGCAACCTGCCGCGTATCGTGCGCGACTTCCTCTACCGAAACGGCGCGAGCTTTAGCGGCAAAAACGTATTCATCCTCGCTACGATGGAGATTTTCAGCGGCGACGGGGCAGGGTGCGCGGCTAGAATTTTAAAACAATTCGGCGCAAACATAACGGGCGGCGCTCATATCAAAATGCCCGCGTTCATCCTAGACGTGGCGATTTTTGGCTACTCGCAAGCGAAAAACGAGCGCATAATCAAAGAGGCGGACGCTAAAGTCAGACGCGTTGCGGAGGCACTTAGCGCAAATCGTCCGCCGCAAGAGGGGCTGAGCGCGCTCTGTCGTATCGCAGGGTTTTTAGGACAGCGACTTTGGATGAAAATTTGGGATAAAGGCCCCTTTGCCAAGCGTAAGCCGAGCCTTGATCCATCGCGATGCAGCGGATGCGGGGCTTGCGTCAAACCCTGCCCGATGCGTAACATAAAGCTCGCTTGCAAAAAGGCGCAATTCGGCGATGAGTGCACTCTTTGCTACAGGTGCGTAAATATATGCGAGCGCAAGGCGATTACGATCCTAGGCAGGGCGAAAAATTTAGAAAAGTCCATTGCCGCAGACTTATGAGGACGAGCTCATGCCTCGCAAGTTCGCAATAAAATGCGTAACAACGGGCGAGGAAATTTTACTTTTTAACAGCGCTTCGCACGGCTAAAGCGCGATGTTTCGCGACAAGCTCGATGCGGAAAAAGTAACTCGCCGCGAGCTAGTGAAATTTAACCTGCCGCCGTGCAAGACCCGCGTAAAATTTGGCTACAGCAATCACTACGACAAAAGAATACGAGACAGACGAGCGTGGTAGAGTCATACTGATAAACGACGGGGCTGCCTCATGGGGCGAGGTAAGGCCAAACGGCTTTGATTATATCGCCGTAAGCTACAAGAGAGAGGTGGGCAAAAAGACAAAATTTCGCTTATGTAGGCGGCCTTAAATCTCAAGTCCGTCTTTTTTACTCCGTATTTAAATTTTTACTCGGTCGCTAGATACTCCTAAATTTAAATTCTCTAGAGCCGAATGTGGCGTCTTAGAATTTTAGCAAAGGTTTATTCTGTAATACTGCGCCGTGAAATTTCAGCGAAGGCTTATTTTGCCGCATATCTCAAAATTCTTAAATTACCCGCGCCGGCCTACTTAAGCTCTAAAGCGCTTGCCTTATTAATTCGCCACGGAATTTCGCGGTAAAACTAAATTTTAAAATTTGACCCATTTAAATTTAAAAAGCGCACGACTATCACAAAAATCATCCGATATTATTGGCGACGCCGGCCTAATTTTAAAATTATACCATCACCCCTATATACGGCTATAGTCGTTAAATTTTAAGCAACGATAGGCGATAAAATTTTAAGAATTTCGCCGCCCGGCATTTCTTTATGCCACCAAGCCCACAAAACCGCCTAAACCTTCTTAAAATTTACGCTAAATTTGCTTCCGCGTCCTACCTCGCTACGTAGTGAAATCTGCGCACCATGGATCTTTGCGATTTGTGAGGCGATGGCTAGTCCGAGCCCCGCGCCACTATTTTGCTCGCGATTTCTGGAACGCTCGATTTGATAGAGCTTGTCCCAAATTTTAGTTTGCAAAGCAGGCTCGATGCCCTCTCCATCGTCGCTTATGCTAAGTTCGCACGCGTCTGCACTGACGCAAAGCTCTAAAACGACGCTGCTGCGCGTAAATTTTAAAGCATTGCTTAAAAGATTGTTAATCAGCCTGATCAAAAGCAGCTCATCGCCGTTTACGCGCACGCCCTCGGCTATCTGCGAGCTAAAGCTTAGCCCTTTTTGTGCGCACAAAAGTTGAAAGTCTTGCGCGCACTCGCTTGCGATTTTGCTTAAGCTTACGGGTGCCAAACACACGCCGCGCTGTAAGCGGGCAAGCTCTAAAATTTGCTCTATTAGCGCCGAAATTTTACGCGCTTGATTGTTGATGACCGCGAAACTCTCCTTTGCCTCACTCGCGTCTTGCTCGTAGGCAATGGCGTAGTCGCTTTGAGCCAGTATGACGGCAGCGGGCGTACGCAGCTCATGCGAAAGGTCGGCGCTTAGCTGCCGCTCGCGCTCAAACGCGCTTTGCAGCGATGCTAGCATTTCATTAAACGTAGCTGCGAGCGCGCTTAGCTCATCCTTGCCTCGCGGTAGTTCTATTCGTCGCGTAAAATCGCCGCTAGCTCCGATCTCGCTAGCTGTACGCGACATAGCGCGCACGGGCTTAAACGCTCTTTTTATGATCGCGTAGCCGCCGTAGATGACTAGCACTACAAATAGCGGCGAGAGAATAAGAGCTATCAGCATCACGCGCTTCATCGCAAGCTCAAACTCGCTAACTGCGATGACGCCGCGTATCCATACGCTGCGCCCTTTGATCTGCGCGTCGTAATAGAAAAACTCATCGTCGTCAAGCTCCACCTCGCGCGCGCCTTGAGGCGAGAGCGGCAACGCAGGATCGAAGCCTTTAGGCACAAACCCTGCGATCACGTCGCCTTGTCCGTCATGCTCGTAGAAAAATACACCGTCATCAAAGCTTTTTAGCTTATCTTCGCGCGCGGCTTTTTGCACTAAGCGGGCAAGCTTTTTTTGGCTGACGGAGCTTCCTGATACTTCGTCTAAAATATAGCCGCAAATGCCGATAATAGCGCCTGCAAGCGCCAAAATAAATACGCTGTAATAAAGCGTCACGCGTAGGCTGATAGGTAGCGCGCGCGAGATAAAATTCTCTTTAGCAGTTGAGAATGCAAGGACTAAGGCTTGAGTAAAATTTCTTATCGAGATTTTAGACGCGAAATTTTGTTCTTGACTTTGTGCGAGAACGCTATTAAAATTTTGCGCTAGATCAGGCGTTGCGCTTGTAGCAGCAAAATTCGGCGCGGAATTTGATGCCGGATTTTGCGTGGAATTCCGTTTAAAATTTGACGCCTGGCTTTGAGTAGAATTTAGAGCCCGGTTTAACTCGATATTTTGCGTGGGATTTTTCTTGCGGCTTTTCTTTAAACACGCAAAATTATGCGTAAAATTCTGTTTAAAATTTCGCACGAATTTTAATATGAAAAGCGCCGTAGCGGCAAAAATCTGCTTCGCAATCGCCGAAATTTTAATCCAAATCTTGCTATTTTGCCACGACATAGCCAAGCCCTCGCTTCGTTTCTATTATATCGCCATGCTCGCCTAGCTTTTTGCGGATATTTTTGATTAAAACATCGATAACATTTGAGCTTGTTTCGTCGCTAAAATCCCAAATGCTCTCGCCGATTTGTTCTCGACTCAAAATCGCACCGCGATTTAGCATCAAAAGCTCTAAAATTCTATATTCCTTACCCGTTAGCTCCACTACCTCGCCCGCGCAGACGACCGATTTTTTGCTTAGATTTAGGCGCACTTGCCCTATGATAATTTCGTTATCCGCAGTAGCGTTTTTACGCCTGATAATTGCGCGAAGTCGCGCCAAAAGCTCACGAAAATCAAAGGGCTTAACCATATAATCGTCTGCGCCCAGATCAAGCCCTGCGATGATATCTTCTTTGGCGTCCCGCGCAGTTAAAAATAAAACCGGCGTTCCCAGTCCGCGCGCCCGCGCCGCCTTCAAAAATTCAAAGCCGTCCATCACGGGCATCATCGCATCAAGCACGATAGCGTCATATTTTGCGACATCCAAAAACTCTAGTGCTTCCTTGCCGCAAAAGGCGCAATCTACGCTGTAGCCGTCCTTTTTCAGACATTTTGCGATGATTTGATTTAGATCTTTTTCATCCTCGACAAGTAAAATTTTCAAAGTGCTCCTTTAAAATTTTGCTAATTCTAATCCGCCATTTTAGCCAAAAACGTATAAATTTTGAGGCGCCTTGGATGTGTAAACCTGCTCGCTTTATGCACCACTAAATTTCAGTAGCGTTGGGAGCTGCGCTAATTCGCAGGCGCCTTTTGTCTAGCTCTAATCTCGCTTGCCTTTTTATCCGCTACGCTTTTCCTAACCGCCCTAAAAAATTTAGCGCGCCTGCTGCGATATTTAGCGCAAAAAGCCCAAATCCTACGCAGCCAAGCTTGAAATTTTGCTTAGCGATTTCGCGTTTGCAGTGGCTGCAAAGCACCGGCTTGCAAGAATTACAAACCTCCGCGCAGCTTGCTACGCTGGCATAATCTCGCGCGCTTGCGAAATTACTTGTATCAGAAAAATTTTGTGTATCGGCGAAATTTTGCTCGCTAGCGAAATTTTGCGCACTTGATAAGTCTTGCGTCTGCAAAGAATTCCGCTCGTCCTTATAATCTTTCGCATCCGAAGAATTTTTTTGATTTTTGCAACATTCCACGCTGGAAAAATCTTTAGAATTTTGCTCGCAGGACGCGAGATTCCGCTCGCTTGTTTCGCTTGCTAAATTTACCGAAAAATCTTGCGTATTTTCATCTAAATTTTTAGCCGCGTCTGCATTTTGGGCGCCATAGTCAGCGTTTTCGTTTATGCTAAAATCCCTAGCGTCCAAAGCCTCGCTAGTTTGAGCGGAGTTATCTGCTCCACCCTTTAAGCTTTGATTTTTCATCTCACACCTTCACTTATTTTTGACGCTGCAAGATCTGCTCGCCCGTAGCGGCGTCGATTAGCACCTCTTTTTTGCTCATGCCTTGGCGCAGTTTGACTTCGTATGCAGGCTTACCGCCGTTACTTTTTAAATCAACCTCGCGAAAATCCCAGCCGGCGTTTGCGCTAAGTGCTTTGGCGCGAGCGTCTGCGGCACTGATTTTGACCTGCGAATAATCAATTTTACTAGGCTTTAGCTTCTTTTGCGTTTGAGTCTTTAAAATTTCGCCGCTTTGAGCGTCGATTTTGATCTCGTTTTCGCTACCTTCTTTATACGACTCTATCTCATAGACGAGCCTTCCGTGCTCATCGTCGATTTCTACGCTTTTTATAGTCGCGTCACCAAAGTTTTGCTGTGCGATCCCTATCGCTTGATCGAATGAAACTTTAGCATCTTTTTCGCTAAAGTTTCCTGCGTTTAATGCGCCTACAAGGGCGAATGTAGCGGCGAGCGCGCCTAAAGCTTTAAGATTTTTCATCTTTAATCCTTTTGATTTTATTTCCAAATTTTATTTTGGATGGCGCAATTTTAAAATTCCAAGATGAAGCTAAGATGAATACGCGCGGAATTTTAAAATTTCACAAAAATTTTGCTGCGATTTGTGAGATACGAAGCGCGGAATTTCCGAGCATTTACCAAAACGCCGTAAAATTTCAACTTGAAATTTTATCTCAAGGAACGCTTCGTGCCTAGCTTTTTTAAAAATCCGTCGCAGCAGAAGCTTATTTTTCTAAGCTCGCTTGCTTTTGTGGCATTTTTTAACTTCTCGTTTTTTAAAAATATCATAAACGCCTACGGAATCTCGGGACTAAATTTTATCTATCTTGTCTGCGACGCGGCGGCTTTGATCGCTTTTTTGACGCTATTTTTTACAATTTTTAGCTCGCGTTATACGACCAAGCCGATTTTGATGATATGCTTTTTTATTTCGTCGTTTACGGCGTATTTCATGGATAGCTATAACGTCGTAATCGATTCGGAGATGATCCGTAACGCAGCCCAGACGAACTTTGCCGAATCAGCGGATCTTTTCAGTCTGCGACTGGCGATTTACGTGCTGGTGCTGGGCGTCTTACCCTGCGTGCTGATTGCTCGCTCGCACGTTAGCTACCGTCCGCTTAAATTTGAAATTTTAGCTAAGCTCAAAACAGCGGGCATTTGCATAATAATCATCGCGGCGCTGCTTTTTGGATTTAGCAAATACTACGCGTCATTTTTCAGAGAGCATAAAATTTTACGCAGCTACGCAAATCCCGGATATTGGATCTACAGCGGCGTTAAATTTGCCGCAAAATCTAAAAAGCAGGGCTCGCAGCCTCTGATGCAAATCGCTACGGACGCGCATATCGATAAAAATTCTACAAGTCCAAAAAAGCTCGTCGTCGTAGTCGTGGGCGAAGCGGCGAGAGCGGATAGATTTTCGCTAAACGGCTACGAGCGAGATACTAATCCGCTACTAGCCAAAGAGCAGGGCGTCGTAAGCCTAAGCAATACCCATTCTTGCGGCACTTCGACGGCGCAAAGCGTGCCGTGCATGTTTTCGCTGCTAAATCGCGATGAATTTAGCGTCGAAAAGGCTGCAGATGAGCAAAACGTATTAGACATACTAAACCGCGCTGATGACATGGCGATTTTGTGGCGCGATAATAATTCAGATTCCAAGGGTGTGGCGCTGCGCGTAAAATATCAGGATTTTAAAATTCCGCAAAATAATCCGATCTGCGACGTAGAGTGCAGGGACGAGGGGATGCTTGCGGGGCTTGATAAATTTGTCGCCGAAAACGCGGGCAAAGACGTATTAATCGTGCTGCATCAGATGGGCAATCACGGGCCTGCGTATTTCAAGCGCTATAAGAAAGAATTTGAAAAATTTAGCCCCGTTTGCCGCGATAACGAGCTTGAAAACTGCTCGCAGCAAGAAATTTCAAATGCCTACGATAACGCGATTTTATACACGGATTATTTTTTAAGCAAGGTTATAGATTTTTTAAAACCGTATTCTAAGACGCACGAAACGGCGATGATCTATATGAGCGATCACGGCGAGAGCCTCGGCGAGGGCGGCGTTTATCTGCACGGCATGCCCTATCTTTTCGCTCCCGAGGCGCAAAAGCATATCGGTGCTATCGTTTGGCTAGGTGAGGGAAAAATGCGCGAAAGATATGATCTAAGCGCGCTTAAATCGCATAAGGATAATGCTTTTTCGCACGATAATCTTTTTCACACGCTGCTTGGAATTTTTGAAGTAGATACTAAGGTGTATAACAAGGATTTGGATATTTTAAGCGGAGTGAAAAATTAGAATTTTGCACTAAATTCCGTCGTAAATTGTGAGTGAAATTTTAGCAATAAAAGATTCTATTGGCAAAATTCTAATTTAAGCTTAGTTTGAAATTTTACCTAAACTTGAGCAAAATCCGCTCCAAAAATTTTTTATGCAAAAGCTAACAAAGAGGCAAAGTGCTGCAAAAACTCAATCTCTCATTTATCGTTGCGAGATATGAATTTTAAATTTCATTAGAAATTTTACGTGCAGTTTTGATAAACGCCTGCGCTAGATGGTTTAGACGTTTGCCTTTTTTGTAGGCAATTATCAGCGTATTATCGAGCTCGCGCGCGCCTACATCAAAGAGCTTTATCCTGCTCGCCTTATCCTCTTTTATCATCTGCGGTATGCTAAAGCACGCTCCTGCGCCGCTTGCGACGATAGCATTGGCGATATCAAAGGTCTCCGTGCGACACAGCACTTTCGGCGCAAATCCCGCAGCAGCAAAAAATGCATCTATCTGCTCGGCGCTTCTTAGGCTTTGATTAGGCAGGATAAATCTTTCCTCTTTTAAGCGCGAAATGTCAATTTTGGGAACAGATTCGTTTTTAAACTCAAGCGAGAGCGGATGGGTGGAGCTTAGAGCGACATAGGTTTTTTGCGTTAGAATTTTAACCCCGTCAAGCCCGCTCATATCGATGGGCAGTATCAGCATACCGACATCAAGATCACCTTGAAGTAGCATTTCGCGAATGCTAAGCGCAGAAGAAAACTGCGTGATTTGTAGATCCGAATCCTTAAATTTCTTGCAAAACATCGGCAGTAGCGACGGCAGTAGATTATAGCCGTTTTGCGAAAAGCCGATGCGAATTTTATCATTTTTTACGCCGCTTATTTCAGAGATATCGCTTTTTAGGTCGTTTATGGCGTCAAAAATTACTTTTGCTTTACTAGCGTAAATTTTTCCCGCGCGCGTAAGCGAAATGGGATTACTCGTGCGGTTAAAAAGCTGCGCTCCAAGCTCACGTTCCAGTGATAAAATGCTCTGTGATAGCGACGGCTGCGGGATTTTAAGTGCCTCGGCAGCCTTAGTAAAGCTACGGAATTCTGCTACTTTTAATACTAGCTCCATGCGATGCAAATTCATTTAGCCTCTCCAATTGATAATTTAATTCTTATGAAATGATACACTAAATAATATTTGACTTATGTTAAAAATGAAACTAAAATTACGCTTTTAGTTTAGAACTTTAAACTTAAGCTAAGAATTTCTCAAATGGAGAGGAAAATGAGCGAATCAAATTTCAACAGACGCGATTTCTTAAAATCGGCCTGTATCAGCGTCGGCGCGCTTAGCCTTAGCGGCTGCGTGGATATCGACAAAAGTAAAAGCGGAGGCGGCGGCAACGAAGGCGGCCTTCCTAGTGTGGACGTACTCGTTATCGGCTCGGGAGGCGCGGGTTTGCGTGCAGCCGTAGCGGTAAGAAAGAGTAATCCAAATCTCAGCGTCGTAGTAGCTACGAAGATGATGCCTTCGCGCAACGCCACCTGTATGGCGGAAGGCGGTATCAACGGCGTTACGAGTTTCAGTGGCGGCGATTCATACAAGCTTCACGCCTACGACACCGTAAAGGGCGGCGCATATCTCGTAGATCAGGACGCCGCGATTAAATTTTGCGAGCTTGCGGGCCCTACGATTGCCGAGATGGATTATATTGGCACGCTATTTTCCAGAAACGCCAGCGGCGGCGTGGATGGCAAAGAAAGCGGCGTCCCGGGCGGCGTAGCGCAGCGCTTTATGGGCGGCGCGTCTAAAAAACGATGCAACTACTCCGCCGATAAGACGGGTCATATCTTGATGCACGCCTGTTTTGACGATGCGGTCAGCAACGGCGTGAAATTTTTAATCGATCACGAGCTTCTTGAGATCAGCGCACCTGACGGCAGATGCGAGGGCGTCGTGCTTAGAAATATCCAAACCGGCGATTTTTATCCGGTGCTTTGCAAAGCCTTGGTAATCGCAACGGGCGGATATACGAGGATGTTTTACAACCGCACCTCGGTGCCTTATATCGCTACCGGCGACGGTATCGCGGCGGCACTGCGCGCGGGTCTTGGATTTAGCGATCCGGAGATGGTGCAGTTTCATCCGACCGGTATCAAAAGCGGCGGCGCGCTCATTACCGAAGCTGCGCGCGGCGAGGGCGGATATCTGCTCAATAACAAAGGCGAGCGCTTTATGAAAAACTACCACGAAAAGATGGAGCTTGCGCCGCGCGATGTCGTAGCTCGCGCGATCGAAACCGAGATTCGCGAGGGTAGGGGATACGGTGAGGGGCTAGGCGCATACGTGCTACTTGACGTAAGACACCTCGGAAAAGATAAAATTTTAAAAGCCCTTCCTAAGATCAGACACACCGCCATTTTGTTTGAGGGTATCGATCTTATCGAACAGCCGATTCCGATTCGTCCGACCGCACACTACTCGATGGGCGGCATTGAAGTGTCTAAATTTGACGATATGAGCACTAAAATTTCGGGGCTTTACACCGCGGGCGAAGCGTCTTGTATTTCGATCCACGGCGCAAACCGCTTGGGCGGAAATTCTTTGACCGACGCCGTCGTAACGGGCAAGCTCGCAGGACTCGGCGCAGCGGATTATGCCGCGAAGCAGGAGGGATTCGGCTCGGGTAAAAGAGCGAGCGAGCTCGCGCAAAAATGGCAGGCTAAATTTAAGCAGATCGCAAACGGCTCGGGCAAGGCAAACGAGATGTATGAGTTGCGCGAAGAGCTAGGCGCGCAGCTTTGGGACAATATGGGTATCTTTAGAACCGGCGAAAAGCTCGATCTGCTTTCGCAAAATTTAGAGGGTATCAGAGCGCGCTACGACGAGCTGCATGTCGCGGATGCAAATCCGGTTATGAATACCGCATTTACCGACTACGTCGAGCTTGGAAATTTAATCCTGCTTGCGCGTTGTGCGTGTTTGGCTGCGCAAAAGAGGCTGGAAAGCCGCGGCGCGCATACCAGAGAGGACTATCCGAAGCGCGACGATAAAAATTTCTTAAAGCACAGTATCGTGACGATGAACGACGCAGGAGAGCTAAGCTTGGGCTACAAAGAGGTCGTCGTTACGGAATTCTCTCTTGACGGAAGGAAACCTCAATGAAATTTATCATAGACCGCTTCGACGGAAGCAAAAATTATAAGCAAGCCTACGAATTAAGTTTGGAGCAGATCAAAGGAAAGACCCTGCTTGGAGTTTTGCAGTTTATAAAGCAAAATTTAGACATCACTTTAAATTTTACCGCAGCGTGCCGTATGGCGATATGCGGAGCCTGTGCCGTAAGGGTAAACGGACACTCATATCTTGCCTGCGATACCAAGATGGAGGCTTTGCTTGCGGAATATGAAAATCCCGATAGCTTTACGATCTCTCCTTTAAATAATTTTCGAGTAATCTCGGATCTAGTAGTGGATTGGGAGCCTAGTATCGAAAATTTAAGAAAGATTAAACCTACTATTACTCCTAAGAAAGAATTTAGCGCCGAGAAGGGCTGTAAGCAAAGCCCTGAGCAGATGGAGCGAATTAAAAAGCAGTGGGATTGTATTCTTTGCGGATGTTGCGCTAGCGAATGCAATAAGCTAGAAGCGGATGCGAGCGATTATATGCAGCCCTTTGTTTTCACGCACGCTAACCGCGCCGCGTTTGATTCAAGAAGCAAGGACGCTATGCCTCAT
>ERZ773059.1246-NODE-1246-length-12700-cov-16.492131_pt1 | contig 12700 bp, 9 predicted proteins | sample MGYA00580514_ERZ773059 | MGnify/ENA primary metagenome ERZ773059 (study PRJEB29015, sample SAMEA2737981) | human oral metagenome | biome: human oral; feature: human-associated habitat; material: dental | place: China | collected 2056 ...
GGCCGACCCGCCCGCCGTGCCCGATAGCGCGGCCCGCGCGGCGCCGTCGTCGGCCAGGCAGACCCCCAGCGCCCCCCAGACGGCCCCGGTGGCCGCTCCGACGCAGGCGAGGTGGGCGCCCAGAAGCCGCTGCATCGGGGAGTGAGTCGCGGTCGTCATCGATCGCCTTCCTGTGCTGGCCGTGCGCGCCCGCGCCGTGGGCCGCCGCGCCGGTCCCCCGGACTCGGCGGCCCACTCGGGAGCTTCGGATCATAGGATGCCTTTGTGCGGACAATGATGTCCACCTCGGGCCCGTTTCGACGCCCGCTCCAGTATCCGCGTCGACCCCTTGCGCGGCCGCCCTCTATCCTGGCCCGCGACACACCGGCGCAACCCCGAGGAGGAAGCGTGCCCGCAACGTCCCCACCGCCAGTGCACGGCCCGCGCACCGGCCCCGCCACCCAGCAGGACGTCGCGCTCGCGGCGGGGGTCTCGCGCGGCCTGGTCTCGCTGGCCCTCAAGGGCGAGGGGCGCATGTCCGATGGCACCCGGCAGCGCATTCTGCGCACGGCGCGCGCCCTCGGGTACCGGACCAACACGGCCGCGGCCGAGCTGGCGGCCCGGCGCTCGTCGCGCCTGGCCGTCATCGTCCCCTACCTGGACAACCTCTTCTTCGACGTCCTTCTGCGCCGCCTGCGGCGCCATGCCGCCGGCGCCGACCACGTCCTGGTGGCCTTCGTCTCCGACCTGGAGGACTCCCTGGAGCACACGACGGTCGACGATGTGCTGTCCATGCGGCCGGCCGGGCTCCTCCTGCCCGGCACGTCCATGAGCGAGGACGAGCTCACCGCCCTGACCGAGCATGTCCCGCTGTGCGTCATCGACCGCGACCTGGAGGCCGGCACCGTCCCCGTGGTGCGCCTGGACGAGGCCGACGCCGCCCGCCGCATCGCCGCGCACCTGGCCTCCCAGGGCCTGACGAGCCTGGCCTTCTTCTCCCCCGCCTCCGGCCTGCAGGAGCTGCTGCTGGACGAGCGCCGCGGGGCCTGCCGCGCCGCCGCCGAGGCGGCAGGACTGGCCTTCGCCGAGGTCACGTGCGACGACGGCGCGAGCTCGGCGCTGGCCCGCGCCCGCGCCGAGCTCGGCACCCCTGTGGGCGCGGTGGCCTACAACGACGTGCTCGGCATCGACGTGCTCGCGGCCACGCTCGCGGCGCGCCTGGAGCCGGGGCGCGACGTCGCGCTCATCTCCTACGACAACTCCCTGCTGGCCGCGCGCAGGCAGTTCTCCCTGACGAGCATCGACCAGTCCCCGGACCGGCTGGCGCGCGCCGCCATCGACGCCCTGCTCTCACCGGCGCGAACTCCGGCGACCCGCGTCACGGTGCAGGGCTCACTGGTAGTGCGCGCCTCGAGCCTGCACGGCTCTGCGCAGCCGTGAGCCGCGCCGGCGCCCTCCCCGTCGAGATTGACATTGTCGTACGAGGTCGGCGGTGTCACCGTCTCCCTCGTACGACAATGTCAATCTCGACATGGGGCGCGGCATTCGGAGCACCGGCGCGCCGTGTCTCAGCCCGCCCCGAGGCGGGGCGCCGCACCCGCACGGTGACAGGTTCCGCACACCCCGAGGGTCTTGCGCGCTCCGCCACAGCCCGTTACTTTTGTCCTTACATGTTGCTGACGCGCGTTAGCATCCTTTCTCACACTGGCCAATGGCGACCGTCAGGAGAACAGTCATGAGCACCAATAAGCAGATCGGGATCGGCGTCATCTCCCTGGGATGGATGGGCCGACTCCACGCCCGCAGCTACCGCTCCGTCTCGGAGCGCTTCCCGGAGCTCGGCGCCGAGGCCCGGCTGGTGGCCGCCGCCGACCCCGTCGAGGAGGCCCGGCGCGCCGCCGTCGAGGACCTCGGCTTCGAGCGCGCCTACGCCGACTACCGCGAGCTCCTCGCCGACCCGCAGGTCGAGGTCGTCTCCATCTGCTCCCCGAACTACCTGCACGAGGAGATCGCCCTGGCCGCCGTCGAGGCCGGCAAGCCCTTCTGGATCGAGAAGCCCATGGGGGTCTCGGCCGAGCAGGCCCGGCGCGTGGCCCGCGCCGCCGCGAGCGCGGACCTGGTCACCGCCGTCGGGTTCAACTACCGGCACGCCCCGGCCATCGAGTACATGCGTCACCTGGTCCGCTCCGGCGAGCTCGGCAGGATCACCAACGTGCGCGTGTGGTTCATCGCCGACTACAACTCCTCGCCGCGCGGCCCGCTGACCTGGCGCGCCTCGCGCGAGAAGGCGGGCGCCGGCGTCGTGCCCGACCTCATGAGCCACGGCGCCGACCTCGCCCAGTACGTCGTCGGCCGCATCGCCTCGGTCACCGCTGTCACCGACACCTTCATCACCGAGCGCCCCATCCCCACCAAGATGGGCATCGGCCACTCCGGATTCGAGATCGGGGACGAGGTCGGCCCGGTGGAGAACGAGGACTACGTCGGCATGCTCGTGCGTTTCGACGGCGGGGTCATCGGCACCATGGAGTCCTCCCGCGTCAGCGTGGGGCCGCGCGCCGAGTACGTCGTCGAGGTCTACGGCACCAGCGGCTCGGCGCGGTGGAACTTCGAGCGGCTCAACGAGCTTCAGGTGTGCACCACCGTCGACGGCGGCCCCGCCCACGGCTACACCCGCGCCATGGCGGGGCCCGCCTGGGGCGACTGGAGCCGCTACCAGCCGGCCATCGGCACCTCGATGGGCTTCGACGATCTGAAGTCCGTCGAGGCCGCCCAGTTCCTGCGCTCGGTCCTCACCGGGACCCAGCTGGCGCCGTCCGCCGCCGACGCCTGGTGCGCCGCCGAGGTCGATGAGGCCGTCGTCGCCTCGGCCGCCGACGCCCGCTGGCACGACGTGGCGCGCGTGGACCTGCCCACCACCTTCGACGCCTGAGCCCGGGCGGATCCCTCCCGCTCATCGACTGACGCCTGCTCACACCCGTGGGCGCGCACCGGGGCGCCCGCGCCCCGGGCCCGCGCGCCCCGCTCGGCCCCCACCACCGTCCAGGACCCAAGAGACCCAAGACCCGACCCAACCTCCAAGGAGACAACCGTATGAGCACAACTGCGCAGACGATCCCCCTGAAGGGGATCACCCCGGAGGCGATGACGAAGGCCGTCGCGGATACTCCGCCGTCGGGCAAGCACCGCGGGATCCTCGCCATCGCCGGCGTGGCCACCCTCGGCTCGCTGCTCTTCGGCTACGACACCGGCGTCATCTCCGGCGCCCTGCCCTACATGTACATGCCCTTCGGCGCCAAGGGTCTCCAGCTGACCAGCCTCGAGGAGGGCGCCATCGGCGGGACCCTGCTCATCGGCGCCGCGCTGGGCGCACTCATCGGCGGACGCCTGTCCGACCGCTACGGGCGCCGGCACAACATCACCATGCTGGCCATCCTCTTCCTGCTGGGAGCCCTGGGCACCACCTTCGCTCCCAACGTGTGGGTGATGTACCCCTTCCGGGTCGTTCTCGGGTTCGCCGTGGGCGGCGCCAGCGCGACCGTCCCCGTCTACCTGGCCGAGACGGCGCCCAAGCGCATCCGCGGCTCGATCGTCGCCATCGACCAGCTCATGATCGTCACCGGCCAGCTGCTCGCCTTCGCCATGAACGCGGCCATCAGCACCGCCCAGGGAGGTCCGAAGGTCAACATCGCCTCCGTGCCCGCCGAGAGCTACGGGCTGGAGACCGGGCTGCAGCCCTTCGACAACATCTCGAGGCTGCAGGCCTCCAAGGGAGGCCCGCTCGACTCCGCCGCCTACCACCAGTTCCTCGACCAGATCGTCCTCTCCGGCGGCAACGGCGAGACCTGGCGCTACATGCTCGTCCTGTGCTCCGTCCCCGCCGTCGCCCTGTGGATCGGCATCCGGCTCATGCCCGAGTCCTCGCGCTGGTACGTGGCCAAGGAGCGCCTCTACGACGCCATCGGCGCCCTCAAGCGCGTGCGCGACCCCAGCAAGGACGGCGCCCTGGAGGACGAGCTCATGGAGATGGCCGAGGCGCGCCAGCACGAGATCGCCGAGGAGGCCCAGCGCCGGGGCCTGGGGTACGTCTGGAGCACCCCGTGGCTGCGCAAGCTGCTGGGCGTGGGCATCTTCCTGGCCATCGTCAACCAGACCACCGGCGTCAACACCGTCATGTACTACGCGCCCAAGGTCCTGGAGTACGCCGGCATGTCCACCTCGTCGTCCATCACGGCGCAGGTCGCCAACGGCGTCATGAGCGTCATCGGGTCGGCCATCGGCATCTGGCTCATCATGCGCTTCCGGCGCCGTCAGATCCTCATCGCCGACGTCACCGGCGTGGGCGTGTGCCTGCTCGGCATCGCCGCGACCTTCCAGCTGGCCATCGCCCCGCACATGAAGGCGGGCACCACCCCGCCGTCGTGGGCCGCCTTCCTCATCCTGGGCCTCATGGCCGTCTTCATGCTCATCGTCCAGTCCTCCAACGGCACCGTGGTGTGGACGATGATGGGCGAGATCTTCCCCGCCAACGTCCGCGGCGTCATGAACGGCACCGCCATCTTCTGCATGTGGGTCGCCAACGCCGCCATCACCTGGACCTTCCCGCCCATGATGGAGAGGCTCGGCGGGGGACTGACCTACACCATCTACGGAGCGCTCAACCTCGTCATCGCCGTCGTCCTGCTCAAGATCATGCCCGAGACCTCCGGACGCTCCCTGGAGCAGATCGAGCACGACATGGAGGCCCGGTACTCCTGACGCTGGACCCGCATTAGTCCTGACAATTACGATCATCCCCAACGGGCCCGGCGGCCCACGCCCCCGTCGGGCGCCCCGCCCGCCCCGCAGACCCGAGGCTTCAAAGGAGAAAGCTCATGACATTCCGACTCGACCCCGCCACCGCCATCACCGACCCGAACGGCATCACCTGGGGCATGCACCCCATCACCTGGCGCAACGACGACATCCCCGAGGTCGGCGCCTTCAACACTCTGGAGGACATGCTCCTGGATCTGGCCGACGTCGGCTACCGCGGCACCGAGTGCGCCGGCTTCTTCCCGCCCAAGGAGGTTGTCAAGGAGCGTGCCGAGGCCCGCGGCATCGCGATCGTCGCCCAGTGGTACTCCGCCTTCATCGTGCGTGAGGGCGTCGACGCCGTCGTGCCCGATTTCACCGCCGCCTGCGAGTACCTGGAGTACCTGGGCGCCACCCGGATCGTCGTCTCGGAGCAGACCGGCAGCGTCCAGGGCGTGCGCGACGTGTGCATCTTCACCAACAAGCCGGTCCTGGACGACGAGGAGTGGACGACGCTGGCCGAGGGCCTGAACCGCCTGGGCGACATCGCCCACGACCACGGGCTCGAGCTCGTCTACCACCACCACCTGGGCACGGTCGTCCAGACCAAGGAGGAGACGATCCGCCTCATGGAGCTGACCGACCCGGCCAGGGTCTCCCTCCTGTTCGACACCGGGCACGCCTTCGTCGGCGACGGCGACGTCATGGGGCTGCTGGAGGCGACGATCGACCGCGTCAAGCACGTCCACTTCAAGGACGTGCGCCCGGACAGAATGAGGGAGTCGCGCGAGGCGGAGCGCTCCTTCCTCGACTCCTTCCTGGCGGGCATGTTCACCGTGCCGGGCGACGGCATGATCGACTTCACCGAGCCCTACAGGTTCCTGGTCGACCACGGCTACAAGGACTGGATCCTGGTGGAGGCCGAGCAGGACCCGGCCATCGCCAACCCGCACGAGTACGCCGCCAAGGCCCGCGCCTACATCGAGGGCACCCTGTTCAGAGCCTGAGGTCCCATCGGGCCTCACCGGTCGCGGCCCTGAGCACCGCGGCCCGGTACGACGGCGCCCCCCTCCGAATTCTGGAAGGGGGGCGCCGTCGTACCGGGCGCGGCCGGGAGGGACGCGGTCACAGGCTCATGTCGACCACGGCGCGCCCCTGGATCCGACGGTTGCGCAGCGCCTCGTAGCCCACGCCCGCCTCCTGAAGCGGGAAGCGGCGCGAGACGACGTCCCGGTAGTTGATGACGCCGCGCGCGGCCAGGTCGACGACGGCGGGCAGGTCCTGGCGGGTCCGGGCGCCGTAGGAGCCGAGGATCCTCTGACTGCGGCGCACCGTGCGGTTGATCTCCACTGCGGCGGTCTGCACGCCCGCGCCCAGGCCGATCGGCACCATGCGGCCGCCGTCGGCCAGCACGTCCAGGGCGGTGGTCCAGGTGGCCGGGATGCCCAGGGCCTCGAAGGCGACGTCGACGCCCCTGCCGCCGGTGAGCCCGAGGACCTCCTCGCGGGCGTCGTGGGTCACGGAGTTGACGACGGCGGTGGCGCCGTAGTCGAACATGGGGGCGAGCTTGTCGTCGTCGACGTCGATGGCGATGACCTGACCGGCGCCGAAGGCGCGGGCGATCTGGACGACATTGGTGCCCACGCCCCCGGTCGCGACGACGGCGACCGTCTCGCCGAAGCGCAGGTCGGCGCCGCGGCGCACGGCCCCGTAGCCGGTCATGGCCGCGCAGCCCAGGATGGCGGCGGGCACGAGGTCGATGGACTCGGGCGCGGGCGCCACGGCGGTGGCGGGGATGACGGCGTACTCGGCCAGGCCGCCCATGGAGTACATGAAGACCGGCTCACCGTCCAGGGCGGCCAGGCGGGTGGTGCCGTCGTAGAGAACGCCCTTGAGCCGGTTGAGGTCGAAGAAGGGGCCGCACAGCTCGTCGTGGCCGGCGGCGCAGGCGTCGCACTGGCCGCAGGGCATGAGGAAGCCGCCCGCGACGTCCTGGCCGACCTCCAGCCCGGTGTGCTCGTTGCCGGGACCCAGCTCGACAATGGTGCCGGTGACCTCGTGCCCGAGCACGGCCGGCAGGGGGAAGGCGATGGCGCCGCCGATGACGTGCAGGTCGGAGTGGCACAGACCGCAGGCGGCGACCTTGATGAGCACCTCGCCGGCCTTGGGACGGGGCGTGCGCAGGGTCTCCACCTCCAGACCCCTGTCATGGTCGCGCAGCACAGCGGCGCGCATGGTCTCGGGAATCGTCGGACTGGTTCGGACTGCTTCGTTGCTGGTCATGTCGCTGTCACTCTCTGGCGGGGTTGGACGGCGGCGGACATCGCGCCGACGGGCCAAGTCTAACGCAGAACAGCTTATTTGTCCTGACAAATTGTCCTCATGTTCGGGCGCAGATCGGGGCACGGCGCCACCCGGCCCCGCCTTCTCCAGCATCGGCGTCATCAGTGTCGTAGCGGAGAGCGACACGATCCGCCGCTCCCCGGAGGCCAGGCGCTCCTCGCTGGAGGAGCTCGCCGAGGATCAAGGTCAGTAGGATGGGAGAAAGGTACGTTCACGTTGCGAACCGACGTTGACGTCGGGCGCCGGCCCGCCCGACATCCCTGGGGACCGCCATCCGGAGGCAGGAGAGGAGGCGCCGTGCCGACCAACGGTCACGACGTCACGCAGTCCGACGTCGCCGAGGCCGCCGGGGTGTCGCGCAGCCTGGTCTCCCTCGCGCTGAGCGGCTCCCCGAAGGTCGCCGAGGAGACCCGCGTCCATATCGCCCGCATCGCGAGCTCCCTCGGCTACCGGGTCAATGCGGCGGCCTCCGCCCTGGCGCGCCGGCGCTCGACGACCATCGGCCTGGTCCTGCCCAACCTCCGCAACGCCTTCTTCGAGCAGGTCTCCCGGGCCCTCGACGACGCCGCCGCGGAGCAGGGGCTGACGGTCTTCGTCGCCGTCGGCGCGCAGGACCAGGAGCGGCTCCGGCGCGCCATCGACAGCCTGCTGGGCGTGCGGGTCCTCGGCCTGGTCCTCGTCTCCCCGTGGCTGACCGACGCGCAGATCGTCGCGATCGGCGAGGACGCCCCGACCTGCGTCATCGGCCGCCTGCCGCCGGGCGGCCACGTCGACTCCGTCCACATCGACGAGGGCCAGGCCGCCCGCCTCGCGGTCTCCCACCTCGTGTCCCGGGGAGCGACCACCGTCGGCTACGCCGCCCCCCGGCTGGTCGACGACGCCTCCCGGTCTCAGCGGGAGAAGGCGCTGGCGCGGGCCGCCGCGGAGGCCGGCCTGCCCCTCGTCACCGAGGAGGGGGACGACAACGGGGCGGGTCGGGCCATCCGCCGGCTCCTGGCGGAGGCGCCGGGCGTGGGCCTGGTCGTCCACAACGACATGCTCGCCATCGACGCCGTCGCCGTCCTGCGCGAGACGACCGGCGGCGAGGAGGGCCTGCGCCGCGTCCCCCTCGTGTCCTACGACAACACCTACCTCGCCCGGCGCGACGAGTTCGCCCTGACCAGCGTGGAGCAGCCCGAGAGGTTCCTGGCGCGCCAGGCTCTGCGCCTGGTCACCGAGCGCGTCGCCGCCCTGGCGGACGGTCCCGGCTCCCCCCTGCCCGCCCGGGACGTTGAGGCCGAGGGGCGCCTGATCGTACGGGGATCGTCGACGGTGACGTGAGCCGAGCCGGGCACCGCGACGGGTCCGCGCGTCGGGGCCGACGACGATGGTGGCAGTGACATCGCCGTCGGCCCCGGCCCGGTGCGGCCCTTCAGCAGGGCTCGCAGCGCGCGATCAGCTGTACTCCCTCTCGAACCGCTCCTCGAGCTCCTCCAGGGAGTGGTACTTCGTCTCGGGGACGAACTTCATGTAGAAGATGAGCGAACCGACGTTGATGAGCGCGAAGATGAGATAGGTCAACGCCCCTCCCAGGTTCTTCATCATGATGGGGAAGACGAAGGCCACAATCCCATTGGCAATCCACAGGGTGGCGACCGCCAGCCCCATGGCGGTGCCACGGACCTTCGACGGGAAGATCTCGGCGACCAGCACCCAGGTCACGGTGCCGGACTGCTTGGCGAAGACGAAAACAGAGACGATAAGCAGCACCAGGTACGGAGCGAAGCCCGGGGCGCCCGAGATATTGCCGTCGGCGTCCTGGTAGGGCTGGATGAGGAAGAAGAACACCGCGGACAGCAGTCCCAGCGAGACCACGATCGAGGACTCCTGGTAAATGCCCACGTGACGGCGCGCGAACCGGGTGACCAGCCACAGGCCGACGGCGGAGCCGATGAAGGAGATGCCGCCGGAGACCACATTGAGGGAGATCGCGTCGCTCATGGGCAGTCCCGCGGCGGAGAGCACCTTGGGGGTGTAGTACATGGCCGTGTTAATACCGGTGAACTGGTCGGCCAGGCCCAGGATGATGCCGATCATGAGCAGGTGCCTGGTCCACTTGACTCCGATGATCTGCCCCAGCCCCCACTTCTCCTGGTTGGCCTCCTTGCGCTGAACCTCGATCATCTCATCGAGCTCATCGGCGATGGGGCCGTCCTTGGCCTCGTCGCGCACGCGCTTGAGAGAGCCGATGGCCTCGGGAATCCGCAGGTTGGCGACGTACCAGCGGGAGGACTCGGGCATGAGCCGGATGCCGATCCACAGGGCGATCGCGGGCAGGGACGCGAGCACAAGCATGTAGCGCCATGTCGTCCCATTGCCGGACTCGACCATGACGCCGGCGAGGTTCTGAACCGACTCCCAGGAGACCGTCTCACCGGCATGGGCGGCGACCTGACCCGAGCTGTTGACGACATCATTGGAGACTGTCACCTCCGGCCCGCCGTGAATCTGGGTCAGGACCGCATTCATGGAGAAGGCGAGGAACTGGCCGAAGACGATCATCATCTGGTCCACGGCCACCAGCGTGCCGCGGATGCGCTTGGGGGCGGTCTCCCCCAGGAAGACCGGCACCGTCGCCGAGGCGCCGCCGACGGCGAACCCCAGCACGACCCGGAAGAAGTAGAGGACCCAGATGTTCGGCGAGAAGGTGCATCCCAGGGCGCCGAAGAAGAAGACCGCCGCCAGGAGCGTGATGTTGTGCCGACGCCCGTACTTGTCGGAGAGCTTGCCGCCGACGGAGGCGCCGATCGCGGCGCCCAGGCACAGGAAGGTCCCCACAAGGCCCTCCTCGACTGTGTTGATGTCGAGGCCGTCGGCGCTGTGAGGCAGATACATGTAGGGCAGCGCCGCCGAGATGACGCCGGTGTCGTAGCCGAAGAGCAGTGATCCGAGCGTCGCCACCAGGGCGATGAGCCCCAGCGAGCGCTTCTTGCCGGATGGAGGGGTCTTGTCGACCAGCTCCTGGATCTTGTCGCGGCTCAGGTCACTGGCCGCGAGGGGGGACGAGGACATGTGGTCTCCTTGGGGTGCCTGCCGCCCTTGGCAGGCTCGAGGGCTGCGCCGCAGGGGCTTCCGGCCTCCGCGCAGCTGCGGACGGGACGGAGGAGTCGTGCGTCCCTCCCTCGCGGCGCGGGAGGGAGGGACGACGCGTGGCTGTCAGGCGCCGAGCTCGGCGGTGAGCCGCTCGAGAGCGGCCTTGTTGTAGTCGTCAGCGTACTCGTGCCATCCGAAGATGCACACGGAGACGACGCCGTCGAAGCGCACCTCCCGCAGGGTCGAGAAGACCTCGTCCCAGGGGACCTCGCCCTGCCCGACGGCGTTGTGCTGGTGGACGGTGACGTCGGCGCCGGGCGGGTTGATGATGTAGCGGTTGCCGTCGTTGATCCGGTGGTTGAAGCCGTCGGAGACGTGCACCTCGCGGAGCTTGCCGACGGCGGCGGCGGTGCGGATCATGCGCCCGGCGTCGCCCGCGCCGTCGGACAGGTGGAAGGTGTGCGGGCAGCAGTACTCGTACCCCAGCCAGTCCTTGTCCACGGAGCGCACGAGCTCCAGGGCGCGGTCGTGCAGCTCGACGAAGTCGTAGGGGTGGGCCTCCATATTGAGGCGGATGCCGTACTTCTCGAAGTCCGGGATCAGCTCCTCGATCGACCGGTACCACTGCTGCTCGGAGCGGCCGGCGCGGTTGCGGTCGCCGGAGAACTCCGAGACGATGTCGCGCACATCGAGGGCGTCGGCCAGCTCGAGCAGGCGCCGCCAGTTGCGCACCTGGGCCTGGCGCTCGGCCTCGTCCGGGGAGGACCAGTTGAACACCGGGTTGAGGGTGCGCACCTCGACGCCGCTCTCCCTCTCCGCCTTCTTGAGGTCCTCGATGAAGGCGCGGTCCGCCTTGGGGTAGTGGTGCCACAGGTGGAACTCGTTGTTGGGCGACAGCTCCACGTACCGGAAGCCGAGCTCGGCCGCCTTGTGCAGCGTGTCCGCCGTGGACATGGTCATGTAGTACATGTTGGGGTCGAGAGCGATGTCGACCATGGGGTCTCCTCTCAGGACGCCGACGACGTCGGCGGGGTTGTGTCCGCGAGCAGGCCGGGGCTCACCGCCCCGAACCCGGGCCCGATGGGCCCGGCACCCCCGCGCCGGCTGCTCGTCCGGCGCGAGGGCGGCGTCGGTGGTGTCAGCGGGCGACGCGGCCCGCCCTCTCAGGCGTAGAAGGCGGGCCTGTCGATCATGGTCACGGCGACCTCGCGGCCACCGCCCTCCAGGGACTCCAGGCCGGCGTCCACGACGCAGGTGGCGGCGTAGCCGTCCCAGGCTGTGGAGCCGGTGTGCTCGTCGCGCTCGACGGCCCGGATCCACTGCTGGAACTCCTGGTTGAAGGCCGCCTGGAAGCGGTCGATGTGCGACTGGCACATGGCGTTGCGGTCGCCCGACAGGTCGCGCACGCGCACCTTCTCCTGGTCGCCCAGGCGGACAGTGCCGGTCTCCATGACCAGCTCGCACTCGATGGAGTAGCCGAACTGGATGTTGACGTTGATCTCGTCGTCGATCAGGACGCCGGAGGACGTCCTGGCCACCAGGACGAGCGGGTCCCGGAGGTGGTCGAAGCGATGGGAGGTGGAGCGCGGGGCGTCCACGCGCACGGAGGTGATCTCCTCGCCCAGCAGGAACCGGCAGATGTCGATCTCGTGGATGGCGGTGTCGTCGATCATGTTGCGCGTCGTGTAGCTCTCCGGCACCGAGGGGTTGCGGTGACGGCAGTGGACGAGCGTGGCGTAGCCGTGGTCGCCGGAGTCGAGGATCGCCCTCATCTCGTTGTAGGAGGCGTCGAAGCGGCGCATGAAGCCGACGGTGACCAGCTTCTTGCCGGCCTTCTGCTCGGCATCCATGATCTTGATGCAGTCCTCGGCGGTGGTGGCCAAGGGCTTCTCGCACAGCACGTACTTGCCCGCCTCGATGACCTTGATGACGTCGGGGGCGTGAACCTTGCCGAAGGTCGCGATGATGACGGCGTCGACGTCGGCGTCGTTGATGAGCTCCTCGGAGGAGTCGTAGGCCCTGGCCCCGTAGGGCTCGGCGGCCGAGACGGCGGCGCCGTGGTCGATGTCGGCGACGGCGACGATCCGCCCGCCTGACAGGTCGTTGGTGATGCGGGCGAGGTGGGCGCGGCCCATGCCGCCGGCGCCGATGAGTCCAATGCGAACGGTCATGTGTGTGCCTCTCTTCCTTGAGTGATCGCAGGGCGGTCAGGCCAGCCCCAGGCCGCACTCGGCCAGGTAGGTGCGCATGTTGATGGCGTTCTGCTTGGGGAAGGACGGGTCGCAGGGGTAGCAGTCCTGCTCGCAGATCGCGTAGATCGGCTTGTCCAGGGCCGCCAGGGCGTCGACGAACTCGTGCATCTCGGGCAGGCCGGCGGGCGGGCAGACCGAGGCGCCCTTGGTGACGGCCTCGCCGAAGGGCCAGTCCTTCTCGTGGGCCTCGCGGGTGATGTCCTCGTCGAAGGCCTTGATGTGGACGTAGGTGATGCGCTCGGGGTACTTCCGGCACAGCT
>ERZ773059.1247-NODE-1247-length-12696-cov-21.079978_pt1 | contig 12696 bp, 11 predicted proteins | sample MGYA00580514_ERZ773059 | MGnify/ENA primary metagenome ERZ773059 (study PRJEB29015, sample SAMEA2737981) | human oral metagenome | biome: human oral; feature: human-associated habitat; material: dental | place: China | collected 2056 ...
CCGGCCCGCGAGGTCCTCGCCGACGCCCCGCTGCTGGAGCGGGCCGGTCTGCGCCCGCCCGCCCTGGTCGCGCTGACCCGCGCCGCCGCGGCCCTGAGGGCGACGGTCCCCTCCTGCGCGTCCTGGAAGGAGCTCGTATGAGCGACACGACCGCCGTCCCGCCCGCCGAGGAGCGCGGCCCGGGCCTGGCCGCCCCGCTGGCCCTCGATCCGCTGTCCCCCTTCGCGGCGATCATGCCGATCGTCGTCGCCATCGCCATTATGACCACCCCGACCCCGGCGCTGTGGGCACTCGGGACGGCCCTCGTCCTCCTCGTCCTGGCGGATCTGCGGCGCGGTCCGCTTCTGGCCGCCGCCGTCCTGACCCTCGCCGCGCTCACCGGCGCGCTCCTGGCCCTGTCCACCCCCATTGAGCGGGTGGGGGCCTCCCCCGTCGTCGCCGACGTGCTCGGCGCGGCCCTCCAGCGCAACCAGGTGCTCGCCGGGGCGAGGCTGGGGGGCAAGCTCGGGGCGGCCCTGTCCCTGTTCCTGCTCACCGGTCTGCTCGCCGGGCCGCAGGACCTGCTGCGGGCGATGGTGGCCCACCTGCGCGTGCCCTACCGCGTCGCCTACGCGGGTGTGGCCGCCCTCGGCTTCCGCGAGCGCTTCGCCATCGAGTACCGCGTCATCCAGGAGGCGCACGACCTGCGCGGCACGCGGGCCCCGCTGCCCCTCCTGCGCCCCCTGGTGCGGCGGTGGACGGCGGTGCCCGCGCTCATGGCCGGGGCGGTGCGCCACGCCGAGCGGGTGTCCATGTCGATGGATGCGCGCGGTTTCGGCGCCTACCGCCACCGGACCGAGCGCTCGACGCCGCGCTGGCGGTGGCGCGACACGCTCCTCGTCCTGGTCTGCTGGGCGCTGGCCGCCGCCATCGTCGTGCGCTTCGGCGGCGACGGCCTCGTCCTCCACGACGTCTGACGCGCCCGCCCGCCCTGACGCGCCTATCGCCCGCGGACCGCCCTCCTATAAGGTGAGCCTCACCTGGCCTTCGCGGGCCGGGGTCCCCCCGTCCCCCACCGGAAGTCCGCCATGACTGGAGCAGCAATATCGCAAGCGGCCGCATCCGGTGCGCCGACCACGGCCGACGCACCGGACGCGGGCGGCGCGGAGCCGTCCGGCACGCCGGATCCGATCGGCCTCAAGGGGCTGCTGGCCCCGGTCCTGCCGGCGATCGGCCTGGCCTTCGCCTGCGGCGCGGTCGGCGCGGCCCTGGGCCTCCTGCCGGCGATCGGCGTGACCGCGCTGGCGCAGCGGGCCCTGGCCGGCACGCTCACCGCCGCCGCGGCGTGGGGCTGGGTGGCCGCCATCGCCGTCGGCCTCATGGGCGGGCACATGATCTACCTGTGGGGCACCGGCTACGCCCACCGGGTCGAGCTGCGCTTCCGCACGGACCTGCGCCGCCGCATCGCCGTGCAGCTGGCGCGCCTGCCGCTGGGATGGCACACGGAGGAGTCCTCCGGGCGGGTGCGCTCGACCATCACCGAGGACACCGCCAAGGTCCACACCCTCATCGCGCACTTTGGCTCCGACCTGGGTCTGGCGATCGGGGCGCCCGTGGGCGGCCTGATCTACCTGCTGACCCGCTCCTGGCCGTTCGCCCTGGTGCTGCTGGCGTGGCTGGTCGTGACCGTCTCCATCACCGGGGCGCTGTCCGCCCGCACCATGGAGCAGATGACCGAGGCCTTCACCGAGTCGGAGAAGCAGCTGGCAGGCGCCGCCGTGGAGATGGTGGACGGCATCGCCGCCGTCAAGGCCTTCGGCCTGGGAGAGCGGCTCTTCGGCCGCTTCTCGACGGCGCTGGAGCGCTACACGCGGGCCTCCTACGAGTGGATGCGGGGTCCCGGGCGCCCCATGGCGGTGCTCAGCGCCCTCATGAGCCCCGCCTTCATGCTCGTGCCCATTATGGTGACCGGCTGGGTCATGGCGGGGCGCGGCATGATCGAGCCCGTCGGGGTGCTGCCCTTCCTGCTGGTCGGGGTCGGCCTGCCGTCGGGCGTGATGAACCTGGCCTCCCTGAGCAATAATCTCATCGAGGCGCAGGACGCCGCCCGGCGCATCGGGGAGCTGCTGGCCGAGCCGGTCCTGCCCGAGCCGCCCGCCCCCGTCCCGGTGGGGCGTGACGCCGACGGCGGCGTGGGCGTCGTCTTCGATCACGTCTCCTTCCGCTACCGGGCGGGCGATCCGCTCGTCCTCGACGACGTGCACCTGGAGCTGCGGCCCGGGACGGTCACCGCCGTCGTCGGCCCCTCGGGCGGCGGCAAGTCCACCCTCGTGCGCCTGGCCGCCCGCTTCTGGGACGTGGAGTCCGGCGGCGTGCGCCTGGGCGGGACGGACGTGCGCGACGCCTCCAGCCAGGACCTGCTCTCCTGCACGGCCATCGTCTTGCAGGAGGGCGGGATCCTCGCCGACACCGCCGAGGAGAACATCCGCCTGGCCCGCCCCGGCGCCACCCGCGAGGAGGTGGAGGCCGCCGCCCGGGCCGCCCGCATCCACGAGCGGATCCTGGCCCTGCCCCGCGGCTACGACACCGTCCTGGGCGCCGCCGGCGCCCGCCTGTCCGGCGGGGAGCGCCAGCGCATCGCCATCGCCCGCGCCTTCCTCGCCGACGCCCCGGTCCTCCTGCTCGACGAGGCCACCGCCCACGCCGACCCGCACTCCGAGCGCGAGATCCAGGAGGCGCTGGCCGCCCTCGCCGCGGACCGCACCGTCCTGGTCATCGCCCACCGCCTGGCCACCGTTGTCGACGCCGATTCCATCGTCGTGCTCGACGGCGGGCGCGTCGTCCAGACCGGCACGCACCGCGAGCTGCTCGCCGCCGGCGGGCTGTACCGCACCCTGTGGGAGGCGCAGCAATGATCGCCAGACTCGACCGCTACCTGGGCGGGCACTCGCACCTGAGGGGGCTCATGGCGGCCCACGGGCTCGCCGGGCTGCTGCAGGGCGCCGCCCTGGGACTGCTCGTCCCCTTCCTGAGGGCCTTCCTGTCCGGCGAGCGGGGGGCCGCCGGCGCCTGGCTGGCGTGGATCGTCGTCGCCGCCTGCGCCTCCGCGCTCATCAGCGCCGCCGCCACGGTGCGCTCCTACCGGATCGGGGCCGACGACGTGTGCGGCGGACTCATCCGCGCCGTCGGGCAGAGGATCCAGCAGCTGCCGCTGGGCTGGTTCGACTCGGCCGCCACCGGCCGGGTCTCCGCGGCCACGTCCACCAGCATCCACGCCCTGTCCCACCTGCCCTCGCTGGTGCTGCCGCAGATCGCCTCCATGACCGGGTCGGCGGCGGCGATCGCCGTCGTGGCCCTGTGGCAGGAGCCGCGCATGGGGCTGGCCATGATCATCACCCTGCCCGGGTGCGCGTGGGCGCTGCGGCGGCTGCGGCGCGCGGTCGTCGGGGAGCACCGCCACCACGAGGAGTCCACGCGGCGCCTGGCCTCGCGGGTGCTGGAGTTCTCCCGCCTCCAGCCCGTCCTGCGGGCGACCGGCGCCTGCCGCGACGGCTGGGGGCCACTGGAGTCCGACCTGGAGGAGGACCGCCGGGCGGCGGGCCGGGCCATGGGCGCCAAGGGCCCGGCGGGCATCGCCTTCCACACCCTCGTGGAGGCGGGCATGGTGCTGGCCGTGGCCGTGGGGGCGTCGCTGCTACTGGGCGCCCGCGTCGATCCGGCGGTCTTCGTGGCCCTGTCCCTCATGGCGGTGCGCTTCGCGGACCCGGTGGGCATGCTCGCCTTCTACGTGGACCCCGTGCACGAGGCGGGCGTGGCCCTGGAGTCCATCGGCTCCATCCTGGACGCGCCGGTCATGGACGAGCCCGCCCCCGGGGAGGAGTCGGTGCCGGAGGCGCCCTACGACGTCGTCCTCGACCGCGTGTCCTTCGGCTACACGCCCGGACGGGAGGTCATCCACGGCGCGTCCCTGTCCTTCCCCGCCGGCGGCGTGACGGCGCTCGTAGGGCCGTCGGGCTCGGGCAAGTCGACGATCGCGCGGCTCGTGGCCCGCTTCTGGGACGTGAACGCCGGGAGCGTGAGCGTGGGCGGGGTCGATGTGCGCTCGACGCGGATCGATGCGCTCATGGAGCGGGTCGCCATGGTCTTCCAGGACGTCTACCTGTTCGATACGACGATCGAGGAGAACGTGCGCATCGGGCGGCCGGGGGCGAGCGCGCAGGAGATCCGCGAGGCGGCGGGGCGGGCGGGGCTCGCCGAGGTGGTCGAGCGCCTGCCCCGCGGCTGGGACACGCAGGTGGGCGAGGGCGGATCGGCCCTGTCGGGCGGGGAGCGCCAGCGCGTGGCCATCGCCCGCGCCTTCCTCAAGGACGCGCCCGTGCTGCTGCTCGACGAGGCGACCAGCGCGCTCGACGGCGCGAACGAGGCCGCGGTGACGCGGGCCATGGAGGAGCTGAGCGCGGGGCGCACCGTCGTGGTCATCGCGCACCGGCTGTCCACGATCCGCCGGGCCGACCGCATCGTCGTGCTCGTGGACGGGGCCGTCGAGGCGACCGGCTCGCACGCCGAGCTCTATGCGGCGGGCGGCACCTACCGGCGCTTCTGGGACGACCAGGAGGCCATCGCCCGATGGCGGCTCGTGGGTCCTCCGGCGAAGAACGAGGAGGCGCCGGAGGCGAGCGGGCAAGCGTGAGGAGCCGGGGCGGGCCGGTTGCGCCGAGGGGGAACGGGATCCGACCCTTTGTAGAACAAGTAGGACAACGGTAAACTCATGTCATGAATGCACAGCCCATTGCCCCGCCGCCCGTTCCGACGACACCGCACGACCCCGAGCCCGCCCCCGCCGAGGGCCCTGACGGAACCGTGAGCCTGCGGGAACTCAACCAGCGTTCGGGACGGGTGGTCGGCGCTGTCATCGAGTCCGGCCGGCCCGTCGTGATCACTGACCGAGGCCGCCCGGTGGCGCAGATCGTGCCGATCCGCGCCGACGAGACGCCGTACGAGCGCCTTCTGCGCGAGGGCAGGATTCGCAGGGCGACGCGACCCTCAGGGTGGGAGGAGTGGCGACGACCGCGTCGTCGGGCCCCCGAAGGCGTTGACCTCATGGCCGCCCTCATGGAGGAGCGCGAGGAGGAGCGATGATCTACGTCGACAGCTCGGTCCCACTGCTCGCACTCATGGAGCAGACCGGCGGAAGCGAGGCGGCGACGGCCCTGGACGAGCACCGGGGTGAGGCGCTGCGGAAAGTTTCCTCCGCGCTTCTGGATGTTGAGGTGTCACGCGCACTGCGACGCGAGGGCCTGGATCCGGCATTGGCGGACGCCCTGCTGGACTCGATCGACCTCGTAGTGATCGACGACGAGGTGGTTCAGCGGGCGAAAGCGCTCACGGGAGAACTCAAGTCCCTCGATGCGATCCATCTGGCGACGGCGCTCATGCTGGACCATCCGCGCGACCCGGTCGTACTCCTCACCCACGACGCGCGCCTGGCCGAAGCCGCCCGCGCCCATGGTCTGGAGGTCATCGACCCCGCCGCCTGACCGGGCGCCGTCATGAACAGATCGGTCCAACTGGCGGAACGGCACGATTTGATGCCGTGCAACGGCGTCGGAGCCCTGTCGTCCGGCCGCAGCGGTGCGCGCCGGGGCGGGGTCCGCGATCGGATCTATAAATCAACGTGCGGCAGGAGCCCGGATTGATCGCGCCGTCGCAGGGCCCTGACCAGGCGCACGGTCAGCGTCGACCAGCCGGTGAGGCCGAACAGGATCGCCACCACCCCCCTCGCCTGAAGCGGGAGATGGATGCTGACCACGAGGATCAGGCCCAGCAGGGCGCAGGTGGCCACGGCCCAGGCGGCCGCCGCGTTGCTCTCCAGAACGGTGTGCCGCCCCTCGGTCGGGGCGGTCTCCCGGCCCCAGGCCGGGGGAGGGATCTCCAGTGATGATCGTGCGATGTCCATGGGGCGAGTGTAAGGAGACTCTCACCCATCGAGTAGGTCCAAAGGGCAGTATTTTCACATTGCTAGCTCCTCCTGAAGAAGGAGGGACGTCCTGGACGGCTCTGACCACTGGCTTACGTGCACCTTGCACGCAACGGGGGTCTTGGGCGGCGCGAGCGGGTCAGGTCTCGGAGGATCCGCTGTCGAGGATTTTGGCAATACGGTCTCGTTCGGCGCGCAGGGACTCGGCGCGCTCCGTGTCGCCCAGCTGCTCGACGACGCCGGCGAGATTGCCTAGCGAAACGACGAGATCGCGGAGGGACTCGGGAGTCCCAAGCGAATCCGCGAGATCCCGGAAGGTGCCGAATGCCTCATCATAGATCTGCTCTGCCGTATTCCAGTCACCCCGAACCTCCACCACCCGCCCCACATTATTCAAAGACATCAACAAATCCTGCCGAGCCTGAGGCGTTCCCAGCGAATCCACAAGACTCCGGCGAATCTCCAAAGACTCCTCATAGGCCCGTCCGGCCACACCCCAGTCACCACGAGCCTCCGCCACCCGCCCCACATTATTCAGCGACACCGACAGATCCCGCCGAGACTCAGGAGTGTCCAACACATCCGCAAGACCCCGGGCGACCTGAAGCGACTCCTCATAGGCCCGTCCGGCCGCACCCCAGTCACCACAAGCCCAAGCTGCTCGCCCCACATTGTCCAGAGACACCGACAGATCCCGCCGAGACTCCAGCATCCCAAGAGAATCCACAAGACTCCGGCGAATCTCCAAGGACTCCTCATAGGCCCGTCCGGCCGCACCCCAGTCACTACGAGCCTCCGCCACCCGCCCCACATTGTCCAGCGACACCGACAGATCCCACTGAGACTCCAGCGTCCCAATCGAATCCACAAGACTCCGATGAACTCCCAAAGACATCTCCGCCGCCGCAGCAGCCGCATCATAAGCTCCGAAACGTTCACCGATACTCAGTGCCGCATCCGCCACTTGAACCTGAAAATAAGAAGGGAAATCCGCCACGTGTTTCAGAGTTGAGGACAAGTTCACTTCAACGGCTACGACGTCATCGAGGAGTCCACCTATTTCAGCTCGGACGAGACCGAAAAGCACCTGCGCCAGCTTCGAGTCCGCGTTCTTCGATCCATCGAGGAGCCGTCGAGCGCGCACCGGATCGGAGGACAGCAGCATCCGGACCCAATCGACGTCACGCAGCACGGCGGCGGCCTGTTCATTTCGCATCTCAGGGAGAAGCGTCACCCGCCAGACGGAGCGGTAGCCGCCGTCCGACGACGGTGGCGCCTCGATGCGCTCGAGAACTGTCTCAGCGCGACTGGGCACCACGCTTCCCACCGCATGCGCGAAGGACCGGATGGACCACAGATCCGCAGCCTCATGGGCGGCCTCCTCCAGAAGGCGAACCGGACCGCACAGGACGAGGCATCCTCCTCCCGGCCGGGCGAAGCGGATACGGACCTCATTGAGCACGTGGAGCGCCGCGAGCCGGGCGGCATCATCCCAGAGCTCCACCCACAGGATGCCGGGCTGCGGCAGGTGCCGCCGCAGCCAAGGCGCCGTCGACTCGTCCGCGGGCGCCCGCATCCAGGGTTCGTCGGTCCTCTGAGCCCACAGAGCAACCCTTTGCCTGAGATCCTCGGCCTGCGCCCGGGACTCGGTCGCAATGAAAACCAGTGTTCCCTCGCCCCGCGTCCAGTCCAGGTGGTGGCGGAGATCAGACCAGGCCTCGTCGATACTGATGGCGTAAACGCTTTCGTCCGGCACCATATCAGTCGCTCTTCGTCACAAGAGGGCCCAGAAGGGGGTGGACGCCGAACCAGTCGACTTCTCCATTGCGATAGCACAGCACGTAGCCGAGGGCCTGCAGCGCCCAGGCCTCGGCCATACGCTCGCGGGGCACGCGGAATTTCTGAGTATTCTTGACAGCGGCGAGGATCTCCCACTGCTCCTCGCTCAGACCCGTCGCAATATGAGAGCGCTGCTGACGCTCGACCCCGTTGATCTCCGTGACGCTCACGGGAAGTCTACCGTCCTTGAGCAGGAGCGCGGACACCAGTCGGAAGAGGTCGCGGAACAGTCCTCCTGAGGCGCGGATGACCCGATCGACCTGATTGCCCAGGAGCCGCTCCGGGTCCCCGTCCGGGGCGCGCCTGGCCAGCACCCGGCGCAGCAGATCAATGCCCTCCCGGCAATCGGAGCCGTCGCGCTCGCGCACCTTGACATTGAGGACGGGCCAGATCTGCCCGCCCCAACCGATCGGTTTCACATAGACCGGCACCGTGTAAATCACGTGCATGCGGGGCAGTGCCAGTTCGGAGGAGTAGACGGAGAACAGCGACTCGACCGACTCGCGGACCTCGTCGAAGGTTCCGGTCCGCCCGCGGTAGTGATCGAGGGAGTCGACGATGAAGACGGGGATCTTCCCCTCGGGCATGGCGTCGACCATCGCGTCGAAGAACGCGTGGATCTCCTCCTTGAAGCGCCTGCGGTTGGAGGAGAGCGCCTTCTTCACCTGGTTACGGAAGCTATCGTCGTCCTGCAGCGCCGCTTTGATGTTGAAGGAGAGTGGGCCCGCGGAGGCGTCCAAGATTGCGCTGCTATCGACTTCGATGCGGCTGAGCAATCTCCGGATCCGATCGATCAGCTTCTCCCTCGGGATCCCGGCACCCTCGCAGTTGTCCACGAAACCCGCTGCGAGCCCGATGAGGAACTCCCACTCCTTCAGGGGTAGCTCGGTATTGAAGTAGTCCTCGATGTCCCAGTAGACGGGGACATAGGCGTCCCGATCGAGCACGCGGCACAGTCGCAGGAGCTCCGTCGTCTTACCCGCGCCCCGGTAACCGGCGAGGAGCTGCACCGAGCCTCCGGTCGTGAAGTCGATGGCAGTCGCCATCTCCTTGACGAGGTCTGGCCCGACGGGTCCGTCGGGCTGGTCGTAGATCGGGACGTAGTAGCGCTCGAACTCCTCCTCCTCGGAGAGCATGCTGGCTCCTTGATGGACGTTGAGCGCGCGGTAGAAGGCCTTGCGATACTCGCGGTCGGTGTCAGCCATGACCAGAATCCTACGCGGCGAGTCCTGTACGAGGGAGCGATTGGGACTGGCGAGGAGCCCCCGATGCCCCCGGGCGGGTCCCTGTACGGGAAGGCGATCGGCCGAGGACGCGGGCGCCGCCCCGCCGCTGATGTCTGCTGCGCCCCCTCGCCCTTCACTACGCTCCTCCTGTCCGTACAGGAGAGGATCAAAAGGCGTAGCGAACGCCTCGAGTTCTCCCGGCGCGCTCCGGCGCCGCGCCCGGCGTTGTCGATGCGGGCGGCACGCACCCGGATCCTCCCGGCGCGCTCGTCATGGAAGGACCCGAAGTCCCTTGACACGGTCCGCTCGGCAACTGCTTGGGGAGTGCGGTCCCGACTGAGCCGCCGGGCGACGATCATCGGCCGCGCCGTCGCAGGACCCTGACCAGCCGGGCAGGTCAGTTCCGACCAGCCCACGACCCCGAGCACGAGCGCCGTCACCGCCGCTGCGCTCTGAAGCGGGGGCTGAAGCCCGACCATGAGCGCCAGACCGGTCAGGGCGCAGATCACCGAGCCCGGGTGGCCACCAGCATCGCCCTCCAGGATGGCGCGCCGCAGGCGTTCAGGAGACCGTCGTGGAGGGGGCCTCGCTGCGGTCGGCGTCGTCGGCCCGCTCGCCGCCGGAGTCCTGATCGAGGTCGGTCCGCCTGATGGTGGCCGTGCTCCCCGTCTTGGACAGGTAGAAGTTCTGGACGACCCACTCGCCGTCCACGATGGAGTCGTCGTCCGCCTGAACGGTGAGCTTCGCGGCGCCCGACTCGGCCGTCGCCGTGAGCCGACCGCCCTGCGTCGAGACGACGACGGTCCACGCGGCCTCGGCGTCCGGCAGGTTCGTGAGCGGGATTGACGCGATCCTGCCGAGTGTGGTCACCTCCTTGCCGATCCGCTTGTACAGGCGGAGGTTGAGGGCGTCCTTCTTGTTGAACAGCGCCGCCGTGTAGCGGTCGCCGCCGGTGCTCTCGGCGCTGCGCATGTAGACGTTGGCGTACAGCGGGACGTCGAGCGAGCGGAAGTTCACCGTGAACCTGGAGGTCGCGGTCTGGTCGGGCCCCAGGGTGGAGGCCCGGTGACTGTCGATGGACTCCCCGGCCCTGAGCTCGACGTCGGTGAAGGAGTCGTCGGCGTCGGCCGCGGCGATACCGGGCGTCATCGCCATAATGGCGCCGGAGACGCCCACGGCCAGGAGGAGGGATCGACGGGATAGACGGGGCGAACGGGACACGGCGAATCCTCACATGCAGACGGATGCGTGCTGAACGGTCGGGGGCGGGTGCACGGGCGCGAGAACGGCGGAGAACCCTCAACCTCCTCACACGGGATACATCGCTCCCGTGAACACCTTATCGAACCCGAGACACGATCGCAATCAGTCTCAGAGCGAGGACTGATGTGACATCGAGGATACTTTGATAAATATCACAATTCTGCCGGATCCCCGGAGGTCGTCCGCCGGAGAACCCGGATGAAGCGCTTTGAAACGATATCGTTGCGGTTCGCGAAAGAGAAACCAATATCCTCCGGAGTAAATTCCGGATCGGGTGATCCACCGGTTCGGATAATTCCTGAAATAATTATGAAGCCCTCCCCGGAATGGCGAGCCGTCGCCGCCTCTTGCTGGGGTTCGCCGCAGTGGGCGCCAGCACGGTGGGACATGTGGGACTCATGGGACGGACTCGGGCGGGGACGTGTCCAAATCTGTTGCAAAGGCGCCCCGGGCCGGGATCGGCCGCGAGAAGAAGCGCGGAATATCAACGATTCTCCTCCGGCGCTCCGGCTCGATCCGGGCCTTTGCAACAGATTTGGACAAACGGCGCCGCCGCGGCCACCCGGGAGGGACGGCCTCGAGTCGGACGGCGACCGCCACGGGCGCCCGACGCGCGAGCACGTCACTCAACCCGCGAGATCGTCGGGTAACCCGCGAGCACGTACCTCTAGCAGACGTGCTCGCGGGTCAAGTGGCGATCCCGCGGTCCGCGCGGCGCCCACTACCCCCGTGGGCCGACCGGGTGCGACACGCCCTACTTCCCCTCCAGGCGCAGCAGGTCCTCCACGCTCTCCGGGCGCAGGACCCACCCCTGCCTCGCGCCGTCGACCCAGGCCACGCCGGGGCGGGGGAAGAGGTTGTAGTTGGACGCCATGCTCCGCCCGTAGGCGCCGGTGGCGGGCACGGCCAGCACGTCGCCGACGCAGAGGTCGGCGGGCAGGTCGACGTCGTGCACGACGATGTCCCCGCTCTCGCAGTGCTTGCCCACGACGCGGGCGCGCGCGAGCCCGGCGTCGGCGTCGGGCCTGCGGTTGGCCAGGAGGGCGGTGTAGGCGGCGCCGTAGAGGGCGGGGCGGATGTTGTCGCTCATGCCGCCGTCGACGCTGACGTACAGGCGGGCGGCGCCCTCGCCCAGCTCCACGGTCTTCAGGCCCGTGACGGTGTAGAGGGTGACCGTCGTCGGGCCGATAATGGCGCGGCCCGGCTCGATCGACACCCGCGGCGCGTCGTCGCCGAGCTCGGCGCAGGCGAAGCGGACGGTCTGCGCCAGGACCCGGGCGACGTCGGCGGCGCTCGGCGCGACGGGGTCGGCGCCGGTGTAGGCGATGCCGTAGCCGCCGCCGAGGTCGATCTCGGGGCACAGGCGCCCGGTGGCGGCCGCGACCTCGTGGCGCAGGCGCATGACGACGCCGGCGGCCTCGCGGAAGCCGGCGAGGTCGAGGATCTGGGAGCCGATGTGGGAGTGCAGGCCGCGCAGCGTCAGTTCGGGGGCGGCCTCGACGGCCAGGCAGGCCTCGTAGGCGGCGCCGGTGGCCACCGAGATGCCGAATTTCTGGTCCTCGTGGCCGGTGGAGATGTGCTCGTGCCCGCCGGCGTGGACGCCGGTGGTCAGGCGCAGCATGACCGAGCCGCACTCCTCGGGCCCGTAGACGCCGACCTCGCGCAGGTCGCGGACGACGTCGGCGGCCAGGGCGATCTCCTCGACGGAGTCCAGGACGAGGTGGCCGAGCCTGTGGTGCAGGGCGACGGCGATCTCCGCGCGCGTCTTGCCGTTGCCGTGCAGGCCCAGGCGGGCGGTCCGGGCGGGCGACCTCCCGCCGTCGGCGTCCCCGAGGGCGGCCAGCGCGACGGCGAGCTCGCCCCGGCTGGCGCTGTCGATGCCCATGCCCTGCTCCAGGACGGTGCGGGCGACGCGCGTGGTGAGGAAGGCCTTGCCGGCGTAGAAGGCCTCGCCGCCGTTCATCCCGTAATCGGGACAGAACTCCTCGGCCATGGCGGCCGTCCAGGCGGCGGCGCGCCCGCGCAGGTCGGCCTCGTCCAGGACGAAGACGGGCGTGGGCGCCTGGGAGAGGATCTCGATGAGGGTCCGGCCGCCGATGCTCAGGGCGCCGTTGACGCCGCGGCGGGCGGTGAAGGGCCACAGGTCGGGGCGCTCCTCCGGCTCGGGCGCCACCAGATCGCCCAGCGGCGCCTCCCCCGCGGGCACATTCGCAGCGGTCATGGTCTTCCTCCAGATTCAGGTGCGGGTGGGTGTGGGTGGGTGGTATCCGGGATAAGGGCGGGGAGTGGTGAGTCGAGGTAGGCGGGTGGTGAGTCGGGATGCGGGTGAGTCGGGCGGTGGGTGCGCGGGTGGATGGGTGGTGGACGGGGCGGGCCGGGTGCGGGTACTCGGGTGAGTCGGGTATGCGGGTG
>ERZ773059.1248-NODE-1248-length-12691-cov-5.493194_pt1 | contig 12691 bp, 9 predicted proteins | sample MGYA00580514_ERZ773059 | MGnify/ENA primary metagenome ERZ773059 (study PRJEB29015, sample SAMEA2737981) | human oral metagenome | biome: human oral; feature: human-associated habitat; material: dental | place: China | collected 2056 ...
CCCCATCCGCATGCGCTTCAGTCGCGCCGGACGCGCAGCGCCTTCCTGGCGCGGGACAGCTCGCGGGGGGCGTCCACGGACAGGAGCGCGAGCAGTCGGCCCTCGCGCTCCCAGCGCATCACCGAGCCTCCGCGCGGCGGCTCCTCGCGTGCGGGCGCCACGTCTGCGGGCACCGTGCCGACCAGGCCGATCTCGTGGCCAAACTGCGTGGAGAAGACCTCGACGGGCGGGATGTACGCGGGAGGCGGGACGCCCAGGATCGCCGCCGCGGTCGCCTTTCCGTCGTTCAGGGCCTTCGTCCAGTGCCCGCCTTCCAGTGTCGTCTCGCCGAGCAGGGCGTCGGCGCAGTCGCCGACCGCGTACAGGCCCGGGACGGGAGAGCCTCCTGAGAGGACCCGGGTGAGCGAGTCCGTGGCGAGAGCCCCGCGTGCGGTGCGGTCGGCTTCGACGGCGAGGAAGGCGAGTGCGGGCGCCGATCCTGTCGCCTGGACGAGGATCGCGTCCGCGTCCTGCCCCTCGGGGAGGGGCTGGCCGAGCCGGACGTCGACGCCGCCGTCCTCGAGCCATCCGAGCCACAGGTCGTCCACCGCGCCGTGGAAGCTGCGGCCGAGGATGTGGCCGCTGGACTCCCACAGCTCGACCCGGGGCCCGGGGAGGCCCGCGGAGGCGACGGCCGAGGCGATCTCGGTTCCGATCCATCCCGCCCCGGCGATCCGCACGGACGCGGAGTGCGGTATGGCGGCGGCGAGACGGGCGGCGTCGTCGGACGTGTAGACGACGTGGGCCCCCGGCATCTTCCTGTGCGGGGCGGCGCCCGTGGCGAGGATCGCCGCGTCGACGGCCACGCCGGAGACGCGCAGAGCCCCCGACGGCGAAAGCTCGACGGACGCAGCGGCCTCGGGCACGACCCGGACGCCCAACCCGGCCAGGTCGCCCAGGCCCTGCGACGCCAGCGGCCGCACCCGCTCGCCGAAGAGGGATTTCGTGAGCGGAGGCCGATCGTAGGGCTCGCGATCCTCCGCGTCCCAGGCGGTGAGCTTTCCGGTGAACCCCGCGGCGCGCAGCTCGGCGGCTGCGCGCACACCGGCCAGGCCCGTTCCGACGATGCCGACATGCTCCATGCCGTCCATGCTAGCCGCCTGGCCGTCCTCGTCAGCCTCCGCCGGCGCCGTAGGGCCGCTCCCGGCCCCGCGAGTACAGTAGTGGTCCATGAAACCCGAGCGAGTGCCCCACACCGGCGTCTACATCTTCCTCGGCCTGTGGACGGGATGCGTCGCGGCCTCCGGCTACGTGTGGTCCGCGGAAGTCGCATGCCGGATCGTGTCCGCGAGCATGGTCGCCTTCGGCTGCGGGAGGGCCGTCCTCCCGGGAGGCGTCGTCCCGCGGGTGCGCTCCAGGCTCTTCGACGTGGCCACCTATGCGCTCCTGGCCGGCGCGCTGTGGTACTTGGCCAATTGGGCGCACACCCCCACGGTCGCCTGAGGGCGATCGCCTTCAGGCGCGCTGGCGGGCCGAGGCAAAGGGCGGCGTGCGCCCGGCCCTCAGTTCCTCGCGCGGGAGAGGTCGGCTTGGCGGGGGTCGATCTTGGGCTGGCGCGTGACGAGCTTGTGGATGCCCCACAGGCTGAGGAAGAAGGGCAGCCCGATATAGCTCGACAGCAGCGCGAGTAAGTTTCGGTTGCCGATGAGGGCCTCGTAGTTCTGGCCGACGATGACGATCGCGCACATGGCCAGCGCCAGGAGAGGCCCGGCCGGGTAGAAGCGGGCGCGGTAGGGCAGCTCCGAGAGGCTGTGCCCCTGGGCGAGGAATGCCTTCCGGAAGCGGTAGTGGGACCAGGCGATGCCCATCCACGTGATGAACCCGGCCAGGCCCGAGGCGTTGACCAGCCACTCGTAGGCCTTCCCGTCCCCGATGAGGGAGGAGATGAAGCACGCCGCCCCGACGAGGGTCGTCATGACGAGGGCGGGGATGGGGACCCCGTGCGAGTTCGTCCGCTTGAAGAGGGCCGGGGCGCTGCCGCGATGCGCCAGGGCGTAGAGCATGCGGGTCGATGCGTACAGCCCCGAGTTGCCCGCGGACAGGACCGATGTGAGGATGACGGCGTTCATGACCGCGGCGGCGGCCGCAACCCCCGCCTGTTTGAAAACGAGGGTGAAGGGGGAGATCGCCACGTCGGTGACATCCTCGCCGAGCAGACTGCTGTTCTTGTAGTAGATGAGGGTGCCGATCACGAAGATCGCGCCGATGTAGAAGAGCAGGATCCGCCAGAAGATCGTGCGGATGGCCTTGGGGACCTGCTTCTCGGGATTGGCCGCCTCCCCGGCGGCCACGCCGACCATCTCCGTGCCCTGGAAGCTGAAGCCCGCCACCATGAAGATCGCCAGGACACCCGCGAATCCGTTGACGAAGGGGGCCTCGCCCTTCGTCCAGTTGTCGAATCCGGGGTGGGTGTCGCCGAGGATGCCGGCGATGATGAGGACGCCCAGGACGAGGAAGACGACGACCACGACGACCTTGACGAGGGCGAACCAGAACTCCCCCTCCCCGTAGGCGCGCGCGGACAGGGCGTTGAGCGCGACGAGGATCGAGAGGAAGACGGCCGACCACACCCACCCGGGGACGTCGGGGAACCAGTACTTCATGACGAGGGACGCCGCGACGAGCTCGGCGGCGACCGTGATCGCCCAGTTGTACCAGAAGTTCCACCCCGTGGCGAAGCCGAAGCTGGGGCTGATGAAGCGCGCGCCGTACTCGCCGAAGGAGCCCGCGACGGGTATGTAGGCCGCCATCTCGCCCAGCGACTGCATGAGCAGGAAGACCATGACCCCGATGAGCCCGTAGGCGACGAGGGCGCCGCCGGGCCCGCTGTCGTGGATTGTCTTGCCGGAGGCCACGAACAGGCCGGTGCCGATGGCTCCGCCGATGGAGATCATTGTCAGGTGCCTGGCGCTCAGGCCGCGCTGGAGCGCGTCGTCCTGGGATGTCTCGTCCTGCGTGGACGCCCGGGGTGATTCGTCGGAATGCATGGCACCAACTGTACGCACCTGCATGCGAAGACGCGGCTTCGTTCCACTCGTCTGCGGCGAACTGCACCGGGGAGGGATACCATGCCGGAGGTCAGCCGTTACCATGGAGCGGTGCCGCGTTCGCGGCGTCGGTGGCCGGCGAGCCGGCCGGGCGAAGAATCGGAGGGAACCATGGCGAGGGGAGGCGCCCGCGCGGCGGCCGAAGGGCAAGCTGCGGGTGGCCGGGCTGCGGGTGGCCGCGGCGGGAGCGGTGTCGGCGGCCCCGGTGGGAGCGGCACGGGTGATGCGGGTGGCTCCCGCGGGAGTGGCGCGGACGGTTCTGGGGAGGGCGCGGGCCACGGGGGACTGCGCCGGGGCCTGAAGAACCGCCACATCCAGATGATCGCCCTCGGCGGGGCGATCGGGACGGGGCTCTTCTACGGCTCGGCCGACGCCATATCCTTGGCCGGCCCGTCCATCCTCCTCGCCTACGCCCTGGGCGGCGCGGTCATCTTCCTCGTCGTGCGGGCCATGGGGGAGATGTCGGTCCACACCCCCTCCTCCGGGGCGTTCAGCCGCTACGCCTACGACTACTGGTCCCCGTGCGCGGGGTTCGTCTCCGGATGGAACTACTGGTTCAACTACACCGTCGTCTCGATGGCCGAGCTGACCGTGATCGGCACCTACGTCAGATACTGGCTGCCGGGGATGCCCGACTGGCTGACGGCTGCGATCGTCCTCGTGTCCATCACGGCCGTCAACCTCGTCGGCGTGCGGTCCTTCGGCGAATTCGAGTTCTGGTTCGCCCTCGTCAAGGTCGTCGCCATCGTCGGCATGATCGTCCTGGGCGCGGTCGTCATCGGCCTGGCAGTCAACTCCGGCTCCAGTCTGCCCGACCCGAGCTTCGCCCACCTCGTCGACCGAGGCGGGTTCTTCCCGAACGGGCTCTCCGGGATGAGCGCCTCGCTGGTGGTCGTCATGTTCTCCTTCGGCGGCGTCGAGCTCATCGGCATCACCGCGGGGGAGGCCGATGACCCCAAGCGGTCCATCCCCCGGGCCGTCAACCAGGTGGTCTACAGGATCCTCGTCTTCTACATCGGGGCGCTCCTGATCATCATGGCCGTCGTGCCCTGGGACCGGATCAACGGAAAGCTCAGCCCCTTCGTCCAGATCTTCGACTCCGTCGGCGTCACGGCGGCCGCCCACATCCTCAACGCCGTCGTGGTCACCGCCGCCCTTTCCGTCTACAACTCGGGGCTCTACTCCAACGGGCGCATGCTCCACTCCCTGGCCGAGCAGGGCAACGCGCCCCGATTCCTGGCCAAGCTCTCGCCGCGGGGCGTCCCCGTGCGGGGCGTGCTCGTCTCCTCCGCGATCACGGCCGCGGCCGTGGTGTTGAAGATCGCCCTCCCCGACAAGGCCTTCTCCATCCTCCTCTCGACGGCCCTGGCCGCGGGAATCATCAACTGGACGATGATCATGATCACCCAGATCAGATTCCGGGCCAAGATCGGCGCCGAAGAGGCGTCCCGCCTGACGTTCAGGCTGCCCGGAGGCAAGGCGGCGTCGTTCTCCGCGCTCGCGTTCCTGGCGTTGGTGGTCGTGCTCATGGCCGCGTCGCCGGACTACCGGCCCTCGGTGATCGCAGCGCCCGTGTGGATCGTCGCACTGTTGGTCGGGTATGCGGCCAAGCGCTTCGCCGCCCGCCGTCGCCGGCGGGCTTGAGCTTCGTGCCCGGTGAAACCCGGGTTGGTGTTCGGGGCGGTTCTGTACCGGGTGGAACTTCGCCGATGTCGACACCCGGTTTTTGACCCGGTGAAATGTCAATTTACCGAGGTTTCACCGGGCGCGTCTCCGGATTCCGCCGAAGTTCGCCCACCGATGTCGCATATTTCGCCGACTGGCGGGCCATGGAGCGATAGATCAGTGCGGTGGTCGCGGCGAAGACGAGCACGCCGATCGCAGGCGTTTAGGGGCGCTTCCCCCGGCATGATCGGGCTTTCTCGCGGGTTCCTGCCGTCCGCGGGCCCTGCCGCCGATCGCGCGCGTCTGCCGCCCACTGCGCCATCCTCTGCGGTGAGCGTCATAGTTTTGGGCGGCGCCATTCGTTGGCCGGTGTACGCGCCTCGGCGACAATGGAACGGTGGATCCACTCGCGAAGAACATCCTGTTCGTTGTGCTGTTCACCCTCATCGGCGGGCTCTTCTCGGCTTCGGAGATGGCGCTCGTCTCGCTGCGGGAGACCCAGGTCGAGGAGATGGCGGCGAGGAGGCCTTCGGGGCGGACCGTCAAGCGGCTGACTGAGGACTCCAATCGCTTCCTCTCCGCCGTCCAGGTCGGCGTGACCGTCACGGGGTTCTTCTCGGCCTCCTTCGGGGCTTCCGAGATCGCGCCCATCGTGGCCCCCGTCCTCCGCGAATGGGGGGTGAGCTCCTCGGGGGCCTCGACGCTCGCCTTCGTCCTCGTGACGATCGCCATCGCCTACCTGTCGATCGTCTTCGGAGAGCTCGTCCCCAAGCGGATCGCCCTGCAGTCCGCCGAGGCGATCGCCGGCCTCGTCGCCCGCCCCCTGGCCGCCATCACGGCCCTCCTCCGCCCGGTCGTATGGTTCCTCGGCGTCTCGACCAACGTCGTCCTCCGGCTGTTCGGACGCAATCCCGAGGCCCAGAAGGACACGATGGGGCTCGCCGAGCTTCGAGCGTTCGTCGCCGGCCAGGAGGAGATCGGCGACGACGAACGCGAGATGGTCGTCGACATGCTCTCGGTGGGGGACCGGACCGTCGAGCAGATCATGACGCCGCGCACCGAGGTCGAATTCCTCTCGGCTGACACTCCCGTCGAGGAGGCGCAGCTGGAGGTCTCCCGGCTGGAGCACTCCCGCTACCCCGTGCGCCAGGGGTCCTCGGACGACGACGTCCTCGGCTTCATCCACATCCGCGACCTCATCCGCCCCGCCCCGCACGTCCGCCGCGTCGGCGACCTCGTCCGCGACATCCTCCTGTTCCCGACCGGCAAGCCCGTCATGGACGCCTTGGCGGAGATGCGGGCCAAACACGCCCACCTGGCGGTCGTCGTCGACGAATACGGCGGCACCGACGGCATCATCACGCTCGAAGACGTGGTCGAGGAGTTCGTCGGCGAGATCCGCGACGAGTACGACCGGGAGACCCCGGTGGCCATCAAGCGCGGCGACTCGCGCGACGTCGACGGCCTGGCCAGCCGGGCCGAGGTCGTCAAAGTCCTGGGCGACGAACTTCCCGAGGGCCCGTTCGACACCATCGGCGGCTTCGTCGTCAACGAACTCGGGCGCATGCCGGAAGTAGGGGACGAGGTCCGCTGGGGGCGCCGCGTCCTTCGCGTCAGAAGCCTGGAGGGGCGGCGGATATCCTGGCTGCGGGTCACCGAGGAGGAAGAGGAGCCCGACGGCGTCCAGGCCGAGGACGGCTGACCGCTCCCGGCCCCGTCGCATCCGGCCCGGGCTGGCACCGCTTTCACGGAATTCTCCCTGCCGAAATCCGGTTCCGTCGTATCCGCCCCCGTAGCGTCCCGGGCGTCGGCCGCGCCAGCGGAGTCGCCGACTCGTCAGTCGCGCTGGTAGATCGGGAGCTGCTCGAGCGGGACGTCGAAGTCCTTGTCCGCCACCGTGTAGAGGACGGTGACGAGGTCCCTCCACCACTGGTGGTAGGGCAGGCGCGTGGACATGTCGATCTCTTCGTCCATGTGGGAGAGCTTGCCGACGGCGATCCCCGTCCTGTCCATGCCGACGTACGTTCCCCGCTTGGCCCCCTCGGCGAACTGGGCCTCCAGCTCGTCCATCGCGCGGGCCGCCAGGCTGACCGCCAGCGTCCGGTCGAAGGGGGTGGGGTTGCCCCCCTGCTGCATGTGGCCGAGCACGGCCGGGCGCACGTCGTACAGGCTGCCGCCCTCCGCCTGGAAGAGATGTGTGAGGACCTCGGTGGTGTAGTACTCCGACGCCTCCTCGTTGGCGATGACGAGGTAGAGTTCGCGGCCTCCCTTGAAGGCTTTGACGATGCGGGCGCAGTCCTTGGTGAGCTGGGCGAGGGAGATCCCCGTCTCGGACAGGTAGACCTGTTCGGCGCCGGTGACGATGCCCGACATGAGGGTGAGGTATCCGCACCGGCGCCCCATCGCCTCGGCGACGAAGCAGCGCCTGGAGGCGGCCGCCGACTGCTTGATGCGGTCGAGCACCTCCGCGTTGTTGTTGAGGGCCGTGTCGACGCCGATCGACAGCTCCGAGCCGGGCAGGTTGTTGTCGATCGAGGCGGGGACGCACACGATCGGGATGGAGAAGGCCGGGTAGCGGCCCTTCTCCTGGACCATCTGCCAGGCGGCCAGGTACCCCGAGAAGCCCCCGATCATCAGCAGCGCGTCGATCTCGTTCCGTTCGATGGACCGGCCCATGGCGTAGTACTGGTCGAGCGTGGGGATCTGCCGCCGGGTGCCCAGGTGGGCGCCGCCCGTTCCCACCCACGTGTCGACGTCGCCCCAGGTGAGCTCCCGAACCTCGCCCTCGATCAGGCCCGGGAAGCCGCCCTCGACGCCGAGCATGGTGAAGCCGTGGTCCACGCCCAGGCGCACGGCGGCCTGGGCTGCCGCGTCCATTCCCGGAGCGAGCCCGCCGGCGTGCACGATCGCCACGCGCGGCGGCCGGCCGAGCCTGGCCGTCGCGGCCGATTCGTGGGGTGTGGCCACGGGGGAGGACATGGTCTCGAAGATGCGGATCATCCTCTCGTACGTGCGGCCGCGGGCCGCGACGGCGTCCTGATAGTCTCCCGAGGCGAGCATCCCCTTGACGGCGCGCGTGTTGCCGATCGCCTCCATGAGCGGGAGGCGGACGATCCTGTTGCCGCGGGTGCCGACGATGCACGGCTCGTCCTCGTCGCCCGCGTTGATCACTTCGAGGGCCGCCGTGTAGCCGAGGATGGTCGGCATCCACCGGTCGTAGGCCGAAGGGGTGCCGCCGCGCTGGACGTGGCCCAGCGACGTGATGCGCACGTCCTCGCCCAGGCGCTCGGCGAGGAGGTCGCGGACCTGCGCGGCCGAGATGGGGGTCCCCGAGCGGTCCTGGGCCCCTTCGGCCACGACGATGATCGAATCCCGGCGGCCCGCCGCCCGGCCCTCCCGGAGCTTCTCGCACAGGCCGTCCTCCCACCCGTCGGCCGGGGGGAGCTCGGGGATGAAGGCGTAGTCGCATCCGCCCGCGATCGCGCTCATCAGCGCGAGGTACCCGCAGCGGCGCCCCATGACCTCGACGATGAACGTGCGCTGGTGCGAGGCGGCCGTCGACGTGATGGCGTCGATCGCCTCGATGATGCGGTGGAGGGCCGAGTCGGCTCCCACCGTCATGTCCGTGCCGACCAGGTCGTTGTCGATCGAGCCGACCACGCCCGCCAGGTGCAGCCGGGGGTGGGCCTGCGCGGCCTCGGGCGCGATCTCCCCCCGCTCGACGAGTTCGGCCAGGAGTTCGCCCCACAGTTCGCGGAGCTGGTCGGCGCCCGTGAGGGTTCCGTCGCCTCCGATGGCCACGACGCGGTCGATGCCCCGGGAGACGAAGTTGCCGACGGCGGCCCGCAGCCCGTCGCGCTCGCGGAAGGCCGCGCAGCGGGCCGTGCCGATGGTCGTCCCACCCTCGTTGAGGATGCCCGAGACGTCCGACCACGTCAGCTCGGAGATGAGACCCCCGCCTTCGACGGCGCCCTTCCACCCCTCGTGCACGGCGTAGGGGACGGCGCCCTCGTGGATGGCGGTGCGCACGACGGCGCGCACCACGGCGTTCATTCCCTGGGCGTCTCCGCCCGACGTCAGTACGGCGATCTTGGTCGGCTCGGCCATGGTGAACTCCTTCGTCTAGGCGCCTACCACTATTGTGCCCCGTCGCCGTTCGCTTCGGGAGGCTTTCGCAGGAATCGGAGGAGATCCCGGGCGCCGGGCAGAGGACCATAGCGGAGCATGGCGGGATTGCGCCGCTTTTCGAAGGCTTTCAGGCTTCATGGCCTGCGGGTGGATCCTCGTCCGGTGAAAAGGCTGCGAAATGCACTTTCACCTCTTGTCCTTGAGGGTTCCAGTGTGGAAAGATGAATGAGTAAGAGATCTAAAGAAAGGATGCGCATGTTCACTCTTCAAGATCTGATGGCCTGGAGCGGAGAAGGGCTTGAAAAAGCCAGTTTCGACTTTCACTGCGCGGCCGGCAAGTACAAAAATCTCAACGACGAGCTCATAGATGTCAATAATTCGAAGCTCTCCGGCGCATTCGCGGAATCGGAGATGCGCACTCGGCGCGCGATAGCGGATGACGCAATGGACCTCTACTCGGGATGTCATAAAATCGAGTCTGATTTGACCGAGGCTTCAAAGGCAGTCAAAGAGCTTTCTAGACAGGCGAATGACATATTCAATTTAATATGCGCAGCTGGAGGTCGTCTCACAACAGATGGCAATGTATATGATGCAGATCAAAATTACAAAGTAAATGTTGATCATATTTATAAGAGCGGAAGAAATCTTTGGGAAGGGATTTCCGATGCGAATCAGAAATTGAACGCAATGGTTGCCCTATGTATAAGAAAAGCAAAGGATATAGTAAATTTCATCGATGGTGTGTATAATGAGATTATTCAACTCAATAAAAAAGCAAAAGGCGCTAAAGCTTCAGTTTTGAATTGGAACCAAAGGCCTAGTTCGTCTTGGGATGTAGAAGAAGTTAATGATTGGTGGACATCTAGATCTCCTCAGGAACAGATAGATATTATTAAGAATAAATCCGATTGGATAAGAAATTTGGATGGAATTCCATGTAGTGATCGTCATAAGGCTAATATTATGTATTTGAGAAATAAATACATATCTATAAATAATGAAATGTCACTTATTATGCGAAAAAATAGACCTCCGTTTACATTGAATGAAGAAAAAAGACTTACAGAATTGAGCGATATGAAACAGCCGCTTGATATTCTACAAAAAAATTTCTCTATTCCAATCAGCGATGAGGAAATCAACACTCTTCTCAATCAAAAATCATTCAATTATTCGCTGATAGGTTTTAGAGATTCACCTAAAGCCAATTTACGTGCAATTGTGGGAGTAGGAGACGTTGACAATGCGAATCATGTGATGGTTCATACGCCAGGGATGAATAGTACAGTAGATAAGAATATATTCGGAAAGAACGGCAATTGGGGAGGGGGAATAAGAGATATGAATAATATACTTCATCTTTCAAAAAAGATATTGACTCAATCCGGTAAAAATAATCAAAATGTTGCTGGCGTCTATAATTTGAATTATAATGCACCTAATTGGAATGATACGCTTTTTAACACTGACGGGTCTGTCTTATCGAATGAACATGCGAAATCTGGTGCGAAAAAACTCTCTAAATTATGTGATGGCATACAAACAACGCATAATGGTGATCCTCACATGATTGTCACAGGTCATTCTTATGGATCATTATTGAGTGCATACGCTCTTAATAGAACGACGGCTCCCGATGGATATACCGCTTTCGGCCCCCCAGGATTCGGAAAAGGAGGTAATTCCAACCTCAACATGCTTCCTGGGCATGTTTTCATTGGTGGTGCCAGAGGCGATCCGGTAGCGGGATCGGCCTGGCATAATACCCCGCCAAGCTCTATTCCAGACCATAACGTCGATTATGAGCATTTCAGCACGGAAAAATGGAAGAGTCCGTCAGGTGAAGTCTACGCCGGATCACATGGACATTCAGAGTACATGAATAAAACAGACGACGGCCATTACCGTACTTCTGCATATAATATAGCGAATATTCTCGCTGGTAATGGAATAGCCGCTCCAGAGAACTGAGGGACTATATGCAGCTGAAACTGTTCAAATTGATTGCAATATATTTTATATTATCACTCTTAGGAAGCTGTATGAACACATCAGATGAATATATAACTGATAGACATACGCATGCAAATACAAGCAGTTTATCCATAGTGGAGGCACGTTATAGAACGGTTAACCTTCTTTTGTCGTTTTATAATGTTCTGACACGTGATTTCGGTGTGGGAGAGTGGGTTCCACAGTCCGTTCAGGCACAGGTGCAGGAAAACTTTGATATCGACTGTCCCACTGGTTATATATCTGAGACCTATCGTCTAGCTTACGCAGGTCCGTTCATTCGACAAAACTGGGAAGAAGCTTTAAAAAAAATGCATGAAATGGCTCAACCATATGGTTTTGACTCTCCAAAGCCTGACAATAGTCTTCCTGGAGGATCTGCCGCAGTATTCTCTCATCCAGAAGGTGCAAGTATTTCTATTGGATATCAAAAAAATACTTTGATAGAAATTAGTACACCGTGCGTTAAAGGTAAACTTTATGATGAATGGCCCAAAGGCACTGAAAATATTCCTCAAAGGCTGCGAACAACGGGGAGGCATGAAAATAATGAACCTCCTGAAACATGGGCCACAAGTAATAAATGACATTTATTACTTGAAATAATTCTAAAGAAAGGAAAATAAGAAATGAATATCCTACGATATGATGATTCCACTGTAAAATCTATATTATGGAAATTAGACGCGGCTATTGAACAAGTCGAACGCATTGACGGCGAAAACGCCATCAGAGCCTCAGAGGATGGGCTGGTGAATTCGGGCTTAAGCGCGAAAGCCGAATCTGCTGTCACGGCTTTTCAGAATAGTCGGGATACTATCGTCGAGCGTCTGAAGCACTACAGAACTGCAACTGAACAGGCCAGAACGATAATAAAAGGAACGGATTCCGATGCAGCAAGCAATTTTCACAGTTTTCGAAAACTGAATGGACATTCCTGACTATGAATGTTGTTTTCGATTACAATATATAATAAATCGTTTATTGTTTGTTGAAAATGATAATAAAATTATTCATCGTCGAATCAAAGTTGGTGCGACAAATGCTGGTCGCACCAACTTTGATTTAAACTTATATTATATAAGTGACATTTGCTTTGTTCTAGTCATAAAGTAGAATTGATTATCGATTCTCAGGCGAAGATCCGGCTGCACGAGAGTAGACGCCTGATTCGCGCACCCGGCGGATATGGAATGGATTGCTTCCTTTATTTACTCATTGACGGCTCGACGACGGCGGCATCGCCGATGACGGCGGTGGGTCACCGACTTCACTCGCCTTGACCCCCATCCGGGGATGAAGGAGGAGTTCGCGGCCTTCATCCATGAAACCGGCAGAGCCCGCAGGCGTGGCGTCGAGGTCCGCTTCGGCGCCATCGCCGGCCGCGCCGCCGGCCCTCATGAGGCTGCTCCGGGCTCGAGCAGGTGAATGGATCCATCGTGATACCCCGTTGTTGTGTCTGCCGCCGTCTGTCCCTTCGGCGCCGGACAAGGCGGTCGTGCCCACGATGTTGTCGCGCACGACCGCGGCGTTGGCCGGGGAGGGGCGTCGGCAGGGGAGAGCAGTCGCTGGCGCCGGAGCCGCCCGGGTCCGCCTCCGCCGAGGCGGCCGGTTCGCGGCGAGCGGACACGACGTTCTCCCAGCGCGTCGCGAGCACGAGGGGCGCCCGAGACCCCGACGCCGCGCCGGGTGGGGGCTGGGCATTGACATCGCCGAGAGGACGCCGTCGGGTGCGGGCCGTTCCCGTCGACGCGAGGGGCGCAGCCGCGGCCGGCCCCGGCTTCGACTCGGCCGGG
>ERZ773059.1252-NODE-1252-length-12652-cov-3.227594_pt1 | contig 12652 bp, 13 predicted proteins | sample MGYA00580514_ERZ773059 | MGnify/ENA primary metagenome ERZ773059 (study PRJEB29015, sample SAMEA2737981) | human oral metagenome | biome: human oral; feature: human-associated habitat; material: dental | place: China | collected 2056 ...
AATAGGACCTTAATTAGCCCTATTTTTTATGCTTTTTAGGGTAGTCGAAAAACAAGGCCTTTGCGCCGTGTTCTTTTAGTTCTTTAAAGCTACCGTCAAATTCGACGCAAAAGATACCGCAGGTTGGGATATTTCCTATAGCAGCGTCGCTTAAAAGCTCGCAAATTTCAGTTATAGCGTCGTTGTGGGCTATGACAAATACGCTTTGAAATTTGTCGTCAAACTCTCTTATGAAAGTCAAAAGCTCATGTGTCTGCGCTCCGTATAGCTCGTCTTTAAATTTGATTTTCTTCTTAAATTTGACTGCTTCGGCTAGCTTTTGAGCCGTTTTAGCGCAGCGTTTGGCTGGACTGGCAAATATCGCGTCCGTCCTTACCTCGTGTTTTTTTAGCCGTTCGCACATCAGTGCTAGGTCTTTTTTGCCTCGCTCGCTTAGATCGCGCTCAAAGTCGCTACCCTCACCCTCATCTACGGCTTTTGCGTGCCTGATAAAGTAGATTTTTTTCATTTATTCCGCCCTTTTGGCCTTTGATAGATTTTTTATGCGCTCGATCTCTGCCTCGCTAAAGCCTGATTTTAGCCGCGCGCTAACGTTTAGCTCGCGGGACTGCAAAAATGCTTTAGGGTAGATTTTTTGTACGATTTGCGCGTAGATTTCGGGACTTACGCCCTCTTTTTCGCAGGCAAATTTAAACCAACGATCGCCCTTTGAGACGTGCGAGATCTCCTCGTCTAGGATGATTTGCAAAATTTCGCAAAGCCGCGCCTTGCCTTCGTATTTTTCGCGCTCGGTTTCCAGTTTTTTTAGCATAAACGCATTTGCGTCAAGGCCGTTTGCCTCCATGTACCTAGGCAGTACCGCCATGCGCTCGAGCAGCGACGCAGAGGTATTTTGCAAAGCGATAAAAAGCCCGTCGTGTACGGTAAAATCACCGTATTTCACGCCAAATTTAGCCATGTGATCCTCGATCATCTTAAAGTGCCTGATCTCATCCTCGGCGACCTCTAGCCAGTCGTCATAGTAGGCTTTTGGTAGCGCGCGAAAGCGATACGCCGCATCTAGCGCGATATCTACGGCGCTGTATTCGATGTGCGCGATCGAGTGAAGGAAGGCTTTTTGCTTGTCCGCTTGCTTTTTACCGCCGATTTCTCTCATCGCTACAACCTCGCAAAATGCCTCGTAGCTTGGGCGTTTTAGCGGTTTTATCTCGTCAAATTTACCGCCCTCTTCTATCTTCGCATCAAATTTACCGGCCTTATACTCGGCGTAAAATCGTTTATATTTATCAAATTTAAGCTCCTTGTCGCCGCACTCTAAAATTTCCCAAATTTGATCGAAAAATCTCATTTTATCACCTCAAATTTTACCCCGAAATACCCTAGCGCAAAGCCGATGATATGCGCGTACCAAGCGACGTTTACGCCCATAGCTACGGGCGCGAAGCTCATTAGCAAGATGGCGATTATTAGCCCTTTTCTGCTACTCGCGTCCAAAAACGCCAAAACTCCCAGCAACAGACTGATCGCGCCGCTAGCCCCGACTAAATTTATAAAAATTCCGTTAGTTTTAAACATAACATAAATATAAATAAAACTAAGCAGCGAAGTCAAAACGCCTCCGACGCAGTAAACGACGGCAAATTTTTCGCTGCCGTAGTACCGCTCAAGAAGCGATCCGAACTGATACAAAACCGCCATATTCATCAGCAGATGGGCCAAATTTGCATGCATAAACATCGAAGTCGCAGGCTGCCAGACGTAAAGTCCGTCCGTGAAAAACATATTTAGCCCAAGCGTCACGTTACTACCGCAAATGCCGCAGTAAACGGCAAAATATACTAGACAATTTAACGCGATGAGCGATATCGTAGCTTTCAAAAACGGCTCCTTTTTAAAGGCTTTATCATATAAAATTTAGACATAAATTTAGCTAAAAATTAACCTTGCCAAAGCCGGCGAATCTGTTCGACGTTAGGCAAGTAGCGTCGCCGCCTTTACACGCTACGATATAGGAGTTTACCTCTTTGCCGCCTATTTTATGGCTATTTTTTTGAAATAGATTTATAAATCCGCTTTTGTTTTTGCCTCTGGTATTATGCATAAATCTTATAGTTCCGTCGTCCTCTATGCGGTCTATGATGCCAAGGTGAGTTATGATTTGTTTGTTTTTGCCTTTGGTTTGACTCGTGGTGTTGTTAAAAAATACCAAATCTCCAAGCTTCGGACTTGTTTGCGAGATCAAATTTCGCTTTTTGTAAAGATTATAAATGGCTTGAGATTTCGATCCGTTTTCGCCGTAAAATTTGAGTAAATTCGTCTCTGAAAAGTAAACGTTATTTATGTTTTTATTTACGAGAGAGACGAAGCCCGAGCAGTCTTCGCCGTCTTTTTTGCCCAAAAAACCTTGCATAAAATTTGAAAGCGCTATGCCGCCTAGATCATTAAATACGTCTTGCTGCGAGTTTAAAAATCTCGCGTTTAAAATCTGTCCGCTTTGATCAGTCGGGTAAATTTTGGTCGCATCGTTCGCGCACCCGCTAAAAATCAAAGCCGCAACCGGCGCTAGCGGTAAAAAAATGGTAAATTTCATTTAAATCATCCTATTTTATATTTAAATTTCAAGGCGAAGTATCTTGTGATAAATTTAAATGTTTCGACGAAATTTTCGACCGAAGATAGAACATAATAGTTCATCGAGGGAGAAAATTTCTAGATCATTTAAATTTACCCAAGAGACAAGCCGTAGAGACGAACTGCCTAAAAGCAGGATTATATAAATAAATCGGTAAATATCGGCATAAATTTAAATTTATAAGCTAAATTTCACTATACTTTGGATTTTATTTAAGGATTTAAGATGATGCATTATTTAGAAATCGAAGGAAACGCAAAACTAGGCGGCGAGGTCGCCATAAGCGGTGCGAAAAATGCCGCCCTGCCCCTCATAGCCGCTGCTCTAATCATAAAAAACGACGTGACGCTAAAAAATATGCCAAACGTCGCGGATATAAAAACATTGGCGACGCTGCTCGTAAATTTGGGTGCAAAATGCGAATTTACGGACGATCACACTCTAAAAATCAACTCAAACTACGTCAGCTCCACGAAGGCTAACTACGACATCGTGCGTAAAATGCGCGCCTCTATCCTGGTTCTTGGCCCGCTGCTAGCCAGGTTTGGCCACTGCGAAGTGAGTCTGCCCGGCGGCTGCGCGATCGGACAAAGACCGATCGATCTACACCTAAGCGCGCTCGAAAAGATGGGCGCAAACATCGAGATAAAGCAAGGCTACGTCGTAGCCACGGCGCCTGATGGGCTAAAGGGCGCGCAGATCGTGTTTGATAAGATCACGGTAACTGGCAGCGAAAACATCATCATGGCCGCCGCGCTCGCTCACGGCACGACGCATCTGATCAACGTCGCCAAAGAGCCTGAGGTGGTGCAGCTTTGCGAGGTTTTGGCCGCAGGCGGCGTAAAGATCGAGGGTATCGGCACGGACGAGCTCGTGATAGAAGGTACGGATAGGCGCCTGCTGGACGTCGGCGAGATAACGGTTATCCCCGATAGGATCGAGGCAGGCACGTATCTTTGCGCCGGAGCGATCACGAACTCGCAAGTAACCATAACAAAAGCCAATGCCGCGCATCTGCGAGCCGTGCTTACTAAATTTAACCAAATGGGCTTTGAAACCGTCACGGACGGCGATAAAATCACGATAATGCCCACTAAAAACGTAAATCCCGTCGAGATCGTGACGACTGAGTTTCCGGGATTTCCGACCGATATGCAGGCGCAGTTTATGGCGCTCTCGCTCGTGGCAAACGGCGTTAGCACAATTGACGAAAGGCTTTTTGAGAACCGCTTTATGCACGTTAGCGAGCTCACGCGCATGGGTGCGGATATCCGTCTAAACGGCCACATCGCGACGATCTACGGCGGAGGCGAGATAAACGCCGCAGACGTGATGGCTACCGATCTGCGCGCAAGCTCGGCCCTAGTGCTAGCGGCCCTTGCCGCAAACGGAACTAGCCGCGTGCACAGAATTTATCACCTAGATAGAGGCTATGAGGGGCTGGAGCGCAAGCTAGCGGCTCTGGGCGCAAAAATACGCAGGCTGGAGGAGTAAAATGACGCTAGAACTTGCTCAAAATTTGATCCTAGAAAAAGCTAAATTTGACGGCTGCGGCGAGTTTGCGAGCCTTGAGCGCGTGACTGGCAAAATTTTAGCGCAGGACGTCGTTGCCGTTAAAAATTTACCTTCCTTCGACAATGCCGCGATGGACGGCTACGCGCTCAAATTTGACGATTTTAACGAGCCGCTAAGTGTCGCGGCAACCGTGCTGGCAGGCGATGAGGCTGAAATCACGCTAAAAAAAGGCGAATGCGTAAAGATAATGACCGGCGCAAAAATGCCGACAAATGCCGACACCGTCGTACCTTTTGAAGACGCTATTTTGCAGGACGGCAAGCTCTCGCCGCAAAGCAAAGTCAAAAAATTTAACGCCCTAAGATATAAGGGCGAAGAGGTCAAAGCTGGTGAAATTTTGCTAAAAAAAGGCGAAATTTTAATGCCCGCAAGAGTAATGATGCTAGCTGCTCAGGGCATCTACTGCGTCTGTGTAGAGCGCGAGCTAAAGATCGGTATATTTTCAAGCGGCGATGAAGTGGTTGAGCCGTGGCAAAACGCTAGCGAGGAGCAAATATATAACGCAAACGGCGCAGGCATCGCGTCTTTGCTTCAAAGCTTCGGCTTTGCTAGCTCGTACGCAGGCATCATAAAAGACGACCTAGAAAGCACGACGCGCGCGCTTAGTACGTCCGAATTTGACGTCATCATAACAAGCGGCGGAGCGAGCAAGGGCGAGGCTGATTTTATGAAAACGGCGCTTTTAAATTTAGGCTTTAGCGAGCTTTTCGACGGAGTAAATATCCGACCAGGACGACCGAGCAAAGCCTTTATAAAAGGTAAAAAAATCGTTTTTATCCTGCCGGGAAATCCGATGGCGGCATTTTTGATGTGCTTTTTGCTGATCGTTCCTTTTTTAAAGGGCGCGCGACTTGAAAAATTTAACGCCGTTTTAAACCAAGACGTAAAAATAAAATCTGGACGCCAAAATATCGTGCTCGGTAGCTTTTTCGAGGGCAAATTTAGCGTGACGGATAATAATAAATTTGGCTCGGGCATGATAACTCCGCTCATCAAAAGTAATGCCGTTTTAGTAACAAACGAAAGCCTCGGCGAGCTAAAAGCGGGCGAAATCGTAAAAATTTTTAAATTTTCTTGACAAATGAAAACGTTTTTGCTAAAATTGCGACTTCTAAAACGGTGCGGGAATAGCTCAGGGGTAGAGCACAACCTTGCCAAGGTTGGGGTCGCGAGTTCGAATCTCGTTTCCCGCTCCATTTTTTTCTTACTATTTTTTCCCATTTTTTTATTTTCGTCAGATTTAGCGCTTTGGCCGATGTATTGCGTTTCAAATGGCAAAATAACGCTTGCGGACTTGGGTTTTGCGGGTAAAAACGACGAGATTTTAAATTTAGGCGATAACAAAGCCGCAAAAATAAATTCGCGAGACTTAGCCAAAATTTTAAAAAAACACGGTGCCGAGCTTGAGGATAAAAGCGGCGGAGAGACGATATTTGTCAAAAACTGCGACGCATTGGCTCTCGTGCAGCTCGCATTTTTGCAAGAGGTTACGAGCGAGTTTAAGGGACTACAATTCGTCAAATTTCCGCTTATCGAGCCTCAAAACGAACTTCCTAAAAATTTCCACGAATACAAATTTGACAAAATTTACGTAAACAAAATCAATCCAAAAGGTAGCTTTAGAGCTAGTTTTATCACGCCAAATGGCTCGCAGCCAAGCGTATTTTTTAGATATGAGATTAGCGCAAAAATGCCTGTTTTGCGGGCTACTAAGCCACTCGCGACGCGCCAGATGCTAGGTATAGACGACTTTGCGAAAGACTGGGTCGAGCTTGGCGAGTTTAGCCCCGACATGATGAGCGAGGCGCCAAACGCGAGGCTAGCGGCCAAACAAAACATAAAAAGCGGTGAAGTGCTGCGATTGCGGCAGTTTACGCCATTGCCGCTCATCAAAAAAGGCGAGCGCGTTAACGCCGTGCTTAGCGACGGGGCGCTCAGTATCATCGTCGAGGTCACGGCGCTAGAAAACGGCAATCTAGGCGAGACCATCAAGGTTAAAAACAATGATAAAAAAGTCTTTAGCGCGCAAATCGTCTCAAAAAAACAGGTGATGATAAGATGAAAATTTTTCTAGGTATCAGCGGCGCAAGCGGCGTAAATCTGGGGCTAAAGCTCGCCCACGAGATAGCAAAAAGAAGCGAATTGCATCTGTGCGTGAGCAAAAACGCGATGAACGTACTAGAAAAAGAGCTAAATTTTACGGATATTTTTTATAAAAACGGTGTGGCGGGTTTAAAATTTAACGCAAACCAAAGTACCGCCAAATTTGACAAAGATCACGAATACGCAAAATTTGCAAATTTTAGCTCTGTACAAGGCGAGCTAGATTTTGGAGGCGGAGACAAAATATCGCAAGATGAAAACGGTAAATTTACTAATAATGCACAAGATTTGGACGATAATGTTTTAAAATCTGACACTTTGGATAACTGCGCTCTTGATGACACAAACGGGCAAATTTGTAAATTTGATGGTGGCGAAAAAAACGAGCGGCAAGACGCCCAAATTTTAGGCAAATTTGACGGCGGTAAATTTCAAAACAAAAGCGAATTTGATAAAAATAGCGCTCAAAAAGACGAAATTTATCAAATTTGGCAATATTTGCAAAAATACGCCGTTATCCACGATGACTCCGATCTCGCAGCAGCGCCGAGTTCGGGCTCGTTTGGCATAGATGCTACTATCGTTGCGCCCTGCTCTATCAACACCCTTGCTAAAATCCACGCGGGCTTTGCCGACATGCTGATAACTCGCGCCGCCGCAGTCGCACTAAAGGAGCGAAAGAGGCTGATTTTGGGCGTTAGAGAGATGCCGTTTTCTACGCTGGCACTCGAGCACGCGGCCAAGCTTTCCGCGCTCGGCGCCGTTATCGCGCCGCCAGTTTTGGGTTATTATTCTGGTCAAAATAGCCTTGAAGATATGGAAAATTTCATCATCGGCAAGTGGCTTGATCTGCTTGGGCTCGAGCATCAAATTTACAAAAGATGGGGCTAAAAACAGCTACGCCAGTCGCAAGATAAAGTCCTGTTTTAGGCATAAAATAGTAAAATCATCCTTTAAAATTTAAAGGCGAAAAATGAAAGCTTGTATCTATCCCGGCACCTTTGATCCCGTCACGAACGGCCATCTGGACGTCATCAAGCGCGCGGCCAAAATTTTCGATAAAGTCATTGTCGCGGTTGCGGCTAGCGAGAGCAAGCAGCCATATTTTAGCTTGGCTAGACGGGTAGAAATGGTAAAAATATCAACGACGGATCTAAAAAACGTCGAGGTCGTGGGCTTTGATAACCTGCTCGTTGATTTTGCTAAAAATTGCGGCGTAAACGTTGTGATCCGCGGGCTTCGCGCGGTCAGCGACTTTGAGTACGAGCTACAAATCGGCTACGCAAACGCCACACTTTGGGAGGAACTTGAGACCGTCTATCTGATGCCGAGCCTCAAAAACGCCTTTATCTCTAGCTCGATCGTGCGCTCCGTTCTTAGCCACGACGGCGACGTCAGCAAGCTGGTTCCGAGCGAAATTTTAGAAACTTTGAAAGGCTAAATTTGTATATTTTATTCGAAGGTATCGACGGCGCGGGCAAAAGCACGCAGATAGCGCGGCTGGCGGCTGCTTTCCCGCAAGCGATCGTGACCAAAGAGCCCGGTGGCACGAAGCTTGGCGAAAATTTGCGCGAGATTTTACTAAAAGAAAATGATCTGGATAAAAGGGCCGAAATTTTGCTATTTTTGGCCGATAGAGCCGAGCATTTCGGTAAAATAATAAAGCCAAATTTAGATAAAATGATTTTGAGCGACAGGGGCTTTGTTTCGGGCATGGCCTACGCGCTAGCGGGCGGAAATTTTAGCTTTGAGGAGCTTTTAAATTTAAACAAATTCGCCTTGCAAGGAAATTTCCCGCAAAAAATAGTATTTTTTAAAGCGGACGAAAGCACGCTAAGATCGCGCCTAAACTCGCGCGCGCAGATGGACGGCATAGAGGCTCGCGGGTTTGGTTATCTGCTAAGAGTGCAAGACGCGATGGAGGAAATTTTGCAAAAACTAGGCGTACGCTACGTCACGATCGATGCCGCCTGGGACGAAGAAAAAATAACGAATTTGATAAAGGAGTTTATAAATGATTAGCGCATTAAGGGGGATGAAGGATGTTTTGCCGCCACAGTCGGGACTTTACGAGAGGATAATCAAAATCTGCGAAGAGGTCGCGAAAAACTACGGATACGAGTTCGTGCTGGCTCCGCACCTGGAGCAGACGGCGCTTTTTCGCCGTAGCGTCGGGGAGAGCAGCGACATCGTGGGCAAGGAGATGTATCAGTTTGAGGATAAGGGAGGCAACGACGTTTGCCTGCGTCCTGAGGGGACGGCCGGCGTCGTGCGTGCTTTTATCGATGCTAAATTCGACCGCGCGGGCGGCGTGAGACGGTACTTTTATCACGGTTCGATGTTTCGCTATGAACGCCCGCAAAAAGGCCGTTTGCGCGAGTTTCACCAGTTTGGCTGCGAGTGCTTCGGTGAGTCTAGCGTTTATGAGGACGCGAGCGTTATCTTGATGATAAACGAGATTTTCTCGCGCCTGGGTATCAAAACTAAGCTACTTATAAATTCGCTCGGAGACGCCGCTAGCATGGTCGCCTACCGCGAAAAGTTGGTTAAATTTTTAGACGAGCACGAGGGGCAAATTTGCGAGGACTGTAAGCGCAGAAAGCTCACAAATCCTATCCGCGTGCTAGACTGCAAGGTCGAAAGCTGTCAGAAAATCTACGAAAACGCGCCGCTGATAATCGGTAGCCTAAACGACGAATGTGCAGGCGAGTTTAAAAAGCTGCAAGAGATTTTAAGCGGCAACGGCGTGGAGTTTGAGATAGATCCAAAACTCGTGCGCGGGCTTGATTATTACTGCAAAACGGCGTTTGAGTTCGTTTCAAACGAGATCGGCGCACAAAGCGCGGTCGCGGGTGGCGGACGCTACGACAGGCTGGTCGAGTACCTAGGTGGCAAGGCTAGCTACGGCGTTGGCTTTGCGATGGGTATCGAGCGCATAATGGAAATCCTGGGCGGCCGCGAGAGCCAGAGTAAAAGAAGCGGCGTATATATCGGCGCGATGGACGCCGATGGCGTGGACGCGGTCTATAAAATAGCGATAAATTTAAGAAAAAACCTTCCAGTTCTCGTGAGCTACGAGCCTAAAAAACTACAAAAGCACCTAAACGCCGCGGATAACGCAAATGCTAGGATCTGCCTTTGCGTCGGCGAGGATGAGCTAAAAACCGGCAAAATTTGGCTAAAAGATCTAAGCGAGAAGGCTGAAAAAACGCTTGATTTGGTAGATTTGGAGAGTGAGCTTAAAAGGATTTTAAATGTATGATTACGGTTTAAATTTATGGGGAAACAATAACTTTATCGTTGAAAACGGTAAAATTTGCGTCAATACCGGCTCAAAACCGGCCATCATCGACATCGTAAAAAGTATCAGGAGCGAAGGCTACCGAGGCCCGCTGCTGCTGCGCTTCCCTCACCTCATACACAAGCAAATTTCGCAAATTTACAAAAGCTTTGAGAACGCGAAAAACGAATTCGGCTACAAAGGTAGCTTTAACGCCGTCTATCCGTTAAAAGTAAATCAATATCCGGGCTTTGTGAAAAATCTAGTCCGTCACGGCCAAAAATACGGCTACGGGCTGGAGGCGGGCTCAAAGGCCGAGCTGCTACTAGTAATGGCATACAATAACGAAGGCGCGCCGATCACCGTAAACGGCTTTAAGGATAAAGAGATGATAAACATCGGTTTTATCGCGGCCGAGATGGGGCACAACATCACGCTAACGATCGAGGGACTAAACGAGCTTGAGGCTATCATCGCCATCGCAAAAGAGCGTTTCGCGCCAAAGCCAAACATCGGTCTGCGCATCAGACTGCACAGCAGCGGATCTGGTATCTGGGCTAAAAGCGGCGGCATAAACTCCAAATTCGGCCTAACGGCGACCGAGCTAATCGAAGCGGTAAATTTGCTAAAAGAGGCAAATTTGCTCGATTGCTTTAATATGATCCACTTTCACATCGGTTCGCAAATCACCGAAATCCACCCGCTAAAAAAAGCTCTAATCGAAGCAGGAAACATCTACGCCGAGCTGCGAAAAATGGGCGCAAAAAACCTAAAAGCCATAAATTTAGGCGGCGGTCTAGCCATAGAGTACTCGCAGTTTAAGGAAAACTCGAGCCGAAACTATACGCTTAGCGAATACGCCAACGACGTGGTCTATCTGCTAAAAACGATGGCGACGCAGCGAAACGAGGTGGAGCCGGATATCTTTATCGAGAGCGGCCGCTTCGTCTCGGCTTCTCACGCGGTGCTAGTCGCGCCCGTTTTGGAGCTCTTTAGCCAGGACTACACCGAGGAAAAGCTCGTGCTAAAAAAGAAAAATCCTCAGCTAATCACCGAGCTAAACGACCTGCTAAGCACGATAAAACCGTCAAACGCGATAGAATATCTGCACGATAGTATCGATCATATGGAGAGCATTTTGACGCTATTTGACCTAGGCTACGTCGATTTGCAAGACCGCTCGAACGCCGAAATTTTAACCCACCTAATCATCAAAAAAGCGGCCAAAATCCTAGGCACCAAGCAGCACAACGCCGAGCTTTTAAAGCTGCAAGAGGAGGCGCAGGAGCGCTATCTCGTAAATTTTTCGCTATTTCAGTCGCTGCCTGATTTTTGGGGCTTAAAGCAAAATTTCCCTATCATGCCGCTTGACCGCCTAGACGTGCGCCCTACCCGCTCGGCGTCGCTGTGGGATATCACGTGCGATAGCGACGGCGAGATAGGCTTTGACGACGAGGAAAATCCTCTGTTTTTGCATGACGTGGATGTGGAGCAAGAGGAGTACTTTTTGGGATTTTTCCTAGTCGGAGCGTATCAGGAGGTGCTGGGTATGAAACACAATCTCTTTACCCACCCGACCGAAGCTACCATCGAGATAGACGCCGAGGGATTTAAGGTGTCGCACCTGCTAGAGAGCCAATCGATCCTTGATATCATGGAGGATCTTGACTACGACATCTACGAGATCCAGGATATCCTAAACGAGCGCATCGAAAAGTCAAAGCTCGTAACCGACTCGCAGCGCAAGCAAATTTTAGGCGAAATGTATCTGTTTTTAAACGATAACGGCTATCTAAAAACTATATCTTAAATTTATAAAAAGGAGTAAAAAATGCTATCAAAAAGAGTTCAGGTGCTAGGCGAAAGCCTAACCATCGAAATCAGCACCAAGGCAAAAGAGATGAAAGCCCGCGGCGAGGACGTGATCAGTTTTGGCGCGGGCGAACCGGACTTCGACACGCCAGAGATCATCAAAAACGAGGTAAAAGCCGCCCTAGATAAAGGCTGCGGCAAATACACAGCCGTCGCCGGCACGCCCGAGGTAAGAGAAGCGGTCGCCGCAAAGCTAAAGCGTGACAACGGGCTAAACTACGCGCCTAATCAAATCATCACCAACGTCGGCGCCAAACACTCGCTTTTTAACGTATTTCAGGCGCTAATCGACGAGGGCGACGAGGTCATCGTGCCAAGCCCCTACTGGGTGAGCTACCCGGAGATGGTCAAATTTAGCGGCGGCAATCCCGTTTTTATCGAAACTAGCGAAAAAACGGGCTTTAAAATCACTCCCGAACAGCTAAAGGTGGCGATCACTCCTAGAACTAAAATTTTAACGCTAAACAGCCCTTGCAACCCGACTGGCGCGATATATAGCCGCAAAGAGCTAGAGGCGCTAGGCGAAGTGCTAAAAGGCACGAAAATCATCGTAGCTAGCGATGAAATGTACGAAAAGCTAAACTACGAGGGCGAATTTGTCGCGACCGCGGCGGTGAGCGAGGATATGTTTAACCGCACGATCACGATAAACGGACTAAGCAAGTGCGGCGCAATGCCGGGCTGGAGATTTGGCTACATGGCTAGCCCGTTTAAGGAGCTAAATGCCGCCGTAAACAAGCTACAAAGCCAAAGCACGAGCAACATAAACTCCCTAACGCAAGCCGGCGCCATCCCTGCGCTGCTGGGCAAGGCCGACGAGGACATCGCGTATATGAAGGGCGAGTTTAAAAAGCGCCGCGACCTGGGCGTCGAGATGATAAACGCTATACCGGGACTTAGCGTACTTAAGCCTGACGGCGCGTTTTATCTTTTTATAAACTGCTCCGAGGTCGAGCCTGATAGCATGAAATTTTGCAAAGAGCTGCTAGAAAAAGCTAAGGTTGCCGTGGTGCCGGGCGTGGGATTTGGTATGGACGGATACTTTAGGCTTTCTTTTGCGACCGATCTAGATAGTATCAAAAAAGGTATCGAGAGGATCGGCGAATTCGTAAAAAGCTATAAAAGATAATTAAAATTTGACTCAAATTTGACGCGGCGAGTAAATTTGTGGCGTCAAATTTTAAAGTTAT
>ERZ773059.1253-NODE-1253-length-12649-cov-6.212403_pt1 | contig 12649 bp, 9 predicted proteins | sample MGYA00580514_ERZ773059 | MGnify/ENA primary metagenome ERZ773059 (study PRJEB29015, sample SAMEA2737981) | human oral metagenome | biome: human oral; feature: human-associated habitat; material: dental | place: China | collected 2056 ...
ATTAAAAATAATAAGTGGACTTGAAAAGGAAAAAAGAAAAGCCTTAAATATTCAAGATGTACTGGAAAATGTAACTGAAATATTGCTTGAAAACTTAAATGAAATGAAAGCTGAAAAAGTTTTTGAATATGAAGTGATAGATGGATATGTAACTGATACAGAGAAAATTTTTCAAGTGGATAATAAAATAAACGAAGAAGATTTTGAAAATAAAAGAAGATTATTTCAAGCTAAAAAAGGTAGTAGAAGTCTAAATGATTATTATAAACTTGATAGTGATGGAGAAAAGGAATTTGCAGAAAAACTGGAAAATGATAAAAATGTATTGCTATTTACAAAACTCAAAAAAGGTGGCTTTGTAATAGATACTCCATACGGAAACTATTCTCCTGACTGGGCAATCATCTACAAAAATTCTTCAGAAAATAATGAAAACAATGTAGGAATCTATTTTATCGTTGAAACGAAGGCAGATAAAAAAGAAAAGGATTTGACAGATGTGGAAAAAAGCAAAATAAAATGTGGAAAACTACATTTTGAAGCAATTTCAAAGGAGGTAAAATTTAACTGGGTAAATAATTATGATGATTTTAAAAGGAAATTTGAAATTATATAAGGAGCAATGATATAAAATGAAAAAATTTTTAAATCAAAATTCCAAGATTAAGTCAATATTAATTTGCCTATTTTTAGTAATACTTATAGTTATTTCAGAAATTTTTTCATTTTTTAGTTATCAAAATGATAAAAAAAAATATGAAATTTTATCAACTTCAAGAATAAAAATACATGATGATGAAGAAAAGATGCAGATAAAAAATATAATTGAACAAAGTGTTAAAGAATTATCTGATATGGAATATAGTGTATTCATAGATATTATAGATACAAGAGTAGCAGTAAATGAGTTGAAGCCTCTTCAAAAATTAGCATTAAGTTTATATTTTTTAACTGAGGAAATAGAAATATATACAGATAAATATGGAGAAGCATTAAAAGTATCAAATAAAGAACATATTTTGAAAAAATGGGAAGATAATAGAGAAAAGTTATTTCCAGAAAAAGTAGTTAGTGAATCTGAATTACTAGCAAATATAAAAAATGAGATTACTCTAAAAATTGAAGAGGACAGTAGATTATTGGAATTTGTAACACAGCCCTTAATATATGATGTATTTTTTGGAGGTTATTATTTAAGGGAAAATGCAATAGTAAAAAAATTAAAAGAAAATTTTTTATACAATTTATATAATTTTAAAAATTATAATAATTTCTTATATAATTCTTTTATATCTTCTAAATTTGTATCCCGTGGATTTCCACCTGTACAAACGTCATTTAATGCGGATTCAGCAATAAAGTCCAAATCCTTTATATCCATAATTCCTTTTAGGTTGTTTGGAATTCCAACATCGCTTGCCAGTTCCCTTACTTTATCAACTGCAGCTTTTCTATATTCTTCTGGTGACATTGTTCTTGTATGTTTTACACCGAATGCTTTTGCGATAGCTTTAAATTTTTCTCCAGTAAATTCAGCATTGTATTCCATTACAGTTGGAAGAATTATTGCGTTTGCAATTCCATGTGGAGTACCATAAAATGCTCCTAGCGGATGTGCCATTGAGTGTACAATTCCAAGTCCTACATTTGAGAATCCCATTCCAGCCAAATATGAAGCAAGTGCCATTTTTTCACGTCCTTCAGGTTCATTATTTACAGCGCTTCTCAAATATTTTGCAATTAATTCAATGGCTTTTAAATGAAACATATCAGTCATTTCCCAAGCAGCTTTTGTTGTAAATCCTTCAATTGCATGAGTTAAAGCATCTAGTCCAGTTGCAGCAGTAAGTTCTTTTGGCATACTTGTCATCATTCCAGGGTCAACAATTGCCACAATTGGTAAATCATGTGGATCAACGCATACAAATTTTCTGTCTTTTTCAACATCTGTGATTACATAGTTAATTGTAACTTCTGCAGCAGTTCCAGCTGTTGTTGCAACAGCAATAATTGGTACACATTTATTTTTAGTGTCTGCAACACCTTCAAGGCTTCTTACATCAGAAAATTCTGGATTGTTGATAATAATGGCAACTGCTTTTGCAGTATCCATTGGTGAACCTCCACCAATTGCGATAATATAGTCAGCACCTGCAGATTTGTACTTTTCAACACCATCTTTTACATTTTCAATAGTCGGATTTGGCTGAATATCAGAAAAAACTTCATAAGCTAAATTTTCCTTATCCAGCAAATCTGTAATTTTTGAAACTCCGCCAAATTCTAAAAGCCCCTTGTCTGTACATATAAGCGCTTTTTTGAATTTGTTTTTCTTAACTTCCTCTGGAATATGGTTTATTGCTCCAAAACCATGATACGAAATTTCGTTCAAAATAATTCTTTGTGCCATTTTTTTACCTCTTTTCAATTTTTTTTAGTAAATATTTTCATTCTAATTATACTACACTTTTTTCATTTTTCAAGTTTAATACTAAATTTATTTTAAATAATTTTTAATTACTGTTTTTTACTGAAAAAAAGTTTTTCTTTAAAATGACACAATAAATATGCAATTTTAAAATTTAATGCTCCAGCTCCTGTTGCTGCAATATTTGTTAAAACATGACTTTCAAAATATTTTTGACTAACTTTCCCAACAATAAACATTCCAAGGCAAAATATAGCCATTCGTTTTAAATATTCAAAATTTCCCCTAAACTTTGGATTATTTTGGAAATAGAGAATTTTATGCACTCCATTTACAAGTAAATTTATATTTATTAGAGAAATAATGGCTCCGACTAAATATCCAAAATAAAGTTCCATACAATTAAAAAATATTCCCATAATAACAAGAAATATCATAATAAAAATCGAAACAATATACGCCTTTTTTATATTTTTGGGCATTCTTTCCAGCATTTCCCCTGCCTTTCTCCATAATTAACATCTAAATCCAATATTATTTTATGTTGTTTACCTGCTTTATGAGCGACCAGTAGCCTGACACTGCCCCAATTACAAGAAAAATAACAAGAACGAGAGGCTGATCCGCCTTAAACAGATATTTTTTCAGAAGCATATAAAGTCCAAGCATAAGAAGAATTGGCAAGGACAGAATATACACCATATTTGTAGCGAGCGCAAAATATTTCATTATCTTATTGTTTCTTCTGTTTTTAATTTCCTTCTCATTGTTGTGTCTGCCTAGCTTCTTTTCAATCTCAAAAAGTTTTTGTCTTCGTTTTTCTTCTTCGGTTATGACATTTTCTTCTTCATTAGCTGTTTTGTTTTCTAAAATTTTCTTTTCGTTTTCAAATTCCATAAAATTACTTCCTTCTTATTTTGTAGTAAAATTCCAACTATTCCCCTCACATTTCTTAATTTTTCAGCATAATATCAAAAAGTTCAAGTATTTAAAAACTACAATTTTTTTAATACAAAAAATATTCTGCTTTCTCCAAATTCAGGATTAGAAGCTGTATCAAATATTTCAAACCCTTTGCTCTGGACAGTTTCCACAATCCATTCTGGATCATAAATGAATTTTTCCTGAACCTCATTGTATTTTCTGAACAAGTTATCGTTTTCATCCTCACGAATAAACAGATCAATCTCTACAATATGTTTTTTCCTGCTTATTTTCTCATGCCGCCAGATACTCGTATATTCAGGCTCTTCATCCAGAAATATATCATTTTCAAATATTTCCTCAAAAATATCTTCCGTCACAGCGTCAAAAATTAAATATCCTCCTTTTTTCAAATTTTTCCCACATTTCTCAATAAATTTCAAAAATTCTTTTTCACTTTTCAAATAATTTATTGTGTCAAAATTGCAGATAATGTAGTTAACTGGCTGTATTTCATCATAATTTCCACTAATTCCGTGATTTCTGCCCACATCCAAACTTTCATAAAAAATTGCCTTATTTTCATAACTTACGATATTATCTCTTATCAGCTTGTAATTACCGTCCGCCAAGTTTTTTCCAATTAGTTTTTTTTCAGAAATATCCAGCATTTTTTCAGATAAATCTACCCCTATGACAGGAAATCCGTCCCTAAGAAATCTCCATATAAACTCCCCTGTTCCGCATCCCAAATCCAGAACTGCCCCTTTTTTTGTAATAAACATTCTTAAAAATTTATACCATACATCATAGTTTACGTGTTTCATAAAAACATCGTAAATTTCCGCAAATTCCCTATGCATTAATTTCCCCCTCACCATTATTTATTTGTTATTATTATATCACTTTTACCCTTATTTGTGAATATTGGCACAAATCTAAATCAAATTCAGGCATAATCAAAAGAAAAACTCCCCAATTTAAGCAGGGAGCTTTTCATTCTTTAGCGTTTTGCAGGTTTTACAAGCTTGCTTTCCCATTCGCTGACTTCCTCAGGGAAATAATCCAGAAATTTGTCAATCTTTCTACCTTTTATATCAATATTCAGTATCTTGTCATCCTGCCTCAATGTTCTTAGCACACCTAGATCCTCACGAGTTTTTGTCCCGCCAATAATTGTATGCTTTTTATTAAGGTTAGTCAGCGGACTCATCGTTATGAAAAACTGGCTGCTGTTCGTATCAGGACCGGAATTTGCAAAAGCAAGCATTCCTTCATGCGCAAATGTCAGCCAGTCTGAAAATTCATCCTTCAAATAATATCCAGCTGTCCCAGTTCCATCTCCCACAGAATCTCCTCCCTGAATCAGTCCATTCGGAATAATTCTATGAAAAGTCAGTCCGTTATAAAAGTTGTTTTTTGCCAAAAATACAAAATTTGCCACATTTTTAGGAGCGGCTTCAGGATACAAGTAAAAGGAGATATTCCCCTTCGTTGTCATAATAACCGCTTCCATTTCAAAACTTCTCATAGCTTTTTCAAATTTTTTATTTTCTCTCGACTTGTTTACCTTCTTTTCCTTTGCACCTGCAATTCCTACTATTAAAATCATCAGTATGCCAGCCAATACCGTTATTTTCTTCTTCATAAACTTTCCTCGCTATTTTAAGCATAGTTACTGCACATTTTCCCATAAAAAACAGCTAGTTGCTGTACAGCCTCTTCACATGCCCTATCATTTCTTCAATTTCCATTTTGCCATTAAAATCAAATTCCAGAATTCTAAAATCAATATCTTCAATTTCCATATTGTATTTTAAAAGCTCCTTTTCTTCCATAATATTATCATAAATAACAAGCACAGAAAACTGATTTCCAAATCCATCAACTAATTCTAATGTATTAATTACTCTATTTTTTTTCATATTAAGAGAATTTCTTATCGCTTCATTCGCTATTTTTTTACTTCTAACTTCCTTATAAAGTTCAGAAATTATTGTAGGCAGCTTTATTGCAAATAATATTTTTAATTCTTCTCTTTTCTTAAATTTTACTATTGCCATTTTTCAAATCCTTATTTTTTATTTTTATAAATTTACCCTTGAATAGCTTTTGTCAATGGCGGAATAATTTGTTTCTTTCTTGAAACTACACCTTTCAAAGTTACTAAGTTGCTGTCAACTTTTTCTCCAAACGCTTTTTCGATAATATCATTTCCATCTCCTGAAACTAGAGCAACAGAATCATTTGATAAAATATTTGTGATTGCAAACATAAAGAATTTTAGTCCTTCTTTTGTAATAATACTATCAATTTCAGCAAGTAATTTTTCTTTTCTTTCCAAAACTTCTGCTTCATTTACAGTATTAACTTGTGCAACACCGATTTTCGCATCATTAATTTCAAAGATTTTCATATCCATATTTAACAGTTCTGCTTCAGATTTATCTCCAAGTGCAGTTCCAGCCTTTAACATTTCAAGCCCATACTCATCCGCATTTACTCCAGCGATTTCAGCCAGTTCCTTACCAGCTTTTATATCACATTCTGTGCAAGTTGGCGATTTGAAAAGCAATGTATCTGAAATAATCGCACTTAACATAAGTCCTGCTGTTTCCTTACTTGGTACAAGATTATTTTCCTTAAATAATTTTAAGATAATTGTCGCAGTACATCCAACAGGCTCTAATCTTGCATATAAAGGCTCATCCACATTAAAGTTTGAAATTCTGTGATGATCAATTAGTTCCAGAACTTTTGCTTCTTCAAATCCTTCAGCAGTTTGAGTTCTCTCATTATGATCTACCAGTATTATTTCTTTTCCAGCCACATTTTCCACTAATTCAGGCTTTTCAACTTTAAAATAGTTCAAGGCATACTTAGTTTCCTCATTAATTTCCCCAAGTCTTACAGCCTTAACATCTTTTCCTAATTTATTTTTCAGTTCCGCATAAGCAATTGCCGAACAAATTGTATCTGTATCTGGATTTTTGTGTCCAAAAACTAATATTGACATATTTTTTCCTCCTAAATTTTAATCATTTCATATTATTATAACCTATTAATCTTATTTTTGAAATAGAAAAATCCGTTTTTTTCAAAAATCACTTTAAACTTCCAACAATTGAACATCAATTTCATAATCTGCTGAAACTTTTTTGCTTAAAATATCCTTGTACTCATTAATCTGTTCCTGATACTTCTCATTCGTTTCAGGCTCAAATCCAGTCTTATAATCATAAATATAGATTTTCTTATTTTCCTCATCAATGTTAATTCTATCAATGATACGTTTTTTCCCTTCAGAATCATAAATTTCAAATTCTGTATAAACTTTGTATTTCTCATCATAAATATAGCTATTTTTTTCAATGAATTTTTCCATTCTGACAATTAATTCTTCTACAATCTTTTTCCCAAGCATATTTCCATATCGGCTCAAAAGTGCAGATTTTGCAATTAATTTATCATTTTCCAGATTATTTGAAATATGTTCAAAGTAATAGTGCATTGCAAGACCTTTTTTTCTTTTAAATTCCTTTTCTAAAGTGATTGAAGATTTCTTAACAACAAATTTATCATCATCAAAATACGTTTCAAATAAATTGTTGCTCACTTTTACATCTGAAGTATCTGTTGTTTCTTCAGGAATTTCCGATTCTACAATTTCACCTATTTCATATCTGTTTTCATCTTCATAAACATCAATCACTCTTTTCACTAAAGAATCAGCATATCGTTTGTCTTTTGTTATTTCAGCGTCAAACAATAATATCAGATTTTTTTTAGCACGAGTCAATGCAACATAATCATTGTTAATTTCTTCCATCATTTCTTTTTGAGAATTATTATCTCTCATTTCACTCAATTCATTCTCAAACATTTTTTTATTATAATCTGTAAAAAGCACAATAAATTTTTTTACAATATTAAATTTTTCATCAAAATCTAAATAGCTTTTAAAATTATCTTTATCTGCACGCCCCTTATTTGTTTCTCTTTTATAATAAAATACCGTATCAAATTCTAATCCTTTTGAAGCATGAATCGTCAGTAAATTTATCGCATTTATATCCTTGCTGCTAACCTGTTTCAAATTTTCCTTTTCTTCTTCGACAAATGTTATAAATTCATATAAATTACTGTATTTTTTCAAAATGTTAAAAAATATAAAAATGTTTTTCAAATCACTGTTTGTTGAATAAAATTTTGTTATTTCAAATTTTTCAACAAGTTTTCTTGAAAAATTTTCTTTTTGATATTTATCATTTAAGTTTATTGACAAGACTTTCAAATCCTTAATTTTATTGATAATTTCCTCAAAAATTAATCCATTTCTTTCTAAAGTATTAATTTTTTTATATTCTAAAAGTTTTTCTTTTATCTCATCATCTTTTTGAATATTAATAAACTCTTCAAAGCTATTTATTTTAGAATTTCCGGCAATATACTTCATAATCTCATTTTTATTTTCTAGCAGATATTTTACATGGCTATTTAATCCACCAATCAAGTCACTTCTCACAAATTCTAACAAATATTTAAAATTATCAAATGCAAAAAATTTAATTAGCTGATACATTGGAACAATAGGCTTGTACTCCAAAATAGTTGCCTTACTTTCAAGTGTATACGGAATTTTTGCCTCATTCAGCGCTGTCGCAATTTCTTTTAAATGAATATTTTTACGACAGATAATTGCACTCTTTCCCAGATTTTTTATTTGACCATCTTTTATCATGTCAATAATTTTTGTATAAATTTTTTCTTTGTCTTCCTTTGTATCTTGAATAAAATATCCAAAATATCCTCTTTGATACTCTTCATCTTCCCTATAGCCGGAATCTGTATAATTCCAATTAGAATCATAGCCATTAAATATTTTATTAACATTCTCGATAATTTGCTTGTAACTTCTATACGATTTATCCAGAGTTTGAACATTTCCTTGAATCATTGTTTCTAATTTTTCAAATAATTCCTTTTCTCCACCACGCCAATTATAAATGCTCTGTTTTTCATCACCAACACAAATAATATTTTCCGAAGTATTCATCATTAATTTCAAAATTTTCCACTGCAAAATGCTCGTATCTTGAAATTCATCAATCATGATTGTGTCTATTTTCCCGCCGATTAATTCAAGAAATTCTTCTGTAACTTTATCATTTTCCACAAATTTTAGTTCTTTATTGAAAATAAATTCATACGTGTACACCAAAATATCATTGTAAGTAAATCTTTTTGAAGAAATTTTGATTTTTTGAGCAATATTAAATATGATTTGAGCGATAGTTTTTAATTTTTTGTCTAACGGCAGTACTTTGTTTACAAAAATATATTCAGACAATTTTTCTTTTAAATTTTCAGAACTTTCCTCCAATTCTTCTCTATCATCTTGATTTTTTGCTCCTTTAGTATAATTTCCATTCCAAATTTTCTTTTCAAAAAATAAATCTACTTTTGGAGCAACTAATTCCAATTTTGCTTTTATTTTCTGATTTTCATTTTTACTTTCATCTTTTATTAAAATACTATATTTCTTGTAAAGACTATGAAATGGCTCTGTTAAAACTTCTTCTACATCTTTACCCTTTTTATCGGCAATTTCTTCAATTTTCTCAAATATTCCATCCAGTTCATCTATAAACTTATACGATACTTGTTTATCCTTTGGTATCTCAAAATCCTTAGCCAAAACAAATTTTGGATGCATTTCCAATATTTCTTCAATAATTTTTATATAGACTGCGATATTTTTTTTCTCTTTTTTTTCATCAAAAATAAATTTGAATTTTTGAAAAATTTCTTCATTTTCAATTATTTTTATCAAAACTTTTGAATAAAATTCATCTGTTTCCTTCTCAAAAATCTCATAATTGTAAATATTAAAATACGGTGCTATCGCATTTTTAAAGATTTGGTTAGTAAAACGGTCAATGGTAGAAATCCGAATGTCCTCTTTATTTTTTATCATTTCAAAATAAATATTTTGTAATTCTTTTTTATTCAAATTATCAAATTTATAAATTTCTTTTAAATTTTTTTCTAATTCTGTGCTATTTCCTTTATCAAAAGCGATTTGATATAAAATATCAAAAATTCTCTCTTTAATTTCAGCTGTAGCTTTTTTTGTAAAAGTCATTACAACTATGTTTTTGTAATTAACACCTCGTACCAGATTAGCTATAAACTCTAGCGATAGTCTGTATGTTTTTCCAGTTCCTGCACTAGCTTTCAAAATTATATTATTCATCATCGCTTAATTCATCCTCCCCTCTACAAATATTTATGTATTCTTTGTAAAGATAATTTTTTTGGTTTTTGATATTACCTAAATCATAAAATTCTTCATTTCGATATTTATAAATCACATCTTCAACATCTTTTGAAGTTAGTATTTTATCATCCGATCTCTCATCTGGCACTAACTTCCCTTCCCAAGTATCTACAATAATTTTTTCAATATTTTCATTATTGTCATTTTCTAGCATTAATGAATAATAATCCAGCTGTTCCATTGCTTTATAAACTTTATCAGTTTTATAACCCTTTTGTCCATCTCTCAATTTCCCTGACTTATAATCAAATAAGTAATTTTTATTACTCGTTTTTATATGCAAATCTGTAACTCCATTAATAGACACATTTTCAAACAATTCTTTTTCTGAAGATAATTTTATTCTTTCCTCAAAGTAAATTTCAATATCGTTTTCTGTTTCCAGTTTCTTAATTAATTCATCAAAATATTTTTCTGCTGATTTTAAAATTTCCTCAAACGACACTTTTTTATAAAACTCCAAATATTCTTTAGGAACTTTATAATCAAATGAACTAAGCACTTTTTCCAAAATTTCTGCCAGCTGATTTCTATCAATTTTGAAAGTTTTATTCTCAAAGTCTGCTTTGTTTTTCATAACGACATTTTCATAAAAAGAGTGAATTATTGTTCCAAATATTTTAACATTTATTTCATCTTCAATCTCTTCAACTTCTTGCTCTCCAATCGATTTTTTCAGATAATATCCGTACTCACAATCTCTCATTTCTTGAAATGAATAATACCCCAATTTCAATTTTTCATTTTTTATTTTATTAAGATCTTTTTCCAGTTTTGACGGAATAAAATCTCCAATTTCCCTTTTTTCCCATTTTTCTTTTCTATCTTTTAAAAAATATTTTTTTACAAAATAAAGTTCTTCAGCCTCGCTTATTTCACCTTTTATAACTATAATTCCATACTTCAGTTTCAATTCCTCGATAACACTTGCTGAATCAATATTGTTTTCCAAGTCTTTAATATAGGCTAAATATACATTTTTTGCACTAAGTATGTTTTGGTAAATTTTAAACATTTCTATCAGCTTCTTGTCATCACTTGTTGGAAGTCCCATTTTTGCACGTTGAATTTTCGAGAATAAAAAATTATTCATTTTTATTTTTGGAAACGAATCCTGTAAATTTAAAATAATTATATTTTCCTTCGTTGTTTCTGAAATATTTTCAAATGAGTTTATTGCAAATCTGTTTTCCAAATCTTCTTCTGCACTGTCCTCCAAATTCAGTCCAATCGATTTTTTATCCAAATATTTCAAAAATAATTTCAATAAATTGGCTGAAATGTTTTGACTAAAAAATTTATCCCACAAATTATCAAAGCTGAAATCTTCTAACACGAGCATTTCGGATAAAGCCTCAAAGTATTTATCTTTCACATTTTTATCTTCTTTTACTTTCCTTTCATTATTTAGATAGATTTTTTCCAAATAATCGCTATATTCAGCCAATGTCGTGTATTCATAAATCTTTTCCAGCTCTTTGACAAATTCAATAATTTTACTGATAGCAGTCATTCTTTGCTTATAAATTTCTTTAAATTTTGCTTTTTGAGTTTCTTTTTCCAATTTTTTTAAATCTTCTTGATTAATTCGTTCCAATTCCTCTCGTGAAATGTATTTATAATCTTTTGAAACCAAATCTTGAAAAATCTGATAGCTTTCTTTCAAATTAAAAATATTAAGTAAATCATTAGATTTGTATGCGTCATAAAAATCTTTCGTTCTAAACAGAAACAGTTTTTCCTTGTCTTTTCTGTCAATTTCTCTCAGATTGTCTAGCAAATTGTAAATTAAATTCAGTATTTTGTATATTTTCGTATCTTTCATAGTTATTTCTAAATTTGAAGAAATTTTTTTCTGTTTTAAAAGCTGATAGTCACTTTTGACCTCTTCAGAATTTTCCTCAGCCTCAAAAATTCTATAATTTTCTCTCGCATCTTTATTTTTCTTACTTGCCTTTTTGCTATCCTTCTCAACTTGTTCTAATTTTTTCACTAATCCTAATAATTCTCCAAATTTACTGCTAAATTCATGAATTTCCACATTTATATTTTTTGACTCAAAAATCTCTCTTGCAGGCAATGAAAAACTGTCCTTTATTTTCAACTTTTCCTCATTAAAATCATTTTCAGAAAGCTGCAAAATATTTTCTACAGCAATCCCTCTATTTTCAATTTCTCGAATTAACTCCTTTTCAAATGGAGTAATTTTAACTTTATTCACAAAGCAAATTTTAGAAAACTTCTTCAAAAAATTGTCCGAGATATTTTCCACATTTCTAAGCATATACGGCAAAATAAGCCCTTTTTGCTGCACAACTTTTTTCATCTCATTATCAATCTCAACCAAAGTTCTAAAAGTTTCAACTTGCCATTTCTCCAGCTCAATTTTTTCCAAATCAATCTTGTATTCCTGCAATTCTGCAAATAAATTGTAGTAATTATAGGCAACATCAATAATATCATAATAATTATTAACCTTCATATCCTTTTTCAGCTTCTCAGTCAAAGCATTGTAAAAGAGCACAACCTGTTTCTCTTCTTTTACCACAATTTTATCAGTAACAAAGACATTCTCATAAAAATCATAACTATTCATCATCTTAAAATTCTGAAAAATCCCTAATTCCTGCTGTATTTCCTCATTCTGTAAAAATTCCCTTTTTATCTCAAAAAACGAAGCCGAATTTTCAAATACAAAAAGCGTATTTTCATTCTTTTCAAACTCTTCAAACAATATATTCTTTAAATCAGAGCCAATCCCTTTATAAGTAATTTTCATAATATTTTGCCCTCCTCAAACTACAATTTTCTTATTTTGAAATTTAATTTTATTAATCAAATAAGTAAATTTATTTGATAGCTTATTTTAAATTTTTTGATTAATAAATATTCTTTCTATAATTCTTATATTTTTTCTTCTTTTATACTGGCCGCCATCTCCTTTATAATCTCAACTC
>ERZ773059.1254-NODE-1254-length-12646-cov-3.676674_pt1 | contig 12646 bp, 9 predicted proteins | sample MGYA00580514_ERZ773059 | MGnify/ENA primary metagenome ERZ773059 (study PRJEB29015, sample SAMEA2737981) | human oral metagenome | biome: human oral; feature: human-associated habitat; material: dental | place: China | collected 2056 ...
GGGTGTCATCGCCGCCTCGGCCGGCAACCATGCACAGGGCGTGGCCCTGTCGGCCAGCAAGCTGGGCTGCCGGGCCGTCATCGTCATGCCCACCACCACGCCCGCACTGAAGGTGGACGCCGTGCGCGCCCGGGGCGGTGAGGTGGTGCTGCATGGCGAGTCCTTCACCGATGCCTACCAGCACGCGCTGAAGCTGCAGGCCGAGCAGGGGCTGACCTTCGTCCATCCGTTCGACGATCCGGACGTGATTGCCGGCCAGGGCACCATTGGCATGGAGATCCTGCGCCAGCACCGCGCACCGCTCGATGCCATCTTCGTGGCCATCGGCGGCGGCGGGCTGATCGCCGGCATCGCCGCCTACGTGAAAGCCATCCGCCCCGGCATCAAGATCATCGGCGTGGAAACCTACGATGCCGACGCGATGCGCCAGTCACTGGCGGCGGGCCAGCCGGTGACGCTGGACGACGTGGGCCTGTTTGCCGACGGCACCGCCGTCAAGCGCGTGGGCGACGAGACCTTCGCGCTGTGCAAGCAGTACGTCGACGACATCATCCTGGTGGACACGGACCAGATCTGCGCGGCGCTCAAGGACGCCTTCGAGGACACCCGGGCCATTCTGGAGCCCTCGGGCGCGCTGGCGCTGGCCGGTCTGAAGGCCTGGGCCAAGCGCGAGCAGGTGCAGGACCGCACCCTGGTGGCGGTGGCCAGCGGCGCCAACATGAACTTCGACCGCCTGCGCTTCGTGTCCGAGCGCGCCGAGATCGGTGAATCCCGCGAGGCGGTGTTTGCCGTGACCATCCCCGAGCGGCGCGGCAGCTTCCTGCAGTTCTGCCAGCTGGTGGGGCGTCATTCCGTCACCGAGTTCAACTACCGCATTGCCGATTCCGACAAGGCCCACATCTACGTGGGCATCCAGGTCAGCGGCCGCGAGGAGGCCGGGCGGATCGCGACCCGGCTGCGCACGGCCGGCTTCGAGACCCTGGACCTGACCGACGACGATCTGGCCAAGTCGCACCTGCGCCACCTGGTGGGCGGGCGCTCGCTGCTGGCCCGCGACGAGGTGCTGTACCGCTTCGAGTTTCCCGAGCGCCCCGGGGCGCTGCTGCGCTTCCTGGAGGCCCTGCCCGCCGACTGGAACATCTCGCTGTTCCATTATCGCAATCACGGGTCGGACTTTGGGCGCGCCCTGGCCGGTATTCAGGTACCGTTGGAGGACCGGCCCCGCTATGAACAGGTGCTGGCTGCTCTGGGGTACCCGTACCGGAACGAATCGGAACATCCCGCCTACCGCCTGTTCTTGACAGCGGAAAACAACCTGTCCGACACTGCCGGACTGTCAGGACAACCTTTTACACAAATTTCGTCCCCAGAATGAAACGATGCACATATCGCCCGGGGACGTGCGATAGAATACGGCGATGAGAATAGCGATCATTGAAGACGACAAGGCAGTGGCTTCGCAGCTGGTCCATTCGCTCAGCGTGGAAGGGGACACATGCCATCTTTTCAACGAGGCCGCGTCCTTCCTGGCGGCCCTGCCGCGTGAGAGCTTCGATGCCTGCATCGTCGACCTCATGCTGCCGGGCATGGACGGCAAGGCGCTGGTGCGACTGCTGCGCGAACGCAAGAACCCGCTGCCGGTCATGGTGCTCACCTCGCAGGACGCCGAGAGCGAGGTCATCAGCGCGCTGGATGCCGGTGCCGACGACTTCGTGGTCAAGCCTGCCCGCGCCGGCGAACTGCGTGCCCGCCTGAAGGCCCTGGTGCGCCGCGCCGGCCTGGGTGACATCCACGGCACCATCTTCGAATACGATCGTTTCCGCTTCGACCTGCAGCGCCAGACCGCGCAGGACAGTGGCCGTATCGTCGAGCTGACACAAAAGGAATTCCAGCTGGCGCTGCTGTTCCTGAACAACATCGGCAAGCCGCTGTCGCGCGGACACATCCGCGAGGCCGTCTGGGGGCGTGATTCCGAGGTGCCTTCGCGTACCATGGACACCCACGTCTCGCGCGTGCGCAGCAAGCTCACGCTGCGGCCGGAAAGCGGCTACCTGCTGGCGCCGGTCTACAGCTACGGCTATCGGCTTGAGCGGCTGCGCGACGAGGGCGAGGATGCCGATGGCGGCGCCCCTGCGCCCGCGGAAAACAGCTGAAAGAAGCCCAACCCTGAAGGAAATGGCGTGACCCCCATGGAACGGCCCGACGCCGGCCGCCTTTGCTGTCCGGCACGTCATGGCGGCGTGTGGCTGCTTGCCCTGCTGGCCACCCTGCCGGCGGGCCTCACGCTGGCAGAAGGCACATCCACATCAACGGGCGGCACGCCGGCCGCCCCGTCGGCAACGGCCAACCCCGCCGACAACGAAATCCTCCTCTACCACGTCCAGCCCGGCGACACGCTGCTGGGCCTGTCGCGCGAAAAGCTCGACACCCCCGAGCGCTGGCGCGACGTGCAGAAGCTCAACCACATCGGCAACCCGCGCCATCTGCAACCGGGCACCACGCTCAGGATGCTGCCCAGCTGGCTCAAGCCCAAGGTGGCCCAGGCCCTGCTGGAATCAGCCTCCAACCAGGTGAAGCTGAACGGCAAGCCAGCGCAGGATGGCGCCGCCATTCCCGAAGGCACCACGGTACAGACGGGTCCTGACAGCGCCGCCGTCATCACCCTGCCCGACGGCACGCGACTGCGCATCCCGTCGGCCACCGAGGTGCGGCTGGAGCGGCTGCGCGCCTACCACGGTGAACGCCATCTGGACGCCGGCTTCCTGCTCCGGCACGGCAGCATCGAGCCCGACTCCCCGGGCAAGCGCAGCCGCCCGCTCAACATCAGGACGCCTTCGGGCAACGCCGCCGTGCGCGGCACGCACTTCCGCGTGCATGCCGAAGGCCAGCGCAGCACCGTGGAAGTGCTGCGCGGCCGTGTGGCCGCCGGCAACCGCAAGTCCACGGCCGACGTGGACGCCGGCAAGGGCGCCTGGTTCACCGCCAAGAGCAAGCCCGTCGTGGCCCAGCTGCTGCCCGCCCCCGATCTGGGCGGCATCCAGGGCCGCACCTGGACGCAGACCTCCCCGCACCTGCCTCTGCCTGCCCTCGCGGGCGATGCGGCGGCCTACCACGTGGAAGTCTCCACCCGGCCCGACTTCAGCGCCGTGCTGCTGGACACCCGTACCCGGGAACCCGGCTTCGTGCTGCCGTCGCGACAGGACGGCCCGCACTATGTGCGCGTCAGCGCCATCTCGCGCACGGGCATCGAGGGCTATGTCGGCACCACCGAGGTGCAGGTCCTGGCCCGTCCGCTGCCGCCCCGGCTGCAGCCGCAGCCCGAGGAGGTGCAGGTCGACGACCGGCCTGTCCGATTCCGGTGGCTGGACACACCCGATACGCCCGACACGCCCGCTGCGGGCGGCAAGACGTCCAGCGCGGCAGACCGCACCTACCGCATCCAGGTCGCCGGCGACGCCGGGTTTGCCCGGGTGCTGCACGACGAGACGGCCATCCACCCCGAGGATCTCATCCGCCTGGACACCCGCAGGCCGCTGGAGCGCTGGTGGCGGGTGGCCTGTGTCGAGAAGGGTCGACAGGGCCCATGGAGCGAACCCCAGAAGTTCCGGCTGCGTGTGGGGGCGCCCATCATCGAGGCCCGCCCTCTGCCGGCCGTACGTACGGGCAGCGATGAGCCCGTGCGTACCGGCCACGGTGACTTCCTCCTGCTCTCTCCTCGCTGACCCGCGCCGATGATCCGCTTCCTTCGGCGCCTGCTGGGCAGGATGGCCCGCTCTGCCCCGCGCGACCGGCCCCTGCTGGAATGGAGCCTGCTGACGACCCTGCTGCTGGCGGGCACCATCTGGTTCGGGCCCTGGCCGCAGTACCTGACCAGCGACCAGCGCATTCCCGACCCCACCAACGGCACGGACCATGCCTCGCCGCCCGACTACCTGAGCCTGCGCCTGTACGACCTGGCGCTGGGCTACGATGCCCGGCCCCCCTCCGGTCAGGTGGTGATCGTGGACATCGACGACATCAGCATGCTGCAGGTGGGACGCTGGCCCTGGCCGCGTCCGGTGCTGGCCGCGCTGATCAACCGCATCGCCGAAGGCCGCCCTGAAGCGCTGGCCATCGACATCCTGTTTGCCGAGGTCTCGTCCCGCCCGAACGACGACCAGCTGCTGCGCACCGCGCTGCAGAATGCCGCCCGCCAGGGAACCCGCATCATCCTGGCCGTGGGCAAGGAAGAAGGCACCAACAACTACCTGCCGCTCTACCCGCTGGACCTCATCGCGGCGGGCAACACGCTGGGACACATCACCTTCCATTCCGGCCGCGACGGCCTGGTGCGCGGTCTGTACATGGAAGAAGGCCACCTGCCGGCGCTGTCCTGGGCCCTGGTGGACCGCACGGCCCAGAGCAACCGCAACGAGACGCTGAACATGCTGCTGGAGCGGCGCTGGGACGTGCAGGATCCCATGCTGCCCGGCGCGCTGAAGCAGCTGCCGCCGACCCTCTCGGCCGCCGCCCTGCTGCGGGGCGACATCTCGCCCGAACAGCTGAAGGGGCGCAAGGTACTGCTGGGCAGCACGGCCATCGGCTCGGGCGACTTCTTCGTGAGCCCTCTGGAAGATGCCCGGCCCCGGCGCATCTCGGGGCTGGAGCTGCACGCCGTCGCCGCCGAAGCGCAGATCATCCATCACTTCAAGCAGCCGCTGTCGCCCCCCCTGCAGGGCAGCATCGAAGTCCTGGTGGTGCTGCTCACCATGCTGCTGCTCTACCGCACCAGCCCGTTCCTGGGCCTCATCATCGTGGTGGTGGCCAGCTGCCTGATCCTGCTGGCCAGCTGGCTGGCCTTCCGCGCCGGCTGGTGGCTGGCCCCGGGCGACATGCTCATCTCCATCTGCCTGGGCTACCCGCTCTGGAGCTGGCGACGGCTGTCGGTTGCCTCGACAGGCCTGCTGCGCCAGGCCCGCTCCCTGGAGCTGTTTGGCGGCGTCTTCGGCGCCCGCAGTGCAGAACCTGTCTCGCACGAGCCCATCTCGGCCCAGCTCAACCGCGTGCAGATGGCCGCCCAGCAGGTGGCCAAGCTCAACCGCTTCCTGTCGGACAGCCTGCAGAGCCTGCCCCACCCGGTTCTGGTGGCCGACCACGAACAGCGGCCGCTGCTGCGCAACCAGCGCTTTCTCAATGCCTTCGGCAACGTGGGCGAATGCTGCACCACCCTGTCGGACTGCTTCCGGACCATCTTCGGCAAGCTGCCGCGCAATTTCCAGGACGAGCCCTGCCAGCTGGCTGGTGAATACCAGGACATGCAGGGCCGCCACTGGCGGGTGGACGTGGCGGCTACCGGTGCCAGCGCCGACGAGCGCCGCTGGATGATCCAGTTCGTGGACCTGACGGCGCGCCGCCTGGCCGACCGGGAACGGGAGGAGACCCTCTCCTTCCTGTCGCACGATCTGCGCTCGCCCCAGGCCACCATCCTGGCCATCATCGAGAAACTGCGCACCACCACCGACAGCACCGAGCGTGGCGCCGGTCTGGACGAGCTGGCCCGCCAGTCGCGCCGTGCGCTGGAACTCACCGACGGCTTCCTGGCCTACACCCGCGCCGAGATCAAGCCCATCCAGCCCGAGGAGCACGACCTCAACGACCTGCTCACCGAAGTGATCGACCTGGCCTGGTTCTCGGCCAACGCCAAGAAGGTCCGCCTGACCTTCAACCCGGTGGACGCGGCCATCCTGCGCTGCGACGCCGACCTGCTGCGCCGCGCCTTCTCCAATCTGGTGGAGAACGGAATCCGCCACAGTCCCATCGACAGCAGCATCGAAGTGACATTGATCAATCAGGCGCCGCATTTCCGCATTACCATCCGAGACCACGGCCCCGGCGTGCCGCCCGACAAGCAGGCGCTCATCTTCAAGCCCTTCTGGCAGTCGGCAGGTTCCGAGACCACCGGCAAGAAATCGTCCCAGGGCAGTGCCGGGCTGGGCCTTGCCATGGTTCACAAAGCCATTGCGCGCCACGGCGGTACCATTCGTGTATTCAATCACCCCACCGGGGGCGCATGTTTTGAAATCTGCCTGCCGCAAGGCATGCAGGACGTATAGATGCATTCGACATGGCGTTGCTGACGCTCGGACTCAACCACAACACGGCGCCCGTGGCGCTGCGTGAGAAGCTCGCCTTCCCCACCAAGGAGGCGATCGGCGCGGCCCTGTCCGATCTGCGTGGCCACCTGAAGTCGCTGGCCCCCGAAGCCGCCATCCTGTCCACCTGCAACCGGACCGAGATCTACTGCAAGACCGACGCCCCCGACGAGGCCGGTCAGGCACTGACCGAATGGATCGGCCGCCACAGGGGCGTGGACGGCGAAGGCAACCTGGCCGAGCACCTGTACCTGCTGCCCAACCAGGGCGCCGTGCGCCACGCCTTCCGCGTGGCCAGCGGGCTGGATTCCATGGTGCTGGGCGAACCCCAGATCCTGGGCCAGATGAAGACGGCCGCGCGCGTGGCGCAGGATTCCAACATGCTGGGCAGCCACCTGCACCAGCTGTTCCAGCGCTCGTTCTCGGTGGCCAAGGAAGTGCGCACCCAGACCGCCATCGGTGCCCAGTCGGTCTCGATGTCAGCGGCCAGCGTGCGCCTGGGCGAGCAGATCTTCGAGAACCTGGCCGACTGCTCGGTGCTGCTCATCGGCGCGGGCGAGATGATCGAACTGTGCGCCGCGCACTGGGCCCCCCACCCCCGGCGGATGGTCATCGCCAACCGCACGCTGGAGCGCGCCCGCCCCCTGGCCGAGCGCTTCGGCGCCACCACCATGGCGCTGTCCGACCTGCCCCAGCAGCTCGAGAACTTCGACGTGGTGATCTCCTGCACCGCCAGCAGCCTGCCCATCATCGGACTGGGCATGGTGGAGCGCAGCGTGCGCCAGCGCCGTCACCGCCCGGTGCTGATGATCGACCTGGCCGTCCCGCGCGACATCGAGGACGAAGTCTCGCGCCTGGACGATGTGTTCCTCTACACCGTCGACGACCTGCGCGAAGTGGTCGATGCCGGCCTGGAAGGCCGTCGCCTGGCCGTGGCCGAGGCCGAGAGCATCATCGACACCCAGGTCAGCGCCTTCATGAACTGGATGGTGCAGCGCCAGAGCGTGCCCCTCATCCAGGAACTGCACGCCCGCGGCGACGCCGTTCGCCAGCAGGAAGTGGAGCGCGCCCGCAAGATGCTGGCCAAGGGCGAAGACCCGGCCGCCGTGCTGGAAGCGCTTTCCAAAGCGCTTACCGCCAAGTTCATGCACGGCCCCACCACCCTGCTGTCACGCCACGCCGGCAAGGATCCTGAACTGGCCAACATGCTGTCCGGCCTGCTGCCGGTTCCCCGGGGCGGACGCTGACAGGAAGGGCGATCGGCGGCACGTTGGTTAGAATGCCCGCCGAACCCCTTCACGCATCGCCATGAAAGAATCCCTGCGGGCGCAGCTGGACCGCATGCAGAACCGGCTGGAAGAACTCAACGCCCAGCTGGCCAGCGAAGACATCGGCAAGGACATCAGCCTGCTGAAGAAATTGAACCAGGAGCACGCCGAGACCAGCGAGGTGCTGGACACCTACGCCCTCTGGAAGCAGGCCGGTGCCGACCTGGAGGCTGCCCGCCAGATGCGCGAAGAGCCTGACATGCGCGAGTTCGCCGACGAGGAGATCGCCGACGCCGAGACCCGCCTGCAGGCCGCCCAGGAGCGCATCGAGTACCTGCTGCTGCCACGCGACCCCGACGACACCCGCAACGCCATCCTGGAGATCCGCGCCGGCACCGGCGGTGACGAAAGCGCCCTCTTCGCCGGCGACCTGCTGCGCATGTACCTGCGCTACGCCGAACATCGCGGCTGGCAGACCGAGATCCTGTCGGCCAGCGAATCCGAACTGGGCGGCTACCGCGAAGTCATCGTGCAGGTCAGCGGCCAGCAGGTCTACGGACGGCTGCGCTACGAATCCGGCGCGCACCGCGTGCAGCGCGTGCCCGTCACCGAATCCCAGGGACGCATCCACACCTCCGCCTGCACCGTGGCCGTCATGGCCGAGGCCGAGCCCAGCGGCGACATCGAGATCAGCCCCGACGATCTGCGCATCGACGTGTTCCGTGCCTCCGGCGCCGGCGGCCAGCACGTCAACAAGACCGAATCCGCCGTGCGCATCACCCACCTGCCCACCGGCATCGTGGCCGAATGCCAGGACGACCGCTCGCAGCACCGCAACCGCGACAAGGCCATGACCGTGCTGCTCACCCGCCTGCGCGACGCCCGCGAGCGCGAGCGTGCCGCCGAGACCTCCGCTCACCGCAAGAGCCTCGTGGGCTCGGGCGACCGCTCCGAGCGCATCCGCACCTACAACTTCCCGCAAGGGCGGCTCACCGACCACCGCATCAACCTCACCCTCTACAAGCTGCAGGCCATCATCGACGGCGACCTGGACGAACTGACCGACGCCCTGATGAAGGCCCGGCTGGCCGAACTGGCGGCGGAGCGGGCCGAGGGGTGAGGCATGAGATGGCCCTCTGACGAATGAACATGGCTCCGTCCCAGCCCTTCGCCCCCAGCCCTTCCGCCCCTGCAGGCCCCTCCATCGACGACCTCATCCGCCACAGCCAGCTGCCCCGCGCCGAGGCACGCCGCCTGCTGGCCAGCCTCACCGGCCAGCCGCTGACCTGGTTCATGGCCCACGGCGACGATCCCGCCGACCCGGACACCACCACCCGCTTCCAGGCCCTGGCCGAACGCCGCCGCGCCGGCGAACCCCTGGCCTATCTGCTGGGCCAGCAGGAGTTCTACGGCCGCCCCTTCGCCGTCTCGCCCGCCGTGCTCATTCCCCGGGCCGACACCGAAACCCTGGTGGAAACTGCGCTGGAACAGCTCTTGCTGCAGCGCCAGCAGCGGCGCGCCGTCCCTCTGTCCCTGCTGGAACTGGGCACCGGTAGCGGCATCATCGCCATCACCCTGGCGCTGGAGGCTCCGGACACCGAAGTGCATGCCGTCGAACGTTCCCCCGAGGCGCTGGCCGTGGCACAGCAGAATGCAAAGGCCCTGCGAGCGGACAACATCCACTGGCACGCGGGCAGCTGGTGGCAGGCGCTGGCCTGCCCCCGACGCTTCGACCTGATCGTCTCCAATCCCCCCTACATCGCAGCCGGCGACCACCACCTGCAGCAGGGCGACCTGCGTTTCGAGCCGCCTCAGGCCCTGGCGGCCGGCCCCGACGGACTGGATGACCTGCGCATCATCATCGGCGGCGCCCCCGCCCACCTGAACCCCGGCGGCTGGCTGCTGCTGGAACACGGCTACGATCAGGAAGCCCCCGTACAGGCCCTGCTGCGCGACGCAGGCTTTGCCGACGTGTTCACCCGACGCGACCTGGCCGGACAGCCGCGTGTGAGCGGCGGACGGTGGCTGGGAGACGGGCACAAGTAGACCCGACCAAGCAGGCCCAACCAAGCAGGCCTGGCCAGACCAGGCCAATCGGGCCGAAACGGGGTGGACATTGAGCCCGATCACGCCCGGACCGCACAGGGACTGACGACAGCGGCCGCGCCGCAATCAGACTGAACAGCAAAGGAAGGCGCCATGACGGGTGCCTGGCGCCAATAGGGGTAATGGATCCTCGAATAGAGGTAATTTCACGCTGAAATTACCCATTTACGGACTGCTTTACCCCCTTTCTTGCCCCCATTTCACCTTATTTTGGCTGAAATTCAAGCCGAAACAGGCTCCGAATGGCAGAACAATGGGGTAACGGATCGCATAAATGGGTAATTTCGCCCGAAATTACCCATTTAGACGACTATCATTACCCCTATTCCCCTCACTGCCCCCTTCCGATGCGATCCCTCACCGCCGACTATCTGGACAGGCTCCGCTTCACCCACTCGCAGCTGGCCACCCTGCGCGCACTCGGTGAGTTCCAGGGCAAGCAGCAGCTCTATAGTGTCCAGCTGCCCGAAGTGCTGAAAGGACTGCAAAAAGCGGCCACCATCGAATCCACCGAGTCCTCCAACCGTCTGGAAGGCGTCATCATCTCCACCCAGCGCCTGCACGCCCTGATGCTGAAGGACGCCACGCCCCGCAGCCGTTCCGAACAGGAGATCGCCGGCTACCGCGACGCCCTGAACCTGATCCATGAAAGCGGCAAGGAGATGCCTTTCTCGGAAGGCACCATCCGGCAGCTGCACGGGCTGATGTACCGCTACATGCCCCAGCCCGGCGGACAGTGGAAAGCCACCAACAACGACATCATCGAGCGTCAGCCGGACGGACGTTCCCGCGTCCGCTTCGCCCCTGTGTCCGCCCACCTCACCCCGATGGCCATGGCGGACCTGATCGCCCGCTACCGATCTGCCCTGGATCAGCACCTGGCCGATCCCCTCGTCCTGGTGCCCCTGGCCATCCTGGACTTTCTCTGCATCCACCCCTTCCCGGACGGCAATGGCCGCATGGCACGCCTGCTGACCCTGCAGCTGCTCTACCACTTCGACTACGCCGTGGGGCGCTTCATCAGCCTTGAACGGCTCTTCGAGGAATCCAGGGAAACCTACTACGAGACCCTGGAAGCCAGCTCCCAGGGCTGGCACGACGGCCAGCACGACAGCATGCCATGGCTCAACTACTTCTGGGGCGTCCTGCTGCGCGCCTACCGAGAGTTCGAGACACGCGTCGGCACACTGGAACATGGCCATGGCGCCAAGGGCGAGCGAGTCCGTGCAGAAGTTCTGAGACGCCAGCACCCCTTCGCCATCTCCGATATCGAGGAGGCCTGCCCTGGCGTCAGTCGGGATATGGTCCGGCATGTGTTGCGCACCATGAAGGATGAAGGACTCATCACGCCGGAAGGCAAGGGGCGCGCCGCGAGGTGGCGACGGTTGGCGGATGGCTCTTCATCGTCTTCGTAGATCGCCGGCATCCACCATGCCCATGGATTTCCTTCTGTCGGCGCATGGATACCCAGGCTGCGATCTCGGCAAATCCGGTAAGGTCGATGTCATCTCCTGCACAAGGAGGCCATCATGCAGAAGTACCTCTCCATCGCCTTGATCCTCACCGGCATTCTGCACAACGTCCTCGGCATCGCCACCATGCACGACACCCTGCACCGGATGTGGCGGGAAGGCCTCATCGCCAGCGTGCAGGCAAACGATGCGAGTTACGCCCTGCTGTGGTTCCTGGTGGCCGGGTTTGCGTTGATGCTCATCGGTACCACCTTCTGGCAGCTGGCCAATGCAGGGCAGCTGGGCTGGCCGCCCATCCTGGGGCTGTTCCTGCTGGCGGCTACCATCTGCATCGTTTATCCCAAACCCGGCCCCTTCCTGCTGCTGGCTATTGCCGGTGCGCTTGTCGTGGCGCAGTTGATTTCCCCGAACACAACGCAGGGATCATGAGAAGCGGACCGGTCCGCGATGAGATCGATCAGGGACAGCCTGTCCATCTCAGCTCCGCCAGCATGCCGTCATGGAAGGCCTTCAATCGGTCATGACGCTGCATCGCCAACTGCTGGCCAGCCCTGGTCTTGAAACCTTGCGCCAGATGAAGGAGCTTCCGGGGAAAGTGGTCCAACGCATACCGCCGATCATCAAGTGGCCGATTCTCGCCACCCGGATCCGCCGGATCGTACAGTGACGAGCCCATCCGGCCCGCCGTGTAGAAACAGCGGGCCACCCCCATGAACCCCAGCGCGTCCAGCCGGTCCGCGTCCTGCAGGATGCGGGCCTCCAGTGTTCCAGGCTCGATGCCCGCCGAGAAGCTGTGCGCCTCGATGGCATGCGCCACGGCCTGTCGCCGGTCCGTGGGCCAACGTAGCCCCGTCAGCAAGGAGATGGCCTTTTCAGCCGCCAAGCGCGAGGCCTGGTTGCGCAACGGAGAATTCTTCTCCACGGCCACACAATCATGCAGCAGGACCGCTGCTGCCAGGATCTCCGTATCGCCGCCTTCCACTGCCACGATGGCCCGCACGTTGCCCCAGACTCGATCCAGATGCGCCATATCGTGGGATCCATCATCGTTTCCTGGCGGAAAGGCATGCGGCAGCAGCGTTTCTGCCAGCTGTCGATGCCTGCCAAAGCGATCGATAAACCAGTTCACGTTGGCTACATAGTCCTCCTCCATGCCCATTCCTCAACCTATACTGTCCGCGATAAGCGCCAATAGAGATACATCCTCTCATGCCCATCATCCATCTTTTGGATTGTTCCAGCAACCGGCACTATCCGACCAGAAGAACTCAGGCTCGACGCCAATGTCTGCTTCTTCTAGACAACCCTTTACATGGCGACAATAGTCAAGCGCCTTCTCGGATCCCTTCTCGGATCGAAACACCGAAACCGCCACTCTTTGAACCGCACTTAACTTTATTGCATCCAGAATGTGACGATCATTTTCCTGCATGCCCCACCCGTATACAACAAGAGCCTGTCCAACCCTGGAAGGAATCAGTCGCTCATAGACAGTTCTCAAGTATTTACTACGCCCTATCGACGACAACTTCTCCGAGCTATCTCCTTCGCTAACAAATACAGGTTTAAGATCACCATCCTTCCAATACTGCTCAATAGTAGTCAAAAGGTCGCCCCAATCATCGCCACTACAACTCACCTTCACCTTCGCCTCCCCCTTAAAAAAATC
>ERZ773059.1255-NODE-1255-length-12640-cov-18.671832_pt1 | contig 12640 bp, 8 predicted proteins | sample MGYA00580514_ERZ773059 | MGnify/ENA primary metagenome ERZ773059 (study PRJEB29015, sample SAMEA2737981) | human oral metagenome | biome: human oral; feature: human-associated habitat; material: dental | place: China | collected 2056 ...
GTTACTCCTATCAAAACAATCATCATCCATAGTGATTTGTGCCGAACAGAATAGAAGCAGTAAGAAAAACATTGCTAAAATTTTTGTCTTCATATTGTATGTTTTATTTACCGAATCCGTCTTTACTCTTATAAATTGAGGGGCGTTGATTAGCTTTGTGTTGCGAAAAAATAAAGCAAGACAAACACACCTTTCATATACAAAGTACTGAACAAATTTACAATAAAATTTGAAGACCAATCCCTTTTTCTGGAGTAAAATTCGATTCTGTCTTGAAAAGTAAGCTGTTGTAGGGTATTCAGTGTATGCCCTACAAGTTGAAAACAGGCTGTCAATGGCACATATTTCCTGTATCATCCTTCGTCACAAAGAGCGTGTTGCAGTGTAAAGCTGCGTATGGGCATTATTGCAAGCGGTAGAGGAACGGCTAGTAAGAAGCCTGTGGACTTAGTCTTGGAACGGCACAAGCCTTAAACTAAACACGTCTAATATGAGCATGGCAGGCATACAAATTATCGGAACTTCAATGCTAAGTTGGCCATAAATTGCTTACCATTTATGATATATGGTATGGACGACTTGCATTTCGGCCTTCTACAACTTCGGCATCAATGGCTACTGTGTAGACCTTTGTAAGCGTTTCTCGCGGCAAAACATCATAACCGATGGCATTATACAAAACAACAGTTCCACCTGTCAGTTTCTCTTCGTACCGTTTCCATCCGCCGTTTGCTGTGTGGAAATCAAGAACGCACTGCCCGCCAACAGAAACAGTTTGCGCGCATCGGTTTAGAACGAACAGCCGCATGGCGATCTACCGCTTTGCATGAATGCTTTTTTGCCTGACAGACAATTGAACGCTTTCTATCTCCTTAATTCAGTTTTCAATAAGCAAATTGGATAATAGAATCTACTTTCACCTGTTTATATGCAGCATACTCTGGCTCGTAGAGGCAGGCTGGTTGGCGCTTATTGTGCAACTGGCTATTAACACGATATGAAATAATAACAATACCGAACGAATAGGATTAGCAACTAGTGACATGACACAAGAAACTTTTCTAACAAGGCGGAGTAAAAGTGGTTCTCACCCGCCACAAATCTAAGCCTGTGCAGCTTTTACCTTTTATAATAGGCAGGGGAAACAAGAGAAGGCTTGTGGGACAAAGCTAATAAAAGTGCGTGAAAGCGTATTGGTTGGCTTCGTGAAAAAGATGTAGCGGTAAGAAGTTATGGGTACCACGGCATTCAACCCCAATCGCCCAATAGAGCATGTAAGGCCTCTGCTTGCTTGTCGGCATTTTACCAGTGACATTCTTGAAGGCATGGTGGGCTACATCAAAGAGAATGAGACAGGCATGATGCCGACAGGCAAACGAAAGATGGACAGGAAGGGATGAAAACAGCCTAGAAAATTTATTTGCGGTATAATGGCCGATTGAGGTTAAAGGGGTTCGCGGATAAGATTTGCTCACTGCAAAGTTATATGATGTTGACGAAAGCACCGACAAGAGGATGTAACGTTTTGCGCACGAAATTTAACATTATGGCTGCAATTTTTCCAGCCAAACCTCCGTTCGCTCACATTTTTGCGAGTATTGCGCCAACTTGTTTGGGGCAAAACAGGACATGTACAGAGGCGGATGAATATCCGCTTGCCTCTGTTTAAATATATATTTTATGCGCCACACCACGCCTTTTGCAGCATAATTTGGGGTAAAATGCACCAAAACGCAGGGTAAAATGCGGCAAAACACACTCCATTTAGCACCAGAACGCAAGGTAAAATGCACCAAAACGCAATGCAAAATGCACCAAAACGCAATGCAAAATGCACCAAAACGCAGGGCGAAATGTAGCAAAACGCAGGGCGAATGCAATAATATGCAGTGCGAAAAAGGGCTTAAATACCCCCTCGATAGACTAAAATAGCGTGCAAAAAGGGGCAAAATGATGCTTTAACCACTGCCGTTTTGGTGCTAAATGCAGAAAAATCGGACGATAAATTTTGCGCTTGGACGACAATCTAGAAGGGTAAAATGATGCAAAACGCCGCTCGAACCATCATATTTTGACAGAAAATGGGGTGCGTAAGCTCACCAATAGCGGCAAAAAGCATACTTTTAGCGGTGTTTTGGGGCTAGAATGGGGCGGCAAGAAGAATATGTTTTGTAAAATTAAAAGAGTGCGCTTAACATTTTAATCCGGGTGTTAAGTATGGCATATTAACCCCAATCGGTCGTTAGAACGCTTATCAGTTATTTTATTTTTTCCATCGCTTCCTGTTCATCTTTCGTTTGCTTGTTGAGCATATTGCCTGCCTTATTCTCTCTACGTAGCCCGCTACCCCTTCAAGAATAAGACAGGCAATATGCTCAACAATACACAAAATCTGCACAGGCTCTAACGACCGATTTGGGTTTAAATTGCCCAACGAACGACTTAACGATTTACCAATCGCACTTTACAGCCATTTTTTACCCGCCTTGCCGCAATCATACCCACCGAACAATTTGCACAAAGCCTCACCTGTAGCGACAAACAGGCATGGCACTTGGCGCAATAGCAAAAGCAGATCCTTAAAAGTGGTAAAAGAGAACAAATAAAACTACATTCTAAATATTATTAAACCCATGCACAAACAAACAACCAACGCAGCCTACCTACAAGCGCAACACGAATACAAAACCAAACTAAAAACAGCATAAAAATAACATAAACAAACAAAATAGCCCAAAATTGAAATAAATTTGTAACTAAATTTGGATTTTAAATTATGATTTGTTACTTTTGCCAACACAAAAGCATCCAGTATTGATGTGCTATCGCCCCATTGTACGTATAACTTTGAGGGCAACTTAGCCCAATTTGAACAAGAAATAACGATTAAAAAAGCAAAAAAACATTACACGCAACACCACCATCGAAATTAAGAAATAGAACAATTGTTTGCTCCCCAGTTCATTAGCTATTAAGATTGCTAAATATACTTGTTGTATGAATTATTAATTAATTGAGAGAATTTATGGAAAAAAGACTGATGATGTTTTTAGTCGCGCTATTCATAAGCGCAGGGATAGCGACGGCGCAAACACAAGTTTCCGGAACAGTTATCTCGTCGGAAGACAACGAACCCATCATTGGAGCGTCCGTCATTGTGGAGGGTTCGAAAACAGGTGCCGTGACAGACCAAAACGGTAACTTCACCCTATCGGTGCCAAAAGGCAAGAAAATTGTTGCAAGTTACATCGGCATGCGCCCCCAAACACTTAGCCCCAAGCCAACAATGAAAATCACGTTGTCGCCAAACAACGAGACTTTGACCGAGGTTGTGGTAACGGGTGTGTCGAACATGGACCGCAGAATGTTTACCGGTGCGGCCGACAAGATCAAGGCCAACGATGCCTTGATAAGCGGTATGGCAGACATTAGCCGCTCGTTGGAAGGCCGTTCGGCCGGCGTGAGCGTGCAAAACGTGTCGGGAACGTTCGGCACAGCGCCTAAGATACACGTGCGCGGAGCCACCTCTATCTATGGAAACTCAAAGCCATTGTGGGTTGTTGACGGCGTTGTGCAGGAAGACATTACCGACATTAGTGCCGATGCACTGTCGTCGGGAGATGCCGAAACGCTTATCTCTTCGGCCATTGCCGGCCTCAACTCAGACGACATCGAGAGCTTTCAGATACTGAAAGACGGCTCGGCAACGTCCATATACGGCGCGCGCGCCATGAGTGGCGTTATCGTCGTCACCACCAAGAAAGGCCGTTCGGGGCAGGCACACGTTAATTATACGGGCGAGTTCACCTCGCGTTTGGTGCCCTCTTACAGCCAGTTCAACATCCTAAACTCGCAAGAACAGATGGGCATCTACCGGGAAATGGAAAACAAGGGCTGGCTCAACCTCTCGAGCGTGCTTAACGGCAGCGACTATGGCGTTTACGGAAAGATGTACGAACTGATTAACACCTACAACCCCAAGACGGGCCAATTCTACCTGGAGAACACCCAAGAGGCCCGCGACGCCTACTTGTACAGTGCCGAAATGCGCAACACCAACTGGTTTAAGCAGCTATTTTCGAGCGCACTCATGCAAAACCACTCGGTAAGTTTGAGCGGCGGCACGGGCAAGTCTAACTATTACGTGTCGATGTCGTTCATGGCCGACCCAGGCTGGTACAAGTCTTCTGCCGTGAGGCGTTACACGGCCAACGTAAACGCCACCCATCACCTGCTCGACAACCTTTCGCTCACGCTGCTGGCCTCGGTTTCGTACCGCAAACAGCAAGCGCCGGGCACGTTGGCGCAGGATGTGGACGTGGTAAACGGACAAGTGAAGCGCGATTTCGACATCAACCCCTACTCGTACGCATTGAACACGTCGCGCGCATTGGACCCCAACACGTACTATCATGCCAACTACGCCCCCTTCAACATATTGAACGAGCTGGAGAACAACAAGATAGACATGAACGTGCTGAACACGAAATTCCAAGCCGAGCTGGCCTACAAGCCCATCGACGACCTGCGATTGGCCATCATCGGCGCCGTGCAATACGACACCTCTACACAAGAGCACAAGATTACCGAGTACGCCAACCAAGCCCTAGCTTACAGGGCTATGGACAACGCATTGATACGCGATGCCAACAACTACCTGTACAAGGACCCCACAAACACCTACGCATTGCCGATAACGGTGCTGCCCTACGGCGGTTTCTACCAAAAAACCGACTTGCAGAAGGTGAGCTGGGACGTGCGCGCCACGGCCAATTACAACCACACGTTCGACAACGCACACGCCGTGAACGTGCTGGGCGGCATCGACGTGTCTAACGTAGACCGCAGGCGCACGTACTTCAACGGCGTTGGCATGCAGTACGACGGGGGCGAAATACCCTTCTACGTCTACCAGTTCTTTAAGAAGAACATAGACGACAACGCCGTTTACTACTCGCTCAACAACACCCACAACCGCACGGCGGCCTTCTTTGCCACGGGCACCTACTCGTATAAGCAACGCTACAACCTTACGGGCACTTACCGCTACGAAGGCACAAACCGCCTTGGAAGGAGCCGAAGCGCACGCTGGTTGCCCACATGGAACGTGTCGGGAAGTTGGAACGCCAGCGAAGAACCGTGGTTTAAGAAAACGTTCAACAACGCACTGACGCATGCCATGGTGCGCACCTCTTATTCGCTTACGGCCGACCCTGGTCCGGCAACCTACACCAACTCCACCCAGATACTCAAAGCGTACACGCCGTACAGGATTGTGGGAACCGACAAGGAGTCGGGTATCATGACCAGCGAGTTGGAAAACTCCCAACTAACGTACGAGAAGAAACACGAATTCAACATCGGTTCGGAACTGGGTTTCCTCAACAACCGCATCAACGTAACGTTCGACCTCTTCTGGCGCAACAACTTCGACCTCATCGGCCCCATAGCCACACAGGGCGTAGGCGGACAAGTGATTAGGTATGCCAACACCGCTACGATGAAGTCGCAAGGCCAAGAGCTCTCGGTGCAAACAACAAACATCAAGAACAACAACTTAACATGGGTTACCAACGTGATATTTTCGCACGTAACAACAGAGGTAACCTCGCTGATGAGCCAAGCCCGAACCATCGACCTTGTGAACGGCGAGGCTAGCAGCGGCTTTACGATGGAGGGTTATCCGCATCGCGCCATCTTCTCGATGCCTTTCCAGGGGCTAACCGATAAGGGCATACCCACCTATCTCAACGAGAAAGGCGAGCTTACCTCTACCGACCTCGACTTCCAAAACCGCAACAGCAACGGCTACCTGATTTACGAAGGACCGACGGAACCCACGATAACGGGGTCGTTAGGCAACGAAATCAAGTGGAAGAACTGGCGACTGAACGTATTCCTTACCTACTCGTTCGGCAGCTATGTGCGCCTAGACCGCATCTTCAGCGCACAATACAACGACCTCACCTCGATGACCAAGGAGTTTAAGAACCGCTGGATGCAAGCCGGCGACGAAGAAACAACCTCGGTTCCTACCATACTGCCCTACCGCAGCTATGCATCGAATAGGAGCCTGAGCATTGCCTACAACGCCTACAACTACACGAGCAACCGCACGGCAAAAGGCGACTTCGTACGCATGAAAGAGATTTCGTTGGGCTACGATTTCCCCAAAGCAATGCTTAGGGCAACGCCCTTCACCAATCTCTCGCTGAAACTCCAAGCCACAAACCTGTTCCTCATCTATGCAGACAAGAAGTTGAACGGCCAAGACCCAGAGTTCGTTAACGCAGGAGGCGTGGCCGCCCCCATACCACGCCAGTTTACAATGACCCTCAAATTCGGTTTATAAACAAATAAAAGAAATAGTTATGAATAAGCGAAACATCTACATATATGTGTTGTTGGCCGCAACAACATTGGGCATCAGTTCGTGCGACAAGTTTCTCGACAAGCTGCCCGACAACCGTATGGAGCTGAACAATAAAGAGAAAATACAGAAATACCTCGTTTCGGCCTACCCCGACCACAACCCTGCCTATCTGGCAGAACTATATTCGGACAATGCCGACGAGTTCGACGTAACGGGCTGGGGAAGCGACGGCCGTTTTTACGACCAAGCCTACTCGTGGAGCGACATTACCGAGACACAAGAGTCTGAATCGCCGCAAGAACTCTGGAACAGCCTGTACATGGCCATGTCTACGGCCAACACGGCTCTCCAAACGATAGAACAGCAGGGCAACAACAGCGACCTGATGCCCTCGAAAGGCGAAGCATTGCTGTGCCGCGCATACGCTGCACTGACCCTTGCCAACACCTTTTGCATGGCCTACGACCCAACGACGGCCAGCAAAAACCTGGGACTGCCCTATCCCACACGTCCCGAAACCACGGTTGGAACCAAGTACGAACGCGGCACACTGGCAGCCTTTTACGAGCAGATAAACCGCGACATTGAAGAGGGACTGCCACTGGTAACCGACAACTATGCACGTCCCAAGTACCATTTCACCCGCAATGCAGCCTATGCCTTCGCGGCACTTTTCAACCTATATTACCAAAAGTACGCCAAGGCCGTGGCCTATGCCACACGCGTATTGGGCGCAGACGCCTCTTCGAAATTACGCGATTGGAAGGCGTTCAACGCACTTTCGGTGAACGGACAGATAGCTCCGAATGCCTATGTGAGCGTATCCAGCCAGGCCAACCTGTTGTTACAGACGGTTCATTCGCAGGCAGGTGCCCTCCTAGGCCCTTACCGCATGGGCAACAAGTATGCGCACGGGCAGCTCATTTCAGAAAAAGAAGACCTGCAATCGCAAGGTCCGTGGGGACGCAGCAGCAACTTCGGCTACACCGTCTGGAGCAACAACAGCCTGTCTAAGTACTTCATCAACAAGGTTCCTTACGCCTTCGAATACACCGATGTGCAGGCAGGAATAGGGTATGCGCACTCGGCCTACGCCGTGCTTACAACCGACCTCACCCTGCTTGTGCGCGCCGAAGCCAACGCCATGCTGGGCAACTACGATGCAGCGGTAGCGGATTTGAACACCGAAGTGAAGGCCTACTCGAGCGGCGCACTGAGCGTTACGCTGGAAGGCATCAAGAATTTCTACAACGGAATAGGCTATTACAAGCCAACTGCACCAACACCAAAAAAGAAATTCAACACCGCTTTCAGCATCGAACCCACCACGCAAGAACCCCTGCTACACGCCATCTTGCACCTTAGGCGCATCATGACCCTGGGCGAAGGCTGGCGACTGCAAGACGTTAAACGCTACGGAATAGTTATCTACCGCCGCACGCTGAACGCAAGCAGCAGCGTAACAGACGTTAAAGACTCGCTTACCGTAAACGACCTACGCCGTGCAATACAGTTGCCACAAGACGTTATAACAGCCGGACTTACGGCAAATCCCAGAAACAAGTAAAACAAAAACGCGTAGAATATGAAGAAGATTTGCTTATTTGCCTTGGCGGCAATATTGTCGTTGGGCTTCAATTCTTGCTCGGAAGACAATCCATCGAGCGACAGCATCTTTTGGGGAAAAACCGTACATCGCGACAATTTCGACAAGTGGTTGCTCGCTAACTATACCTATCCTTACAACATCGACGTGAAATACAAGATGGAGGACATATATAGCGACATGAAATATCATCTCGTTCCGGCCGATTCGGCCAAGTCGGCCAAGCTGGCCATCATCGCCAAATACCTCTGGTTCGATGCCTATGCAGAGTGCGTGGGGCCAAACTTCGTCAAGGCCAACGTGCCCCGAATTATCCACTTGATTGGCTCGCCCGCATACAACAGCGGACAAGGCACGATGATTCTCGGCACGGCCGAAGGCGGATTGGTGATAACACTCTACATGGTGAACAACCTAACCGACAAGATGCTCACCGATTATGCCACCGTCAACGAGTACTACTTCCACACGATGCACCACGAGTTTACGCACATCTTGAACCAAAAGATACCCTACGACGAGAATTTCCAACACATATCCGAGGGAAATTACGTAAGCGGCGACTGGTATCTCATACGCAAAGCGGCAGCAAACAAAAAGGGTTTCGTAACGCCTTACGCCATGAGCGAACCCATTGAAGACTTTGCTGAGATGCTATCGGTATATGTTACCACTTCGCCTGCCGACTGGAAAAAGATGATGACCACGGCAGGAACTACCGGTGCGCCATACATACAAGCCAAACTAGACTTGATTAGGGCGTACATGAGAGACTCGTGGAAACTGGACATCGACCAATTGCGCAGCATTGTGCTTCGCAGAGCATCGGAGATTGGCCACCTGGACTTGAACCAACTAAACTAAAAAAAGGAACGTAGCTTATGAAAAAGATATTGATTTGCATGCAGGCACTTGTGGCAACAATGCTGCTCGCTGCGTGTCTGCACGACGACAACGAGGTGTTTGACGAGCCTGCCGCACAAAGGCTCGACAAAGCCGTGGAGAATTACAAGCAAGTGTTGGAGTCGGCACCCAACGGATGGAAGCTCAACCTTTGGACCGAGCCGCGCTACTCTGGCGGCGGATACACATATCTGATGAAGTTCAAGGACGGAAAAGTAACCGTGGCGAGCGAACTGACCAACGCAGACAAGGTAGCCACGTCGAGTTACGACATCAAGAAAGACATGGGGCCAGTGCTCACCGTCAACACGTACAACGAGATTTTCCACAGCCTGGCTAACCCCTCACTAAGAGACGATGACGGAAAGGGACAAGACTACGAGTTCATCATTCAGCGCGTAACCAACGACTCCATCTTCATCGAGGGCAAGAAGTTCCACAACAAGATGGTGATGACACGACTGAACGACAACGTAAACTGGAAGGACCACATCGGGAAAATGAAAGATGTGGCCGACAATGTTAAGTTTAACTATAAGTACATTGCAGGCAACGACACCACCAAGCTGTACCTCTCCTCGGCTAGACGTGCCAGGTTCACTTTCAAAGACAGCGTGGTTTACGTACCCTTCTGCTACACCGAGAACGGCATCGAACTGCAAGCCCCTGTAACGGTTGGCGGAAAGCAGGTGCAACACTTCGCTTACGACATCGACAAACTCACCTTCACGGGCAGCGACACAGGCACTGGCGACATGGTGTTTACCACCAACTATATGCGATATGCCGACTATGCGGGCACGTATAACTTTGAATACAAGAATGCATCGATAAAGGTAAGGATGGTTCCCGCAGGCGACGATAAAACCTATTGGCTAGAAGGTTTGTCGCCCGACTTCAAGCTCACGTTCGTCTACGACAAGAAAACAGGAACGCTAACATGGAGCCCGGAGAAGATATACACCGACCCAAACAAGCACGAACACTGGATGTGCTCGTGGGATGCCGGAGATACGGGCCAGATATTCAGGTACGCATTTCTGGGCTTTGTAGTAAACAAAGACTTCAACAAGCCAGGCGTCTTCCTCACCTTCACATCCACTCTTGCGGGCTACCTCGACCTCGACTCGATGATTATCATCGAATATAACGGTTCGAAGAAAGTGGGAGAGTCGACCACCGTACTGGTAAACGGCAGTGCCCAGATATTAATGATTAAGGGTATGACCAAGATTAATAACAACTAAGGACAAAAATGGACATGAAGAAAGTTAAATTCACCACGATAATTGCCTGTGCCCTTATCTGCCTATTGGCAGCCTGTGGCAACGACGACATAACCAACGAGGTAAGTCAGCACACGCTGAAAGTGGTGTCGGCAAACACATCTTTCGACGCGTTGGGCGGCACAGACAGCATCTTTGTGAACGTAGATGCCACGAAAGCCTATGCGCAAGCACCCTGGGCTAAGGCAGAAGCAAAGGGGAAACTTGTAACCGTGACGGCCGATGTGAACAAAGAAATGCAGTCGAGGCACACCACGGTGATCATTAAATCGGCCGACGGCGACTCGACCATCGTTGCCATCGACCAGCAAGGTCCCGTTACGCAAATCGACTTACCCGAACAGATCGTCTTGGGCGATGCCGCAGACACCCTTACATATAAGGTTAAAAGCACGTTCGATGTCAGCATAAAATCGCTAGACAGCTGGTTAACTACAACTTATCAGAATGACGTGGTAACCATCATCACCACCGAGAACAACGAAGGACACGTGCGCACGGGCCAATTTGTAGTTGAAACCACGATGGGTAAAGACACCATCAGCGTTATGCAAATAGACTTGGACCGCGACGTGCTAGGCGAGTATTATCTGCAACTTACCGAAACAGACGAGAATCGCAAGCCCGTTAAACGCGTTTACGCGGTGAAATTGCACAAGGAAGACAAGAAGCTGATGCTCACCTTCACGGCCAATCCCTTTGCATTTCCCGTTACTTTCTCGGCCAAGGAGGGCACGCTGTCTATTGCCGGCGGGCAATATGCGGGCATGGCTGACAACGATTATGTTGCCACTATTGTAGGTCCGATGGACGGACAATTGTCTGTAAGCCCCAACGTCACCATTTCTGGCCAGTTCGGTTACAGTGCAGAGCTACCCGCCAAAGTCAGTTCATTGGAGGGAACATTCTTACATTTCGGTACGGAGCCCGCCTTCGTATTGGGCAGATTCTCGTCAAAGGTTTTTGAAAACAAAACTTACAAGAGCTACCTGCTTTACGGAAACGACGCTTTCCTGTTTAAACGCAAAAAATGAGCCGCGGCACACAACGCCACTTGTTGTGGCGAAACGCCGCCTAGCAACGTTTCTTTAAGCCGCCCGAAAAAACTTTTTTAAATTTCTTTACCTATGCAAAGAGGGTCGATATGGCGTTATCGGCCCTCTTTATTTGGGCATTACAACAAGGCACTTGGCGATTACCGCCAATTGGGCAGAAACAATTTGGACAGAAGAAAAACCAAATACCACACCTCTTAATGCAGCTTTGCCCTATCAGGAACAGGTTTTCCATCAAAAAGAATAGCTCCAACCGTCATCAGCAGAAACAACCATCTTTCATCTTTCCACCCCTTCACCGCTTTTCGATAACATACTCATAAAAGCCCCTATCGTCATATAACTTAATCGCAATAACCTCCTTATCTGTATCCATAGCAATAAAAGGCGTTACGTTTAATGTATCGGGGCGCGCATTTTCAAAACCATAATGCTTGGTTATGAGAACTTTTAAAAACGGCTTATTAAACTCATTAGCGAAATTAACATGAACAACACCCGGCCTCATGCGCATAGCCTTGTATTCTCGCGTTATTTCATAGTCGTTTACGGCACACTCTTTGAGCATCTGCTCTAACACTTCGTTTGACTCCCAAAAATGCAAGGTTAGCCGTGCTTTGTGAAAACGATAGCTGCATAACTTGTTGACAGTAAAATCAACTTTACGATTTAACGGCAACCAATCCAAGTCGTATGAAATCCGCACTATGCCCTTCCTCGTTTTCCTATTAAAAACGCTACTTAAAAGTTTCTCGTTATATATCGAGATATTTTGCATTTCGTATATATGTTTAAAATTTCATCCATAGTTCCTACTCTTTATTTCTTGCCACCGTTAAGCTCAGCTCTTGCTCACAAAACGATAGGCAGTGGTAACGACAAACGGCCTCTTGCATTCTTTTCACTCTCTTCTTTATGCCTTAACAAGCAACTGCTGTGAGTTTTTAGCCTAAACCAACAACAGGTTATGCCTTTTATTGGGGCATAAAGCTTTCGTCGAGCATAAGTTTTCCAATCGTTAAAATACGATATTTGCAATCATATCGCAACATTATTCGGGGGTCCTTACCTGATTGCATGTTGGTGATAATAGAAGAGAATGTCGTATCAGTCTCTTGATGTACCAGAACAGTGATGTCCCCTGAGTTAGGTTTAGCCCTGCACACTGTGTCCGACAAAGACATAACCAATCGTTCCTTCCCAAGCAACTTTGCATAATAACCATTGCCTTTTGTTCTCATCTTACAAGAGATAAGCCCGAACAAGGACAGAGCGCTTGAAGTGAAAAGCGCCCACTGTTTTAAGCTAATAATTGTTTTCATAATAACATGGCATTCCACCCAGTTGAACGGCATGAAGCCCTAATCTGGCGCATAGTTTAAAAGGAGTTCGTAGCTTTGTATTTTCCTTATGTTGT
>ERZ773059.1262-NODE-1262-length-12592-cov-13.350642_pt1 | contig 12592 bp, 19 predicted proteins | sample MGYA00580514_ERZ773059 | MGnify/ENA primary metagenome ERZ773059 (study PRJEB29015, sample SAMEA2737981) | human oral metagenome | biome: human oral; feature: human-associated habitat; material: dental | place: China | collected 2056 ...
GTCATGTACTGGGTGACAGCCTTACTGATCTCAGCCTCACCCACCGGCTGCGGGGCTGGGAGTTTCGCCACAGCGGCCTGCAGCTTCTCGTCAATCAGACGATCAACATCAGTGGCTTCCGGCTTCTCGCCCGGTGGAAGCGCCGCCAACTCGTCCTTGATCAGGCGTTTCAGGGTTTCCTGATCAACTCCTGGGTTCGCTTCCGTGATCCGCTGAATAGCGTTATTCAGTTTTGTTTCCGACTGGGAAAGACGCTGGTCGATTTCCGTCATCGTCGTAGTCATGTCATCCACACTGGCTGACAGGACTTTAAGCTTCTTTTCTGTGCGGTTCAGATTCTCTGCACTCACGGGGGTCCTCGGATCTCCGTCTCGATATTCCATGTTTTCTCCTAGTGTTTGGTGGCGGACCAAACAACCCCCACCCGCATGATTCAGGGGTGGGGGTCAAGCAAGGGGGGCTAACCCCTCAATTAGGCGGCGTCGGTAACCGTGATGGTGTTAGACGCAGCACCGGTCAGACCGGAACCATCAGCCGTGACAGCCAAAGCACTAGCCGCCGTGAACTCGACAGTGAAGTCGCTAGTGCCAGAGCGCTGAACGATCACATCATCAAGACCAGACACGGCCTGCAGCTTGCTACGCAGCGTGGTCGGGGTGACGTTGAACGCCAGGTCACGGATGGTTTCAGAACCAACCGTCAGCGTCCATGTGCCGCCGGTGGCGTCGTCGGGAAGGTCGATCTTCTTCTTCACCTCAACCGTGGCCGCTGCCGGGGGCTGCGGGGTCGCGGGCTGACCACCAGGCGTACCAGGGCCAGGGGCCACCGGGCCGGGGTTCGGCGCCGGGGGCTGAACCGGATTACCACCAGGGGTCGGATTAGCAGGCTGACCACCAGGAGCAGGCTGCGCAGTAGCAGAATACTGATCAGCCTTAGCCACACCAGCATCCACAAACCGAATCTGACGCGGATCCACAACCTTCTCCAATCCATCGCGCTTGACCAGGTACTCGTCGAAGACAAACTTGTCTTTGTCTGGCTGGAAGTCGAAATCGACTTTCTTACCCGTCGGGTCTTCGGAAACGTTGAGGTTTTCCATGGTGGCGATAGCCTTCGCGCGGGTAGCGCGAATCAGGAAATCACCGTTCTGCTTCTCCTCGACAAACGCTACGTGGCAGCGTGCCGGGGTGCTGGAGTGGCGGCGAATCTTCACACCATCATGAACATAGGTTTCTGGCCATGCGATCTTCTCCAGAGTCTCGTTGAACTCCAGGGACTCACAGGAACCAGTCAGCTCACCGGCTTTGGTGGTCACAGCGACCACGCCGAAGCCAATGCCCTTGATCTTGTTCTTGTCGATGGTGCGGTTCAGCTCCATCTCCGTACCATCGTTGAGCACGCCGATGGAATCCCACTCGGCGGGGAACACACCATCCTTGCCGATCTTCGGATCATCGGCAAAGCTAGCAAACACCTGCATGTCAGTCAGGGGCAGGATGTTATCAGGATTACGTACCACTTTGGGCATCTAAATCACCTTTCTATTAGAAACCACCGTGTAGGTGGCGGATGCATACCAACCCCCGATGCGGGAGTCAGGGCCTGCGATAATCCCCGTCGCAGGACGAATAGCCGTGCCGAACCTCTGGGGCGAGGGCGTAGTCAAGAAAGCATCAACCAAGGTGATCAGCTTCCTAGCCGCGGGGCCGTCCTTAGCCTGCACACGGATCCGCACGATCTCCTTAGTGAAACCCCGGCTCGTGCGGGACACACCATCAGACTCGACGACAATCACAGCAGGCTTACCCCGATGCCACTTATCGGGCATATGCGCGACAATCATCTTCGGATCATCAGCGTTCTTACGCAGCAAGTCCCGCACCATCTGCGCGGCATCCTGCTGCGCCCACAAACCCGTGGTGAAACTAGGTGGACTGAGCGCCGTCATAGTGGGTACCTCGTGATGTCCAGGCCAGCAGCAGCAGCAGCTTTGGTCAGGGTGCCGTGCTTAGCCTGCATCGCCACACCCTTCGGCTCCGCAATGGTCACCATCGCGAAAGGCCGGCCATTTTCACCCACCCCACTCTTGGTTAAAACCTCCACCCCATCGGGGATGTTTTTCACCATCTCCTCTGCGGCGGCCTCCAGCAGGGGCAGGGTGTTTTCCTGGATCCACTGTTCCAGTCCGGTTGTGGATAGTTGAATCTTTGCCACTAGGCTTCCTTCCTCTCCACTGTGATAGCGAGCTTGGGTTTGTGGCGCGGGTTGACGGGGCGGCGCCCTACTGACCAGTCAAACGGGACGCTGACCACGGTGTATTCTTCTTCGCCGCGCTGCATCAGCCGCACCACATCCCCCTGCTCAACCCGCACACCCGGCGGCATGTACACCACCAGGCGGTTATGCACAGCCTCCGTGGAAGGCAAAGCCTCCATACCGGTGTCAGCCAACCCCACAACCGCCTGCACGAAAATCCCACCAGGCAAAACATTAAAACCTGGTGGGAAATTGCCGGGGGTCAAAACACGCGGATCCTCAATAAGGTTTCCGTCCGGGTCGTACGACTCGTGCCGGATAACCTGAATCCACTCCAATTCCCCACCCCCTCCGCATAGGCTCCTCTGGCCACGGCTGAGGATCAGGGAACCTCCCACGCGGACCACCAGAACCCAAGCCCAACTCGATACGCCACTCATCCGTCAACGTCACACCACCATAGCCGGACACACCGACCTGGGCGAACGTGATCGAATCCGACTGGGGGCCAGTCGTAGACGTGAGAGTGCGGACACCCGTGTTCCCGCCAACCATGATCGCCGCGGCAACCATCTCCCTGATCACGCGGATTGCGCTGAAACGCAACCACGGGACCGAAACCAGCTCGGCATCGAAGTCGCGGCCACGCTTCAAGAACTCATTGCGGATGTAATCCTCAGCGTCCTGCAGAAACAGTTCGAGCCGCTCGTGCTCTTCCGGGTCGAGCATGCGGGGCATGCGCGCGGCAACATCCTTAGCAGACACAAGCATCACGCCACCCCCTCATCGGTTAGCTGTTCTTGGCTTCGTAGTCTTCCACGGCCTTGATGAGTTGCGGCTTGGTCATGCCGCGCGAGTCGATGCCGCGTTCCTCGGCGGCCTGCTGCCAGTCCTCAATCTTCGCGGCCTTCTTAGGCAGTCCAGATGTGGTGTTGTCTGACTCGTCGGACTCCGCTTCCTCAGTGGTATCGGTGTCGTCAGTGACAGAATCCGCCCGTATGTCAGCACTTGGTTCATCTGTCACAGTGACCGTTTCGGTGCCGTCGGCAAGTTTTGCCCCACCAGACCGCACCAACCAGTCCGCGACTTCCTGCACCGCACTGAACAGCTCACCCTTGACGCGCTTACGGAACCCACCCTCTTCGAGGGGTTCCTTCCAATCGTCAACCAGAAGCACTAGATCAGGCATTACACAATGCCTTTCAGGTGCACAACAGCCTTCGGGTTATCAACCGCGTACACGGTCTGTCGCCAAAAATCGGAACGCCACGTACGACGCGGGCCACCCGCACCGGATTCGCCGCCCTCCTGATACAGGGGGGTTGCCGTCAGCGGGTCAGCATTCGAGAAGAACCCAGCAGTACCGCGCTCAAGCACATACGCCTCCCCGCTCGGCATCCAGCGGGAAGCCACGAAGTTCAGGCCACCAATCGCAAATTCAGTCGCACCAGTGTAAGCCGGGTTTTCATGGGCAATGTCACCCACAAAGAACTTCTGCACCTTCTCATGGTTACGCAGCAGCGTCAGCGTGGACCGTGACGCGACAATCACATCAGGGTTGTAGTTGAACTGCATACCCTCATCCGGCGCGTCATCAGGCTTAGCATCCTGAATCTTCATGATCGCATCAGTCAGATCATTCATGGGGTTAGAGTTCGCCGCATCCCACTTCGTGGAAACCTGCTGCGTAGGCACATTAGCCGCGCGGAACGCAGCCATAGCGGCACGAACATTGTTGCGAATCATCGTGTTAGAAGCCGCATTAGTGGACAGCTGCACCAAGTCAATACGGTTATTCTTCCGCATCTGATACGAAATACGAATAGCCGTACCAGTCGTGGTAGCCACAGCCGTATGCACACCACCAAGCTCCGGGGACGAAACCGGAATCTCACCGAACTCGGCGATCTCTTCCGCATCATCCTCAAGGAACATCGATGCCGGATCCTGCCACATCACAGAACCCTGGTTGTCGGGTCCTTGGCGGAAAAGGTAATCCGCGAGCTGCGCCTCTGCAATCAGGTTGATGATGCGGGTGGGGATTTCCGTCGGATCAGCCATCATCCGATCGACGGTTAGTGTCTGCCCAGAGCTAAAGCCACTGGTGATGAGGTTATTCATCCTTCATTGTCCTTTCATTCTCTAGGCTGGCACCGTGAGTGCCACAGTGACGAATTTTCCGACCGGTGGGCGAACAACCACACCCACCTGCTTTGAACCAGTCGCGGCGACCTTACCATCGTCAGCGGCTGATACCTTAGTGCCCAGCTTGAATGTGGAAGCCTCACCAGTGAATTCAAGCTTCACGACAGCCGGGGAAATGTGGACAGCCACAGTGCTCTCCGGCCCAATTGTGAGGTTGTTGGCACCGTTGCGGGTACCCTTCGGGATACCATCTGTCACGGTCGCGCCGAAAACATCATCAGCCGCGCCCGCATGCTCGACGCCCTTCTCACCCAGTTTCACTAGGCGACGCTTCGATACAGGCTTGACAACCTCGAAGCTGATGGGGCCGCGCTCAAAAACAGCTCCTGCCATTGCTCTTTCTCCTTCTTTTGTTTATGCCCGTGGCGGCTGGAAAATGCGCGCCATTTGCTGCTCATACGCGGAATCACGCACAGCAGTCGTATGCTCCGGGGTGGTCTGCCCGTGCCCGATCTCAGCACGTGGAATCGACTTCGGCAACGCACTCAGCGTCTCCATAGTCTTAGCCTCATCCAGGGACAGGGCTTTCAGCCACCGATCCTTAGACGCAGCACTGATACGGCCCTCCGTGATCGCAGCCTGAACCAGCTGCTCATGCGACGCCTGCGCTTCTTTCTCACGCGCGGTGTCCGCATACGCGGCTTTCTCCTGCAGCTCACGGTACATTTCAGCATCCACCGTGACGGTCAGACCATCGTCCTCGGCCTGCTGCTTCTCGGCGAGCTGCTGCTCCAGCTCTTCGACACGGGCCTTAGCTTCATCGGCTTCTTTACGCGCGGCCTCCAGCTCCTCAGCCGTACTGTCCGGGGCATCTACGCCGCCCTCGGTCAGGGCCTCATCCAGAGCCGCCAATAGTACCTTGTCGTCAACCTCACCTGGGACACCAACGCGGTGGGCGACCTCATTACGAAGATCCATGTGATCCCCTTTCATCTTGTCTAAAATTGCAGGTCGCCCTGCGTTTTTACGGTCCTTCATGCGGAAGGAATTCATCATGCGGAAACCCCCAACAGCCGCCAGAGCCTGGGAATCCTCCCGCTCGCGCGACTCGACACGATCAGCCAACCCAGCCTCCACAGCCTCATCAGCGCTGAACCAGGATTCCTCCCGCATCGCATCCCGCCAATCCCCCACATCCCCACCGGCCTTGGCCTGGTAGATCGACGCGAGGTTATCGGAAGCCCGGTTCAGCTCCTCCGCGCAACGCAGCATGTCCTCCGCGTTGCCCATGCTCATGCCCCACGCATCATGGATCATCAACTGTGAATGCGGCATCATCACCACCTCATCACCAGCACCAACCGCAATGAACGACGCAGCCGATGCGGCCAGGCCCTCCACGACCGTGGTGACTTTAGCTGGGTGTGATTTCAAAATGTTCATGATCGCAATGCCGTCAAACACATCACCACCAGGTGAATTAATCTTGACTGCAATATGATCAACATCCAGATCACGGAGAGTGTCCACCACATCCCCGGCTGTGTCGCCCCAATAACCGATCTCGTCGAACAAGTACACCTCGGCCTCACGAGGTGTCAGGTTCTTGATCTGCATCCCCACTAGAACCCCCTCCTTCCGAATTACTCTGGGTTAACGTCAGCCCTAGCTCTTGGGCCTGTTTCTCATCCTCCGCGCGCTCCTGCAACGCCTCCAACAGCGGACGCTTCGGCGGCAACCCCCAACGGCGTCGAATATCCTCCTCCAACGCCTTATCAGGGATGATCGCCCCGCACTGAATCAGCAAGGCCAGTGCCTCAGCTGTGAGTTCCTTCTTCGACCCGATGGGGTCAAACTCAATCAGGGGGCACGTGCCGTCATACTCAGGAAACGCGACTTCAACTAGGTCTTCAACGATGTGTTGGTTAGCGGTATCCCTGATCCAATCAGCGGTGGTCTGCAAAGACTGAATGAACAGGTCAGCCTGCGTTTCCGCCAGGGAATATGAGCCGCCCTTGCCCTCCAGGTTCAGGAAGTGCGCCAACACGGCTTTTGCCATCATCGAATCATGGTAGGTGATCGCCTCACGCGGCGATGCCAGCTGACCAGTCGTGCCCTTGATCTCCAGCTTCGCCCCAGCCGGGATTGACGCCCCGGAAGACTCACCAGACCTAAGTGAGGTTGCGATCTTCTCACCAGCGGCCAAGTCACCGTCAGGGTCATTAGAAAGATCACTACCCGTGTACACGGGCACGCCCATGCCGTTACGATCCAAGGAGTTGTATTCCAGCCTGATTAACCGGTCACGCAGCACCCAATGCTTATACGCGGCACGCAACACTGATCGGCCCGTCCATGTCGTGTCCTTCGGTCGGTACACGTACGCCACCAAGCGATCCACCGGGATAACCGGCGGCTCCGTGTCCCCCTTCGCCGCATACTGCTCGATGGACTCCAACCCCCCGTCACGCGCAATGTTAATCCGCGACACAGAACCGGGGAGACGAACAGCCAGCTTCACCAGGTGCTCTTCCCCATCAATCGCCTCGTAGACTTGCTCAAAGAACACGTGCCCGAACTGCAACGCCCACAGCACTTTCTCCAGGTGCTCCGACCAGGAAATACGCCCCCGCATCCGCGCCATAGGGCGGTGCGGATCATCCCCCAACAGGGGAAGGCGCAGATCATCAGCAACCCGGCGCGCAATCTCATCCGGCGCTCCATTAGGATTCACACGCCACGTCACACGCTGAATCGGCAAACTAATCGCATTCAACACCGACGTTACCTGCGCATCTTCGCGCTCCATCTTCGCGAACACATACACCGACTGCGGCCAGCGCAACTCCCAGTTGTCATCCTTGAGGGGGGAATTACTCGCGGTCAGGGCGTGCCCCACTTCACGCAGGCCAACTACCTCATCAGCCATGACCCATCACCTCCTCTGCTAGAACACCAGGGCATCTACCCTGCCAGTGGGCATACTATGCGCCTCAGGAACACCACTCGACACAGCGGCGGCTTTGCCAACAAAACGTTTCTTCGCAAGCATCTTCGGCTCAACGAAACCAGGATTCTCAAAATCCACCAGGCCCCACACCGCAAACGTCGCCGCAACGATCAGAGAAATATCCCCCTCAGCCCTGGTCAACGCACGCCCAATCTCCCTGATCGTGCGGGTCTTCGCGATGCGCCAAGCCTCAACCCAACGCTCATCCCCATCATGCGAAATACGCCCCTCCTCGAACATCCGCATGAACAGCTCAAACGCCGCCGAAACCGTCTTAGCCGTCATCGACGTCGCCTCAACACCCTTAGCCTCCAGCGGATGCACCAACGTAGAAGCCGCACCAGCAGGATCAAGAAACACCCCACACGGATCCGAAACATCAACTGCACCACCGATGAACTCGGCGATTTCATCGCGGTCGAACTCAGTGATCGGCGCCGCCAGAATGTGCACGCGCCCACCACACCGGATAGCGGACACCGCTGATGCGGTGGCGGCACCGGGGGCAACGTCCACTGCGATGCAGGATTCCCCGGACTGGTTCGGCTGTGGGTCGTAGGATTTCTGCCATGCATCCAGGCCAATGACCGTGAACTCTTCTGCCAATTCACCCGAGCGTGGGTACCAGTTGCCTTTGCCCAGCGACTCGACCAGGAACTGCTCTAAAAGTTCGTCCGAGTTTTTCGCGGCCATGGCATCAGCCTTGATGTCTGATAGCTGCGCGCCTGGCCCCTCATCCACCAGGGATGGGTTGCACTTGGCCCAGGTTTCCTGAACAAACGGATCATCGTTTTCGGCCGGTGACCATTCACGGAACAGCATGCCCTCGGCGCCGTCGATACCGGCCCAGCGTTTCGCTGAGAAAATCGCCCCGTGGGCATGCTCAAACCGGTTGACCGGCGACGAAATGTAGATGGTCTGCGCCCGCTCCTGCGCCCTAGTTAGTTTCGAGATAGCCGCATGAACCTCATTCGGCAAATCAAAACACTCATCGAAAACCACCAGCTCACACGACAAACCACGCCCCGTTTTCTTCGTGCGGGTGCGGAACTTAATCTTCGCGCCATTCGGAAAGTGAATGGCCTCCTTGCCGTTATTCTTCACCAGCGTGGGAATCTTCCCCACAAGCAAGGGGTCATCATCCCACCAGTGCAGCAAATCCTCGTTACCCTCAATGACCTCCCACAGGCGGTCACGAGCGTCGATAGCTGTATCCATGAAGTGCGCCGTGTGCAGCAAGTCCTTCTCACCGAACAGGAACACCCCCACCAGCTCCCTGGCCACCAGCACCTCGCCCTTGCCGTTCTGGCGGGCAAGCACCACCACAGACTCGCGGTGCGACCACACCCAGCTACGCGGCGTTGGGGTGGTGCGGCACAGGTCACGCAGCAAATCCTCCTGCCAAGGAAACAAAGTCATGCCAACCCAGCGGCAAAACTCCACCGCCTGGATACCACGCTCCACATCACCAACCGGCTTAGAAAACAATCGGGGCTTCTGCACACCCAAAAGCACACCAACTACCACCCTTCATGTCTAGCCCACAGCCTTGAAAGCCGCCCTCCCACGAAGCTTCGGGACCGCCTGCTTCTCAGCACCCGGATTAAACAAGTCCGGGCGATCCTTGATCCAGCCCCTGATTTCACGGCTGATCTTCTCCTGCGCCACCACAATCGGGCTGACGATCTCCCCCTTCTCAGAGAAGCTAGTCATACCCTCCTGAGCGATGGTGCGGCGTGCCGCCTCAGCCTGGGCGATCAAGTCAGCGAAATGCTGCACAATCTCAAAATCACTCACAGACAGCGTGCGGCCCTCAGTGAGACTTTCGACGATTTTAGACCTATCAGCCATGCAGGCCTCCTAACGGGGTTTTGGGGCCGGATTCCCGGGGTTTTCACAAACTCTAACCCTAGGGAGAGAGAGGAGCAAAAAGGTCCGAGCCGTGGGGGGTCAGGGTAGCAACCCCGCTATGATTTGTGGCGGGGGCCACATATGAGGTTGGTCACGTCCATGCGAAGCGCAGCCCCCCTCCCCCCGGGGCCTCGGCGTGCGCGGGCTTCGGGGTTTGCGTGAGCGCTGGCCGCTGGTGATCGTTCTTCCCGTCTTGACGCTGGCTGTTGCATGTGAAGTGCAGTAGGCGTTCTGCGAGGCGTCCGCCTTGTGCGCGTGGTTGGATGTGGTCTGCGGCTAGGGGTTTGTTGTCCCAGTTTTGGTGTGGGTCGCGCCACATTGGTTGTCCGCACCACCAGCATGCGTCGCCGTCGTGGTGTTTGCGTATGAGGTGTCTGCGTTGTTGGGCGTGTCGCCAGCCTAAGCCTTTGGTTTCGGTTTTGCCTTTTGTGCGTTTGCGTGTGATCGGCATTGGCACCTCCGTTTTTGGGCATGAGTAAACCCCTGCACCCTGGCCCTTTGTGGTGGGGCGGTGGGTGCAGGGGTTGCGCTGGGTGCCAGTATAGCTAACTGGGATTCATTTCTGCGTTTTCGGGGGTGATTTCCAGGTGGTGTTTGATTTGGGCGAGGTTGTAGGTGGCTTGGCCTTTGGGGTTGATGAGTTTGGTGATGTGGCCTCGGTTTGCCCATGTTGCGAGGGTTTTGGGGTTGATGTGGATGCCGAAGCGCCTCATGGTGAGGTTGATGGACCTAGCGGTTAGGAAGGTGTCCTGTGCGGGGGTGATGGGCGTGGGGTTGAGGTGATGTTCTAGCACGGTGATCTGCGTGTTGATCTCGTGTAGCAGGTCGTCGTGCATGCCGAGTGGTTCGATCAACGCGGCATTGAAGCTGATGTAGTCGAGTAGTTCGATGGGGTTGTGGGTGAAGCAGCGTGAGGGTGTGAGGTGGTTGGCTGCGTCCCTCACATACTCGAACAGGCGGGCCGCGTATTCGATGCTGGTGTCGATGGCCCACGTGTTTCCTGGTGTGCGTGGGCCTGGTGCGCAGCGTTTGTTGCCTGCGCCTGGTTTGGTTTGCTGTGTGGTTTTGAGGGTGTCGAGTTGGATGTGCAGATACCGTAGGCGCTGTGCCTGGTCATGGAGGTTGTGGGTCACACTGTGAGTGTAGCGCGTTTGAGTTCTATCAGTTTGTACATGTTGTGGCCTGACCAGTCGTCCACCCGGGTTTCGTCACGGGTGACGGTGACATAGGGGAGGGTGGTTCTTCCGGCCTGGGTAAGCTCATCAACCAGGGCGGGGTGTTCGCGTATGTCCACTACCTCATGTGGCAGATTATGCTTTGCGAGGAAAGCGATGGTGGCTTTGCACTGTGTGCAAACTGGCTGAGTGTATACGGTCACCATTGCCTACGCCGCCATTCCCAATGTCTCGGTGCCACGTGGGGTGAGCACCAGGTCACCGTATTCGTCGTAGGCTACAAACCCGGAGGCGATGATACGGCGTGCTTCTGACTGTGAGATGCGCTTGCCAGCGGCGAACCGGCGCAACGCGCGAATGGGTGCATCCATTGAAGGATCCCTTTCTTGTTAGTGTGTTTGATACGTGTCAGGTGTGAGGATGCCCCCGCACTAACCTGCGTCACGATACAGGCCAATGCGGGGGCATCTACATGGGTAGTCTACTCGAATGGGGTTTGCCGCGTAGGCATAATGTCTGCCGAAAGCGTCGCGAGGATCAGGTCTTGATCCAGTATCTCCTGCGACGTCATAGCGTCTTTCGGGCCTCCGCATACATCCCACACGTTACCATCGTCGGTGAGCTTGTGCGCATGGAAGACTTCACATACGTCTCCATCCGCATCGACACCCAGGGCGACGATGATAGCGTGTGCGGATAGCTTGGCCATGTCATCGAGTGTGCGGATGCGTCCCTTCTCGGTGGCATCGATGCGCACAATAATCGGGCGGCGTACAACCCGCCCACGGTTGCGTAGGCGTTTGAGGAACCCGAACATCACTCCCCCTCACCTTCGGTTGGTATGGGGGTCATGAGGATAGCCACCGCATCATCTAAGCATCGCGGAGACTCATATTCGCGGGTGATCACACGCCCGTCCTTTAGCTCAGCCACCAGGTAGTTACCATTCTTACGGGACACGTACACGGGGTTGTTGACCAGCATCATCGCGCACGCCCACTTGTTTTCCGGGAGCTGTTGGAACAGTTCATCGCGTTCATCAAGGTTCATGGGGAGTTTCGCGAACTCCGTCTCCATGCCAGGCTCATGTCCGAACGGCTCCTCGGACAACACGATTCCGAGGCCGTGGGTCATGCCTTTCTGGATTTGATCGATGATGGATTCTTTACGCTGCTCACGCTCCTTCTCCGCCTTGATCACCTCAGCATGGTCATTCACCAACTTCTGAGCAGCAGCAAGCGTGTTTTTCTTATGGGTTTGCTCCATCTTCTCACCCAGTCTGACTGACGCAACATCAGTTAAGTCAAGCCACTGGACTTCAAGATCACCATTGTACTTTTCGGAAACCGCGCGGATTTCGCGGTATTCATCTGGAGTCGGATCAACGATCATGAATTTTTCATGATCAAAGTTTTGTACATATACGTTCGTCAGACCCGTTGCCCCGAAGTTACGTCTCATTACCGCATATAGCGCATCATCACTGCCTGCGAGGATTTTCAGTAGCTCGGTGAGGCTGATTTGCATCATGTTCATTTTGTTCACCATTCCACGTCGTGGCCGAAGATTTCGATATGATCGCTAGTGCTCATTGGTTTTTCCTTTCAAAACAATGTCGGGGTAGTAGGTGGTCTCCCGATCAAGGGCGGCATTTTTCGCCTCAAGCTGTTTGATCCTCTCCTGTTGCTCAAGGATCAGCTTTGCCGCAGCTTCGGAAACCGGTTCAACCTCCGTCGCCTCCCAATAGTCGCACCACTCCAATGTGGCCTCGAAAACGCCCTCCTGCACGTCGTGCGCATCACCAATCACGCCTTTCCCGAAGAAATCCACCTGTTCGCATGGGCCACAGCAAGTGGGAACCATCCAGTCCCCGCCGATGTCAAGATGCTTAACGCCGTGCATGATGATTTCGTCTTTGTGGCTTGTGCGTGCCGCTTCATCCTCGGTGCAGTCTTCACAGATGTTGTACCCATCTGTTTCGTTGCCCATGCCGGGGCAGTACAGCACGGTTTCGCAGCCATCTTCATCCATGCGGATGATGTGCGGTATCTGTGTCATTTTTATCCTGTTCGATTTTCTTGATGTGTGCATCCCC
>ERZ773059.1263-NODE-1263-length-12592-cov-2.682061_pt1 | contig 12592 bp, 27 predicted proteins | sample MGYA00580514_ERZ773059 | MGnify/ENA primary metagenome ERZ773059 (study PRJEB29015, sample SAMEA2737981) | human oral metagenome | biome: human oral; feature: human-associated habitat; material: dental | place: China | collected 2056 ...
CTGTTTCTCGCTAGCGGGACAAGATATATTTTTCCTTTTTACCGAGAAAGGTTCAGCCAAGCGACCATCAATAAACATGTGACCTTGATTGCGCCAAACCCTTATTGTTTGTTCAGACTCCCCCAGTCTCCTGCCTACATTCCTGTCGTCGTAATTCCCGTACAGATACCGCGCGGCGAGAACGCGATAAATCTTGTCGTGCCGCACCTTCAGGGCAAGCATGGCCGCATCCACCCTTTCCAGCAGCGGTTGCCCAAACCATGCCGGATCGTCAGCGTCTGGCTTTGACAAAAACGGAATGGCGCAGCGCGGCGCGTCCGGGAGGACATCCTGCCGTGACCAGTGACCCCACGACACCAGCAGCTCTTCGATATTCACGTCATTCATAACCGCGCTACCTCCACAACACAATGCGCCTCAGCTGCTTTCTCGCCGCGCACGATTTCCAAGCGGTCGATTTGGCTGTCATCGGCAAATATCCCCGCTTTGGTCAAAGCGTCCAGCAATCCCTTCGGGCGGTTATCGAGGTCAAAGCGCATCCGTGTCTTGGGATGCAGCGTGATGCGCACGAACAAACGCTCAGACGGGAACAGCACCATCGGCGAGCGCAAAAGACGCAACACGGCGGCGCGGTAGGCTTTGCCCTCGGCGCTGATATAAGTGCCTTTGCTGCCGTGCCGCCAGTAGTGGTTGAGCGACGGGGGAAAGGGCAGGCGGGCGGTGAAGTCCGTCATAGCGCCCCCGCCAGTTTGGTTTTTTCCGCCGGGGTGAGTGCGGCAAACAACCGCGCTTGTGTCCGCAGCACTGCCTCGTAGGCTTGCAGGCGGATAAACTCCCTGTCTAGCTCAGTGTAGGCGCGCCGGTCGATGGCGTCATGGCAGGCCGAACACACCCAGGCAACGTGCAGGTCATGGCTCTTGCTGCCCATCGCGCCCAATCCCGGCAGGCTGATGTGGGCGGCGACGGTCGTTGCCGGATCGTGATTGCACACCCCCTCAATCTGCGCGGTGCATTGCTGCCCGCGCGCCTTGTTGAGCAGCCATTGCTGCCGGTGCTTGCGGATGCTCATCGCCGTCCCCAGTCGTCGATGCCGTATGTTGCCGGGTCACGCAGCGGATACTGCCGCTCGCCCTCGCGCATCATCTCTAGCGCCTCGGCAAACTGACGCACCGTCAGCTCCCGCGTACTCGCAATGGCACTTGTCCCCAGTGCGCGTGATACCACCTCGTAGCCGCGCACCTGCAACAAGGCGTCAATCAGCGAGGCCGTCTCGCGCGCCTTGTCCGACGCCCGCATCACCGGCAAAAAGTATTGCAGCTTGCAGCGCCCCGCCTCGTACACAACGCCGTTACCGCTCACATTGGCGATGTCAGCAAACCACATCTGCATGACGCGGTTTTGCCGGTCGCGGCGCGTTTCCGTCTCGTCCGTGACCTTGACCCGTGCTGTGCCGCCTTTGTCCATAATGGTGCGGATAGCGCCGAGGGCGTTTTGCAGGATGTTGTTATCGCGGATGTAGAAATCAACCATCCCTCACCTCCTATCAATAACCTTCCGCGCGCGCTGTATCTTGCTTTCCGCGTCGCGCAGCATCGCCAGCAATTCCGACGGCGACGTGTCATCCACACCGCGCATGGCCGCCTCTAATTGCATCTGCGCCGCATCAAGCGTTTCGATAAAGCGTTGCCTCTCGTTTGTCGTCATTCCCCGCCTCTCAATTCTGTTCTTGCTCTCTCGATACTTTCGGCGGCATAGGCCAATAACCCGTCCACCTCGTCTTTGTCATCCGCGCAATCCAGCGCGAGACTGATTTGTGTCTGCGCGTAAGTTGCCCACTTCTCCCAGCCCATCAGTACACCCACTCGCGCATCGCATGGTGATACTCGTCCACGCCACCGGCGACGGCGCGCACCTTGTGCTTCCGCTGCGGCAGCCGGGCAGCCAGCAGCGCCGCCTGAAACTCGTTGCTGCCTTCCACCCATGCCGCGCGTCTCCATTCGCCGCCCCGCCACTCGAAACCGCGCAGGGTGCCGTGCATCGGGACAATACGTGCCCATTCCTTGATGCCGCGCAACTCAATGCGATGCGTCGCACCGGCGGGCTTGTACGGCGCTTTGTCAACGGTGGCGCCCTTGTTTGTCTCTGTCTTCTTTGTGGCGGCAGGGGTGCGTTTGGGTTGTTTCCCGCACAAAATACGCAGTGCGTTGAGGTAGTCTCGGAACCTGTCATGCTGGCGTTGCTTCCGGCATGGCCTGCCACTTCTTTCGCCCCACGATCTGCCTCGCACTTCCAGCGATGACACTGCGCATCTGTCCACCATCAAGCCTGCCACCGCGCGTTGTGAAAACCCGTAGCCTTCGCGCAGGCGCTGCAATATCTCGCCAGTCATCGTTTTGCCCTCCGTGTTTTCAGCGCCCGCAGCGCAACCAAGTAACGTCTCCAGTCTTGTTCGCGATGATGATTACGCCCGTTTCGGGATGTCGGCCCCCCTTCGCCTGCTGCGCTGTACGACTTTGAGCGGCGCTCAATGTCGCGTGGTACGACGTCTGGGATGTACATCTCCACGGCAAGCTGATGCAGTGTGATGCCGTAGTGCTCGCGCAGCCTGCGCAGAATGGCGCCGGTCATGCTGCACCTCCTGCCCGCCTTGCTTCCTCAATCTGGCGCTTTTGGATTGCCCTGAATGCCATCAAATCGGCAATATCCTTCACTTCATGGTGCGTCTCCATGTCTCCGATCACATGGCAAAGCAAGGCAAGCACCGTGAAATGCCCCTTGGTTTCCATAAGCTCATGGGAGCAGGCGTTATCCCCACCTAGCCCCGTCTGGGTAAACGCATTGCATAATTGGCGCCCCACATCGAACAGCACCCCCTGCGCAAACGCATACACATTGGCATCGAAGTCTTCGCTGCCGTCCGCCTGTAGTCGGGTTTCGAAACCGCAGGCAACCGCCTGCTTCTTGACCATTTCCCTGACCATCTCGCACATCATGCTGCACCCCCGCGCGGCACTTTGATGGAGCCACCCATCTTCACAACGACCTCTTCACCATTGGCGCCACGGAATGTGGCATAGCCGTTACGGTATGACACAGACCCACCTCCTGCCTTCGTCGGAGGCTGTGGGAATTTAGGCGCTGCGTACTGCGTCATCCTTCCTGTCAGCCCGTTCAAGGTTGCGAAAAATTCCGCCTCTTCTTCCGCGCTAATTTCAGCTCGCGGCGGTTCGGGCAATTTGCGCATGGGGCGTGGCGGCAGCGCATTCAGCAGATGCACCGGTTGCGGCCAACGGGCGCAAGTCCGCGTCAGGAACAGGAAGGCAGCGTGGAAACGTTCGGCGTCGTCGTCGCGCCATTGCTGGGCAAAGGCGATGGCATCCAGCCATACCGGCACAACCTCCGCCATGTTTTCCGCAGAAGGCGCACCCTCCAGCCGCAGGGCGAACAGCCGTTGCAGGCCGAGAGCCACCGCGTCATTCACGCTTTCCGGCAACGGATAGAGTTTTTTCACGATTTTCCCCCTTTCTTGAATTGCTCGATAATCGCCAGCCCTTTGCTCATCTGGCTTGTCCGCCCTTGCGGCATCCCCGCCGGGACAATCCCGCCCTGTGGATTACCTGCCTGGTCAAACACGCGGCCTGCAGGTGCCGGCCCGCTTTGCCGTCTCGCCAGCTCGGTATCGGCCATCTCGCGCAAATACCCATCGGCGTAGAAAGCACGCCATTCCCGCCCTGCGGTGTAATCTGCCGCCGCCTGCGGGCTGATACCCGCCGCGTCTGCCTGCGCGCAATGCCGCTGCCACGCCTTGCTGGTCATCGGTTTGCCATCGCGGTACTGCCACCAGCAACGCGCCGTCTCCTCGTCCACGCCACGCTCGACCACGAAGGCGACAAACGCCTCCTCGCGGCTTTGCCGTTTCGGCTTGGCATGGGGTGGGGGTTCAGGCTTGGCAGGCGGGTCGGAAAATTTCGGCTGGTCGTCGTCGGTGGTCGCGCGCGCGCTAACCCCCGAAGGGGGTAATGGTTCATTGGGTGGTTCTATTGGGTGGTTCTGCATCCCGTTTTTGGGATCATTCAAAGTCCCAAAATTGGGATCATTCAAAGTCCCGTTTTTGGGATTGTTACCGTTTTTGGGAACATTCCCGTTTTTGGGATGGTTATCGGCTTGTAAATCGTCCCGTTTTTGGGACTGTTCCTCGCCAATATTCATGCGCAACACCCGCACCTTGTTTGTCGAACCGACGCGTTTGCCGGTATCTGACAACAACCCGCAGGCAATCATGTTGCTGATGCCCTTCTGAATCGTCTTGCGGTCAAGCCCGGTGTCGCGCTCCAAACGGGCAATGCTGGGGTAGCAGCAATGGTATTCATCGGCACGGTCAGCCATCGCCAGCAGGATCAGCTTGTGGGTGGCGGGCTTGATGTTCTGCTTCCAAACCCAATCGTTTGCTATGCGGCTCACAACAAACCTCCTAAGCGGTGCGCCTTAACCGTTGCTTTCGTGCCGTATCTTGTTGGCACGCTCTTGTCGTAACTGATGATGCTGTGCAGCTTGCGCAGGTCACTGAGGCGGCTGCGAAACGTAGAGCCCAGCCCGTACTCCACCGCGTCCAAATAGGTGACTTCCTGCGCCTCTTGCAGCATCCGCAGTAAAATCTCTTCATGCGACGGGTATTTGCCCGTCTCCTTGTGTTTGGCGCGTATCCAGGCAGTTACGCGCGCGTGTTCGCTTCTAGTCATCTTTTCTGCCCTCTAGCCGCATGACATACACCTGGCTTAAAATCACAGTGAGTAATGCGCACAGTGTGGTCGCGCGCAATAACCGAACCTGAAACAGGAGGTGATCTATGCCGGATATAAGCGCCGCATCGGGTGTCGCCACCATCGTGCTGGCATTGATCGGATTGGCTGGTGCCGTCCACCAGCTCACCAAAAACAGCAGCAGGGAAGCGCAGGCAGAGACGATAATCAACACACTACTTCTGTTCCTTCTGGTAATCGCCGTAGTCGCCGCCCCTGCATGGGTTTTCCCGGTCTTTGCCGTGAATGTCGTCGTCAATACAGGTTTTTTCATCTTCAAATCCCAAGTGATACGCGGCGATTACGTCGCATTAGTGATGAACTGGACGATGCTTGGGGTGTTCTTCTCCCAAGCAATACGTTGATTTGCCTGTGCGCGCTTTGGGTCATGCTTCCCCCCAAAAGCTGGCATCATCCAGCGGAATCCAGTGCGAAAAGCCAAGCGGCTCAAAAACCCCGCGCAGCTCCTCGTCTTTCGTGACAATCGACCAAGGTTTTTCAGCCTTGGTCACCAGCCCCGATTCGCGCACACGGAATGCCCCGTAGCATCCCCAGCCAACTGCCAGAAATTGGCAGCCTCGTGGCGGAACCGCATCCGCAAAACTGCGAAGGTGCTTGTATTCGTTCGTCTGTTCAGTCATAATCAAATTCCTCCTTTAACCTTTTCGGGACAGCGGCCCATCCGCTCCCCGTTTCGATAGCCGCCCGCAAGGGCGGTTTTTTTGCGTTCATGGGGTGGGTTTCGGCTTGCGGCGCTTGCTTGGTCCCTTCGCCGCGCCGCCTGCGAAAAAATCAGGCGCGAGTTCGGCGCGAGGGATGCCGGTAACGCGCTCAACGTCAGGGATGACATGGAGCGGGAAATCTCCCTGTTTGACGTATTTCCAGACAGTGGATTGCGCCTTACCAATCAGGCGCCCGAAGCCAGCTTGTGTGCCTGCTCCGGATGCTTCGATGGCGCGCAGAACGATGTTTGTGACCATACAAAACCTCTTAAAGTGATTACAGGAGGCAGTTTAATCACTTTTTAGATGACTGTAAACCTGTTAAAGGGTTTTGTTATTTATTACTTATGGTGGTAATTTGCGCGCGGTAACACTTTGTTTAATAACGGAGAGTAAAAATGTCGCTCGCAGAAAACGTCAGAACCCTGCGCGAACGTGCGGGGATGACACAGGCAGAACTTGCTGAAAAACTGGGAAAAGGTCAGACGACTATTCAGAAAATCGAAACGGGGCAAACCCTGCGCCCGCGTTTCCTCGATGAAATGGCGGCAGTGCTGGGCGTAACACCCTATGAATTGCAGTACGGGGAACCGCCCGCGCAGGTGGTAGAAAAGACCAAGCGGGCATCGGACGTCAGCGACTTTGGTAAATTCCGCCTGTGGAGCCGCAACGATCCGTTGCCAGCGGATGAATACGTCCATCTGCCCTTCCGCAAAGAAATGGAGTTCAAGGGTGGGAATGGCATTGTCGAACTCGAAGATTACAACGGCTACACCCTGCCGTTCGCCAAAGCCACCCTGCTGCGTTACAACGTCGATCTGGAAACTGCGTTTTGCTGCACCCTTACCGGCGACAGCATGGAACCATTGATCCCCGATGGCGCAACCATCGGCATCAATCCGGGGGAAACCACTATCCGTGATGGCAAAATCTATGCTTTCCGCCACGATGACTTATTCCGCGTCAAACGCCTTTATCGGCATCCCGGCGGCATGGTACGCATCAATAGTTTTAATGCGGAGTACGCAGACGAAACCGTGCCGCTAGAAGAGATTGTCATCATCGGCCACGTCTTTAATTGGTCAGTGATGTCGCTATAAGAATTACCCCTTGTTAATCGCTTTACTCTATAATCAACAAGAAACCACAGCCAAACACGGAGCCCACTATGGAAAAGCAAACATTCAACAAAATACTGGCGCTGGCCCTGCCTCTTGCTCTTGCCGCCTGCGGCGGTGGCGGCGGCGATAGCCCCGCAGCCGACAACAAACCAACGCCCAACCAGCCGCAGAACAACACAGATAACGTTGCCAATAAATACGGTCTGACAGCAAAAGACCACAATGCATCCCTTGCAGAATCAAAAAATTTGCAAGGGCTGGCAACCTATAACGGCTATGTTTTTGCCTCAAAGGTTTCTAACTTTTCCGCAAATGACAATACGACACTCTCTAAAATGGAGGAACAGTTTAAGCGCCAGCTGCCAACCAACAGCAAACTTGGCACCGTCTTCATCCCTGTTGCAAAAGAGGCGACTGACATTGGTGAACGCGCCCCGATAACAATCGGAGGCGTTGATTACTACAGGGGGAATAAAATTTATTCCTCTGGCACATCTTACAAAGATTTCAATTATTTCCTCGCCAGTAATAGCAAATATAAATATATCCAATTTGGTCTCGGAAAAAATAATGACTACGACCCGATACTAATCGGCTACTATCGCGCCAAAACCACACCCGAGGCCTCAATGCCAAACAGCGGGACTTTTACCTACCAAGGAGAGTTCGTAACTCTACCTGAGTTTGTGGGCGATAATAACAGCCCGATTGGCGTTGTAACTGCTTCCGTTAATTTCGCCAACAAAGACGCCTATATGTTGTTCAGCACGCATAATGGCTACCGTGGAGAAATCTCTGCCGAGATTATTGGCAGCACTTTGAATGGTAAAACCGGCAGCAAGGCCGTCACAGGCATTTTTGGTGGCCCGAATGCCAACGAGATTACCGGCACTTATGGCGACACGGACGCTAATATATTGGGGTTGTACGGGGCCGCACGCCAGCAGTAAACCCATCCTCTAAAACCAACAAAGCCCGCTTTAGGCGGGCTTTTTCTTTGCTTGCTTTTCAGGAGGTGGAGGTTTTGCGGATGTGAATATCCTAAAAACGGATAAAAACGGTCTCTCCTCCTGCTGTAATTTTTCTTCCCTTTCATACACATATCAAAATAAATTACTTTTTGTGGTTTGCTCTCTTGCCTTGCATTACTTAAAGTGATTAAATACCCCCATCGAAACGAAACGCCCCACGGGGCGGGAGTGAAAGATGGGACAACAAAGAATCACCTTAGCCGACATCATCAAGGTAGCCGACCGCCTCGGCATCTACGACAACATCCACCGCTACGGCGAACACAGCGCCGAGCTGTGGTGCGACGGTAGCGAAAACCGCCGCGTTACCTTCACCTTCGATGGTCCGGTGATGACCATTGAGCGCACGGACATGCGCCCGGTCATCCTCGACGCCTTCCCCGACGACGGGGAAACCCCGGAAGAAGGCGCGGAGTTCATCTTGCGGGAATACGCCCGCAGCCACCTGCAATTCCCGAAAGACGTTTATTGCGCAATCGGGGAATGGGTATGGGAGCCGCCGAAATGCTACGCCTGAAGAACATCCTCACCGCACTGGTGCTTGCCGCCGCTGGTTTCCTCTTCTTCGATTCATTACTCGATGCGGCGGTGTGGGAAATCGACCACAGCCCGCGTTTAACCCCCGAACAAATCAGGGCGGAATGCGCCGCCCATTACACCCCCGCCTGTGCGGGGAAAGACAAAAGGAGTACCCCATGAATATCACCATCCTCAACCTCACCCAACATGCGGCCACCCCCGACCAAGTCGCGGCTGGCGTGCGTGATCTGAAAGAGCAAGCCCTTGCCATGCTCAAGGAATCCCTGAACTTCGCCGAACTTCCCACCGTTGAAGACATCCGTCAACGGGCGGAAGACATCGCCATGCTCGCATCTGCGTGGTTCGATGCGGAAGACCCGGAAGGCGCTGCCGCCCGCGCCTGCATGATTGGCGGCGCCCCCTTCTTCATGGGCGCGCTAGAAGCGGCTTTATACCGCCGCGACCTCACCCCGCTGTATGCCTTTTCTCGCCGCGAGGTGGTGGAAAAGGCCACCGCTGATGGGGCGGTCACAAAGACCGCCGTATTCCGCCACGAGGGCTTCGTGGCCGGGGGGATTGTATGAGCATCCCCTACACCCGCGAAGTCGCAGAACTGGTCGCGCTGTTCTCGCCGACAGCGGCGCAGGCAGCGCACATCGCCACAGAACTGACCCCCACTGGTTCTGTGGTGCGAGTACAAATGCGGGGGCGGATATTCGACATCGCCATGACAAAAGCCAACCCCAAGCCATACAGCTACAGCATGGACGGCGGCACATCAAAAGTATTCGCCGACTTCGGCGAAATGAAAGAGGTCATCCGCGTACAGGCGGAAGCAATCATCGAGAAAGAAGGAGAGAACCCATGATAACCCGCAAGTTTGACCGAAACATCGAAGTCCTGCGTAACCGCTTTGCCGATGCGGACGCCTTCATCGCTCAGTACCACAGCGATTTCGTTGATGCCTCTGCCCACTACGGCGATTACATCATCTCCGTGAGAGTCGGAGAGTACGACAACGGGCGGTCTTATTACCTTTGCCGCACGGGGGAAGCCGGAAAAACGACAGGCGCCGAATACCCTTCCTTTGACGCATTACTTGCCGCCTTCGGCCCACCGGAGGCCGCATGAACTACGACGCCCAAACCATCCGCGATGCCATCGACATGATGGATGACGACCCGCAAGCGCGAGCTGCTCTGCGGGCGGCATTGAGAGATTTAGAAAACAAAGAGGAACAACCATGAAAGAAATCATCCTGAAAATCAGCTCGCAAGTCGTTGCGAGTAACCTTGACGACTTCGCCGCTAACGTCAAAGCGGAAATCGCCAAAATCAAAACCGACCTCACCACTGACGAAGACTTTGCCGTCGCAGAAAAACAGGTGAAGGAACTGAAAGAAGCGGAAACCGCCATCAAGACAGCGAAAGAAGCCGCACTGGCAGACGCCGAAGACGTGCGCAAGCTGCTGGCAACTGCGGACGAAATCGCCGCGCTGCTGGCAGAAACCCGCCTCACCCTAGACAAACAGGTGAAGGCGGCGAAAGAGCGCGTCAAGGGCGAAATCACCGGGCGATGCCGCGAAGCGCTACTGGCGCAAATCAACAAGGCGGACGCTCGCATCGTCGCCACCCTTCGCCTTGTCTGCACACAGACTGAAATCAACGCCGACATTGACGCGGCGGCCAAAGGTAAGAAAACCGCATCAGGTATTGAGACTGCCTGCGCCACCGTCCTGCAAACCTGGACGGACAAGATTGCCGAACAGGAAAAAAAGCTGGTTGCCCGCTACGAAAAAATCCCGGCGGACAAGCTGCACCTCTTTACCGACATCAGCACCGTACTGACCGCCGGAGATATAGATGCCCTGATCGCCGAACGCCTTGCCGCTGATGAAGCGCACCAAGCGGCAGAAAAAGCGCGCATCGAAGCCGCCGCCAAAGCAGAAGCCCAAGCGAGAGCCAAAGCGCCTGAACAAACCGGAACAACACCGCAAATCCCGCCGCAAGAAGAAGGTGAGGCGGAAAACTACCGCATCGTCATCCACGCTTCACTGGCGCGCGCCAAAGACATCGCCCGTCTCGTCAAAGAACGTTACCCGAAACAGTTTGTAGCCCTGAAAAAAGGAGCCGAAAAATGACCCTGCCAGCAGTTGCCGCACAACGCGGCATCGACGAATACACTTGGAGCGCGCTGCAAAACAGCGTGTTCCCCGGCGCCCGTGCCGAGTCTATTGCTCTTGCGGTTGACTATTGCAAGGCGCGCAAACTCGATGTAATGAAAAAACCTTGCCACATCGTGCCGATGTACGTCAAAGACCAGCAAACAGGGCAGAGCTCATGGCGTGACGTCATCATGCCCGGTATCTATGAACAACGGACGACGGCGTTCAAAACCGGACAAATGGGCGGGCAGGATGACCCTGTGTTTGGCCCCCTTATTAACTACCGGGGCGTTGAAGCGCCGGAATGGTGCCGCGTCACCGTGTACCGCTTCATCAACGGCCAGCGCTGTGCTTTCACCCACACCGAATACTTTGCCGAAGCCTGCGCCGTTACGAAGCAGGGCGACATCAACAGCATGTGGACGCGTCGCCCGCGCGGGCAACTGGCGAAATGCGCAGAAGCTGGTGCATTGCGCAAAGCCTTCCCGGACGAATTGGGCGGCGTGATGACGGCGGAAGAAGTGCAGGAAGCAGACAACGCACCCGTTGTGCATACGGAGCCCGTACATGACCGTACCATGCCATCCGTTCCTGCGAGCGAGGAGCAAATCAGCCACATCCTTGCCCTCGCCAGTGAGACCGGCACCGAACCTAGCAAGATTGCCGCCGCCCACAATGTGCCGGACGTGTACTCGTTCACGGAAAAAAGCGCTGAAAAAGCCATTGACCAGTTGACCAGGAAGAAGGCGCGGCAGAAAGCAGAAGCGGCGCAACAACAAACCCCGCCGCCACCACCTACCGACGATGACGAAATCCCGGTGTAGGCCATGAAAGACTTAATCCTCCTGAACTGCGAACAAGGCAGCGAGGCGTGGCACCAAGCCCGCCTCGGTATCCCAACCGCCAGTAAGTTTGACCGCATCGTTACCGCGAGCGGCACGGCGCGCAAACAGGCGACCGGATACCTCGCGGAACTCTTGGCCGAACACATCACCGGCCAAGCCGAAGACGGATACCAAAGCGCAGATATACAACGCGGAATCGAACTCGAACCTGCCGCCCGCGCCTACTACGAACTCGAAAGCGGAAACGACGTCGTGCAAGTCGGTGGCGTGTACCTCGACGAAAGCAGAACCGTCATGGCCTCACCGGACGGCCTGATCGCGGGCATGACACGCGGCCTGGAAATCAAATGCCCACGCTTGGCCACCCACATCCGTTACATCCTCGAAGGCGGCTTGCCGACGCAGTACACCCTGCAAGTCCAGGGCGGCATGTGGGTGACGGGCTATGACGAGTGGGACTTTGTAAGTTACTGCCCGGAGTACGACGCGCAGCCGATATACATCCAAACCATCAAGCGCAACAACGCCCTGATTGCGCAAATGGACAAACACATCCGTGCCTTTTCGGCGCGACTGGAAAACCTGAAAGGAGCAAAACAATGGCAGGAGTGAACAGGGTCATCCTTATTGGCCGCCTCGGAAACGACCCGGAAATGCGTTACATGCCCAGCGGCGAAGCGGTGGCAAACCTCTCCATCGCGACCTCTGAAAGCTGGACGGACAAAACCACCGGTGCAAAACGCGAGAAGACCGAATGGAGCCGCGTCGTAGCCTTCCGCAAGCTGGCGGAAATCATCGGCCAATACTGCAAGAAAGGCGACCAAATCTACATCGAAGGCAAGCTGCAAACACGCAAGTGGTCGGACAAAAGCGACCAAGACCACTACACCACCGAAATCATCGCCGACCAGATGCAGATGCTCGGCGGCAAGGAAGACCGTGGGCAACGAGAGCGGCAAAACGAGAAGCCGGGACGGTTACCCGACCCACAGCCGAACCCTGCCCCGCAAACCTTTAATGACGATATCCCCTTCTAGGAGCCACCCATGACCGACTGGAAATACCCGCAAGAACCCAATAATGACCCCAGAAACGCCAAATATATCGTTTACGACCCGCACGTTGACGAAACCTATTTATGCCCGACAGAAGAGGATGCGCTGGCAATCGCCCAAAATGCGCTGGAAAGCAACTGGCCGGATGAAGATAAAGGTATCTACATTGCCGCCATCACCGTTACCCCCACCCACAAGGCAGTCATTGCGGACGAATGGGAAGAAGACGGCGACGAAGGCCGCGAATACCGCATAGAAAAAATCCAACCGTGGTCATCATGACCACGGTTGAAGAGAGGAAACATGAAACTCAAAACACCCTACAAGACCGTGATG
>ERZ773059.1265-NODE-1265-length-12569-cov-14.604523_pt1 | contig 12569 bp, 15 predicted proteins | sample MGYA00580514_ERZ773059 | MGnify/ENA primary metagenome ERZ773059 (study PRJEB29015, sample SAMEA2737981) | human oral metagenome | biome: human oral; feature: human-associated habitat; material: dental | place: China | collected 2056 ...
AGACCGACCTTGCCGAGGTTCAGTCGCTCTACGACAACCACGACAGCATCATCGTTTGCCCCATCTCTACCGACCAACTGCGCGCCATGCGCATCATTGGCCAACAAATAGACGTCGACCTCATCACCCACAACCGTAACACGCTGTTCTTTTAGTACGCATCTCTTTTTTAAAACAGCATGTCCTTATGCGTTTCTTGCAGAAACACTTGTTTCTCACAGCAACGCATAAGGACATTTTCTTTCCCTTTCCCCTCACCCTTTTTCGTCTGCACACGCAACGTCTGTGCCAACAAAACAGCCGTCGCAGCGTTGTTGCATCCGTTTAACAAGGATGCGCCTGCTGCGACACACCCTTCGCAACCCACAGCTCACTTTAACCTGTACAATGGATGTGCGTTCGTATCGCCTATATAATAAGGAGTGAAAAGAAGTTACATCTAATCCTTGTTGTGGTGGATGATGCACTCGTACAGGCGACCATTCCGCTGCCACCAACACAGGCAAGTCTTAATCCTTGTTGTAATGGATGATGCACTCGTACTGCGCAGTGAGAGCCAGGGCGGTTTCACGATGACCGTCTTAATCCTTGTTTTAATGGATGATGCACTCGTACATGGCCGTTCATCGTGAGAGCGGCGAGGCGGAACGCGTCTTAATCCTTGTTTTAATGGAAGATGCACTCGCACATGGTCAAGTGCCGCGTGTTATGAACCGTGAAGACGGAGTCTTAATCCTTGTTTTAATGGAAGATGCACTCGCACAGTCAAAAATGATGTGCGTATGAAAAAATTATTTGGCAGTCTTAATCCTTGTTTTAATGGAAGATGCACTCGCACCATCATCAAACATGCGGAACGCAGGGGAAACGAGAGTCTTAATCCTTGTTTTAATGGAAGATGCACTCGCACGGATAAACAACAAGTTATTAATTCGCTCCTGCAAGTCTTAATCCTTGTTTTAATGGAAGATGCACTCGCACAGCTTACAAAGATGAACAAGGTAAGTTTTATCTTGACTGTCTTAATCCTTGTTTTAATGGAAGATGCACTCGCACGTGTGGGTAACAGTATTAACAATGTTAGTAATTAGCTTGTCTTAATCCTTGTTTTAATGGAAGATGCACTCGCACACGGTTGTAACGTGCTTATTCGCCACCAAAGTAGAAGTCTTAATCCTTGTTTTAATGGAAGATGCACTCGCACTCCTTGAAACAGCAAGTCCTGAGGACAAAGTAGCAATCGTCTTAATCCTTGTTTTAATGGAAGATGCACTCGCACTGCAAGGCTTTGAAACAAGTGGAAATTTCGTCGTTGAAAGGTCTTAATCCTTGTTTTAATGGAAGATGCACTCGCACAATTGTTCTAAGTATTCCCTTTATCCAGACATTGGTCTTAATCCTTGTTTTAATGGAAGATGCACTCGCACCCTTACAAAAGAGGGTGAAAAGGCATGCGAACACATCGTCTTAATCCTTGTTTTAATGGAAGATGCACTCGCACTCACCGGTGCACAGTTGTTCTAACAGGAACAGCAATCGTCTTAATCCTTGTTTTAATGGAAGATGCACTCGCACACACCCACTAACGAAGACGAGGAAGACGACGAGGAATAGTCTTAATCCTTGTTTTAATGGAAGATGCACTCGCACATCGTTTGACCTTTCGCGTATCTTCTCCGAAATGGTGGTCTTAATCCTTGTTTTAATGGAAGATGCACTCGCACGTGTGGGTAACAGTATTAACAATGTTAGTAATTAGCTTGTCTTAATCCTTGTTTTAATGGAAGATGCACTCGCACACGGTTGTAACGTGCTTATTCGCCACCAAAGTAGAAGTCTTAATCCTTGTTTTAATGGAAGATGCACTCGCACTCCTTGAAACAGCAAGTCCTGAGGACAAAGTAGCAATCGTCTTAATCCTTGTTTTAATGGAAGATGCACTCGCACTGCAAGGCTTTGAAACAAGTGGAAATTTCGTCGTTGAAAGGTCTTAATCCTTGTTTTAATGGAAGATGCACTCGCACAATTGTTCTAAGTATTCCCTTTATCCAGACATTGGTCTTAATCCTTGTTTTAATGGAAGATGCACTCGCACCCTTACAAAAGAGGGTGAAAAGGCATGCGAACACATCGTCTTAATCCTTGTTTTAATGGAAGATGCACTCGCACTCACCGGTGCACAGTTGTTCTAACAGGAACAGCAATCGTCTTAATCCTTGTTTTAATGGAAGATGCACTCGCACACACCCACTAACGAAGACGAGGAAGACGACGAGGAATAGTCTTAATCCTTGTTTTAATGGAAGATGCACTCGCACATCGTTTGACCTTTCGCGTATCTTCTCCGAAATGGTGGTCTTAATCCTTGTTTTAATGGAAGATGCACTCGCACGCTCTTATGATAGAGTTAGTATGTCAGTTGATAAGTCTTAATCCTTGTTTTAATGGAAGATGCACTCGCACGCAGACTCAGACATCATACGTGAGCGCATAAACCTGTCTTAATCCTTGTTTTAATGGAAGATGCACTCGCACCCTAAGCCCTTGGTGGTATGGTGAGCGGTCTGCATAACTCGTCTTAATCCTTGTTTTAATGGAAGATGCACTCGCACACCACAAAATGGGAGTTTTACGAGTGTCGTGATTGTCTTAATCCTTGTTTTAATGGAAGATGCACTCGCACGAGTATTCCAATCCTTGGAGCGAACGTGATGATAAGTCTTAATCCTTGTTTTAATGGAAGATGCACTCGCACAAGAAACCGAACAAAGATTTGTAATTTACAAAGTTTGCGTCTTAATCCTTGTTTTAATGGAAGATGCACTCGCACTATTAAGAAAGTGAAAATTTAATAATATAGTTATAGTCTTAATCCTTGTTTTAATGGAAGATGCACTCGCACATTGTGCATCAACCACATGTAATACCTTGTGGAATTATTGTCTTAATCCTTGTTTTAATGGAAGATGCACTCGCACTATGGATTGGGAAGATTACAGCTACATTATAGAGGTAGTCTTAATCCTTGTTTTAATGGAAGATGCACTCGCACTAACCTTGAAAAGTGTATGAGAAGTACTGTAAAATGTCTTAATCCTTGTTTTAATGGAAGATGCACTCGCACGTATCACATTATATAGGATGAAGCTTTAAAAGTCTTTGGGTCTTAATCCTTGTTTTAATGGAAGATGCACTCGCACTATTGGACTGAAAATTGTACCAGCAACCGACACACTCGTCTTAATCCTTGTTTTAATGGAAGATGCACTCGCACCAGGCGAAAAAATCGAAAGCAAAGCAATTGCACAAGTCTTAATCCTTGTTTTAATGGAAGATGCACTCGCACGCGGAAAATTGACATGAAACAGGGTTATAAAAATAAGTCTTAATCCTTGTTTTAATGGAAGATGCACTCGCACGTCATTACTAAGTAGTTTCTTATGGCAATTAACGTGTCTTAATCCTTGTTTTAATGGAAGATGCACTCGCACAAGTACCACTTTACCAGAAGGTTTTACTTTTAAGTGTCTTAATCCTTGTTTTAATGGAAGATGCACTCGCACCGAAAGCGGAGAGGGCGAAATAGCAAAAAAGGAATAGTCTTAATCCTTGTTTTAATGGAAGATGCACTCGCACCATTAACGCAAGAAACGATTAAGGCTAACACGGAATGTCTTAATCCTTGTTTTAATGGAAGATGCACTCGCACCAAAAAGCAGAGCAAGTAAAGAAAGTTTATTTTAGATGTCTTAATCCTTGTTTTAATGGAAGATGCACTCGCACAGCGATAAGGGGCTTTTCTTAATATCGGGGGTTGCGAGTCTTAATCCTTGTTTTAATGGAAGATGCACTCGCACCTGCGGTGAAGCTCTCTGTGACACCCGTTACGGAGAGTCTTAATCCTTGTTTTAATGGAAGATGCACTCGCACAATCGTTGAAACAAAAATAGGGGAGAACAAAATATGTCTTAATCCTTGTTTTAATGGAAGATGCACTCGCACAATAAAAGACATTGTTAATTTGGTTTTAGGTAGCTTATGTCTTAATCCTTGTTTTAATGGAAGATGCACTCGCACTGAAAAGGTGTGGTTGTAAGCCTAGAAAGAAACCACGTCTTAATCCTTGTTTTAATGGAAGATGCACTCGCACCTAATGAAAGCTACTTTGAAGATTATAAGGGTCTTAATCCTTGTTTTAATGGAAGATGCACTCGCACAACAATATATGTGACGATTAAGGCGCATTATTGCGAGTCTTAATCCTTGTTTTAATGGAAGATGCACTCGCACCCAACGCATGAAAGCTTATGACAGCTTTTTAGGGATGTCTTAATCCTTGTTTTAATGGAAGATGCACTCGCACAAAATGGTAACATTTCACAAACCGCACCCGTTGACAACGTCTTAATCCTTGTTTTAATGGAAGATGCACTCGCACGCGTACAATTTGAGCGCGATGGCGAAACTAGGACTGTCTTAATCCTTGTTTTAATGGAAGATGCACTCGCACCCAGAGAAGTAGGCCGTAATGGCTATTATCCAGGGTCTTAATCCTTGTTTTAATGGAAGATGCACTCGCACTCGGCCTCCAAACTGGTCAATGATTATTTTGCGTCTTAATCCTTGTTTTAATGGAAGATGCACTCGCACTGGAAATCGTGGAAACGGCAATCGGAGAAAGCAAAATTGTCTTAATCCTTGTTTTAATGGAAGATGCACTCGCACCTCTGCAGTAGAAAAAGCAGAAGTAGTATCTTCCCAGTGTCTTAATCCTTGTTTTAATGGAAGATGCACTCGCACTAACTGGAATATCATCTACATACTCATCAACGTCATCGATGTCTTAATCCTTGTTTTAATGGAAGATGCACTCGCACTGTTACAACAATTCTAAGCCAAACAATGCCTAACAAGTCTTAATCCTTGTTTTAATGGAAGATGCACTCGCACTCATTAGATCTGTTCAAAAGGTATAAGGTTGTAGCGTCTTAATCCTTGTTTTAATGGAAGATGCACTCGCACGCAGGAAAATGGGCTCTTAAATCCTCTAGGAAGGTCTTAATCCTTGTTTTAATGGAAGATGCACTCGCACCAAATGAAATATATAGCAAACGCCTTTTCATTGCAGAGTCTTAATCCTTGTTTTAATGGAAGATGCACTCGCACCCTCTCTAAAGAGGGAGAGGCTGACATCTATAGGGTGTGTCTTAATCCTTGTTTTAATGGAAGATGCACTCGCACAGCTTGCCAAAAGCGGACTTGTTAACGGCATCGCAAAGTCTTAATCCTTGTTTTAATGGAAGATGCACTCGCACTGCAAAAATCGAAAGTAAACAACTAAAATAAAGGGAGTCTTAATCCTTGTTTTAATGGAAGATGCACTCGCACTGCTCAGGAGTTCTGTGTTGATGGTGAAGTAAATTAGTCTTAATCCTTGTTTTAATGGAAGATGCACTCGCACAATATGACAAGTGTTTTATCATTTAAGGCGGCAAAGTCTTAATCCTTGTTTTAATGGAAGATGCACTCGCACGCGAGACGGATGTCCAAAACCTAGGTGTATTCCTTGTGAAGTCTTAATCCTTGTTTTAATGGAAGATGCACTCGCACATTAGTGTTATGAATATTTTTGCAAGCCTAAGAAAGTATGTCTTAATCCTTGTTTTAATGGAAGATGCACTCGCACCATGAAAAGATTTATTAAAAATCTCATATTGCTTCTGTCTTAATCCTTGTTTTAATGGAAGATGCACTCGCACAGCAAAACTAGGGTAATGCTTTGTTTAAGCGCATTGTAAGACTAAATTGCGCATCGAAAGACTTGTATTTAACAAATTTTATGTACCTTTTTAGCGAGTGCAAAAGTACTTATTTTTACGGAGTGGCGCAAAACTTTTATGTTAAAATTTCGGTTAAACACATTAAATGTTGATAAATTAGAAACATAAACGTATGTGGGCAACATTTCTTTTAGGTGGCAAACCACTGTTTAAGGGGCAATAGCTATTGGGGTTATACGCCCTTTTGGACCCAAACAATCTGCAATTACACTCGCCCTCCTTCCTCTCCTACTTTACGCCTTGCACTGTGAAATATTTGCTTTGAAGGGTTGTTCTCTGCCCCATTACTGACTTATGGCAGAAATCAGGCTATCAATCAAAAACAAATAGGCTTGAACAATCTATTTTATAGTCAAACAGAATTGCTGTTGGAAAATAGTTGTTAGAATAATGTAAGACGTGCGTAGCATAACAACAATAAACCTTTACGCAGAAGAAAAGGAGCCCTTTTTGTTTGATTACGATGCACCTATGACTTTCCAAATCCGTTTCTGTTTGACTAAAAAATCTAGAACACGGGTGCGCCATGTGCAGAACAAAGCCAATGAAATGTAAAATATTTACACCATAATTTAACATTATGAGCGCCTCCGGTGCGAAATTTCCAGGCATAGGGCGAATTTACGCGCGTATTTCAGAAGTTTATAACCCATTGATTTACTGGCATTTATCTATAAAAGCGCAAGAATACACCTTCTTTTAACGTTTAATCAGGGCTTTCAGCATATTTATACGCACGGCTAAAAGTCATCAAGTGAATTTTAGTCGGCAAAGGATAAACCGCTTATTAGCAAGTAGTTATAATTTATTTGTATGTTACTTGGAGGCTATTTGCTGCTAAATATGCTGCGTTTTGGTGCTAAATGCAATGCGTTTTGGTGCTAAATGCGTTGCGTTTTGATGCTAAATGCAATGCGTTTTGGTGCAAAACACATTACAACCACAAATGTTTCAACCGAATTTTCATGTTGTTTCGAACCCAAATTTGGGGCAATTTTTCTTCAAAGAGAAATGCAAAAGCATAGTAAATAGCAAAAATCGGGGTGAATAAGTGCGCTATGCCGGCTACACTTTTCTCCTCGTAAGCGCATTTTTTATATGTTTTGGCAGGTTTGTTTGTCTAGAAGTGGCAGCCACAAAAACATGTTTTGTAAAACATATTTACCATTTTAACCCTAATCGGCCGTTAGAGCTTGTGCAGATTTTGTGTATTGTTGAACATATTGTCTGACTTATTATTGAAGACGTAGCGGGCTACGTCAAGAGAATAAGACAGGCAAGATGCCGACAAGCAAACGAAAGATGAACAGAAAGCGATGGAAAAAAACTAAAATAACAGGTAAGCGGTCTAACGACCGATTGGGTTTAACCATTCACCGATTGGCTTTGAGTCCCAAAAAAGCCCACCCCATGCCACCCTCGAAAGGGAGCTGGGGTGGGACAATGATAAATTTCTAGACGGTATTTATAATGCTTATAGGCGAAGTTAATTACGCTTCTAGGCGATATTAATTACGCTTACAGGCATTAATAATAACGCTTCAAGTCGCTATTTACGAATAACTTTCTCGGTTTTCTTGCTACCATCGGCATACGTAGTAACAACGATGTTCACGCCCTCGAAGGGTTGTGCCGACTGCAAACCAGCTGCGTTGTAATAGCGAACGCTAACCACGCGCTTGCCTGCGGCAGGCTGTTCAACGCCCGTTGTGGGCTGTCGTTTCACCGTTAAGGAGCGTTTGGCAGGCGTAAGCGTTTGGTTATGCTCGGTGGGAATACTCAAGATGCAAACCTCGTTGCCTGCACATACCAAGTTGCCTGCGGGGTCGAAGGCCATTTGGTATATCTCTTTGCCCAAGCCTTCGTAGCTATACTTCTTGGTAAGCGTGGGCGTAGAGCCGTTCCATGCAACGTTGAAGAACTGCAAGGCCAAGCTGCCATCGCATATAACGAGGGTCTTTCCATCGTCGCTAACGGCAAATCCCGACCTGCGCGACCCGTTGAGATTCTCTACCCAATCGGCATTGCCAGAGTTAAAGGTTACTTTTCCGTCCTTATCTACGTACATCAGCGAAGGCACACCCTTGGTGTTGTTGCCTGCTCCGCGATATTGCACCACCCAAAGTCCACCATCAGGACCAGCAGCCAGGTTGTCGTCGGGATTAATTAGTCCACTAACTTTAAGTGTCAGGCTAGGTGCCTTGTTCCACGATGTAAGCACCGAGCCATCTGGTTGCCCTATGTTGTACACGCCAATGGCCGCCTTCATGTCTTCTAAGCAAACGTATAGCTTGGCATTACTGCCGCTACCCGTTGGCAAAACCATCGAGGCCGACGAACCAACGTTTTGTCCATCGTTGGTAATTAGTCCGTCTTCATCAGGCTGACCAACGAAGAACTGTTCAAACTTGCCGTCCATCTGGGCAGGGTTAGCAATAAACACGCCCGGATTTTCGTCGCTAAACTCGGCAATATAAAGCTTACCTGTTGCGTCAACACTCATTCTGTAATTCCCCATCAGCTTTTGTCCGCCCTTATACGGAGCAGCATTGGTGCGCGCGCCGTTGGCATCGCACACGTAAACGCCCGTCACGTCAAGTTGTTTCTTATTGGCTTCGCCCACATACATGCGGCCAAAGAAGTCGCTCTCGGTGCTCTTGTCGATGGCCACTGTTGCACGATTGTAAGCCGTTGCAACCTCCGGGTTGATGCGGTTGATGCTTGCGATGCGATTTCCCGTTAGACTCACGGCCCAGTTCAGTTCTTGTTGCAAATGGCCAGGCAATTGATCGGTGGCAAAGTCAAAGCTGTTGCGACCTGCTTTCACGCCAGTGAGTGGAAGTTCGCCCACGGCAGCGTTTGTTTTGGCATCAGTAAACACCAGTTTAGCGGCTGTGGGTTCGTCATTGGCATCGAACGAGAAGGTGTAACGTTCGCCGGTCTGTGCCAAACGCAGGTTATAGGCATACACACCTTTCACTGCTGGCTGGTCTACACCCTTGGTGGTGAAGTTGGTCAGCACGCTGTCTGTTACGAGCGTAAGCGTAATGTCGGCACCGTTCACCGCGGCAGCGGCTGCCATAAAGCCCACCTTTTCTATCGGTTTGGCAAGGTCTAGCGTGGTTGCCTTTATCAATTGGGCCTTTGCCAGGCCCTCGCTCACGTCGAACAAGCGCAGTCCGGCCACTTTTGCATCTTTGAGATAAGGTGTGGCCAAGAGTGTATGCTTGGCGTATTTAAAGAAAACGGCACCCGATGCAGCAGCCACATCGCCCTCGTTGCCCAATATGTCGGCAGGCAAACGGCCAAGTATCTCGCTGTCTACATTAGATGTTGTTGCCGGATGGAACTCCATCGGCGGAGTTACACTGCCGTCTACCATCCACTGATCGTCGGCAAAGGGCGATGCGCACAGCTTGTAATCGTTGCCCAATTTCACCTCGGTGAAGTTGCTGCTGGCGTTGATGGTTTTCTCGGTAAAGAGCGAAGAGGTGATGGTGTTGTTCTCAACGTAGAGTATTAAGTTTCTCACCCCCTTGGCAACACCATTGGCATTGGTTCCGCCAACAATCACTTTGCAGCTCTTGGCAGCACCGCTTACGGCCACCGTCTTGCCCATATCGGCGTTAAGGAAGTTGGCCGAGCTTTGCGTTGTGAGCCACTCAATGGGGTCGGCATCCATGTCTTGCCATTTAAAGATGCGCAACGTGCCACGTTTGTAACCTTTGTCCGTTTCCACTTCTCCATCGTTAAACTGGCATTCCACGCTGTTTACGCCCACCAATTGTCCGTCGGCAGTAAAGGCGATGTCGTTCAAACGGCTGTGGAAACCCTTGTTGTCGGTTTCGGCCGCAGGCAGTCCGTTGGTGCTCAGCTGCTTTTCTATCTTCCTTGTGGCGTTGTTCACCAAGTAAAGCAGTGGCGTACCGTTGTCGTCGGTCAATATAACCGTCTTGCCTTCGCGCGTGATGGCACGTTTAACCTTGCCCTTAATGGCCAGTGTAACGGGCTCTTCTGCCTTCATGTTCATAGCCGCTGGCATGGTTAAGTAGGCCGGCTGCACGGGGTCGGGATAGTTATGATAGGTATCGGCGGGCGGTTCGTAGCCCTCAACTTCAAGGTATAGCTTGGTGTATGCCGTTTGATTTGCCTTAACCACCAGCTTTTCCATGCTCTGTGCCACGAGGTTTTGATACTCGGTAGACGTGGCATCGGCAGTGAATTTGCCTTGTTCCTTATAGCCTTTAAGGGTGGCTCGCACGGTGTATTCGCCCGGTTCTAGGTCTTCGAACACAAAGATACCATTGTAAAGCGTGTCTACCTGATAGGTTTTCACGGCCTTATCGCCCTTAAAAAGCGTAACGGTGGCTCCGTTCAGGGGCAGCCATTGGTCGTTGGTACGCGGTGCATAGTGGAACACGGGGTTAACGATACGCTCGTGAAGGTCTTTCACCGTACCCATAATATAGCCCGTTTTTTCGGCAGGAAGGTTAAATATGTCGGCCAATCCGCGCGACATCCTGATGGCATCCTGCTTGCAATAGTCGGGGTTTAAGGCGCGATGCCGAGCAGGTTGGTAGGTATGGAAATAGCCTTCGATAAGAAAACCCGGCACACCATGTTTCAAAACGCCTAGGTAACCCTCGTAATCGCCATGCGTTCCGTGACGAACGGACGAGCTATGATAAAACGAAATGTCGCCTCGAACGTTCACATTCGTTCGGCTGTAATAGCTTTGCGGGTCTAGTTCGTCCATATAATGGGGTTCCCACATCTTTATGGCCATGTCTCGGCTGCCTGGTACAAGGTCGTTGCCCTCTTTATCTCTGCCACGATAAAGGATAAGGGGATAGTTGGTGTTTCCCCCATCGGTGGCGGCGTTAGAGTGTACCGAGATAAAGAAGTCCATGTTGTTGGCATCCACTTCTTCGCAAATCTCCGACAATGGGCGGTCAAACTTATCGTTTTCAGGGTCGTCTGTAACGTAGGGATATGGCCCGTTGTCTGTTCGCGACAGCATGATGTTTTCGCGTTTAACGCCCATCTTCACCAGTTTGTCTACCATAGGGAGGGTTCTCATCAGCACGGTAGACGACTCGTAGAACCCTTTCTTGTCTGGCCTACCTGTTTCTGGCAGGTTGGGATAAGGTATGGTGGGCATCGGACGGTCGTTAGGTCCGAAGCATCCATGCCCTGGATTAAGGTAGATACGCAGTTTACTTGCATCCTTTGTCTGTGCTTGCGCAAGGGCAGTAAAGGCCATTGCTATAAAAAGTAAAATCTTCTTCATGGCTGTTGGCTTTTAGTTACGTTGATGATATATGCCTTTCCGTCGGGCGTTGAGAATGCAATCTTGCCCGCCTGAGCCGACACTTTGGGGTACATCGCAATGAGCGAGTCGGGCGTGAGCGTCTGTTTGTCGCCTTTGAGGTTGGTGGCCACGATGCGCGATGCGTAAACAAACTCGCCATCGTCTTGGTCGTACATGCCTACCACCGTGGCATCGTCCCACCATTGGGGAGCGCGTATCATGCCAAGCGGCTTTACATCGCCGCCATCGAGGTTGCAAACAAATGCCCCTTCGGCACCCACGTAATACAAAATCTTGGTCCCGTCCGGCGAAAGCGATGGCCAAAGATAACTCTTGTCTTTACCATTGGGCGAGAGGTTGCGGGTTTTTCCGTTGCGCGAAATCATCAGTTGGCGGTTGTTGATGCTCAACACCACGGCGTTCTTGGCCGATACCTTGCCCTCGAACCCCTTGGCTGCCACCTGTCCACGCGTAACGGGCAGGGCGGCTTGATTGTTTAGTGCCATCCCTTGCAGACTTCTCGTGGGGGCAACCAATTCATTATGCTGTCCCGATTCGAGGTTAACGCTACGCAACGACACCATTCGGAGATGTCCAGGCGTGAACGAATTTTCTCGATACACCACGCGTTTGCCGTCGGGCGACACACGTGCATCGTAGCCGGCACCTGCTGCACGGGTAATGTTTTGGGCTTTTCCTGTGCTTAGGTCTAGCTTAGTAAGTCCGCTGTTGTTGTCGGTTGTGAGCAAAATAAAATCTCCTTGCCCACTGATAGCCACAACCTTGGTCCCCGCATCCTCTGGAAGTTGCACAGGAACAAGGCTTGCGACGTTGAAAACTTGCGCCCAACAGCCAACAGCAAATGCTGCGGCGAAGGCTAATGCTACTTTCCTCATACGAAGCTTGTTTTTAGGTTAAATAATAATGTTAGGTTCTTAAATTGCAAGTTCATGCGCTATTGCATTTGCGAGTTCGCTAGTTGGTGGGGTTGAATGCGAGAAACCACGACACTCCGAGCCGTCCATACAGCATGAACACACATCTATTTAGGCTTTCGTAGGCCGTACGATTACGGCCGAAAGATGGTCTTTACGATGGCGTGTGCAAGGCGATATGCCTTTGGTTTGCCCCGGTTGGCAATTTCTTCTTAGATGTTTTTACTCGCTTTCACAACACTCCAACGCCACTAACCCGCCTACTTGCTCATGCGCTGGGGCGTGTTTGGCCAGTAAAAACAAATCAAATAACAAGTATCTTACGGTTTTGCGTTGCGCTGTTCTTCTTTGGTTTGCGCCTAATGCGCGGTTTCTCTCTTCTTCTCAAAATGTCCGATTTCCGTATAAATAGCCTAATGGCACACTCACAGCGCTCTCATTTGCGAAGTTAGGAAATAAATAAACACCCTGCAATAAGCCTTA
>ERZ773059.1268-NODE-1268-length-12564-cov-3.745543_pt1 | contig 12564 bp, 4 predicted proteins | sample MGYA00580514_ERZ773059 | MGnify/ENA primary metagenome ERZ773059 (study PRJEB29015, sample SAMEA2737981) | human oral metagenome | biome: human oral; feature: human-associated habitat; material: dental | place: China | collected 2056 ...
TTGAAAGCATTTTCTGAAGCGCTACGCGGAAGGACTCCCTACGGGAGAACTTAAAAGTATTGTGCCGATTTTCACCTTTTGTGGCAAATTAAACTTTCTTAATGTTAAAAAAGCCCAGTAAAATCAAGGGCTTTCAGGCGGCGAAAAATCAAATTTTTTGCAAAAAGGGCTTGCCAAGTTTTTTCCTTAAAATACAATGGTTTACGATTTTGACCGGCTAGAACCCTTGTGTTTACTGGGTTTCTTGTCTGCTCACTTTTTGAGCAGGGCAGCCATTTTTGAACCGCCCAAACTGGGCAAAAAGCGGGCATTTTTGAAATGATATATCATTTCAAAACAGGGCTCGAGCAGCCAAAATGAAAAATAATAAGCTATGGCGCTTATTATTTTCGCTTGCTTCTGACAGAGGAAATCTTGGCTTGACGACAGCTGCTAAAAATAATAAGCTATGGCGCTTATTATTTTTCGCTTAGTAAAATCCGGTAAATACAGGCATGGTACCATCCCTGGATTTCAGAACATGAAGATAGACAGAATCGACTACGAGAGCGTGAGGAAGCAGCTAGTCAGCAAGCTGCGAGCCGATGACCGCTTCAAGGATTTCAACTTCGAGGCATCGGGCATCGCGACGCTAATCAACCTGTTGGCATATAACAGTCATCAGCTTGGGCATTACGTCTATGCCTTGAACAACGAAGCCAGCATCGATAGCGCACAGACCAGGCAAGCTATCTACAGCAAAGCACGTGGCATGGGCTACACGCCAAAGGGCATGAAGAGCGCGATTGCTGAGGTCATCATCAAGCAGGAGACCGATGTGTTTCCGGTTGATGGATTCATTGTGTGTCATGCCGGCAAGCGAATTGCTGCTACTGCATCGAGAGCAGACAGCGCTCGGGATTTCACGAATCCCGATAATGTGTATCTGTACGACTACGAGCGGCTACCAAATGGGCATTTCTTGTTTCGCTCGGCACCAACCATCATCTACGAAGGAAGCTGGCAGAAATGGGAATTTGTAGCGGATTCTTCTGTGGTCTATCAGGACTTCATCATCAAGGACAAGACGATTGATATCGACTCGCTGCGCATCTTCGTGAAGAACGACGATGCCGACGACGGGCTCGAGTTCTACCATGCCCATAGCACGATGGATATCGATGCCCATACGAGGGCATTCTACACGACCATCACGCATGATGGATTCGTCGAAATCTTCTTCGGTGCCGATGTCTTTGGCAAGCAGCCCGAGCATGGTCAGATAATCCAGTGTCGCTACATCTCTTCGTCTGGTAGTCTCGGCAACGGATGCGACCGCTTCCAGCTTCCGGGATTCATCATTGAGTCGAAAGAAACCAGCAACAGCGGCTCGGACGGAGAGAGCCTCGAGACGACACGATTCAATGCCATCAACCACTTCCAAGCTCAGAACCGCCTAATCACACCAGATGACTATCGCTCCATGATTCTTCGCTACTTCCGTAATCTGCAAGCAGTCAATGTATGGAGAGGCGAGGATAATTTCCGCAAGCAGTATGGCAAGATATTCATCTCCATTAAGCCACACTATGCCGATGCCCTTTCGTGGTCAGCCAAGAGAGAAATCACACGCAAGCTGCTCACGCATACGAAGAAGCTAGGAGCGGAGCCGATATTCCTCGACCCGGAGTTTATCGACTGCGAGGTCGATATCGTGCTGACTACATTAGAAGACAAGGCTTCCGTCAGCGTTGAGAGCGTGCAGGATAAGGCAGTCAAGGCAGTACAGAAGTACAATGACGAGTCGCTGAATGTCTTCAACAATATGCTTAGCGATGTTGAGCTCAATGACCGCATCCGCAAAGCATCGAGCCACATCGCATCGTCCTTCACACGCAAGCTGCTCAAGAAGAAGCAGCGACTCGACCTCACTGGCATTGCCAGCAATTTCGTTTTCTTCGGCAACAGGCTAGTCCCAGGTTCTATCAAGGCTCACATCATGACTGACTATATCAGCTACGATGTCTATGATGTTGATGGCAAGCTCTACGCACGGAGTATCAATCTCGAGAGCAATCACATCAAGCCCTGCGGAGACTGCGACTACGCCAGTGGTACTATCAACTACATCCATCCGGTCAAACATCATCAGGGCGAAGACCGCTACCACGAGGTCATCTTCGAAGCTAAGCCATACAACGCCGATGTGCTGAGTAGCTTCAATAATATCGTAAGAATCAGCAAGGTCAAGGTTGCTTATGCCAACACATAACGCTCTAATCAAGGCACGACTGCCGGAGTTCATGAAGACACTCTATCCGCAGTTCACCGATTTCATCACCGCATACTTCCGTGAGCTCGAAGCGAAGGGCGAAGTCCTCCACGAGATTACGCACTTCTTGGAGAACATCGACTCGGGCAATGTTCATGCTGAGTACTGGGATAAGATGCTCGCTGACCTCGCCTTTGGGCTTCGCGAGGAGAAATTTGAGGTCGACAAGAGACTGCTGGTCCTCTTCATCAGACATTATTATATGTCCAGAGGCACAGCGAAGTCAGTCGAGTTCCTGTTCAAGCTACTCTTCTCTGATAACCCGAAAATCACCTATCCGAGAGAGAAGCTGCTGATTCCATCGGCTACCGAGTATCGCAACGAGACATGGATGTATCTGGTCAAGGATGCTGACCTGACTACCATCAGGAGGATGGAGCAGCTTGCAGCAGACTTCGGACTGGTCGGTCGAGGCATCAGCTCTGGTGCATCATGCGTTATCGACAAGGTAGATGTCGTCAGCGATAGAATCCGCCTGCATATCAGCACGACCAATACCTTCCTACCTCACGAATCCATCGAGATTACGGGCAAGGAGTTCAGCAAGCTGTTCGAGAACAGTCCGTGCTACGATGTGAGTCCAGTCACTTCATCCGAGCCGCTGACTGAGGTCAATCTCGAGATTGATGGTATCAAGATTGATGTGATGCTACTCGACAAGGGCAGTATTAAGGATGTGGATATCGAAGCAGCAGGGCAGGACTACCAGGTAGGCGATAGCATCGTCGCTGACGACAAGATTGGCTTCTACGGCGAAGTCTCGCAGGTCAGTGCTTCTGGTGCTATCGAGAAAATCATCATCCACAATCACGGTAGTTATATCATCAAGGTACCGCAGCTTATCGTGTATAGCAAGCAAGGCAAGAATGCTCTGCTCAAAGCGATACCAGATGACAAGCTGGGCAGACCACTACGCCTGCGAGTTCACAGTCCGGTCTTTGCTCCATTCGTGCATCCGACCATCTCCTTTTCCTTCGAGAAAAACGCCGTATTCACCACGCCGAAAGACTGGGTCAATGACAATCATCGCATCGGCTACAATGGCATCATCCTCGATTCGTTTTACTGGCACCAGTTCTCTTATCTGATAGAGTCTGGAGTGAGCCGTCCGGAATACGAGCACTTCGTCAAGGACCAAGTCCATCCTCCGGGCTACGAGCTATTCTCTGCTCTTGGTCTGAAGAGCAAGTCTAAGCTCATCGAGAGCCTGGATGACAAGCTACGCAAGGTCAATAAGGCATTCATCGGCTCGCTTTACGCCAGCATGATAGCTAACCTTGCCAACAAGCAATACGAGAAATGGAGTCAGGGCAAGACCTACAAGATTGGTGATGTGGTCATCCATGGTAATAATGTCTATATCGCTACAAGCAACGGAGAAGCCGGGCATCTGGCTCCTCGCCACACGAAAGGCAATGCTTCCGATGGTGGCTTGCTGTGGCAGTACGTACAGACCATCAATGCTGACCTCAATGCTATCAGCCATCTCTATATCGCCCTGAGCAATGGCAAGGAGCCGATAGGCGATGCCTTCTACGCGAAGAAGCTCAACTACAACAATCTGCGACTGGGCATCAAGTACGAAAGACTCGTGCTGGGCGATAGAGTCAAGCCCGACACGCTCTACAAGACCGACGAAAATCAGCTCTTCTACTGTGTGCAAAGTGGCATCGCTCAATACACACCAGCACGAGCAGCATTCAACACGCTCACAGCAGATGGCGTATGCTGGCGCTACGTAGGTGATATCTCAGCAGCAGACTTGCCATTCCTGACCGATGACTTCGTGCCGATGATAATCAAGGACAAGACACTGAGTCGAAACGAAATCTACCGAGCCAAGCTCCTCGCCCAGTATGGAGCATTCAGCCCATCAGACCGCATCGTCTCTTCTGATACGACTGGCACTGTTATCGACTACGAAATCACACCAGATGGCAAGCTCAAGAACTACTACGTGAGCAAGGGCGGTCATGCGACCAGCAATCAGATAGCCGTGCTGTCGAAAGCAGCACCAGGACAAGGAGCCAAGGCTCACGCTCTGATTGCCAACAAGAGTATTCACAAAATCGAGATGGAGGAAGCAGGTAGTGGATACCAGTCAGCTATCGTTAGCGTCATTGGCGATGGGCATGGAGCTACGGCGATTGCTCGTATTGATAGACTCGGCGCTATCACAGGCATCGAAATCACCAATGCTGGTCAGGACTACACCTGGGCTAAGGTTATCATCATTGCTGGCGTTGCTGCTGCGGTATTTGAACTCGAGACCAGACCTGTCAGCATTGCTGATATGCTCTATAGCATGGAGCCCGATGCTCTCTTGATTCATCAAGAAATCAAGGATATTCCGGGCTTCATCGACCACACAGCAAGGTACGACGGCATCAGTATCCTCGCCAATGCTAACAAGGACTACCAGATGCATCTATCAGAAAATTCAATATATAAGATTGATAAAACCAATGCAATCATGCTGTGGTACAAAGCCATATCGCCCAAGCAGCGTGCTAAAGGGCAGCATGAGAAGATTCTAATCGCCTTCACTCTGGAGTAATCACCGATGGCAGACCTTAACAAGAGTCCTTACTTTAGCGATTACGACCCGCAGAAGAATCACCACCAGGTGGTTTATGTCGCTGGTCATCCCATCCAAGCACGAGAGCTCAACAACCAGCAAGCCTACGAGCACGCTCAGCGTAAGCATTTTGCTGGGCATATCTTTAAGGATGGCTCTCGTGTCTCTGGTGGAAACGTACAAGCTATCACAAGAGAGTATATTCGCTTCGCTACCAATGATGCTGCTGGCGCAAAATTCATCCCTTCAGCGATGCCCAAGAGCGCCAAGTTGATTGGCAAGTCGTCTGGTGTCGAGGCTATCATGCTCAATGCGATTGACGGCGATGATAAAGACCCGCCGACGATGGGCTTGCAATACACGAAAGTTGGCAATGACGGACAGCAATTCCGCTTCTTGCCTGGCGAGGAAATCGAGATTCGAGACGAAAACGATATGGTCGTCAAGACGGCTATCGCCCGATGCCCTACCTGTCCGGGATACATTGACCCACAGGACAAAATCAAGCCGCTCGACTACAAGATGAAAGTCATTGCTATTGCCGATGGCGTATTCTATTACGAAGGACGATTCATCAATGTCAAGGCATCCGAAATCGTGTATTCGAAGTATGGCGACGCAGTGACTTGTAAGATTGGCTTCGATGTCATCGAGCGTATCATCACACCGTCAGAAGATGCTCAGCTCTTCGACAACAGCTTGGGCTATCCGAACGAAACCGCACCAGGAGCAGATAGACTGGTAGTAGAGCTGGTGCTGACCAAGCGTACTGGCGCTATCGAAGATGGCACCAAGTTCATCGAGCTGGCTACTATCGAAGACGGATTCTTGCAGGTCCTGAAGCAAGACTATCAGTATGCTGCTATCATGGATACGATGGCACAGCGCACCTGGGAAGAATCGGGCAACTATACCGTGTCCGAATGGACCCCGCGTTATCGCGAGCACAAGGCGGCATACGAAGGCGACCCGCACGGCTTCAAGGTCGATGGAGACGAAAGCAAGCTGAATGTGGTCATCAGTCCGGGTCTGGGCTATGTCAAGGGCTATCGGATTGAGACAGCATCCGACCACATCATCAATGTCGATAAGGCTCGCTCTACGCTGAAGGCCTATGATGGTGCTACTTACTTCGGCGAGGGCTGCTATATCGACTTGGTACCCGACCCTGACCTGTCTGTCTGGCCTAATAGCCCGCAGTCGCAGTCTATCGTCGACCTGACTGATATCTACCTCTACGATGGGCTGCCAAATGCCCAGACTCCAACAGGCACCATTATCGGTCGTATCAAGGTAGGCGATGCTACCTATGTCGGCGAGAAGAACGACGAGCATATCTGGCGCTACAAGATACTCGATAGCGTCATCACCGACAAGACCAAGCAAGTCAAATGCGTAGCCAATGTGACTAATCGCTTCGTGGCTACCATCCCGACTGGTACGGTATTTGGATGGCAGAACATCGCTGACTTCGAGAAAGCGTTGATGTTCGAGCTTCCACGAAACAACATGAAGTCTCTGCGCAATATCGACCGTCCAGACCGTAGCTCGATGACCATCACACTGCGCAAGAAGCTGACCGCAACGCTCGGCGCTGATGGCACCTATACCTTCACGCTCTCTGGAATGAATTTCGATGCCAATATCAAGGATACGATTATTATCGTCGGCAATGCTGGTGCTTACAAGTCAGTCAGAGCTACGGCTGATAACTGCAAGCCACAGGGCAACAGCCTCCTGCTCAATCTGGGCTCGGAGCACTCCGGAAAGAAAGTGACTATCATCCACAGCGTCCATACGGTGGGGCTTATCGAGAAGCAGAAGCAATCGATGCTCACCTACAAGCGCAACGTCAATAAGGCAGACGTGCAAGCATGGCTCGGACTTGGCAAGGCGGATGTCTATCAGATTGTGAAGATAGAGGCTTACTCGTCGGCTACTCCTAACGATAAGCAGGTAGTGACTAGTAAGTTCGAGTTCGACCGCAATATCAGCCACTACGCATACCACGAGTCGAGAATCAAGCTACGAGAAGGCGAGGTGCTGTCTAACAGCGTCGATAAGGTCGATATTACCTTCCGCTACTTCAATCACACCGATAGCAACGCTGCTGGCTTCTTCACTATCGATTCCTACTCCAGTCCGCTTGCTGACCCAGACAGCGGAGTGACCTATAAGAATCTGCCGGCATATCGCATCGGCTATCGATTCGTGTCTGCTGCTAATATCCTCGACTTCCGTCCTATCGAGATGTCAGGCGAGAATAGTGTCGGCGAGATGCCAGCGACTGGCATGACGGCTCTCTACAATATGGAGTACTACGTCGGACGAAGAGACCTGCTCTCTGTCGATAAGGATGGTAATTTCTTCCATATTCTCGGTGTGCCTACAGATGACCCGAAAGCACCGACCAATCGCAATGCTGATGTGATGCCGCTCTACGAGGTCTTCATTCCAGCATACACATACAGCTATCAAGACGTCAAGCTCACACGCATCGAGAACAAGCGCTACACCATGCGCGACATCGGGCGACTCGAGACGCGTATCGATAATCTCGAATACTACACGAGCCTGAGCTTGCTCGAGTCTTCTGCTGCTGCTGACGACACGAAAGATGCTCAGGGCTTCAGCCGCTTCAAAAACGGCTTTGTCTGTGATGATTTCAAGAAATACTCTACTGGCGATACAGCCAATAACGAGTTTCGTGCTATCATCGACAAGAACCGAGGCGAGCTGCGTCCTTACTACTACATGTTCAATCGCAAGGGCAGTTTCAACAAGACGAAGAGCAAGAATGCGGTTATGACCAATGGTGTCATTCATAAGCCCTACGAGCACGAGAAAATCGACGAGCAGCCCTACGCAACAAGAAGCCTGTCGGTCAATCCCTATATCGTAGCACGCAAGACAGGCAGCCTGATTTTGACGCCTAATGTCGATACCTGGTCTGATACCCATCGTCAGCCCGATATGAATATGGATATCGACACTGGTGTCGATGCCATCAAGAAACTAGCTGAGCGCCAGAACAATATGACGACAGCCTTCAACAACTGGGTATGGGCAAACAGAACGCAAGAAGTCGGACGAGACGAGACTACTAGCATGGGTGCCGGCATGAAGGTCAAGAACGAGACGACCGTCAAGACCGTTCAGTCATTCCGCGACCGGACTACCGTTAGCTCTTCTTCTAGCTCGGTCATCCAAGGACGCCAGCGAACCACGACTACGCAGACTACACAGACTAATCTGCGCGATACGCTCGAGTCTACCGTAGAACAGACTACTACCACCAGAACACAGACGAATGCAAGTATCGAATCTCGAACGGACAAATACACGTTCGACCGAGTGACTGATGTCGGCTTGCTGCCCTATATGCGCAAGACCAATATCGAGTTCACTGCATCGGGTCTTTATCCGAATATGCGCCATTATGTGTTCTTCGATAAGCAAGATGTATCCGAGCTTTGTACCATCCAAGGCAGTACGGAAAAGGTACGAGATGCTCTGGTGGGCAATCTGCTCATCTCGGATGCCAAAGGCGTACTGCAAGGCACCATTAACATTCCCGAAGGCAAGTTCTTCACGGGTGTCAAAGAAGTGCGCATCACCAATGACCGCCATAACAAGCAGAATGACGAGGATGAAGTCAGCTACGCCGCTGGTCAGTTCTTCGCCGGTGGTATCAGGCAGGACAAGCAGAACATCAACATGAATGTGACTACTCCTGTCTATAAGGAAACCGAGCAGGTCCTGAGCCAAGAGCGAAGCCCTGAGCGCACGACCAATACGCGAGTGACTAATACTCAGGTGACTGGCACCTCGACTAGCACGACCGTCAGAACGACACCATACGACCCGGTAGCTCAGTCATTCAAGTTCGATGACAACGAATTCATGATTTCTAAAATCAAGCTGTGGTTCGAAGCGGTGCAAGAGAAGACCGTCATCAAGCTACAAATTCGCGACATGGTCAATGGCTATCCCGGACAGACCGTGCTTGGCGAGGTATCGATGCAAGCCGAGAACATCAAGACATCGTGGAATGCTAGCGAGGGCACGGAGTTCATATTCCCGACACCAGTCAGAATCCAGAAGGGAATCGAGTACTGCTTCGTCGTGCTTGGCGAGACTCCGGCTACTCGTATATGGATTAGCAAGCTAGGCGAGACTTGTGTCAATGTACCAAATAAGGTAGCCGACAGCCAGATTGCTCTTGGCTCTTCATTCCGCTCGCAGAACGCCAGCACGTGGTCAGCCGAGCAATTCGAAGATATCATGTACGAAATCTACGCAGCCAAGTTCGATGCCAATCCGATGGAAGTCGTGTTTGATGTGTCTGGCGGATTGGAAGAAGAGCCGCTTGACCCGGCACCGTTCGAAGGCGAGCAGGGCTCCAATCTGATTCGTGTCTATATGAAAGATGACCACGGCTTGAATGTTGGCGATAGCGTACATATCAACTGCTTCCCAGACCAGAAGTATGATGTGAGCCTGACTAACGGCTTCATCCATGTTGGTCATTATATGGAGATTGATAACCAGCGCTCGTCGGCCAAGGTCAAATCAGTCAAGTATCGAGACAGCACCCATGCAACAGTGACTGTAGAGAAGCTCAATGGCATGATTACTCCGTCGAGTTCTTTCTTGGCTACAGCCTTCATTGCCAAGCCGGGAAGCCAGGATGCCTTTAATGCCTACTTCGACATCAAGCCAGAAGACTACGATATCCGTCAGGCAGCTGGTACCTTCGTCAATGTCGAGACACCGCTCGAGCTCAATGGCATTCCGCTAGGCGAAATCAACACCACTCACAAGGTCAAGCGAGTCGACGATAACAAGACATTCATTATCGAGGTACAGACTAGTGCTGCTAAGTCAGGACGATTTGGTCCTGAGGCTGCTGCCTGTATTCTCAATCGCCGTGCTGATATGTTCAATGCTTCAGTGAACTACCAGCTACACAATGCGATGGAGAAATGGACCTATACTGCCTGCTCTCACATGATACAGGGCGGCAATGACGGCACAGCACACGACTACTTGCAGCTAGCTGAAGCAGCATTCGACATGAAAGCAGACCGCTACCTGTCGAGTCCTATCAAGCTGGCAACCAAGACGAATGAAGCCGAGCGATACAGAAAAGAGCCATCCTTCACCGTGAAGGGAGTCCTGACTCCGCCGACCGTCTATCTCTCGCCGATGCTCTCTGCTGATACGATGTCATGTACCTTCGTGGCTAACGACATCTATCCGCTCGATGCCGAAAGCGTCAATCGAGACCCGAACGCATCTGGACGATTTGTACCCGAGACTGACAAGTCATTCGGCTACCAGCGCTTCAAGTACATCACCAAGACCATCAACCTGAAGAATCCAGCTGCTGACCTCAAAATCTGGTTTGATATGTATCGTCCGATTCATGCCGGCTTCGACATCTACATCAAGCTGCAAAAATCGACGGTGACTGATATCGATGACCAAGAGTGGATACCGGTTAAGCTCGGTGCTAAGGGCATCTCAGAAGACATCAACAAATTCATCGAAGTCGAGGGATTACTGAGCCAGACCAATCCGGGACTTGCCTCAGCACAGGATACATTCAGCGCCTTCAAAATCAAGATTGTCGGTCTGAGTACGAACGTATCGATTCCTCCGCTCTTCAAGAACCTGCGACTGATTGCCTACACATGATACGAGTACTAGGACACAGCAATCTCGCTCGAGACGAAACTGGAGCTATCCAGAACACCAACAACAGCGACTATCAGGCTGCGCTCGCAAGGGCGCAGCGGCAAGACGAACTGACAGAACTGAAAGCCGAAGTCCAGGAATTGCGTCGGCAATTCCAACACATATCATCACAACTGGAGACGATAATCCATGACCTCAAGCATACTAGACCAAAAGCCACAAGAAAATGCCAAGAAGGGCATCGACGGATGGATTGATGGAGAGAATGGGACTATTCTCACCTCAGCCTATGGCTACTTCAAAGATAGCCTCGAAGTACATCAAGACCGTCCGAATAGTCCGCTGAGCGAGAGCGAGAAATACCAACCTCCTGGTTCACCACAGCAGCCTCCATCTCCTCCAGCAGCTAACAAGCCGGGAAGCATCACTATCACAGGCGAAGGCAAGGATGGCACTACGCTGACCGCTTCCATCACCGATGCCGATGGAGTACCATCTAGCGTCAGTTATCAGTGGAAACGTGATGGACAGAACATCGCTAATGCCACAGCCAATACTTATACGCTGACTAATGACGACAAGGGCAAGAAAATCAGTGTTTATGCCGAGTACAAAGACAACAAGGGCAATCAGGAAAAGCTGACGAGCAACGAGATTGCTGTCGAGGCTGGTGCTCCAGGACCACAAGGACAATCGGGACCACGGTCAGTACCACAGGGAGCACCATCCGCTACTCCACGCCTCGATGCTGCCCTTGCCAAGCTGAAGCTGCCTGATGCTAAAACAGCCACCGCTCGCAACTACAAGGGCACGGAAGATATCAAGCTCAATCTCTTGCGTACTGCTGCCTTCAATCACTACGACGCTATCATCAAGGCTAACGATGCTGCGGTACCAGAATACCAGTCTGGTGATGTGAGAGACAACCTCGATGCTCTCGATTGCAAGAATGCCGCTACGATTGATGCCTTCATGACCGAATGGGAGCACTATGCCGCGACCATTGAGCTCTTCAAGGAAATGAAGACTACATACACCGATGCCATGAAGACTATTCCAGCAGCCAAGCAAGCAGCAGTTCAAGCGGCGTATCGTAATCTGGATTCTCGTAATCCTGGTAGCAAGCAAGCTCTGCTCGATGCGATTGCTAATGCCAACAAGACACCGAAGACCGATGCTGCTGTCGCATTGCTCGGCTTGCCTGCTGGCATTACCAATCCGCTTGCTCGAGAAGAAGACGACGATACAGCACTTGGCAAGTTATCTGACCTGGCTAAGGACTACTACAAGCGTGTTATCGATAGCAACGCCTCTGTGATGCCAGAAGACAAAATCAATACCATCCGTGGCTTGCTTGCTGCGTTTGATATCAATGATGAAGACCTTATCAAAGACACATGGAAGCCGGCATGGGCTAAGTTCGAGAAAGACGCCGAGCTTTACGCATGGGCTAAGTCGGCTTACGACGATGCCATAGCAGCAAACCGTCCGGGATTAGATACGTTCAAAGCGGCATGGGCTGCCCTCGATAGCGATAATGCTAATGCCAAGACTGACTTCAACAACGCTAAAACTGCTTACTACGCCTAAGAGGAGAATCGTATGGTAGATTACACATTACAAGCATCTGAGCTTCCGTGGATTGCCGAAGCACGCAAGCATATCGGTCTGAAAGAAATCGTCGGACCGCAGCACAACAAGACCATCCAATCGTGGCTCAAAGAACTCGGTGCTTCTTGGCCCGATGACGAGACGCCGTGGTGTGGTACCTTTGTCGCCCATTGTCTCAAGACTGCTGGTCGCCGCATTCCGCAATATTGGATGCGAGCTAAGGCATATACCGAAGTCGGCAAGCAGCTAGCCAAGCCCGCCTATGGATGCCTCGTTGTATTCACTCGTGATGGTGGTGGTCATGTTGGCTTTGTGATTGGACGCGATGCTGCCGGCAATTTGATGGTCCTTGGTGGCAATCAGT
>ERZ773059.1273-NODE-1273-length-12552-cov-5.458830_pt1 | contig 12552 bp, 9 predicted proteins | sample MGYA00580514_ERZ773059 | MGnify/ENA primary metagenome ERZ773059 (study PRJEB29015, sample SAMEA2737981) | human oral metagenome | biome: human oral; feature: human-associated habitat; material: dental | place: China | collected 2056 ...
ACCGGCTTGCCGCTGTCGCCGCCCTCGCGGATAGCGATCTCGATCGGGATCTCGCCGATTACTTCGGTGTTGTATCGCTGCGCCAGCTTTTGCGCGCCGCCGCGACCGAAGATATCGTACTCCTTGCCGTTATCGGGGCAGATGAAGCCGCTCATATTCTCGATAAGACCTGCGATCGGGATGTGGAGCTTTTCGAACATATCAAGCCCGCGGGCGCTGTCGTCCAGCGCGACCGTCTGCGGCGTCGTAACGCACACGCCCGCCGTCACCGGCACGCTCTGAGCGAGCGTAAGCTGCGCGTCGCCCGTACCCGGAGGCATATCCAAAAACAGCACGTCCAGATCGCTCCACGCCACGTCTTTTAGCAGCTGCTCGATCGCCTTCATTATCATCGAGCCGCGCCAGATGAGGCTCGCGCCCTCCTCCATCAGCACGCCCATGCTCATCATCTCCACGCCGTGGCTTAAGATCGGCTTTAGCTTCTGCCCCACGACGCTTGCTTGCGTCTTATCTTCGCCCATCATTCGCGGCAAATTCGGTCCGTAAATATCGGCATCCAAAATCCCCACTCTCTTGCCGAGCTTTGCCGTGCTGATGGCTAAATTTAGCGTCGTCGTGCTCTTGCCTACGCCACCCTTGCCGCTGCTGATCATCACGAAATGCTTGATCTGCGGCGCGATATTTTTGCCGCTGCGAGAGTTGCTCTTTTCCTCGGCGATCTTGGGCTGTTTGATTAAAATTTCCACGTCCGCGCCGAGCGCCTTTTGCACCGCCGATCTGAGCTCTGCTGCGATTTCAGGCTTGGCGCTGGGGATTTCGATCCCTACGAAAATTCTATCGCCGATCTCGACCTCTTTTACAAATCCAAAATCCACGATGCTTTTAGAAAAGCCCGGATAGATCACGCTTTTAAGCAAATTTAAGACTTCGTCTTTACTCATTCCTTCTCCTTATTTTCGGTTAAATTTCTACTGATTTTATATGCGCAAAATTTCGGCCCGCACATCGAGCAAAACTCCGCGCCCTTGTAAATTTCATCGCCCAGGCTCTCATCATGCAGCTCGCGCGCATGATCTGGATCGAAGCTAAGCTCAAACTGCCTGTTCCAATCAAAACCATACCGCGCATCGCTCATCGCGTGATCGCGCTCTATCGCGCCCGCTTTGCCTAGCGCGACGTCCGCGGCATGAGCGGCGATCTTATGCGCGATGATGCCCTCTCTAACGTCTTTTGCATTGGGAAGCCCCAGATGCTCCTTGGGCGTTACGTAGCAGAGCATGCTTGCGCCGCAATACGCAGCCATCGTCCCGCCGATAGCCGAGCTGATATGATCATAGCCCGCGCCGATGTCGGTCGGAAGCGGCCCCAGCACGTAAAACGGCGCGTCGCGGCAGATCTTGCGCTCTAGCTGCATATTAAGCTCGATCTCGTTAAACGGGATATGTCCCGGGCCCTCGATCATCACCTGCACGTTTTTTTCATTCGCGCGCAGGGCTAGCTCGCCTAAAATTTCAAGCTCGCTAAGCTGCGCTTTATCGGTCGCGTCGTATAAGCAACCGGGGCGCAAGCCGTCGCCCAGAGATAGCGATACGTCGTAGGCGGCGCAGATATCGCAAATTTCATCAAACGCTTCGTAGAAGGGGTTTTGCTTATGAAATTTCATCATCCACGACGCTATCAGCGAGCCGCCTCTGCTTACGATACCCATCTTGCGACGGGACAGCAGCGGCATAAACTCGAGCTTAAAGCCCGCATGGATCGTGAAATAATCCACTCCCTGCCGCGCCTGCTTCTCGATCGTGCTAAGAATAGCGCTCGTTTTTAAATTTTTAATATCGCCCAGCTCATGGATCATCTGATAGATCGGCACCGTGCCTATGGGTACGGGCGAGCGCTCGATTATCGCGGCGCGGATCTCGTCCAAATCGCCGCCCGTGCTTAGATCCATCACCGTATCGGCGCCGTATTTTAAGCACGCTTCAAGCTTTTCCAGCTCGCCCTCGATATCGCTCGTCGTGCCCGAGGAGCCGATGTTTGCGTTGATCTTGCACCGCAGCGCGCGCCCGATGCCGATGGGTTTTAAGCTTTTGTGATTAACGTTTGCGGGGATGATCGCTCTTCCTTGCGCGATCAGATCGCACAAGGCTCGCACGTCCATGCGCTCGCTTTGCGCGACCTCTCTCATCTGCGGCGTCGGCTCACCCTTTTTTGCAAAATAGATCTGTGATACGCAGCTTTCGGTCATTTTCGCCTCGCTTCTTAAAAATGCGCGTATAATATAACAAATTTCATTAATCCTTACTTTTCTTTTGCCGTTTATTTTCGTAACGCAGGATGAAATTTTGCCGCCGCGCCGCGTAAATTTACGCCTAAACTCAAGATATTTTAGCTCGCAAGCCGCGATTAATTTTGCTTTCATTTTTAATACGTATAATTTCGTAACAAAATTTCAAGGATAAAATTTGAAAGATATATCGCTGATTTTGCTCGCCGCGGGCGATTCGAGCAGGTTTGAGCTCCCCGTCAAAAAGCAGTGGCTGCGCGTGGGCGAGCTGCCGCTTTGGCAATACGTCGCGCAAAATATCGCGCGGGCGCACCCATTTAAAAAAATCATAATCGCCGTAAACGAGGAGGACGTGAGCTATTGCGAGCGCCTCTATGCGTGCAGCTCGGCTTCGGCGCGCGGCAAAAGCGCGGAGTACGACACGAGCGAGTATAAATTTCAAAGAAAGCAGGGCGGGATCGAATGCGGCGCAGACGATCTAAACGACGCAAGCAAGCCGCGGGGCGCGGAAAATTTTAAAGCTCAAGTCGAATGCGGCGCGTATGAATGCAGCTCTGCAAATTTAAAATTTCACTTCGCCCCAGGCGGTGCAAATCGCCAAAGCTCGCTAAAAAACGCGCTGCGGCTCGTAGAGAGCGAGCTCGTGCTCGTAAGCGACGTGGCGCGCGCGCAAATTTCGCCAGAGCTGATCTCCTCGCTGATACGAAATTTAGGCGGTGCGGACTGTATCAGCCCCTATCTTGGCGTAAATGACACGACCTATCTCGGCGAGCGCATTGTGGAGCGAGAGGAGCTGCGCCTCATCCAAACGCCGCAGCTTTCGCGCACGGCGCTACTTAAAAAGGCGCTTGAAGGAAGCGAAATTTTTACCGACGACAGCGCGGCAGTCGGTAGCGCGGGCGGGCGGTTGGAATTTATAAAAGGCCAAGCGGGCGCGCTTAAGATCACGCGCGTAAGCGATCTGGCGGCGTTAAATTTAAAACCCTGCTCGCGCGATATCTTCTGCGGTGCGGGTTACGACGTGCATGCGCTTGAAAAAGGCGCGGGCATCGTACTTGGCGGCGTGCAAATTCCGTGCGAGTTCGCGCTGATCGCGCACAGCGACGGCGACGTAGCGATCCACGCCCTAATCGACGCTATTTGCGGCGCGGCGATGCTGGGCGACATCGGCGAGCTGTTCCCTGACAGCGATGTCAAATTTAAAGGTGCGAACAGCAAGGAGCTGTTACGAAAGGTAATGCGGCGCGTCAGGGGCTACGGCTACGAGCTCGTAAATGCCGATATTACGATCATCGCGCAGCGCCCGAAGATCGGCGCTTACAAAGCGCAGATGCAAGAGGCTTTGAGCGAAATTTTAAACTGCGCGCGCGTCAATGTCAAAGCAACCACGACCGAAGGGCTGGGATTTACGGGCAGAAGCGAGGGTATCGCCGCACAGGCTGCGGTAAACCTAAAATTTTACGACTGGCAAAAGTACGCAGCAAAGGCGCAGGGCGCATGAAAATTTTAATAATTGAGAGCGAAAGCTATCTAGCCCAAAGTATCGCAAACAAGCTGGGCGCGCTGGGGCATGAATGCACTAACGCGGCGAGCTTGGCGGCCGCGGCGGGCCTTGCGGAGGAGTTTGAGGCGGTGTTACTTTCTACGAGCTGGAGCGGCGCGAGCTTTTATCCGCTGATCGAAAAATTTAGGCGCTCGATCATAATTTTGATGGTCGCCTACGTCGATAGCGAAACGGTGCTAAACCCCGTAAAAGCGGGCGCGACGGACTATATCCAAAAGCCATTTATGATAGAGGAGCTCATCAAAAAGATCGAGCATTACGCGCAGTTTCGCTCGCTAAAATCGCAAAACGAAGCCTACGAAGTGTTGCTTAAAGAGATCTCTCTTTCGTGCGAAATACCGCACACGCGTTTAGCGCAGATAAAATTTCCGCTTCTTTTGCGCGGCGATGCGGCAGCGCGGGCTGCGGCGGTATTTAAGATCGCGCTTGCGCTAAAATCGCGCCTTAAAATTCTATCCGCGCAAAGCTCTGAACTGCTAGAACGCGGCGCGGAGATTTTTTACGCACCAGATTTTGATAGCCTAAGCGGCGCGCAGAAGGAAAAATTTCTAAGCAAAACCAAATCCATGCGCTTAATTGCCGGATCCATTGGCGCGCAAAAGGGCTTTAGCGACGAAATTACGCTTGGCAGCAGCAAAGAACGCAGCGAAATTTTAAGCATCGAAGAATACGTAAAGCTCACGATCGTAGCGCACCAAGACGAGTATTTCGACTCCGATCTGGCGGCGGCACTTGGGATTTCGCGAAAATCGCTTTGGGAGAAAAGGAAAAAATATGGCATCGCAAGAAAAAAATAGCCGCGCGCATCCGGTACGGATCGCAGGCGAGATGGAAATTTCGCGCGATACCGGCAATTTAAACGAAATAAAACCGCTTGAAAGCGAAGGAATTTTAAGCGGCACAAAAACTCTAAACGTCGCAATAGCTTCGAGTGACGCGGCGCAGAATTTAGAAGCGAAGCAAAATTTAAAAGCATCACAGAACTCAAAAGCAAAGCGTGATTTAAAAACGATGCGGAATTTAAAAATGTCAAAGACGAGCAATGCCAGAAAAGACGAGGCGCGAGCTAAGGGCGCGGCATGGAATTTAAAAGCAGAGCAGGCCGGAAGCGAGAGCAAAGGCGCAAATAATAGCGCAACGCAAATCCGCAAGATAGAGATCTCGCGCTCCGACCTAAACGTCTTGAGCCTGCTCGCAAACGGCGCTTTCGGCAAGAGCTGCGAGCTACTGCGCCCAAGCAAGCTAAGCGTATGCGGCATAAATTTCGTTTTTTCCTGCGCGGACGCAAAAAAGGGCGATATTTTGGAGCTTTATCTTAGCAAGGACGGCATAGCTGAACGCACCGAAAATTTGCTTAGCGGCGAAAGTGGCGCGTATTTGCTAGCTAAAGGATCGCTCAACTTGCAGGATGGAGTTTCTGCTGCGGCGCAAAATGAGCAGAGTTTTGCGAAAAGCGGCACGGATTTCGCGCGCACTGCAAGTGCGCAAAGCGCTATAAACGCCACAAGCGAGGGCTTAGACCATATAGAAAGCCTTACTGCGTGCTATGATCAAATTTTTACTTGCAGCGCAGATGCAAAATCTGAGAAAAACGCCGCTTTGGATTTGGCGAAAAGCTCCAGTGAAAATTCTGCGGCAAATTCCGCGCGGAGCATTGCCAAAAATTCTACGATAAATCGCGTTTGTAGCGCAGACGCAAAATCCGTAGCAAATTCGGCGGGAAATTTTATCTCAAATTCCACCAAAAATTCCGCTGCAAATCCCGCCTATTATGAGCTTGTCGTGCGCATAAGCGTTAGCGACGTTTATACCCCAAGCGCAAGCGAGGTCGCAGGCTCGGTGTTTCAAAACGCATACGCAGAGCAAACTGCGGTGCAGGGGCGCATCACGCTGCTAAAAAATGAGCTTGCAGAGCAAATCGCGCGCATAAAAAAAGTCGCAAGCTCGCTTGCCGCGCCTAAAATTTCAGCGTTTTTTACCTGCGCCGATCCGATCCACCGCGTGCATGAGCGGCTGATTAGGCATATGATTGACAAAGCGGATTTCGTGGTGATTTTTTTAACCGGCACGAACAGCGCGGATGCCCTGCCCTACGAGCTACGCAAAAAAACGCTAAGCTATTTACTGCAAAATTTTTTGGTTGCGCAACGCGCCATGATGATCGATCTGGGCTCGCTTGCGATTTTTGACGACAAGCCCGCCCTGCAGTGCGCGATCGCAAAAAATTTAGGTATAAACAAAATAATTTTTGGGCAAAATCACGCAAATATGGAGCTATTTTTCGATGGAGGCGGCGTACATTCGGTGCTAGACGAGTATCAAAAGCGCGGCGAAATCGAGATTTTGCTTATGCCAGAATACGTCTATTGCGAGAAGTGTAAGGTGCTCGTAAGTACCAAAAACTGCCCTCACGGCGCTCATCATCACGTGCATTACCGCACACAAAATCTCAAGGCACTGCTGCGCGCGGGGATTTTGCCACCTGCGATTTTTATGCGTAAAGAGATCTCAGCGATGATTTTAAGCGAGCTTTTTCCCGCGCGGTTTTCAGATCTGCAAAAGCTCTACGACGAGCTTTTTCCAAACAGCGGGATCTTGCAGAGCCACGGCGAGAGCGAGTTTTACGAGCAGCTTATGCAGCTGTACCAAACCAGCGCGCTAAAGACGTAGCTCTCGAGGGCGCAACGCAAAAAAATGACGTGGAATTTGCGGAAGCTAGGCAGAGGGTAAAATTTCGCGGCGTTAGAATTTACGGCGGCTAGACGTAAAGTAAAATTCCATAGTGTGGAAAGAAAGGACTGCGCGGAATTTTATAGAATAAAGAGCGGCGGACGCAGATTTGGCGTAAAATTTTGTGGTGCGACGAAGCTAAATTTTTAAAGCATTAGTGGTGCGATAAAAGAGGTTTTAAATCTTAAAGACGCAGATACGTAGCAAATTTATAACGACGCAATAAAATCGTGCGGTGAAGCGGATCTAAAATTTTAAGGTGCGGCATATGTGTAATTAGCAGTGTAGCGGATCTAAAATTTAAGCTTTCGACGAGCGAGCTTAAAATTGCGGTTGCTGCGAGTTACAGCGCAAAACTCGGATGCAGCGCAACGACTGCTCGCTCGCGCAAAATGCCGTGCGTTTGCTGACAGGTTTGGAATCTCCGCGCAAGCGAGCAAAATTTTAAAATTTTTACGCAAATGAGTAGAATTTTAAAATTCCTACGTTAGTGAGCAAAATTTTTGTGGCGAGCGAGTAGAACTGATTTCATGTAGGTGGGCAAATTAATTCTACATGCACGAATGAAATTTAAAATTCTGCGCGTAAGCGAATTTAAAATTTTCGCACGCGAGCAGATGCCCTAATTAAAATAAGCGGTAAAATTTTAAAAAGCAAAATTTAAAAGGACAATTATGGATAAAATTTTCGTTACATTTTTCGGCGCGGGGTTGCTAAGGCCCGCACCCGGCACTTGGGGCAGCATCGCAGGCTGGATAACAGGGCTTGCGATCTTGATGCTGGCGGGCGAGGTGACGCTGTTTTTGTGCGCCGGCCTCGTCTTTTTCGTCTCGCTTAAGATCGTAGGCGATTACGAGAAGCGGACCCGCTCGCACGATAACAGCGAGATCGTCATCGACGAGGTCGTGGGGGTGTGGATCGCGATGTGCGTCGCAGCACCCGTGGGCGAGATCTTTTCGCTGCCGCTACCGGAGCTGATCGCGGGCTTTGAGAGCAGCAGGATATCGATCGTCGCGATGATTTTGGCGCTGCTGTTTTTCAGGGCGTTTGACATCCGCAAGCCCTCGATCATCGGGCGCGTGGATCGCGACGTAAAGGGCGGGCTCGGCGTGATGCTAGATGACGTGCTGGCGGGCTTTTTCGCGGGGCTTGGGGTTTTGATAGTTATCTCTTTAGGGGTCAAGCTCGGCGCCGCGGGATTGATTTTTTAAGCTTTTTGGATGTGCTCATGGCAAACACAGCACGATTGCAGCGAACGCAGCGCGATTACGGGCACTATCAAGCACCGAAATTTTAAAAACCGCATCTTAAGTGGGGCTTATGAATTAGCGCAAATTTTAACTTCTGAGGCGCGAGCCCGCTTGAAATTAAAATTTAGCGGTATTTATTCGCGCAGCCTGCAAATAAAGCAGGCGTAAAATTTTAAAATTTTGCACGAGTCGCGATAAAATTTGCGTGGTCTTAAATTTTAAATTTCGCAGCTCGCGAAATTCTACGGCGTAAAAATTTTAAGACGCAAATTTTAGGGCACGCGCAGTTGCGATATAAAATTTCGTAGCAAGAATTTTTGCAGTCTGACGGCGCAAAATTTCTACGATATAGAATTTTAATTGCGCTGCAAGAACCAAAATTATGCCGCCTGAAATTTCGTGCGGCTAAATTTTAAAACAAAGCGGCAGGCACAGCTCGCGCGTAAAATTTTAAAATTTATCGCTAATCGCAGGCAGTCTAGCAGGGCGTGTTATTAAATTTCAGCAATATTTATGGTTTTGCTTGTAGCATTGCCGCAAAATGCGGGTATCGACGCAAAAATTTAAAGGAACGAAAAATGCAAAAGAGCGCGATTGAGATACGCGGCATTCCCGCCGCCGTTTGGGGGAACCGCTCGAAAAAGGTTTATATCTACGCTCACGGGCAGGACGGAAGTAAGGAAGATGCGGAACTTTTAGCTTCCGTCGTTTGCGAGCAAGGCTGGCAGGTAATTAGCTTTGATCTGTCCGAGCACGGACAGAGGCGGCACGAGCCCGCTTCTTGCGATCCGCGGCGCGCTATTTTAGAATTTCGCGAAATTTTATCGTATGCAAAGAAGCGCTGGGACGAGGTCGCGCTGTTTGCCGTTAGCCTAGGGGCATGGCTCGGCCTGCAAAGCTTCCGCGACGAAAAGCTTAGCGACTGCCTCTTCGTCTCGCCGATACTTGATATGAAATACGTTATTTCAAATATAATGCGTAGGGCTGGCGTTAGCGAGGAGCGATTGAAGCAAGAGCGGATGATTTTGATCCCTGTCGGGCAACCGCTTTTTTGGGAATATTGGAGTTTTGTTTTGAACAATCCGATCACTAAGTGGGAAACGCCCAGCAGAATTCTATATGCAGAAAACGACGATATGACGCCTCTTTGTATCGTTAGAAATTTCGCGCAGAAGTTCGACTGCGACTTAAGCGTTATGAAAAACGGCGAGCATTGGTTCCATACGCCACAACAGCTAGATTATTTGCGTAGCTGGATCAAATCGGCGGTTGAGAATCGGTGATAAAATTCTATGATAGATTTTAAAACTCACGCCCAAGCCCGCGCCGATGAAATCCCGCGCGCTTTTAGAGTGCGAATTTCATAAATTTAAGATAATCTTGATATTTTACCTTAATACGCTTGTTTTATAAGGTGCTTTTCGTAAATCTCAGCTGACATCGCGTCACACGAGGGGCATAGCTTCAAAGCACACATTTCATAAATTTAACCGCAATAGCATAAAATCATGACCGATATGAATTAGAAACTAAAATATGATTAAAATTTAACCAATAAGCTGTCAATACAAATGCAAAAATGCCAATTTTAAAGCTAAATTTTAAAAAATGTCTATAAAGATGAATTCTTGAGATCTTAGCATGCTTTTGGCACGAGGTGCGAGCCAATGACAGCTTATCGCACTTCACTAGCACTATCGCGCTTTTGCTACACGGACGCTTTACGAATCCATAGCAGTCGCGCGATTAAATTTTAAAAATTATTTGCCTATTCTAAAGCCATTTAACTTCATATAAGTCGTATCTTTATGAAATGCTTCGCATCGCTCCCTGTTGCGATTGATATTCGAGGTCTCGAAAAAATATCCATCACTATCTTGACGTAAGGTGATCGTCGCGCAAAAGATCATATCGTTTTTGAGTTTCGGTCCTACGCCGTAGGTAAAGCTTTGATTGACTGCTAAGCTACGTGCCAGATCGCTATCGCTAAACTGTCTGGAGCCCGTCATGCTCTTTAGCTCGCGAAAATTTCCTTGATTTAAGTAGTCGCGTTGTATATCTTTAAATACGCCTTCAAGCTCGACTGCATAAGCTTTTACTAAAACCTCATCCTTAGCACCGCTTAATTTAGGATATATTATTTTTACTATCACGAAGATTATAATAGCTAAAAATATTATCCCGCTTACGCCGCCGCCTACTGCCGCACCTTTTCTCATTTTCATCATTTTACTCCTTCGTCGATGTCCTTTACCAAGGCATCTATTTTTTTATTAAGCATAAAATTTTCATAGCTTTTTTGGATATAGGCTTCAAGCAGTTCGCCCGCATCCAGATGATCGCTGCCGCGAGTTAAAATCCGCCAGTCCCTACCGAAGACCTTCGCAAAGTCATCATCCAGGCTTATCGCGTATTTTTTCGTCAAAGACTTACTCGTCAGCTGAACCGAAATTTCTTTCATTTCTCGCCTAAATTATCGCCTGCCAAAATATCGTCGATCTGCTTGCTTAGATCCTCATCACTCATCTTGCGATACGCCAGATCGTTTTCAAGCGTGCCAAGCTGCATTCCCAAAGCCTCGTTTTGCGCCTTGACCGTCGCTAGCTCAGTGCGTAGCTTCTCGTTTTCGTCCCTAGCCTCGGTGTATCGTCTAATCAGCTCAGCTACTTTATTGCTTAAGCCCTCGACCTTTTTCTCTTCGTCAAAGATTGATTCCATTATTTCGCCTTTTCTGATATAATTTAAATGAAAATATTACCCAATTTTGGCTTTAAAAAAGGAAAAATTTTGCAAAATTTTAAAATCGAGAGCAAATTCTCTCCGAGTGAGGATCAAGAAAAAGCGATCGAAGGCATCGTCGCGGGCTTTCAAAGCGGCAACAAATACCAAACTCTTCTCGGAGTTACCGGCTCGGGCAAAACTTTTACCATGGCAAATATCATCAAGCGCCTTGGAATTCCCGCGCTCGTAATGACGCATAATAAATCTCTCGCGGCGCAGCTTTATAGCGAGTTCAAGGGCTTTTTCCCGCAAAATCACGTCGAGTATTTCATCAGCTACTACGATTATTATCAGCCCGAGGCCTACATCCCCAGGCAGGATCTTTTCATCGAAAAGGACAGCGACGTAAACCAAGAGCTCGAGCGCTTGCGACTAAGCGCCACGGCGAGCTTGCTAAGCTTCGACGACGTCATCACCGTGGCGTCGGTTTCGGCAAACTACGGCCTGGGCGATCCCGCCGAATACAAAGGCATGGTGCTGTTTTTTGAGATCGGATCAAAATTTAGTACTAAATTTTTGCTTCGCAAGCTCGTCGATATGGGCTATAAACGCAACGACGATTTTTTTGATCGCGGGAATTTTCGCGTAAACGGCGACGTGATCGACATCTATCCCGCGTATTTTAACGACGAGGCATTTAGGATCGAGTTTTTCGGCGACGAGATAGAGGCGATGTATCATCTAGACGTGCTCGAAAACAAAAAGACGCAGAGCGTCAAAAAATTTATTCTCTACCCGACGAGCCAGTTCATCGTGGGCGAGCAGCGCCTGAAATCAACGATCAAAGGGATCGAGGAGGAGCTTGAGCAGAGGCTGAAATTTTTCGAGGACGCGGGCAAGCTCGTAGAGGCGCAGCGGCTGAAAGGGCGAGTGGAATTTGACCTTGAGATGCTGGGCGCTACGGGGATGTGCAAGGGGATCGAAAACTACGCGCGCTATCTGACCGGCCAAAAGCCGGGCGAGACGCCCTATTCGCTCTTTGATTACTACGAGAGCAAGGGCAAGGACTACCTCGTTATCGTCGATGAAAGCCACGTGAGCCTGCCGCAGTTTCGCGGTATGTTCGCAGGAGATCGCAGCCGCAAAGAAACGCTCGTAGAGTACGGCTTCCGTCTGCCTAGCGCACTTGATAACCGTCCGCTGATGTTTGATGAGTTTATCAATAAAAAAGCTAAATTCCTATTCGTCTCTGCAACGCCAAATGATTACGAGCTGGATCTTAGCCGCGGAGCCGTATATGAGCAGATACTGCGCCCGACGGGGCTACTTGATCCGCAGATTATCTTAAAAGACAGCGACAACCAGGTCGAAATTTTACACGATATGGCAAAGGATGTCATCGCGCGCGGCGAGCGGATTTTAGTGACCGTGCTAACCAAAAAGATGGCGGAGGAGCTGAGCAAATACTATCTGGAGCTTGGGCTTAAGGTCAAATATATGCACTCGGACATCGATGCGATCGAGCGCAACGAGCTCATCCGCGGCCTACGCAGCGGCGAATACGATATGCTAATCGGTATAAATCTGCTCCGCGAGGGGCTCGATCTGCCCGAAGTAAGCCTTATCGCGATCATGGATGCCGATAAGGAGGGCTTTTTGCGCTCGCGCACCAGCCTCATTCAGACGATGGGGCGAGCCGCGCGAAACGTGAACGGGCAGGTCGTGATGTTTTGCAAAAAGATCACCGCTTCGATGCAAGAGGCGATCGACATCACCCAAAAGCGCCGTAAATTTCAAGATGAATACAACCGCGCCCACGGCATAACCCCGCATTCTGCGAGCCGCAATATCGAAGAGAGCCTAAAGATCGAGGACGGCACCGAAATTTTAAGAAAGGGTGCCAATTTAGAGAAAATGCCCGCCGCCGAGCGCGCCAAGATCGTAAAGGAGCTTCGCAAGCAGATGCTCGATGCCGCGGCGGCGCTGGAGTTTGAAAAGGCCGC
>ERZ773059.1276-NODE-1276-length-12529-cov-14.051948_pt1 | contig 12529 bp, 7 predicted proteins | sample MGYA00580514_ERZ773059 | MGnify/ENA primary metagenome ERZ773059 (study PRJEB29015, sample SAMEA2737981) | human oral metagenome | biome: human oral; feature: human-associated habitat; material: dental | place: China | collected 2056 ...
CGGCGCGCGTGGAGGAGGCGAAGTCGATGCCCCACAGGGCCGACAGGAGGGCGTCACGGGTGTGGAGCTCGCCGGGGTGGCTCATGAGGTAGTCCAGGAGCGTGACCGCCTTGGGCGTCAGGTTCAGTTCGCGCCCGGCCAGCTCGACGCGGCGGCTGGCGCGCTCCAGGACGAGGTCGCCGGCCACCAGGCGCGCCGCCGCCGTCAGCGGCTGGCTCATCCCGCGGGTGCGGCGCAGGACCGCGCGGATGCGTGAGGCCAACTCGGCCGGGTCGAAGGGCTTGGACAGGTAGTCGTCGGCGCCGTCGTCCAGGGCGGAGACGCGCTCGTAGGAGGCGTCGAGCTGGGTGAGCATGATGATCGGCGTCCAGGTCCCGCCGGCCCTGAGCCGGCGCACGAGCTCGCGCCCGTCCATGCGGGGCATGAGCACGTCGGTGACGACGATGTCGACGTCGTAGGCGCCCAGCAGGTCGAGCGCCTCGACGCCGTCGCCGGCCAGGAGGACGCGGTGGCCGCTGCGCTCCAGGTAGGGGCCCAGCGAATTGCGGATGGGGGCCTCGTCGTCGACCAGCAGGACCGTGGCCGACGACGAGGCCGGTGATGGGACCGACGACGAGGCCGGTGCGGCGGGCCGCATCACGGGCGGACCGCCGGATTCACCGATGTCACTGGGTGAGCCTTCCGGTGGTGTTGTTGGCGCCGAGGTCCTGGATGTCGGGGTCGTCCCCGAGCCAGTGGACGGTGACGTTGGAGCCCTGGATCTGGAGGTGGTCGATGTCGCGGGCGTAGACCGTGACGTCCGATCCCTGGATGATGAGGGTGTCCACGTCCTCGGCGGCGATGGTGTTCTCGGCGCCCTGGACCGTGAGCATGTCGAGGTCGCCGACCAGGTTGAGGGTCGTCCCCGAGCCCTGGACGGCATAGCTGCCGGAGACCGTCTGGCGCTCCCCCTTGTCGAGGATCTCCTTCCAGGCCGCGTTGGTGATGGGGGCGTCCTCGGCGTCGTCATCGTCGTCGCCGTCGTGGTCGCCGGAGCCGGTGGGGCTGCCGGTGGGGTTGTTGGAGCCGGCCGAGCCGGTGGCGCCGCCTGCGGTGCTGCCGGTGCTGCCGGTGCCGGTCGAGCCCTGGGCGCCGGTGGAGCCGGCGTCCGAGCCCTGGGCCTGAGAGGCCTTTGGCGAAGCGGAGCCGGCGTCGTTGACGGACAACGAGCAGGCGCCCAGCGACAGGGACAGGGCCACGGTGGCAGCGCCGGCGAGAACGATCTTGGAAAGGCGCATGGCGAGTTCCTCTCAGGAATCAGTGGATGGGTTGTATGGTGTACACATTACCGGCTTGTTATCCCGAGACTGTCGCCGAACTGTCGCAGGTTCGCGACCGCAGCGATCCCACAGGAGCCTCACCGGTGAGCGGGGAGCCGTCGGCCGCTTTCTCCACTTCACGCAGGGGCGGTCACCGCCGTCGCCGCCCGGGCCGCCCCCGACGCCCGACCCGCCGCACCCGGAGGCGACTCGGGCAGACCGTCACGGCCGGCCCCCGCGCCCCACCGCCCTCAACGGCTCCGCGCATCACACCGGGACACGCACCCGGACGCCTCCGCAACAACCCTCCGGACGAGAAGGACCCGTCCGAGCAGACCGCCACCACGACCCTCACGCCCCACGTCTTCAAAACCACCCCTGAACAACCTTCCCGGAAAAGGTGGCTCCCGCGTATCTTTAAAGCCCCAGCCCCTCAGTCGCGGATCGCAAAACGGCGGAATGACGCCGATCCCGTCAGGTTCGACCGGAGTGGGCGGCCTTAAAGATATGCGGGAGCCACCTTTTCGCGGCACCGCACCCCGGACCGCGGTGCACTCCGTCGGACGGACCGCTCGGGCGGACCTCGCCGCGCCCGCTCGGGCGGACCTCGCCGCGGTCAACGTCCTGAAGACGAGGGCCCCTGGAGGCCCCGGAGCTCCGTCACGGACGGAGGGCCCACAAGGTTCGCCGCGCCAGACGCTCGTGGACGTCCGGGACCACGTCACGGACGGAGAGTATGGCGGGCCCGGCCGCCCCCGTCAGGACGGCTTCTCGGCCGCGGCCTTGGTCGCCCTGCCCGCGGCCTTCGGCCTCCCGGGCGTCGCCTTGGCCGACTTCTCCGCCGCGGCCGTGGTCTTCTTGGCCGACGACTTGGCCGTCTTGGCCGACGTCCTGGTCGTCTTAGTCGTCTTGGCCGTCTTCTTGCGGGTCGTGCGCTTCTTGACCGGGCCCTTGGCGCGCTTCTCCGCCAGCAGCTCGTAGGCGCGCTCGGGAGTCACCGTCGCCGGGTCGTCGCCGCGGCGCAGCGTCACATTCGTGACGCCGTCGGTGAAGTAGGGGCCGAAGCGCCCGTCCTTGATGACCACCGGGCGCCCGGACTCCGGGTCCGTCCCCAGCTCGCGCAGCGGCCCGCGCGCGGCCGCCTGGCCGCGGCGCCGCTTGGGCTGCGCGAAGAGCTCCAGGGCCCTATCCAGCGTCACCGTGAACAGCTCCTCCTCGCTGTCCAGGGAGCGCGAGTCCGTGCCCTTCTTCAGGTAGGGCCCGTAGCGGCCGTTGTGGGCGGTGATGTCCACGCCCTCGGCGTCGCGGCCCACCACGCGCGGCAGGCTCAGCAGGTCGAGGGCCTGGTCCAGGGTCACCGTCGACAGGTCCATGCTCTTGAACAGGGAGGCCGTGCGGGGCTTGGGGGCGGCCGCCTTCCGCGCCCCGCGCCTCTTCGCCCCGGTCGTTCCGGTCGCCCCGGTCGACTTGGTCCGCCCGGTCGACCCGGCGCCCTGCGCGTCCCGTGCCGGGGCCCCCGCGTCGCCCTCCGCCGCGGGCTCGGGCAGGACCTCGGTGACATAGGGCCCGTAGCGCCCGTCCTTGGCGACGATCGTGTGCCCCGTCGCCGGGTCGGTCCCCAGCTCGCGGCCGTCGTCGGCGGCCCGGGCGAATAGCTCGCGCGCCCTGGCCACGGTCAGCTCGTCGGGGGCGACGTCGGAGGGCACGTTGGCGCGCTTGCCCTCCGCATCCTCCAGGTAGGGCCCGTAACGGCCCACGCGCAGGGTGATGCCCTCGCCGATCTCTATGGAATTGATGGCGCGGGCGTCGATCTCGCCCAGGTTCTCCACCATGGCCTTCAGACCCTGCTCGGCCTCGGCGGCGACCACGTCGTCGGCCGCGAGAGCGCCGGTCGAGCGCGCCCGGTCCCCGAAGTAGAAGCGGGTGAGCCAGGCGACCCGGTCCTCCCGCCCGGCGGCGATGCGGTCGAGGTCGGCCTCCATGGAGGCGGTGAAGTCGTAGTCGACCAGCTCGGCGAAATTCTCCTCCAGCAGCCGGGTGACCGCGAAGGCCAGCCAGGTCGGCACGAGGGCCTGGCCGCGATGGTCGACGTAGCCGCGGTCGGCGATGGTGGACATGATGGACGCGTAGGTCGAGGGCCGGCCGATCTCGCGCTCCTCCAGCGCCTTGACCAGGGAGGCCTCGGTGTAGCGCGGCGGCGGGGTGGTCTCGTGACCGGCGGCCTCGGCGCCCAGGGCGGCGAGCTCCTCGCCGGCGCTCATCGCCGGAAGGCGCGCGTCCCCGCCGTCCCGCCCCTGCTCCCGCCCGCCGGACTCGGACTCGTAGCGCTCGGCGTCGCGCCCCTCCTCGTAGGCGGCGAGGAATCCGCGGAACGTGATGACGGTGCCGGAGGCGGTGAAGCCGGCCGTCGAGAAGGTCAGGCCCGCATCCCGCGAGACCCCGCCGGCGGGCTTCAGGGGGACCTCGACTCTCACGGTGGCGGTCGAGCCGACGGCGTCGGCCATCTGCGAGGCGACGGTGCGCTTCCAGATGAGCTCATAGAGGCGGAACTGAGCGCCGGCGAGCTGATCCGAGACCTGAGCCGGAGTGCGGAAGTGGTCCCCGGCGGGGCGAATGGCCTCGTGGGCCTCCTGCGCGCCCTTGGACTTCGCGGCGTAGATGCGCGGCTTGGCGGGCACGTACTCGGCCCCGTACAGCTCGGCGACCTGCGCGCGCGCCGCGGCCACCGCCTGGCCGGACAGCACGGTGGAGTCGGTTCGCATATAGGTGATGAAACCGTTCTCGTACAGCCCCTGCGCCACCCGCATGGTTTCGCGCGGATTCATACGCAGCTTGCGCGACGCCTCCTGCTGGAGGGTGGAGGTGGTGAAGGGGGCGGCCGGACGGCGCTTGTAGGGCTTCTCCTCGACCTCCGCCACGCGCGGGCGACCACGGCCGACGGCGTCGGCCACCGCCTTGGCCCCGCCCTCGTGCAGATGGACGGTGCCGGCCTTGACCGCGGCCGGGCGGAGCCCACCGGCATCGGTGAAGTCGCGCCCCGTGGCCACGCGGCGCCCGTCCAGGGTCGCCAGACGGGCGGTGAAAGCGTTCGCGCGGCGGGCATCCGCGTCACGGGCATCCGCATCCTCGGAGATCGACGACGCACCTGCCCCCGGCAAGGCGGCGAACTCAGCCTCGACGCCCCAGTATCCTGCCGAGACGAAGGCCATGCGCTCGCGCTCGCGCTCGACGACCAGCCGCGTGGCCACCGACTGCACCCGGCCGGCGGACAGACCCGCGCGGACCTTGCGCCACAGCACGGGGCTGACCTCATAGCCGACCAGGCGGTCCAGGATGCGGCGGGTCTCCTGAGCGTCCACCAGATGAATGTCCAGATCCCGGGTGCTGGCCAGCGCCCGGGTGACGGCCTCCTTCGTGATCTCCGTGAACGTCATCCGCCGCACGGGCACTTTGGGCTTGAGAACCTGGAGGAGGTGCCAGGCGATGGCCTCGCCCTCGCGGTCGTCATCTGTTGCCAGGTAGAGCTCTTCAGCGCCCTTGAGGGCCTTGCGGAGTTGGGTGACCGTCTTCTTCTTATCGGGATTGACGACGTAATAGGGCTTGAAGCCGTCTTCGACGTCGACCGCGAACTTCCCGTAGGGGCCCTTCTTCTCCGCGGGCGGCAGCTCGGAGGGCTGAGCCAGATCACGGATATGGCCGACGGAGGCCTCGACGTCGAACTCCGCGCCAAGGTACGCGGCAATAGAGCGGACCTTGTTGGGGGACTCGACGATGACAAGCTTGGTGGACACGGCTGCCTTCCTCGCGTTTCTTCCGAGGGCACCGCCCCACCGCGGGGCCCGCTCGGAGATGCGGAGACCGCCGGGCGGCCTCTTGCGGGCGACTGTAACGCATCGCCCGGCGCTGCCGGACACGGGTTCACCCCCTGGTCTCCTCAGGCCCTGGTCTCCGCAGGCGCCCGGCGCCGGCGCACCGCCGGTCGACCGCGAGTCGAGCCGCGACCTCTCTGTCAGCCGATCTCGGCCAGGGCCGACTGGAGCGTCCTGAGACGATGGCGGATCACGGCCTCGTCGAAGGGCAGGTGCAGGCCGCGGCACTCGGCGGCGAGCGCCGCCATGCCGCGCACCTCGGGCGTGCCGCGCTCGACCAGGGCCGTGGCCCGGTCGATGGTGGCGGAGGCGCCCCGACCGCTGTACCGGTCCACCCAGCGACTGAGACGACGCACCATGCGATCCAGGTTCGGGGTGATCCGGCCGAGCTCGGCATCGAGCGAGGCCACGCCCTCCTCGACCTCGGCGCACAGGGGCCCGAGGCCGGAGAAGCCGTCCTCAAGGGCCCCGCACAGATCCCGGATCGATCCCGCGGGATCCTCCTCGCTGCCGTCCAGGACGGAGCGGGCGAAGCGCCCCACCATGAGCGTGAGCAGACGCATGAGCGCCACCGAGAAGCGCAGGTCCAGCACCGAGTGCCGCAGAGCGTCCATGCGGTCGGGCAGGGCGCGCAGCGCCGGCGCCGTGGTGCGGGACAGGTCGATGACCTGGGAGGCCAGGGCGTCCGCTCTGTCCATGATGTTGAGCGCGCGTCCGCCCACGACCTGACCGAAGGCCTCGGTGCGGTCGGCCACGTCGAGCAGGACGTCCTTGGTGCTGGCCAGGGAGGTCAGCAGCCGCAGATACTCCTCGAGCTCGAAGACGAGCAGGTTGGTGTCCTTCTCGATCTGGCCGACGATCGTCAGGATCTGGGTCACGGGACCGGACACCGGCGGCGGGGCCGGCACGCGCACGCCCGCGGAGACCAGGTCTGAGACCTCGCGGGGCAGCTGTGCCAGCGTCATCGCGTGCAGGGACTCGATGCCGATGGCGCCCAGCTCGCGAGCCAGCTCGCCGGCGCCGTACTCGCCGATCTGGCGTCTGGAGGCGCCGCGCGCGGCGACCTCGCGCTCCCGGAAGCGCACGGTGCGGTAGATCTGCTCGGCCGCCTGCTGCGTGACGGTGTCGAGCGGCTTGGTGCGCACCGAGAGGTACCCGCCATCGATCGGCACGATGGTGGCGAAGACGCGGTAGTCCAGGCCGTCCGCCGCACGGTTGACCACGTAGGCGCACACCGGCTTGCCGGCCTGGAGGTCGTCCCACATGAGCCTGAAGACGCCGGCGGGCATGTCCAGGTGCCGGATGATGTTGTGGGGCGCTCTGACAAGCCGCTCGCGCGTGTACCGCGACAGGCTGTCGAAGGTGCGGTTGGTCCGCAGAATGACGCCCTTGGTATCAGTCGTCGAAAAGAAGATGTCGTCTGGTTCGAAGAACCTCTCGTATCCGACCTGAGACTCCACGTCTGCTCTCTCCTGAATGCTCGGGGCGCGTCAGCACAGGCCCCGGGGATAGAGGCGGCTTCTCATGTGAGCTCGGCGATCGCGCTAGATACAGACATGCTAGCACTATCCATGGCACCCGCATTATAAGAGAGATCTAGACCTCGGCAACGGGCTGCGAGCGCCGCCAGCGAGGACATCTCGGGAAAGCCCGTGCCCGACAGGCGTTCGGCCTCTCCCAGAAGCGCCAGGACGTCACCCTCCTTGCCCTCGCGCAGGCTGGCGTGCTCCCCCTGCAGCGCGCGCAGCCAGCGATCGAACGGACGACGAGTGCGGTCGAGGTCGGAGACGACCAGGCGCATGGCGCCGTCGAGCCCGTCGCGCCGGGTGCTGAGGTCGGCGCAGGCCACGCCGACGGCCGCCAGGTCGGCGGCCAGCGCGTGGTGGAGCTCGGTCATCGCGGCCGGGACGTCCTCCTCGGTGCCGTCGACCACCGCGGCGGCGTAGGAGCCGAGCACCAGGGTGTGCAGACGCATGAGGGAGGCGCGGAAGCTCAGCTCCCGGACCGCCCGGTACAGCGAGGAGACCGTCTCGGTCAGGCCGGTGAGCTGCTCGACGGCGTGAGCGGTCCGCTCCGCCACGCGCGCGGCCACGGCGGGCACCGAGGACTCCGGGTCCTGGCTGTCGAACATGGAGACGAGCTCGCCGGTGCGGCGCGCGCGCTCGATGATCGCCGGGGCCTCCTCCATCCAGGCGCCCAGGCCGTCCAGCAGGGAGCGGTACCCGCTCATCTGGCCGACGAGCGTGTCGCTGTCGCGCTCGATGTCGCGGGCGCGGCCGAGGATCGTGGCGGCGGGGCCCTCCATCCCGTCGCGGACCGGAACGCGCACCCCCTCCTCGATGAGGAGAACGGCCTCGGTGGGCAGGGAGGCGACGCTGAAGGCCGACAGCGAGGAGAACCCGAGGGCGTCGAGCTCGGCCAGCAGGGCCGCGGCCCCCTGCTCGGCCGCCTCGCGGCGCGGGGCGCCCTGCTCGGCCGCCTCGCGCTCGATCGCGCGCACGCGGCCGTAGACCTCGCGGACCGCGGCGAACGCGCTCTCGTCAAGGGGCTTGGTGCGCACCGAGACGTACCCGTCCTCGACGGCCGTCACCGTGGCGAAGACCCAGTAGTCGCGCCCGTCGCCGGCGCGGTTGAGCACGTAGGCGCACACGGGCCGCCCGGCCTGGATGTCGTCCCACATGAGCTTGAAGACGCCGGCCGGCATGTCGTCATGGCGGATGATGTTGTGCGGCGCCCCGACCATCTCCTCGCGCGGATGGCGCGCGAGTGTGAGGAAGGTCTGGTTCGCATTGCGGATGACGCCCTTGCGGTCGGTCGTCGAGAAGAAGACGTCCTCGGCGCCGAAGAGGCGCTCATTGCCCTGGATGGTTTCCACGAGTGTCCCGGTGAGGTAGAAGGGGAAATATATTCACCGGTAAGCCTGCCTCATGGCGCCGCGCCAGTGCCCGCCCTCAATGGTTACAAAAATGTAACACGACCCCGAAATGGCCTATAAGCGGCACATATCACACCCGCGACCGCACCATCGTCCTACCGCCGGCAGGACGACCGTCACATTTTCCCGTCACGCTCCCGGCGCGGTTCCGAAACGCGGCCCAGGCACACAGACTCGCCACAGGAAACTCTTGTTGGATGTTCCTATGACCACCTCCGCCGAGACCCTCACCCGCCCCGATGGCTCGCCCGTGCGCGTCCTCGTCGTCGACGACGAGCAGATGCTGGCCGACCTGCTGGCCTCAGCCCTGCGCTACGAGGGCTGGGAGGTGACCACCGCGGGCACCGGCGTCGCCGCCGTGCGCGCCGCCCGGGAGATCGAGCCCGACGTCATCGTCCTGGACATCATGCTGCCCGACTTCGACGGCCTGGAGGTCATGCGCCGCATCCACGGCCGCCAGTCGAACGTGCCGGTCCTGTTCCTCACGGCCAAGGACGCGGTGGAGGACCGCGTCGCCGGGCTGACGGCGGGCGGCGACGACTACGTCACCAAGCCCTTCTCCCTGGAGGAGGTCGTCGCCCGGCTGCGCGCCCTCCTGCGCCGCTCCGGCGCGAGCGCCGAGCAGCGCGACGAGCTGCTGGAGGTCGGGGACCTGCGCATGAACGAGGACTCCCACGAGGTCTGGCGCGGCGAGGACGAGATCCACCTGACCGCCACCGAGTTCGAGCTGCTGCGCTACCTCATGCGCAACCCCCGGCGGGTCCTGTCCAAGCCCCAGATCCTGGACCGGGTGTGGAACTACGACTTCGGCGGTCAGGCCAACATCGTCGAGCTCTACATCTCCTACCTGCGCCGCAAGATCGACAAGGGCCGCGAGCCGATGATCCACACCATGCGCGGCGTCGGCTACGTGCTCAAGCCCGCCGACTCCGGCCGGTCGCAGGGCTGAGGCCGCCGGGGCCGGACCGTGAACGCCTCTCATCACCCCCCCTCCGGGCCGCATCCGCGCAGTCTGCGCACGCGCCTCGTCGTCGGCGTCCTCGGACTCGTGCTCCTCATGGCGGCCGCCATGGGCGCGTTCTCCACGCTCACGCTGCGCCACACGCTCATGAACCGGCTCGACGAGCAGCTCACGGCGGCCTCCCACCGCGCCGAGATGCGTCGCCACGGGATGGAGCACGACGAGTCCGCCCTCAACGGCGGGGACGCCGGGAAGAACGGGAGCAAGGACAGCGAAGGCCAGGACGGGAGTCAGGACGCCGGCAGTGACGCCGCGACCCCCGCACCCTCGCCGTCCGCCTCCCCGCCGCCCGGCGCCTGCGAGACCGAGAGCCCGGACAAGGCGCCGGGCGACGCCAGGCCGATCCCCGCGGGCCTGGACGCCGCCGGGCAGTCCGCCGGCACCCTGACCCTCATCGCCTCCGGCGCGCTCGACGGCGGCCAGGACGCCCAGGGCGGGGCATCGACCTCCTCAACCGTGAAGGCCGGGTACATCGACGACGACGGCCACTACCAGGGCCTGACCCGGGCCGAGTGCCAGGCGCTGCTGTCCCTGGAGGCCACCGGGCAGCCGGTCACCGTCGACATCGGCTCCCTGGGCAGCTACCGGGTGCTGGCGACCAAGGACGCCGAGACCGGCGACACCGTCATCACGGGCCTGTCCATGAAGACCGACAACGCGCTCGTACGCGCCCAGCTCCTCATCGAGGGGGCCATCGCCGTCGCCGGCACTCTCATCGTGGCGCTGGCCGGCAGCGTCATGGTGCGCTCCGCCCTGGCGCCCCTGAAAAGGGTCGCGTGCACGGCCGAGCGCGTCGCCTCCCAGCCCCTGGCGCGCGGCGAGGTCAGCATCGACGAGCGCGTGCCCGAGGCGGACCTGACCTCCTCCCTGGAGGTCGGCCAGGTCGGCTCGGCGCTCAACACCCTGCTCGGCCATGTCGATGGGGCCCTGGCGGCGCGGCAGCGCAGCGAGACCCAGGTGCGCCAGTTCGTGGCCGACGCCTCCCACGAGCTGCGCACCCCGCTGGCCTCGATCCGCGGCTACACCGAGCTCATCGCCCGCGAGGGGGCCGACGCCGCCCTGCCCGAGGAGGCCGTGCACGCCCTGGACCGGGTGCACTCCGAGTCGCTGCGCATGAGCCGGCTCGTGGAGGACCTGCTGCTCCTGGCGCGCCTCGACGCCGGGCGCGAGCTGCACCGCGACGAGGTGGACCTGGTCGGCATCCTGCTGGACACCGTCTCCGACGCCCACGCCGCGGGCCCCGACCACGTCTGGGACCTCAGCCTGGCGGTCCTCGACCCGCCCGCGGACCTGAGCGAGGACGAGCGCGAGGACTTCGAGCCCGCGCCGCCGCTGGTGCTGGGCGACGAGGCGCGCCTGCGCCAGGTCATGGTCAACCTCCTGGCCAACGCCCGCGTCCACACGCCGGCGGGCTCGCGGGTGAGCGTGACCCTGACGCGCCGCCAGGTCGGGGACGGCACGGACGACGCCGGCTCCGGGCCGCAGGACGCACCGACCGGCTCCGGCGCCCCCGGGGCGGGATCCGACGAGCCGGCCGACCGGACGAAGGCCCACGGTGCCGGGGCCTCGGAGCCGGGGGCCGCCCGGGGCGCCGAGGAACTCGTCATCACGATCGCCGACGACGGCCCGGGCATCGACCCGGAGGTGCGCGACAGGATGTTCGAGCGCTTCGCCCGCGGGGACGCCTCGCGGGAGCGGCGCACCGGCTCGACGGGCCTGGGCATGAGCATCGCGCTGGCGATCGTCCAGTCCCACGGCGGCACGCTCACCGTGGACTCCCGGCAGGCGCCCGAGGGCTCCCCCACGGGCACGCCGCACGGCACGACCTTCACGGTGACGCTGCCGGCCGCCGACGACGTCGAGTAGGGCCGGCGCAGGTGGTCGCCCCGACCTCCCGCCCTTCGCCGAGATCGGTCCGGCTCCGCACCAGGATCGACCCGCGTGGCGCCCGGGGCCGGTGGAGTCGGGCGTGCGCCCGACCCTTTCCGTCACGATCGGCCCGCGCGGCGCCCGGCTGCGCGCGGCCCGGCTCCCGCGTCAGAGGCGCTTGTGCCGTGCCGTCCCCCAGTCGGTCAGGTCCACCAGGGCCGCCATCGCCAGGCAGGTGATTCCCACGACGGCGGCCGACCCGGTGGCGTAGGAGGCGAAGAGCACGCGGCGGGTGGCCAGCGCATCGATTCTCATCCAGACCCAGACGCCCAGGGCCACCGCCGCCAGCGTGCTGACCGTGCCGAGCACCGCGAGCAGGGTGTTGCCGGTTTTCTGGGTCCGCAGGCGCGGCAGCGGCGCCGGCGCGCGGCGCGCGGCGTCGTCGGAGTCCCTCCCGGTGTTCGCGGCCCTCCCCTGCGGGACGGCGTAGAAGGTGGAGTCCCAGACTCCCCCGGCCACTGCCAGAGCACCCCAGGCCACGGACAGGAGGACGGCGGTCATCACGTCGGAGGGGCGGTGCCACTGGCACACGAGGGTGGAGTAGCCCATGGCGATGGCGAACAGCGCCCCCGTCCAGGCCGACAGCGCCCGCCATCTCCTGCCCGACAGCAGGATGAGGGCGACGGCGGCCGAGGTGGCCATGGTCGTGTGGCCCGAGGGCAGGGTGTTGGCGTTGTCCCAGCGCGCGGAGATGTTGTAGTCCGGCCGCCACAGGATCCAGTACTTCAGGGCCTGGGCGGACAGGTTCGACCCCACGACGGCGACGACGGCCCACGCCGCCCGGCGATGGCTTCTCCGCAGCAGGCCGATGAGCAGAATGATGCCGACGAGCGCCGCCGCGGCCTGGATGGAGACCACCGAGAGCACGGTGCGGGCCACGGCGCTGATGTAGTGCGCGCCGATCTCGGACCCCTTCAGCGCGGCCGCCTCCAGCTCCTGACCCCTGCGGGACAGGACGAAGACGCCCCACAGGCCGAGGATCATTCCCAGGCAGATCACCGCGAGCAGCGCCCCGCGCAGGCGCAGTCGCCTGGCGGAGCTGTGCGCGAGCGGGCGGAAGAAGGTCACCGGCAGATCGTAGGAGCCGATCCTGGGTGTGTCGGCGCGCTGCCTCACTCCCCCGGGTACGACGTCCACCACACGGGTCCTCCGACGGCCCCGGCCGCCCATTCGCCCGGCACCGCGGCCATCGGCGCAAGCGCGCCCGCCCGGGGAGCGGGCACCGGCCTCCGCGCAGCGGCAGCCTGCAGCCAGTATCGACCGCGAGGTCAGGGAGATACCAGGAAAACGTTATCGAAGCGTGAGGAAGCCGTCGCCCGCGAGCGCGCGTGTCGCCGCCACGAGGTCGGCCCGCAGCGCCTCCTCGTCGGCGCCCGCCGGCCCCACCAGGGCCGTCAGCGCAGCCACCGCGCCCGCGATCTGGGCCACGCTGAGCTCGCCGTCGGCGACGTCCACCAGCGCCGCGAGCGCGGTGTCG
>ERZ773059.1280-NODE-1280-length-12512-cov-14.481015_pt1 | contig 12512 bp, 12 predicted proteins | sample MGYA00580514_ERZ773059 | MGnify/ENA primary metagenome ERZ773059 (study PRJEB29015, sample SAMEA2737981) | human oral metagenome | biome: human oral; feature: human-associated habitat; material: dental | place: China | collected 2056 ...
GGGCGCAGAAGGCGTCCACGTTCTGGGCCACGGTGAGCTCGTCGAAGACGGCCACGTCCTGCGGCACGACGCCGATCCGGCGCTTGATGTCGTAGGAGGTCGCCGTCATGCGCTCCCCGAAGACGCTGATCTCGCCCCGGTCGTAGGTCAGCAGCTGCAGCAGGCAGTTGATGGTCGTCGTCTTGCCCGAGCCGTTGGGGCCCAGCAGGCCGAGCACCTCCCCCCGGGCGATCCGCAGCGACAGGCCGTCCACCGCGATCAGCTCCCCGTAGCGCTTGACCAGGGACTCGACCAGTACAGCCTCGCTGCGCTCGGGTACTGTCTCACCGCCCATATCGGCTCCTGTTCCTTGCTCGGTCTCTTGCAGGCCCGGCGCTCGCGCGGGCCGTCGCCGTGATGCTCTCGTGGCGGCGGTCGGCCGGAGAAGTGCCTGTTGTCATGGCCCGGGCACCGGGCCATGACTTCTGTCATGAGCACTGTGCGGCGGCGCGGATACCGGCCCGCCGGGCACATGCGCGGCCGACAGTCGCTGATAATCGTGGTGTGAGGGTACTGGCCGACAAGAGTGTGGTCCTCGGCGCCTGCGGCCTGCTGGCGCTGTTCTCCGGAGCGACGCGGGCTGCTGGTACCGCTGACGCGGCGGAACCCGCCGCGGTGATATGGCTGCTCCTGGCCGTCATCACGAGCGGGCTGTGCGCGGTGGCGGACTGGCGGCGCGCGCTGATCGTCATTCCCGGCGCCTATCTCCTTCTGGGCTGTTCGACGACGGCGTCGGTGCCGGGCGCGCCGCTGGTCGTCTACGACCTCGTGCGCATTGCCGCGCTCGGCCTCGGGCGGAATCGGGGTATCTCCCTGCTGTGCTGCGCCCCGCTGCTGCTCGCCGTCATGCGGCGGGCATCGCAGGAACCGGCTCTCGTCCTCGCCGTGGCGGTCGGGGCCCTCGCGGCTCTGCTGGCGCTGCGCACCTGGCAGGACGAGTCGGCGCGCCAGGGCCTCCATGCGGTGCGGGACGACCTGCGCGAGAAGGTCCTCGCCCTGCAGGAGTCCAATGCCAGGCTCCTCCAGGCGCAGGACCATGAGATGCGCGCCGCGGCCCTCGCCGAGCGCACGAGGATCGCCCGGGAGATCCACGACGGCGTCGGGCACCTCCTCACTCGCCTCCTCCTGGCGGTCAAGGCCCTTCGGATCAGCTACCGCGACGAGCCCGGCGTCGTGTCCGAGCTGGCGGCGCTCGACTCGGGGCTGGACGAGGCTCTCGACTCCATGCGCCGCAGCGTCCACGCCCTGTCCGACGAGGGCGAGGAGCTCGCCACCGCCCTCGGCCTGCTGGGCTCCCGCTGCGGGATCGGCCGGGTGTCGATCGACTGCTCCCTGGACGCCGAGCCGCCGGCCGCGGTCTCGCGCTGCATCGCCGCGGTGGTGCGCGAGGCGCTCACCAATGCCGCTCGGCACGGCCGGGCCGGTTCGGCGCGCGTGGTGGTCGCCGACTACCCTGCGTTCTGGCAGGTCAGGATCGACAATGACGGAGCCGCCCCGCAACGGGACGACCCGGCGTCGGGCGGCGGCCTCGGGCTGCGCTCCATGACGGACCGGGTCGAGGCGCTGGGCGGGACGGTGCGGGTCACCCCGAGGCCGAGGTTCACGGTCTTCGCCATGATCCCGAAAGGCGAGGAGGACGGAGTATGAGGCTCCTTGTTGTTGACGACGACGCCCTGGTCGCCCAGTCGCTCGCCACCATCCTGTCGGCGGAGCCGGACGTCGACGTCGTCGGCCTGGGCGGATCGGGCCCCGAGGCGGTGGAGAGGTACCGGGAGCTGCGCCCCGACATCCTGCTCATGGACATCCAGATGCCGGGCGGCGACGGGCTCAGTGCGGCCGAGCGGATCCTTGCGCGCGACGGGCGGGCGCGCATCGTCTTCCTGACCACCTTCTCCGACGACGAGTACATCGTGCGGGCCCTGAGGATGGGGTCCCGCGGCTACCTCGTCAAGCAGGACGTCGCCCAGATCGCGCCGGCCCTGCGGTCCGTCATGGCGGGCGTGTGCGTGCTGGAGGGGGAGGTGCTCGAGCGCGCGACCATGGGGCCCGGTCGCCAGGGGCGGGGCGCCCGGGAGGGGCGGCAGGGGGCGCCGTCGTCGGGCCTCTATCAGCGCAGCGCCGCCTTCTCGCCCCTGACCGACCGCGAGTACGAGGTGGTCGAGGCCGTGGCCCAGGGGCTGGACAACGCGGAGGTGGCGGACCGGCTCTTCATGAGCGTGGGGACGGTGCGCAACCACATCAGCTCGATCCTGACCAAGCTGGGGCTGAGGAACCGCACCCAGGTCGCGGTGCTGTACTACCGCTCCGCACAGGCCGCCCAGGCCGGCTGACTGAGCCGGGATTCTTCGGTCGGTCGGAGGAGTCAGCGGAGGATCTCGGTGCTGACGCCGACCGTCTCGTAATCCGCGGGACTCACACGTGCGTCGCCGGGCAGCCGGGTCAGCACCGCGCAGGTCTCTGCCAGCGCGTGCCCGCTGAGACTGAGCTCGCGTCCTCTCGCTCAGGAGTGCACGGCCCCATGGGCCTGGTGGGAGGCGACGAGCAGAGGGACGGCGACGCTCGTGTCGACCGCGGTCCGAGGCCGATCCGTCATCGGCGCCCGGTGTCCATGAGCGCGAGCACCATATCGTCGGTGACGACAGTGCGCGACCTGGCTACGAGATGCCCGTCCTCGTCCGCCTCCAGCCGAGCGGTGCGTCCCCCCGGGGTCACCTGCACGCCGTTGCCGTAGAGCGAGATATCCGCCTTCGTGCCGGGCAGGAGCCCCAGGGAGTCCCGCAGGCTCTTCGGAAGAAGGATCCGCCCTCCGGAATCGATCGTGACCTGCATGGGAGCAGGGTACCAGCCATTTCCCATCCGACTGCGTCTCGCCTGCTCTTGGGCTCGCCGAGGCCGCAGCGGAGGCGGTGGACAATGCGGCGGGCCCCGCTCCTCGAGAGGGGGTGCGGCCGAAGCGGCTGCCGGTGCCTACACGGTACTAGCGGGCCCCGCTCCTCGCGAGGGGGTGCGGCGGCTGGGAGACGCCACATGCCGGGGTGGAACGACGCCACATGCCGGGCTGGCGCTGTGCGGCAAGGGCGCGGGGAGGGCTCCGTGGAGCAGGAGGTCTATCTGCCGAGAGCCGCGGATCGGCTTGTTGACGACATCCTCGGCTACTCGGGGGCGTCCTCATCGAGGGCGTCCACGCCTGCGGAAAGACCATGACCGGACGCCGACACGCCTCCTCCGAGGTCGCGCTGGACTCCGGGCTGCCGCAGCTGCGGGCCGCCCTGGACGTCGATCCCCCGCTCCTCCTGGCCGGCGACGCGCCGCGTCTTCTTGACGAGTGGCAGATCGAGTCCTCACTGTGGAACCTCGTGCGCAGGAAGATCGACTCCCGTCGCCACCCGGGCGGTCGGAGGCCCGTGGGCGTGAGCCCGCACAACTGCCCGCGCCCTGCGCCGTCGTCTGCCCTCTAGCGCGACAGGCCGGCCGCGCAGATGTCCATCAAAATGACATTGAGCGCCCGAGTCCCCGGAACGCGAGCGAAGAACCGCGCGATTGCAAGGATCTCTCTGAGATGCATGGCGTCTTGGACCTCCAATGTCATTCTGATGGACACCTGCCCGCCCCCTCACAGCCACCGAAGCGCGAATCGAGCAGGCGCGCGGGCGGGACACCGACCTCGGTCGACGCTGCACTTCGTCGACCCCGCGCGGACCCCTCCTCCGGCGTGCACCGCCGTCATCACCGCCGACGGACCCGTGATGACGCTCTCCGACGGCGTCATCACCTTCTCGCTCAAGGCGGTGGGGCCGTGAGCGGGCCGGGACAGGACGGCCGCCCGGTCCCGGTGCGGGCCACCGGGGCCACTCAGGGTGCGGGCTGTGCGCAGCCTGGGTCCCGGCGTCGGCCCGCACGCCGGGCGGCCTTCAGGGTGGCTCTGACAGGGCCTGCACGGGGACGCTGTCGAGTACCCATACTGGCGCCATGCAGTACACAACGCTCGGCACCACAGGCATCACCATCCCGCGGCTGTGCATCGGAGGCATGAGCTTCGGCGAGGTCTTCCCGGACTTCCACCAGTGTGTCATCGACCAGCCCTCCACCCAGGCCGTCATCGCCCGCGCGCTCGAGCTCGGCGTCACCTTCATCGACACCGCGAACGTCTACGCCCGCGGCACGAGCGAGGAGTACATCGGGCAGTCCCTGAGGAACCTCGGCGTCGCGCGCCAGGACGTGGTGCTGGCCTCGAAGGTCTACTTCAACAAGGGGCACCTGAGCGCTGAGGCCATCGAGCGGGAGATCGCGGGCACGCTCCAGCGTCTGGGCACCGACTACCTCGACCTCTACATCATCCACCGCTTCGACTACTCCACCCCTGTCGAGGAGACCATGGAGGCCCTGGACCGCCTCGTGCGCGACGGCCGCGTGCGGGCCCTGGGCGCCTCCGCCATGTACGCCTACCAGCTGCACAACCTGCAGGTGGCGGCGGACGCCCACGGCTGGACCCGCTTCGCCAGCATGCAGAACCACTACAACCTCCTCTACCGCGAGGACGAGCGGGAGATGATCCCCGTGGTCGAGCAGTACGGCATGTCCCTGACCCCCTACAGCCCGCTCGCCTCCGGGCATCTGACCCGCCCCACCTGGGACTCGCCGTCGGTGCGCTCGACGACGGACGGCACCATGCGCGCCAAGTACGACCGCGACCGCGAGATCGACATGCCCGTCATCGAGCGCGTCGCCGAGGTCGCCGCCGGGCACGACGCGCCCATGGCCGACGTCGCGCTGGCCTGGCACTGGGCCAAGGGCGTGGCCGCCCCCATCGTCGGCTGCTCGCGGCCGGGTCGCGTCGACGACGCCGTGCGCGCCATGGGGCTCACCCTCACCGCCGAGGAGGTCGCCTACCTCGAGGAGCCCTACGTGCCCCACGAGCTCGTCGGCCCGCTCGCCCGCCCCGGGGAGAAGGCTCTCGCCGGGACGACGGTCTCGACGACGCGCCGGTGAGGACGGTCGGGGGACGCCGGCGACTAGCGGGGCCTGGCGGCGGCCCGCGTCGGCGTCCCAGGCCGCCCGGACCTCCCGGGACGCCCGGGACGCCCGGGACGGGTCCCACGAGTTCGTATTACATCGTGTGACACCATGATGACGATGGGTGCGCTGATGCAGTGAGGAGTGGGGCAGGAGACCCGATGGTGACTAAGACCCTTAATGTCAAGATCGACGATGATGACAAGCGTCTCTTTGTTGAGCTCACTCGTCAGATGGGGACGACCCCGTCAAATGCGGTGCGCATGTTCGTGCGTGCGTTCAATGAATTCAAGGGCTTTCCCTTCAGCACGTCCCGCCCCTACGTCATGAGTGCCGAGGCCCGGCAGGCCTACGATGAGATTGACGCAGAGATCTCCGCGGGCACCGCCAGGCGCTACGGAAGCGTCGCCGACTTGCGCGATGATCTGGACCTGTAGTGCTCGACATCGTCATCTCGAACAAATGCAGGAAGGACCTCAAGCGGGCTGGAAGACACGGTCTCAACATGGATGCCTTCTTCGCGGTGGGGTTGAGATGCTTCGACGTCGCGGGACGCCGCCTGCCCGTTGTCGGGATCATGCGCTCACGGCCGACCGGGCCGGGCTGAGGGACTGCCACATCCGGTCCGACTGCGTGCCGATCTACCAGATCAGGGAGACTGAGCTGGTCCTGGTGCTGGTGGAGACTGGAAGTCACGCCGACCTGGGCCTGTGATCGCGCCGGGCCCCGGTGCGATCAGCCGCGGGCGGGTCAGGCGGGGTCGCGGAAGACGCAGCCCTCGGGCTCGGCTCGTCGAGGCCGCGGCGGCCGTGCACCTCGATCACGTCCGGCGTCCCTGGATGATTGACTCCAGGGCGGATGCGGAGCGCGCTGGACGAAGCGTGTGGCCCGACATGAACGTACCCTTCTCCCATCCTTCTGAGCTCTATCCCCAGTAGGATGTGAGAAAGGTACGTCCGTGTTGGGAAGGTACGTTGACGTTCCGGTGCGGGACCGGCCCGCAGTGCCTGGCGGTCGTGCCTGCTGGTCCCGGGCCGGTCATCCCGATGACTGGCTGACCGACCGACTCCGCGGCGGGACGGGGAAGTGATCGTCCCACGCACTTTTAAGTCGGCCGCCGGTCTCGGGCATGGTGGAGGTCGGCGTGTTTCCGCGGCCCGGCACCTCGGACCGGTCTCGGCCAGGGACCCAGGGACAGCGCCGGGACTGCAAGACGCCGAGCAGCCGGGCGGCAGGCCGGCGGACCGACCATCGCTTGCCGCTCCCCTTGGAACCAGCCATCTAGATGATTGATCCCGGGCCGAGTGGCGTTGCGCGGTGGGGGAAGGCGGTTCCCGCGCGCTTTTCAGGTGCTCGTCGGCACGCCGAGTCGTGTCGGCGCCCTCCCCGTCGAGATTGACATTGTCGTACGAGGCAGACGGTGACACCGCCGATCTCGTACGACAATGTCAATCTCGACGGGGGAGCGGCGGGCATCACGCCTGCCGGGAGTAGTCCATGGTGGTGGTGACGAAGGCCGGCGGCTCGTCGGGCACCGCGTAGTAGGGCCTCTGCGGCAGGGCGTTGATGCGGGCCGTCTCGTCCTCGGTCAGCGCGAAGTCGGCGATGTCGAGGTTGTCCGCCATGTGCTGCGGGTTGAGCGTCTTGGGGAAGGTGACATTGCCCTCCTGGAGGTGCCAGCGCAGCACGACCTGGGCGGCGGTCCTGCCGTACCTGGCAGCGGGCTCGGTCAGGGCGGGCTCGGCCAGGAGCGCCTTGTCCCCGTGGCCGAGCGGGTACCAGGCCTCGAAGACGACGCCGGTGTCCGCCAGCTCGGCCTTGAGGGCGTGCTGGTTCCAGTAGGGGTGGGCCTCCACCTGGAGGACGGCCGGGGCGATCCGGGCGACGTCGAGGATCTCGCGGACCTTCGCGGCGGAGAAGTTGGACAGGCCGATGGAGCGGACCCTGCCCGCCTCGACCGCCTCCTCGACCGCCTCCTCCATGGCCCTCCAGCCGGAGACGTACTCGCCGTAGGGCTGGTGGAAGAGCAGCAGGTCGACGTAGTCCATGCCCAGGCGCTCCAGGGTGGCGTCGATGTCCTCGCCGCACTGGGCGTAGGGGTAGCTCTGCGGGAAGAGCTTGGAGGTGATGAAGAGATCCTCGCGCGCGACCGGGCTGCTGGCGACGGCTCGGCCGACGGCGACCTCGTTGAAGTAGGCGTTGGCGGTGTCGATGTGCCTGTAGCCGGCGGCGATCGCCTCGGGCAGGTGCGCGTCGACCTCGGCGGAGGTCATCTGGAAGACGCCGTAGCCCAGGGCCGGGATCGTGTGGCCGTCGTTCATGGTGAGGGACTGCATCCGGGGCTCCTTGCGCGGTGTGCACGGTGTTCCGTCTCGCGCATCAGTCTTCGCCACGCGGCGACTGTTGTAAAACGCCGAGCCCGGCCAGTCGCTCTTCGACCGCCTGGGTGCGCGGCCGTTGAGCGGCCGTTGAGCGGCGGGGCCCGAAGGGCTTGCCCGGAGCGCCGCCATTGCGAGCATGAGACTCGCAGGCGGCTCCGCAGCGCGGTGGAGCGGTAGCGGCGCCGGGCGGGAGCAGCCGGCGCGTCGAGAGGGGGATCCGTGTCATGAAGGCAGTCGTCATCGGGGCCACCGGGCACATCGGCACCTACCTCGTCCCTCAGCTCGCCGAGGCCGGCTACGAGGTCATCGCCGTCTCCCGCGGCGCCTCCCGGCCCTACGAGCACCACCCGGTCTGGGACACCGTGCAGCGTCTCGTCCTGGACCGCTCCGAGGCGGGCTTCGCCCGCGCCATCGCCGACGTCGGCGCCGAGGTCGTCGTGGATCTCGTCGCCTTCACTCCCGAGCAGGTGCGCGCCATGGTCGACGCCCTCGCCGGCGGGCCGCTGCGGCACTACCTCGTCGCCTCCTCCATCTGGGCGGACGGCCGCACCGAGATCAATCCCGTCGCCGAGGACCACCCCCGCCGCGCCCTCGACCAGTACGGCCGTGACAAGACCGCCATCGAGGAGCTCCTCCGCCGGGCCTGGGAGCGCGACGCCTTCCCCGCCACCGCCGTCCTGCCCGGCCAGATCTCCGGCCCCGGCTGGGACATCATCAGCCCCCTGGGGAACCTCGACCACCGCGTCTTCCAGACGATCGTCGACGGTGGCGAGGTCGTCCTGCCGAACTTCGGCCAGGAGATCCTCCACCACGTCCACGGCTACGACGTCGCTCAGGTCTTCCGGGACGCCGTCGCCCACCGCGAGGCCGCCCTGGGGGAGTGCTTCCACGCCGTCGCCGACGAGGGCCTGACCACCTACGGCTGCGCGCTGACGGTGGCCCGGGTGCTCGGCGCCGAGCCCCGGATCGGCTTCCTCGGCTGGGAGCGGTGGGCCGGCGAGTGCGGTCTGGACGAGGACGCCGTCAAGTCCACCTACCTCCACCTGGCCCGCTCCGGCCACTTCTCCAACGAGAAGGCCAGGCGCGTCCTCGGCTACCGGCCCCGCTACACGACCACCGAGACCGTCGAGGCGGCCGTGCGCAGCTACGTCGAGCGGGGGATCGTCGTCCTCCCGCAGCGCTGAGACCGGGAGCCCGCACGCAGCGGGAGACCGCCGGCGGGGCGCCGCCAAGGTGCGATCCTGCCTGAGATGTCACGCGCCGAAGAATTAATCGTCTCATACAATCAGTTTCGTGCCCACCTTCGAACGCAGGCTCGACGCCCGCCTCGTCCTCGCCATCGTCGCCGTCGGCATCATGTCCTTCGCCGGCGTCGTCGTCGAGACCGCCATGAACATCGCCTTCCCGGCCCTCATGGAGGAGTTCGGCGTCTCCACCTCCACCGTCCAGTGGATCACCACCGGCTACCTCCTCGTCCTCGCGGCGATCATGCCGATCTCCTCCTTCCTCAACCGGCGCTTCCGCACCAGGACCCTCTTCGTCCTCGCCATGGCGGCCTTCCTGGCCGGTACGGTCATGTGCGCCGCCGCCCCGCACTTCGCCGTGCTCATCCTCGGCCGCCTCGTCCAGGGCGTCGGCACCGGCATCGCCCTGCCCCTCATGTTCAATATGGTCCTCGAGCAGGTCCCCTTCGAGAGGCTGGGCACCATGATGGGCGTCGCCACCCTCATCACCGCCATCGCGCCCGCCGTCGGGCCCTCGCTCGGCGGCTACCTCATCGGCGCCTTCGGCTGGCGGTCGATCTTCATCGTCCTGCTGCCCTTCCTCGTCGTCGCCAGCGTCCTGGGCGTCCTCGCCATCCGCCAGGCCACCCGGTCGCAGACCGACGCCGCCTTCAGCCCCCTGCAGTTCCTCGTCATGGCCGCCGGCTTCACCGCCCTCGTCCTGGCCATGAACGCCGCCGGCGAGACGGGGTGGACCAGCCCCCGGGTCCTGGGGCTGCTCGCCCTCGCACTCGTCCTCATCACCGTCTTCTGCGTCCTGTCGTCCCGCTCCGACCGCCCGCTCATCCGAATCCGGGTCTTCGCCGACCGCACCTACGCTCTCAGCGTCGGCTACGTCGTCCTCATCCAGGCGATCGTGCTCGGGCTGGGCTACCTCATCCCGTACTACGCGCAGGTCAGCGCCTCCATGGGCTCCTTCGCCGCCGGCTGCCTCCTGCTGCCCGGCTGCGTCCTGGGCGCGTGCCTGACCCCCTTCGGCGGCCGCGTCCTCGACCTCCTGGGCCCGGCCCGCCCGATCCTGGTCGGCGCCGCCTGCGGCGTGCTCGCCATGACCCTGTTCGCCGCCGTCGGCGTGGCCGTCCCCGCCATCTGGCTCGCCCTCATCTACGTCATCATGCCGATCTGCCAGGGGCTGTCGGTCTCCAACTCGATGACCAACGGTCTGCGCGGCCTGCCCGACCACCTCCAGGCCGACGGCAACGCCGCCTTCAACACCATCCAGCAGCTCGGCGGCGCCGTCGGCACGGCCGTGGCCACCGCCGTCGTCAACGCCGCCCAGAGCGCGGACCCCGACGACCTCGTCGCCGCGACCCGTGCCGGCACGCGCACGGGCTTCGTCGTGCTCCTCGTCCTGTCCGTCATCGCCCTCGCCGCCGCGGCGAGCGTCTTCGTCGGCCGCCGCCCGACGGACGGCGGCGCCGGGGCGGGCGGCTGACGGCGGGGCCCGCCGCAGGTCAGTCGATGAGGCGCGGACGGACCGGGGATTCCCACCCCGGGCGCGGAGGTACGCACATGGGAGAGAGGCGGTCCGACGGGAAGGGTGCCGGTTCTCGCTGGGATTCCGCGGTTTCGCCTGAATCATCAAAAATGGTTGATGGGCTCCCATGTGCGCACAGGGGGGCCTGTGCACATGGGAGCGCGTCAGCTCGCCCTGCCGTAGGTTGAAGAACGGCAGAATCATAGGAAAAAACGGCGGCCAACTCGGCAAGCTCCTCCTCTCCCATGTGCAATACCTCCCTCTGGCCGGACCGCCGCGCACCGTCAGTACCGACCGCACTCCGTGTTTTGCAGCAGGCCTGTGGATCCAACCGCCGGTTGAGCCTCTTCGAGCCGCTCGGACGCCGTGCTCGGTCCGGCTGATGCGGCAGACTCGATTCAGGTCGCGCAGTGCCGTGCACTTATCCCCGGGATGACAGTCTTCTGCGGGTGCGTCGCCTTCGCGGTAAGTACCGAGATCATCGTCGATGAGACCCACGGGCCGCTCACCGCACCGGCCGCCGCTGCTGGCGGGCGGGATCATGATCTGCCCGGTGGCCTTCCGGGGCCTCCCGGTGCTCCTGACCGGGCACCGCCTCTGGCCGTCGCTCGCCGCAGGGGCCCGGGGCCGGGAGCAGTCGCCGCCCTGTGCTGGGCGGTCGCCCCGCCCGGAGTGCTTGCCATGGCGGCCACGGCCGTCCGCCTGGCGGGTATCGGCATGTGGTATGAGAGCGATGCGGCCGGCGCCATGCGCACAATGGGCGCATGAGAGTCCGCCCGAGAATCCGCACGGCCTCGCCCGCCGACCTCGACGCCATCGCCGCGCTGGAGGCCGCCTGCTTCCCGCCCGCCGAGGCCGCCGACCGCGACGCGATCGCCGCGCGCCTGGCCGCCTACCCGGACCACGTCTGGCTCGCCGTCGAGGACGATCCTGACGACCCCGACGGCCCTGAACGGCCGGTCGCCGGCGTCAACGGCATGTGCACCGACCTGCCCGACCTGGCCGACGAGATGTTCTCCCGCGCCGGGCTGCACGAGCCCGACGGCTCCTGGCAGATGATCCTGAGCGTCATGACCGCTCCCGACCGCCGGGGCGAGGGCCTGGCGGTTGCGCTCATGCGGCACGCCATCGAGGACGCCCGCACCGGCGGCCGCCGCGGGGTCGTGCTCACCGCCAAGCCCGAGCTCGTCGGCTTCTACGCCCGCCTCGGCTTCCGCGACGAGGGCGTCTCGCAGGGCTCCACCCACGGCGGCGCCGTCTGGCACCAGATGCGACTGACCCTGTGATCCCCTGCGGGGTCTCGGGGTCTGCGGGTCTGGTCGCGGCGCCGCACGGGCGCTCGGGCGGCGCCTCAGCTTGCGGACGCGCCTCTTATGATCCGGTCGAACAGGCGGGTGGGCAGCAGCGCGTGGGCGGCCACGAGTGGCTTGGCCCCCAGCCCGATGAGGTAGCGGGTCCGGGGGCGCCGGGCCTCGACGGCCCTGCGGATGGCCCGCACCACCACCTGGGGGTCGCTCAACCGCCTGCTCCCGTACAGCGTGCGCATGCTCGCGGCCACCCTGCGCGCCACCTTCTCGTAGGCTCCGCCCCGGGCGGAGTCCTCCAGGTGGTCCGCGGCGATGGTGCCCCAGTCGGTCCTGATGGCGCCGGGCTCGATGAGGACCACGTCGATGCCGAAGTCCGCGACCTCCATGCGCAGGGCGTCGGACAGGGCCTCGACGGCGTACTTCGTCGCGTGGTACCAGCCGCCCATGAAGATCACGAAGCGGCCGCCCATTGAGCTCATGTTGATGACCGTGCCCGAGCGACGGGCGCGCATGTGCGGCAGGACGGCCCTGGTGAGGGCGGCCAGGCCCAGGACGTTGACCTCGATCTGACGGCGCGCCTCGGTCAGGTCCACGTCCTCGACCGCCCCGAAGGAGCCGTAGCCGGCGTTGTTGACCAGGACGTCGATGCGCCCCTCCTCGGCCATGATCGTCTCGACGACGCCGGTGCAGGCGTCCTGGTCGGTGACGTCGAGCGCGACGGGGGTGACGCCCAGCGCACGCAGCGGCTGCATCCGCTCCACGCGCCGCGCCCCGGCGTAGACCGTGTGCCCGGCCCTGGCCAGCTCCCCGGCCGCCTGGAAGCCGATGCCGCTGCTCGCGCCGGTGATGAGAACGACCCTGCCCGTCCGGCCCGTCCGGCCCGTCCTGCTCGTCATGGGAACCTCCCGTGCTCCTGCTCGCGGCTCTCGCGCCTACGAGCAGCACGGTAGCCGCCCGCGCCCCGGACCCGGCGGGCGCAACGCCGGACGGGCGCGGGCGGGGCGCGCCCGCG
>ERZ773059.1282-NODE-1282-length-12501-cov-5.241523_pt1 | contig 12501 bp, 11 predicted proteins | sample MGYA00580514_ERZ773059 | MGnify/ENA primary metagenome ERZ773059 (study PRJEB29015, sample SAMEA2737981) | human oral metagenome | biome: human oral; feature: human-associated habitat; material: dental | place: China | collected 2056 ...
ACCCATTCAACACACCGAACCCCTAAACCCCCATACACGCCCCTGAATAACCTTCCAGGTATAATTTATGATGCCCATGAAAGCTTGTCGCTTAGTTCTATAGCCCTGATCACTTTCAGTCAGCAGCCTCGCCCGGGCCAACCCTACTGCAGAAACGTCACGAGACTCTGCTCCTACAGCCCGGTACAACCTACTAGTGCCCTTCCTCTGAAGTTCTCGGATCTTAGCAACCCGCATTATTTCAGGCGAGGCAACGCGTTCGCCCCTTTTTAGCGCCTTAGTAACGAAAACTCGAGGCTAGCCCTCGTAGAGTAAGTTACAAATTTGCGCCATACATTCCAGATGACAGTCAATAAAGCGACTCTTCGTGTTTGAGGGTATAGTTAGTAAGACCTGTTGACATGTTCCAGGTGAGGGTGGGTACGTCGTTATGGTGGGAGGGGTCGAAATCCTCCGGTGATGGGAGCTGCTGCGCAACCCAACTGAGAGACCTCGACGTGTCTGAGACTACCTTCGCCTAGCCTGATCTGACGACCTTCCTGGGTCTGGAGGCCCTAGGACTAACCGCGTTGGGCCAACTCCTCACGGCGGAGTGCGCGGTCGTGGAGTGCCGCATGTCGATTGGGTTCGAGGACCCCTTCCACAAGGCTTGCGGCGCCTAGGGGCAGGCTCGTGGGACGGTGGCCCGGCACCTGTCCCACCTGCCGTCGGGGCGGAGGCCCATGCAGCTGCTGGTACGTGTGCGGCGTTTCGCCTGCACTACCTGCCGGCGCCTGTGGAGGTAGGATACGAGTCGTATGGCCCAGCCGCGGGCGCGGCTGACCCGCTCGGTAGTCGAGTGGGGGATACGTGCCCTTGCCCTGGAGTGCATGTCGGTCTCTCGGGTAGCAGCCGCTCTGGGGATCTCCTGGCACACCGCCAATAACGTGATCCTGACCCAGGCCGAGCAGACCATCACCGGCAACCCTCACCGCTTCGAGGCGTAGAGGTCCTCGGTATCGACGATCCACCCGCGCGCTTCGCTATCAAGCGGGAGGTGCCCCTTCCGTAGGGCGCCACACCAAGCGGTACGACAAGTACGCCACGATGATCATCTACTTGACCCCCGCACACGATCGCAGTGGTCCCGCCCGGCTGCTGGACGTGGCCCCGGGGCGTTCTAAGAAGGTCCTCAAGACCTGGCTCGCCTAGCGCAACTAAGACTGGCGTGGGCGGGTTAAGATGGTGGCGATAATTATATCAAAACTATATGTGTAATGCATGCATTTAAAATGTGAAAATGAACACATCATCAAACTGTCACGTTTTGTCTCTCTAGTGCGTCGTATGTATCGAGTAGTACGATTGAGTTCTGCTCGATGTCCTGTCACGTCAAGCAACCCAAGCAGATCGATAGGGAGATGATCGACATGCAACGACTCATTGAATTCACAACAGACGATTCTGGTGCGGAAGAAGTTGAGTCTGCCGTTAAGACTGCATTTTCAGCTTTGACAGAAGAGCAACCCAAGTTCGTTCGTTTAGCGTATTGGAGACTACAAGATACAAACAAATTTGTCGCCCTGATAGAACTTGAAGATGAGAAGAACAACCCACTACTGAATCTAGATGCAACTGCAGCTCTACCGAAGGTAATTGGCTCCCATGTTGAGGGTGGTTATCCGATGCCGCAGGTGCTCGAGTTGATCGGTAGTTACGGGTTCGATCTGTGACCATCGACCAGAACTGGGATGCCTTCGCTTCGCAGGAAAAGTACCTGCGAGCGTTGGCTTTCCGTTTCTTGCATAATTCTTTAGATGTGGACGATATTATGCAAGAGGCATGGATTCGTTATGATCAAATTGATAAAAACAATATTTCTAATTTAGAAGCTTGGCTCACTACTGTCGTTACGAGGTTATGCTTAAATAGTCTTCGGAGAAATCGTAGATTTGAGTCAGATTATAATCTGACAGATCATTCGTTAGGTGAGTATGAACCCGAAAGTAGTTTGGAATTAAATTGCAATATTGAAATGGCATTTAATATCATTTTAGCCGAGTTAAGCCCTTCTCAACAAGTTGCTTTTATTTTACATGATGTGTTCGATTTTACTTTTGTTGAAGTAGGAAATATTTTACAGGTTAGCGAAGGCGCTGCTCGACGTCAAGCTAGTCGAGCTCGCAGACATTTAAGGAATAGCGAATTTCTTTCAAATCAGCATAAATTTAACGAAGACGAAGTGCAGCGAGTTGTAGGTGCGTTTCTTGCTGCAGCTCAAGAAGGAAATGTTGATAGGTTAATAGCTGTACTTGACCCTAACGTTGTCCGAACAACTGATTCGGGGTCTGTAATTAAAGGGTCAGAAAAAGTTATAGCAGAAACTATCGAACTTCGAGTTAATGCACAAAAGGCAAACTTTTATCTTTTGAGGGGGAGGCCTGTTATTGTAGTGGGGAGTCAATATGACCCTAAATTATTGCTGTCATTTACTGTTTATGATAAAAAAATAATAGCTTATAATGTTATTGCCAACCGCAATCTAATAGATCTTTTAATGTCGAAACAAGCGGGAATCTTTCGACCTTCGTAGTTAAGGCTGCGGTAGACATGCTTTATCAACTAAATTAGATCATTTTGAATAATCTTTAGGTATTTTATAAGATTGTTTGGGTATTAATATTCGGTTTGCTATAGTGAATTACAAGAATGCGCCTAAGGTTACGATGGTGATTCTTGTTATGACACTAAGTCTTAAATTAGGTGTTAACTTGTTCGATGATACATCTAGCTCGCTTGATGTCAAAATTTTCATTATTAGTGATATCAATAATTTTTCCTAGCCTGCTTCCTCGCTAGGGTGTTTATTGCCCGTGGATCATCCCCGCTTACGCGGGGTTAACGAAGTCCGTTTTTCACGTTCGAGGTTCCAGAGAGGATCATCCCCGCTTACGCGGGGTTAACACTTGGCGATCGTTGGAATCCCAACGATGTCCAACCCTACCAGGTGGGTTCTGCCTTCACTGGTGACCTAGTGCCCGCTCGGAGGCGTTGCGGTAGCGTCGCCGTCGTGCGGCGATCGACCACGACTCCTTCGGGGGCTTGACGGCGCCAGGGATTACCTGTGCTCCCTCAATCTGCCGGTACGGCGTGCGCATCACCAAGCATCCCTCGATATCGACCGGATCGCGATCGTGACCCAGTGATGCAATGGCAAAATGCTGTTCAGAGCGCACCGACCAGATCAATAGAGCGCGACCCTCGCCGATGTACGCACGGACCAGTTCCCACAACTGCTCGCGCACACGCGCCGAAAGACGGCCGACAAATACGCCAGGGGAGACCTCGAGCAACCATCGAGTCATAGAGCCACGAAGCGAGGCCGGTGCCGCGGAAAGAATCAGCACTACCATCCGCCAGCATCCTCCCCGGCATAGTTAGAACCGCCGGCTATGGCTTGCTTCTGATAATCCCAGAGCGAGACAACATTGACACCCAGTTCTTCGGAGTTATCTACCTCGAGCAAATGATAAATGTCCTTCACTGTTCGCTCGATGATTTTCAAATCGAAAATCCTATCCCGGACACGTCGCCTGGTCGTCCCAGTCAAATCCTCCATCCCCTCGGCGACAACATCAAAAGCGATCGGGATCGTTGTCTCAGCCTTGTACAGGTCCGCAACGTCATACACGAACGACCGCTCATGCCCTGTATGAACGAAACCGAGGCCCGGAGAGCAGCCAAGGGAAACGATCACGCCGTGAACGACCCCGTACAGTGCCGCGTGCGCAGCCGACAACGCCTGGTTAATCGGATCCGAAGCTTCGAAGTCGTCGGGACGATAATCCCGGCGCGTCCACGGAACCCCGGTCCTCCGCGAATTTTCCCGGTATACCTCACGGATCCGGGCACCTTCGCGTCCTCTGAGCTGTTGCATGGTCAGTCCGTCCACATCCTCGCCGCTGAATCGCATGCAGTACATGTCGCGCGCCACGCGCAATCGCTTCTGAGGTGAGGAGACCCTGGTCGCCTGCTCCACCAGAAGACGCGTGGAGGTAGCCAGGGAACGACCATGAGCGTAATAGCGCACACCGCGCTCACCGACCCAGACCGCCGTCGTTCCGCATTCGCCGAGAAGGCTCATCGCCTGGTGGCTGACGGACGTCCCTGGCCCGAGAAAGACCGCAACCAAAGACGCCGCAGGGACATGGATGGTGCCCTGATCGTTGCGGGCAGTCAGAGCACCATCCTGACGATGGACAACGCTGTGTTCTAGGTACAGGAAAGACATCCGGTCCTGCACACGGGGCAGCGCCGTCACAGGGACCGGCAGTATCCTGGCCATGCTTTTCAGCTCCGACCTATCCTGACGAGTGTCATGAGCCCGCAACCGTAGGCTTTGGAACGACCGATGCCCGATACGAGTACATGGCGCAGCCTCTCCGCATCGGTGATGCTCAGCACGCCCTCATAGACGGTTCGATTGATGGTGACCTGATCTCGAGTTTTACCGTCCGGTCGTTGCCGGCCGAAAACCGGACGCTCTCTGCGCACCACAACTACAGAGTCTGTGGCGTCTGCACCATCATCGAGCTTCTCGCCGGTGGATAGGAGCTCAAAACCATAACCTGCGGTGCGAGTTATCAGCCATTCCCGCTGCTGCTCGGCGGTGACGTGCCCGACTCTCTTCCCGCGGATACCTTTCCCTTGAGATGCCGAGTACGAAGGATTTGCTGCGAGGCGGAAGATCCACTGCTGCCCGGCCTCAAGCCGCTCCAGAAATGGCGAATAGTCGAGGGTGCGCGCCAGCAACCCGGCTGTTCCCGCTTCCTGGACGATCTGGGAGCAGTCGGGTTCAGACGGCGAGAGCACGTACAGCGATGCCGTTGTGCTCTGCGCTGCTCTGTCGACCCTCCACAGGACGCGGCCAGAGCCGCCCCCGTCGTTGCCTCCGGTTGCTTTCATGATGACGGCGTGCATCACTTGAGGCGAACCCAGGTACTTACGAGCGAGTCGTCGAGTCGGATCGATTTCGATCTTGGTTAGGAACACCGGGCTGCCTCCTCCACGTCGGCCATGGGGTCGTGCGCATCGGCGGTGTCAGCGCTAGACGCATGCACAAGGACCATGAGTCGTTCGACCTCCCGGAAGCTGTAGTCACGTCGCCGGGAGTCGAAGGACATCGGGACGTCTCGGCTTCCTCGCACGTCACCCAGCCGTTCCTCGACGGGCACAGCATCCTGATCAATGAGGATCTCCGCGGTGTAACCAGGATGCTCTCGGCGGAACCACTCTGAGGCGAGCCACGGCTCATCCTGGAGTGCGTCCAGCAGCGTTGTCTTCCGCAGCCCCAGTGATACCGGGTGCGTCGGAGGGCAGGAGCGTCGCCCCAGGTACAGAGGAAAATGCGGTCGTCGAAGTGCCTCGCCAATTCCCTCCAAAAGCGCTTGGTCGCCTTCTATACCGGCGAGGAACACGGCGTCAGCGAGGTAGTAGCGGTTTGATAGCGGCATGGGTTTGCGGCCATCGGTGGGCACGGCAGTGTGGAAGTCCCGAATGACGGTGCCAGGCTGGTCCTTGCGCACGCCGAAACGCAGGGTCAGGAGATCCTCGATCGGGTCTGTCCGGCGCCTCCCCGTGGCCGCCGCCAGCATACCGATGACGCCGCTCTTGGTCGGCGCGAGCTCGGTGGCCCGCACCGTGAACCGTGACTTCACCCCCCATGCCTGCATCGGGCCCGCGAGCCGTAGGAGGAGAACAGCCATCAGGCCTGCTCCTGACCAGGCAGACGGGGAGCCACGACGCTGCGCACTTGTTCTGGCAGGTCTTTGAAGGACACGCGCTCCCCGAGCGAGGCGATGACGTCGTTGTTCGCGAGGGCGACGACGAGGCTGCGCAGCGGCGTCAGGCCGTAGTTATTCTCGATCGTCGCAGCGTGTCGGGCCAGTGCCTTGATCGACCGGTCGACGTAGCCGTGGGTTCCCTCCGCGGGGACAGCCTCCTCGAAGGCCCCCACGAGGGAGACGGGCTGGTCCTCTCGCACAGTAACAAGAATGCTCTCCGGCACGGTGCGGTTGGCGAAGGTGTTCTGCTTACCGGTGGGCATGGACAGGCAGAAGCCCCTGATGAAGACCTCCAGTGCCTTCAGCGTGGCCTCGCTGTCACCGAGGTTGTGTCGCAGCAGGTCCACGTTGATGGTGGCATACCGGTACATGGTGGCCGAGGAGAACTCGACGGTACCCATCATGCCGGCGCCGGCATCCTCCTCCTCGGAGCGGCTCTTCTCATCATCCACAGCGGTGAAGAAGTCGTACTCGTTCTCTGCGGCATGCGTGGAAATGGCATGGGCTACCTGGCAGGCGGCATCAATATTGAGATCGGTGTCGTCGGCGACCATTCGGCCGAACAGAGCGATATCGACGGCGTGCGCCTCCTTGACGATTTTCTTGACCGTCTTGGCATCGAGTGCTTCCCCGCTGTGCGCGGAGGCGATGGCGAGCTCCGCCAAGCGCGCGATCTGGCTGGTGGACAGGAAGAGGAGATAGCCGGACTCCTGGGGTGCATTTTTCTTGCCACGTGGGGGAGAGAGCTTGATCTTGGCGGCCTTGAATACCCCTTCGGCAAGGGATAGCGCGTTCTCTGTGAGGTCAGGAGCCTCTTCGGCGATCCGTGAGGCGAGCAGCTCGACGACTCGCTTGGTACGCACACCGACGTCGGAGGCATCCAGGAGATCGTTGAAGTACAGGCGGGCGGCCCGTTTCCAGGACTGACTGGAGACCCGCAGGCGCCTCACACCCCCGTAGACGGCGGACTTCGGGGAGCCTGAATCATCACGGTTGACACAGGAGGGCGGCAGGTTCTGGATGACATGGATGTCGACGTAGGTGCTCATTGTTAGTTCTCCGATTCCGGTGCGGTGGTGGTGCAGTCGGCGCGGGGCGCCGTCTTGGTGTCGCTTGTTGTAGAAAGGAAGTGGTATTGGCGTGCCCAGGTGAGGCGGACCTTCTTCGCTCCGCCCGGGCGCTGGAAGCGGGCGATGTCGTCAACGAGCATGGCGTGATCCAGGGTGATGTCGCGGGCGCGCAGCAGCGAGATGAAGTTCCGCAGGTGATGGCGCAGTTCGGTGATGGTGGTCGAGGTGACGAGGGTATTGAAGCGCTTTCGGGCGGAGTCGTTGTCCTCCTCCCACCCCACGAGCTCCCGAGCGGCATGGCCCAGCCCCCTACCGGGACGGAACATGCGTGTGGTTCGGGACTGCTGATGTACGGCATATAGCGTCATAGCGGTGTGGACGGCCACCTCCTCCCACGTGGGGGCGTCGTCCGTATTGTCTGGGACCTCCACTTGAGTGAGTTCCCAGATCTCGGGAATCTCGCCGGGCTCCTTGGTAGCTGCGCCGCGCAACGCCGCCATCTCACCGCGAGCCCGCGCTTCATTGCGGAGGTAGCGGTTCTGCAAACCGTTATCGCCGTTAAGGCGGCTATCCACGAGGCGTCCGATGTCCCCCAGGTGGCGGGCTCGTTGGGGCACAGGTGGTGTATCTGCCGCATCAGGCAGTGTGCCGGTATCTGGTGTCTTCATGCCGTTGTCCTTTCTCCGTCCTCGATTGGTGCGTTCTGCGGTTCGAATGGTGGTACCGCCTTGTTAAGGGCGGTGCGGAAGTAGGACAGAGCACGGCCGACGTCCATGCGCCCCTTGCCCTCACCACGTCCTGCGAAGGCTGTGTCGGGCACAGCGGAAGCGAGCGCCTCTTGTTGTTTCCGGGCTTCGCTGCGCAGCAGGGATCGCCACTTATCGCGGGCCTCGGCGGGATCGGCGCCGTCGAGGGAGGCCAGCCAGCGCGGAAAGCGCTCATCAATGAGCTGATAGAAGGCGGCTCCAGCGTGATCGCGCGCGGCCGAGGCGGTGTCCGGGCTCCCACCGCGAGCCTTGTCCAGGTTCGCGGCCAGGTTCCGCAGTGCGAAGGCGACTCCTTCCGTCTCCTCCATGGCGTCATGAACAACACCGAGCAGACGCGCGCTGCTCCGATCGAGCAGGCCGGCCGGAAGTGAAAGAACATCGTTAACAAGCTCAGTGACGACTGCCTCCTGAGCCCCGTACTCAATACCGACGGCGTGCAGAGGAATGAGGCCGCTCAACGGCACAATGCGGTTCATCATGAGTTCCTGGTAGAAGGAGATGACCCCGGGGGAGCGGTACCGAGTCACCATTCCGGCGCCCTTGACCGTGATCGACGGACTCAATTGAGCGACCAGAGTGGACAGGCCTCGCCAGAAGGCCCGGTCCGTCGGCAGCTTGCGTGGCATGTAAACGGTTGCCTTGAGCTTCTTGGTCTGGGGCTCGGAGTAGCGCCACGCGGTCATGGGCTCGACCAGGTAGCGGTTCTGAGGCGTCGCCTTGTCCCCATTGCCGAGGAACAGGCCGGTGACGCGGGCGTCGTCGCCGTGGAGGAGGACACGGCGCGTCTGCCACGTGTAGCAGGACACCGGCCCGGTGGGCTCCAGGGTGAGCGAACCTGCGGGGCCATCCGGATCGCGTTCCCATGGCGGGATATCTTCAGCCGGATCGACATCGTGCAGCCCGTCAACCTTCTCGCATACCACGGTGTTGAGCAGCAGTGTTCGCTCTAAGTTCTCCCCATCCACGGTCACGACGCCGATCTGCCCCGTCCAGCCCGGACCAATCGGATAGCCCTTGCCATTCTTGGCTTGCGGATCGTCTACGGCGCCAGAACGGATGCCGGACGGGTCGAAGGCATGAACATGCACCAGCCAGCGGGCCGCCTCAGACCAGCTGATGTACTCCAAGCCCTGCGCGATCCTCGTGGTGAAGAAGGGGTCCCCGTTGGGAACATCCACAATGAGGGACTCCAGACCGGAGGTCTTTCCCGAAGCGGCATGGATTCCCGCCACCTGGAAGAAGGGGTGCTCCGGGTGGCGCAGGTAGAAGCGGTCTCGATATCCCTCCAGGTAGGCGGCGGCGTCGCGTCCGAGCTTGCCCGGGTCATCCCAGTACTCCTCCCAGACATCCATCTCCTCCGGCCCGCCCATGGCGCGGTGGCAGATGGCCAGGAGCAGGCGCTGGATGGCGACATCCTGACTGGCGATCTCCCCGTGGATCCCGGAGATGTCCGTCGCTTCGCGAAAGACGGTGAGGAGCGAGACCTCGTCGGAGGTGCCGTCGAGTCGGATGACCCGTATCCAGGGCTCATCGAGAAGATTGAAGCTCGGTGCGATCGGTGTCATTGGGAACGGACCTCCTTGAGTCCAGTGGAGGGGGAGTACTCGAGCGTGGTGCCGGCCAGCTGCGCCCGACCGTCCTCCAGGAGGAGGAACAGCTGCCCTTGAAGATCGCGATCATCCTGCCAAGCGGGTACGACACGAATTTCGAGCTCTTGGATGACCTGGTCGATGACTCGTTCGTTGGACAGGCTCGGGGGCAGCCTTACTGCGGACATCATCATGGTGCGCACGACCTTCGGATCCGGGACGAGATTGGTGGGGATGATGTGCCCCGGATCGCCGGGCTTTTGCGGCAGTGTGCGCAGTTCCTCCTGACCACCCACCCGATGAAGCTCCAGGAGGATGACCTCCAGGGAGTCCTCGCCGTCGCGCACCTGGGCGCGTCCCTTCTCCTCGTTGTCGGAGGCGGTCGTGTGCAGCCAGTCCACGAGCGATGTGCTCGTCCCCGCCTTGTTCGGCTCGCAGAGGAGGAATCCCTTTGCTGCATTGTGCTTCTTCTGCTGCTCCGCCTCATAGACCTCCCGGGCTCTGGCTATCGGGTCCCGCCAGTGCGGCGGTACCGGAGCGTCAGTTCCGTAGACGGCCTCGATGAGGTCGTGAACATCATCGGGTACGGTCACCACTCCCGAGCCACTGATGACCCGGTCCAAAGCGGCCGCACTCATGAGCATGTCCTGCTCTCCGTAGATCGTCTTGGCGCCGGGCTCCACAGCCGGGTTGTCGGAGGCGGTGGAGGGCAGCCAGTCGATGTAGCAGGTCGGGCTGGTGAGCTGGGCGGGACGCGGCCGCTCGTGGCGATGCAGGCGCCCCATGCGCTGGAGGATCAGATCAATGGGAGCCAGATCCGTCACCAGCAGGTCGAAGTCGACGTCGAGCGACTGCTCGACCACCTGCGTGGCGACCACGATCGCCCGGTGGGGCCGCTCCGGGGCCTTCCGCGGTGGTCCGAAGCGGTGGAGGAGATCAGCGTCTTTGGCCAGCCGGTCGCGGATGGTGAAGCGCGCATGGTTGAGACTCACGTCCTCACCGAAGGTCTCACGCAGCAGTTCGTAGGTCTCCTGTGCTCGCCGCACCGTGTTGCGGACGATGAGTGCGCACCCGCCGTCGGCCAGTGCCTCTTCCATAAGCGGTACCAAGGCATCCTTGGAAAGCCTCTTGATGCGCACCGTGCTGCGGCGTTCTGTTGAGGAGGTCGGGACGACCTCGGTGCGCTCGCGGCCCGCGGTGATCAGGCAGGGGAAGGGCGTGCGCACAACCTCAGGGGCGGGGCGCTTGGGAACTCGTTCACCCGCGGCCAAGCGCAGTCCCCGCCGGTAGGCGTCCACCAGGGCCGTGCACCGCGCCTCGGACAGAGTGGCCGACAGCAGCACCACCGGCACCCCGTAGGAGGCGAGCCAGGTCAGGGTCCTGTCCAGGTAGACGTTCATGTAGGTCGAGTAGGAATGCACCTCATCGATAACGACTACCTTGCGGCTCAGGCCCAGGTGACGCATGGCCAGGTGCGGGGAGCGCATCGCCCCGAAAAGCAAGTGATCCACCGTGGTAACGACGAAGTCGGAGAGCATCGCCTTCTTCCGCCCGTTGAACCAGGCCAGAATGGCCACGTCGGCCTGGCGCTGAGCCGCGGCGCTGACCGCACGCCCCCTTCTGATCTCCTCCTCATCCGGGCCGATGCAGGTCGGCGCGGGAAAGTCCTCGGCCTCGCCGCCGAGTCCCCCGAGGAGCCGGTCATGGATCTCATAGCCGCGGCGTCGCAGTAATCGGGCCTCCTGGTTGAGCCGTGAGCGACCGTGCAGGAGTTGGACGGCGAAGTCAGACGGTGCACCGTCCTTGGTGTAAGCCTGCTCGATGTTCTGCAGCCAGGACAGTTCGCGGGAGAACATGGCGTCCGTGGTCGCCTGGGTGGGCAGGGCGAAAAGCGTTCCGGCCCGACCGGTCCTGGCAGCGAGAATCTCTGCAGCCATGAGGGCCGCCTCGGTCTTGCCGCCTCCTGTGGACTCCTCGACGATGAGCAGGCCCGGCAAGTTCATGGTTCGGGCCGCTGTCAGGGTGCGCGCCTGCACGTTGGTGGCACGGGCGTCGTCGGGCAGATCGAAGCGCTGGGCGAGCAGTGAGTCGGCGTCGGCACCGTCGTCTCGGGGGCGCCACGGCGAGGGGATCTCCAGGCGGGCCAGACCCGTGGCGACACGCGTGGCATGGGCGTCGGGGGCGAACAGACGCGCGCCGTCGTCGTCGAGTGAGAGGAGCTCGAAGTACTTCTCCGTGGAGGCGATCCAGTCCGCCACGATGACCAGGCCCGACAGCTCCACGAGGAAGGGCTGAGACCAGCGGTGCCGCGCCCAGTGGGGCAGCAGTGGTTCTGCGCCCGTGCGAGTGGTGACGAGGTCGAGGAGTTCGCGCTGGGTGGAGGTCCATTCCTCACTGCCAAGGAGATGCTCGTGTCCGGAATAGTCGGTGGTGACGGCGGCCCTCGTGGGAGGGATGCCGTGGTGAGCGCCGACGACGGAGGCCAGCGCCATGGCGGGGCCGTGTCTCCACCCGTGTTCGCCTTCTAACCAGGGCTCCAGGATCAACTGGCCCGCCAGAGCGTGAGGGACCTTGCGGCGCTCGAGCGGATCGACCTGCTCGTGCGGCAGGCCCGCCTCTTTCATCCGGTCGTCCAGTTTCCCGACCTGGCAGGAGAAGGCCGGGGTGCATTTGCCGATGTCGTGGACGCCGGCGATCCAAGCGGCCAGGCGGCAGAACTCGTCCGTCGGGCTCAGGCCTGATGGGGAGTCGGCGAACTCGCGTTCAATGAGGCCTCCGGCCGTGGGGGCCAGCCAGCGCTCGGCGAGGTGCTCGGCGACTGCGGAGCTGTCGAGCAGGTGCAGCCAGAGCGGGAGCCAGTGATCGCTCTCGGGGTTGTAACCGAACTTCGCCCAGACGGACCGTGCACGTTCCGAGAGTGTCATCAGAGCTCCTCCTTTGGAGTTTCTGTGAGCAGGGACCGAGCAAGACTATTACCCAGGTCACAAATACATGCTTCCTGTGATCGAATCGTTACCGGCGATGCGGCGTCCCCGGCGCCGCACTGCTCACCGTTAGGCTCGTCCGGCCCGTCCGGCCGAGTAGGCCCTCCGCGCACTCTCCAGCGCCGCGGGCAGGGCTGCGAGCAGCCGCTCGACGTCGTCGGCGCTGGTGCCCCGCCCCATGGAGCAGCGCAGCGTTGCGCGCGCGGGACCCTCATCGAAGCCCATGGACAGCAGCACGTGGCTCGGCTGCGTCACTCCGGCGTGGCCGG
>ERZ773059.1284-NODE-1284-length-12476-cov-24.546896_pt1 | contig 12476 bp, 13 predicted proteins | sample MGYA00580514_ERZ773059 | MGnify/ENA primary metagenome ERZ773059 (study PRJEB29015, sample SAMEA2737981) | human oral metagenome | biome: human oral; feature: human-associated habitat; material: dental | place: China | collected 2056 ...
GCACCAGCTCCTCCCTACCAGGCACCGCACTGGCCCCGACGACGCGCTGGGACGACCCAGACCCCACCTCCGGCGGCGGGGCCACCAGGCGTGGGTGCCCACTACCCAGCAGCGGCAAGGGCAGCTCACCAATAGGCCAGCCCGCCATCCCGACCACCTCCACCGCGCCAAGCTCCAGCCCAGGCCGCCACGGCCGCCGCACGCTATCGAGCTTGGCGGGGTGCTCCGTACGGGCGCGCAGCCGCACCCCCGGGCCCTCCACCAGGCGCAGCGCCCCCAAGAGACCCTGCAGCAGCACCCGCTGCCGCAGCGGCGAGGCCGCCCGCACCCCCAAGCGCAGACTCGCCGCCGCCCGATGCCGCCCCAGCTGCGCCCGCATCCGCCGACCCCGCTCACCACTAAGAGACGGAATCGGTACGAGCCCGAGCAGCTCCAGCCAGCCCTGCGGCTCCACCCGCCCCAGCGCCTCTGGCGAGAAGCGCCGCCCCAGCTGCAGCTGCACCACCAGCTCCTCACCCTCAGCCGTCACCGCAAGTGCCGCCAGGACGGCTCGCACCACCGCGCTGAGCCGCTCCGTCGCCAGTCCCACCCCGATTGGCCGGGCCGACACCACCACCGCTTGACTCACCGTCCGCCGCGAAAAACCACGAGACACCCGGCAGCCCGGCACCAGCTCACGCACCACCGACACCAACCGCTCACCCGCGCTCGACCCCACCGCCCAGACCGCCTGACCACCCGAGGTGCGCAGCTCCAACACCACCCGACCCAGCGAGCTATCTGCCAGGAGCCGCTCCACCAGACTCACCGCTGTGTCCTGGGCGAGCGGCAAGGCAAAGCGCAGCTGGTGCCACACCAGGGGCTGAGCGGGGCGGGCCATCACGGGGTACCTCCCGGCGTGGAGGAGGGAGCGGCAGCCTCGTCAGTCTTGGCCGTACCGGCAGGATCCGACGCGGCGTGGGAAGCGGTGGAAGGGGTGTCATGAGCCAAGTAGCGAGCACCATCATGACGTTGGTGAGCACACCGGCCTGCCAAGCAACCACTAGGCGATGGCGACACGGGCTCATTCGCAGTACAACGGCCCACCAAGGCGACACCACGAGCACTCTGCCCGCTATGAGCACCAGCCCACGGAGCCGCTGCATCACTCGCGGCAACCGACCCATCGCTGGTGCCAGGCTCACGCCCCGCGCAGACCCCTGCACCTGAGGACACCACCTCGTCAACCGCGGCCGAGTCCACTGTCTCATCCGCCTCTGCCGCCATCTGCCGCGCCAAAGCCAGCACGATCCGCGCCACCGCCCGGTGATCCATGCCGCTTCGCCGCACCGGTACCAAGCGCACCCGCCGCGACGCACCAGGCCGACCACCGCCGTAGAGGGCCATCATGAGTGCCTCCTCGAGGCATGAGACCATCCACCGTTCTTTCGGTGGCCTGCAGCGGTGGAGTGAGTGCGTCGCTTTCGGCTGGCTGTTCCACCATCAAGCGCGGGACTCGAGCTGCAACCGTCCCATTGCGACTGATGCCGCTGCTCAGCCCGCTCCGCCTGATGGCCTGCATCAGGTCGCCGCTGCTCAATCGGGCCAGACCGATAGTGGCCACCGTGAGCGCTGGACTCCCTCACCACTCCCGTCGTCCCCGCCACCAGCACACTGTCAGCCAGGCGGCGGCGCTCACGGCGAGCAGCCCGACGAGCCAGGGCCAGCTGCTTTGCACGATGACGACGATCCACCTCAGCCCCATCGCGATCAGGAGCAGGCCGACGCCGCATCGCAGCAGGCTGCCAGCAAGCGAACGCCTCGAATCGCTCATCATCACCATCTCCTCGAAGACTGCGAATTGGGTACTTGTCTCGCCACGGCCGACTCATCGCGTTACCTCCTTGCCATTAGCGTCAGCGGTTTCGTTTCTGTCGTCACCAGTGCCGCCACGGCGCATTGCCGCAGGGTGCTCACTGCCGGGCTGGTTGGTCATCGCAGCAGGAGAGGCGCCAGCCGCCTCAACCGAATGCGCCCGCTCGCTGTACCGCGGCACGGCAAAGCCGGGGATGCGGATGTCGCTCGCTACTTGGTCTCCCCAGACTGCCCAGGGCTGGTTCGACTCTGGCCGGCGGCGGGCGAACAGCTCCAGGTACGGCCCAGGGCTGACCCGCTCGATAATGGCGAACTGCTCAGCCGGCTTGCGCGAGTGCTCGGTGACGGGGGCGTTGAACCAGGTCGGCTGGGAACGCGAACCCAAGGGCGCCTTCCCCCGAGTGCAGAACAGCAGCTGCTCAGTGGCATTACGCAGCTGGTAGCGACCACCCAGGCCCAGGCGGAACTTCACCCAGGTCAGCGGACTACGCACCGTAAAGCCCCAGGCCTCAGCCACCTCATACGCCGTCGGCAAGAGGGCGTTGGTCGTCCACAGCCACAGGTGGGCATCACGGGCCGCCAGGTGCTCCACCGGCAGCGCCTTGATCCGCGCCAGGCTCATCGTCCGGTAGTGCTTCTCACCGCTCTGCAGTGGCCAGGGCGGGTCGACCAGGATGGTGGCGAAACCGCCAGGCGGCAGACCAGGGATGGCGGGCGATGAGCTTTCACCTGGTCTCACTGCTGCGCCCGCTTGCCTGGCCGCCTCACCTCGCCGAGAGGCCGCTCCCCCAGCGCACGCTCGTCTTGTCTGTTTTGTCTGCTGCATGTCGTCCCTCCTTTTTTGTTCATATTTGCTATTGCTTCGGGCGAGCCCGCTACCAGCTTTTTTACGCGTCGGCAGCCAGCTGCCCTTATCCCATACATTCCACGAACACTCGCGTGTTGCAAGGCTTCCCAATTCAGATTGCGAAGCGACGCGACACGCCACCAGAGATGTGCCGCTCTGTGGTGCCACCCCAGGAAACAAAATGGACACACGCGCCACTTAGTGGATGCGAAAGTCGGTGCTGTAGTTTTTGCAACAAGCAGGCGAAATGACGTGGCATGTGGGTGAGGATTGCTGACGAACGCGACGGCATCCGCACGGTCAGCGAGTCGTCAATGCAGCGCCATGCGGGGATGCAGACGCTCACGGCTGCCGCTCGTCCGACCGAGTCGGTCGCTGCTGCGTGCACCGCCTGGGACGCGGCCGCGGCGGGCGACGCGAGGGTGAGTGAGCCGGCCAGGTGGGGCGGGCCGTACCCTCTGCCGTGCGGATGCTGTCCGATGCATCCGGCACCGCCTCAGGAGACACGCCGCCACCACTGGCGCTGTTGCCGCTGCTCTCGTCAGTGACACCGCCACCGCTACTGGCACCACTCCCGCCATTGCTGGTGTCGCGCCTTCCACCGGCAGCCTCAGCCGTTGCCTCCCGCACTGCCTGCTCGTTGTCCTGCAGCACCTGGGCCATGGCTGCTTGCATGGCCCGGCCGGCTTCTTGGCGCTGCTGGCTCAGCTCACTACCCAGGGCCAGGGCGGCTGCCCAGGAGGAGCCGGCCGGGACGCCTGCTCCAGTTGCTCTGGCCGCCTGGTGTGCGGAGCGCCAGCTGGCTGCGACCTCACCAGCGAGCTGGCCGGCCTGGTAGCTGCTCGGCAGCGCGGCGGAGAGCGACAGCGGCGGCTCACCCACGGCCAGCGGCTCACTCGTTCCGCCCGGCGGCGCCTCCCGCCACTGGGCCAGGCCATCGCGCACCCCCTGGGCAAACGCCCAGCCGACTGCGCCCACCACCGCCAAGCCAATGAGGGCCAGGATCCCGATTACGACCGTCATGATGAAACCTCCGAAGATGAAGAAGAGAATTGAGAGAAGAAGAGAAGTACGTGAGGAGAAGGAACGAAGGTGGGAGGCAGAGTGCTCACTACCGAGCTGACGACGTTCCGGTACCGACCCCGCCGTGCTGAGAAGCCCACCGAGAGGCGGCAGTCCCGCCCAGCCGAGCAGCCAGTGCTGGTGCCCTCCAGCAGTTCAGGAGTACTTCCAGGCCACCTGTCACCTGCGGACTTACGCGATGAGCAGCGACCTCACCGCGTTGACGAGAGCCCAGTAGTGGCCTCACCGCACACAGAGTGAGCGTGCTCAGCCGCCGCCCTTAACTACAGCTGCCCGATCCGCTGCCCAGCCCCCAGCGCATACCCCGTGATGATCGCTTCGTAGAACTGAGCACCGCCGGGGGCGATGCGGGTCTGGGCCTCGGCCTGGGTCACCAGCGTGGCGATATTGGTCAGGACCTGGGAGGTCAGGAAGGCCCGGGCCTGCTCGGCCTGGGCGGCTACTTCTGCCTGGGCGGCGACCTGCTCGATCTCCCGCCGGGTCACCCGGGCCTGGCCATTGCCCAGCACCACCCCCATCCGGGTGCGCTGGGGCGAGAAGAGACTGAGATTGGTAGAAGCCATGAGGAGTCCTTTCGAGAAGAGAGGAAGGAAGAAGAGAGGAAGAGAAGACGACGGCTGGGGAAGTGCTCACCCTGGAGCGGGATCCGCAGCCACCGCCTGGGATGACGCATGCGGCTCTGTGGCCGCCCAGATCACCCATCTGCCTGCCGCACTGCCCGAGGACAGGTGCCGTGCTGGCGTCCGGTTGACCTGGCACATCTAGGAGAACCCGCCGCCATTGGCGGTGTCGTGACACAGAAGTGACATCCCAGGGTTGCCAACGTCGCTATGGGCGCGCGACTACGGTGATCACATGGACGACACGGACACATCGAGCCACGAAAAAACGCCTTCTACACCAGGCAAGGCAGTCGAACGGCCAACTCTTGAGCAGGCCGTTCTGTCAGAACTATTGGCTGTACGCAAGACATCCGAAGGGCTCTCTCCGCACGCTATGGCAGGGTGTCCCACCATCATGGCGCTCCTCGGGGACGGCGATCCCCTAGTAGCATTCACACGGCTACAGGATGGAGTGCTTGAGCGCATCGAACTAGCCGACGACGTCACGCCGATCGAAGCAGCAGCCTTCTCACTTGGGTTGGCAAGCAGTGGACGCACCCATCTAGAACGACTCAATGCCTTCGGAGCAGAACGCGGCTATGAAGCCCGTCAAGCACGCCGCCACTCAGACAGAGGAATCCGGCAGCTGGCTGCGCTGATCTGCTCAAACTGGATCGTTCAAACTACGCCCATTCTCTCAGTCAACCTGACACAGCAAGCCGACAACAGCCTTGCTGTCATGGCCTACACCCAACGCCAGCGCTTCGTCGACATGAAGCCACTACGTTTCCAGCGCCGAGTCGCTAGTAGCCAACCAGAACCGTGGCATCCTCAGCCCGCCTTGGTTACTGAAGATCACCAGACCAGCACCACCACAGCTACCCAAACCGACATCAGTGCCGTCGGCGAACCAGCAGCCCCACTGCCCGACGATCTTTGGGTTCGTCAGCACCTAACTAGCCCCTTAATTCTGCCGTCATCAGGCAGCGAACCGATAGAACTGCGTGTCTCCTGGTTCGGCGAGGTCTGGCCTTGCTTCGAGATCAAGTGCATCGGCGCACTTTCTTCCGATCTCGTCGTCACCAGCCAGACACTCGGCAACACACTGGTACTGGCCGCCCACAACAGACGTAAAGCAGCAGCCAAGTAGTACCGCCCGCATATCACACTCCACACCTCCGCCCATACACCCGAATATCGACATCTGACGACCGCCAACGATCACAACTTAGTTACGACAATTTTCCACAGCTCCACACGCTCGTCTACTCATTGATAGGTCTCACTGACGAAATCTGTGCGACACAGACAGACACCCAGTCCTCTCGTTGGCGATACTCGAGAAACAAGCCAAACCGACTTGTCGGCCTCCCGACTGCTTGGCAGGCTTACGTTACAGGTTCGTCACAGCATCCCCCGTGGCGATTCCAGCGCACACATCCCTTACGGCTGGAACGAGGTGAAGCCGAACATGATTAGCGATGTACGCACCCACAGGACTGCAAAATGTGGACAATAACCACCCACATCTCCGAGGCAAAACTCCTGTCACTCAGCCACGCATAATACTCAGCAAATAACGTTCGACCACGCAGCCTCGAGACTACGCATCCAGAAGAGCCGCAGCAACGTCGTCTTCTGAGCGGTCCAGGAGCCACTTCGTAATGCACAGTGCCGTGCTATTACTCAAAGTCGAACGCACCTCGCTATTTCCTCACCCTTCAAGCGCACAGTCGAGCTGCGCGTCAGCAGATAAACCTGCACGCAGCGACTAAAAACTCACCCTCACCCCGACACAAGAGGCAACCATCTCGAGGAGACGTCATGGAACAAACACATGACACCCCATCTCACGACGACGAAGAACTGGACAACGTGATTCCGATCCACGGTGACGAAACCGAGCCCGACGATAACGACGGTAGCTCTGGGGCCGATACAGAAGTGCTTGACGTCGGCATCACCGAAGAGATCCTCACCACCGATCTTATTGGCGGAATTCGCGGCTATGTCGACATGAGCCGCAAGTACCTCGAGTCCAGCACGAGCAGCATCACGCCAATGCAGCTCAACGACTACATGGCGGACAACTATGAGGACTCGCTGACAGACGAGCAGCGGATCGCCATGGCGGAATTTGATGTACTGCTCGCCAAGCACGGTCAGACTCCTGCCAGGAGCGTCGAGGGCATCGTCGCGCTGCGGCAGATGCTCGTCGAAGCGTTCAAAGACAACTCGCTCGTCCCTCAGCAAGTCCAGCTCGAGCTGAAGGAACTAAACCAGAGCATTGCAGTACTGGAAGAAACCTACCAGTCGCATCTGGAACGCTCGATCAACGAGTCCGAAGCCGCCGCCATCACTTCTCAGCAAGAGCGCGAGCAGGCAGATATCGACCTCAAAGTCACCAAGGCCAAAGGCGAGGTGACTGTCGGCACGGCCGAAGTTGAAGCGAAAGAGCAAAACGTTGAGAACAAGCTGCGCGCGGGCATCGCCGACAACAACGAGGGCATCCTCGGCAAGACGCTCGACAACGATCGGCTCGCCAAAGCCATCGAAGCCCACAAGGACTCGCTCCGCATAATCTGGCAAAAGGCCGTCCGCCCCATCCTCCGCCCAGCCATCAAGACGATCATCATCGTCACGATCATCGGCATGACATTCTCGTACTTCGTCGAGACGTCAGGCACGGAGATGTACACCATTCTCAAGCCCGTCAACAGTCTACGCCACTTCATTTTCGATCCCATCTGGGGCACCATCGTCAAGAAGTTCCCACAGGCCAACACATGACACTCTCTTGACTTATATCCCAGGTTTCTCCATACTAATGGCATTAGCAACATAATCGGAGAAACTGCAATGAAAGTACTAGAAACAACGAAGGAAGGGGCAACTGTTCAACTAACGAAAGATGAGCTTCGCCTTATTGGGTCATTAGGTATTGAAGTGTTTCACGGAGCCTTTCGACAAGAGTGCAAATACCTCTGGGATACCGTTGCTATGCCGGTTCCGTTTAAACAATCTGGCGAAATATTGGATAAGTTTCATGAAATTGTCAAGGCCGTAAACGCCCTATCCAAGTAAGATGAGATAATTGTATTCAATAGAAGACTACCTGACGCCTGGCAGTGACGCCCAACTTGCCGCCATCGAAGGAATCATGAACCATGGTTACGAAAAGCACGGTGGCGACATCCCAGGGGCTAGTCGCGAAGAATTTGGCAACGCCGCGATGAGTGACCTCAACAGCGCTGATCACGTGTATGAAGCTCCAAGTAAAAATGGCGCGATATCACTTTTGTTCACCAACTCAGAAACTCAGATGGTCGGGTACATAAATACCTCCAACCCAAACTACTCCACATATTTCCAGCCAGACAGGGACGTGGACGATTATGCAGCTACTCAAGTAGAAGAAAAAGGCGCTGATGAAATATCTGAAGACATAGTAAAGGCGTTCCGCGGCGAGGTAGTACTTGAGGATCCACAGACGGAAGAGCAGACTATCGAACAGGAGACTCCAGAAGTCACAGTGGAGGCGGCGCCTGAGACTTCTGTAGAGCCTGAGGCTGTCGCGGATGAACCGGCAGTTGAAGTCTCCGACGAAGCACCGTCGGTGGATGCAGACGCACCTGAAGGGCCAGAGCGATGACTGATGCCTCGCCGCCGATCCTTCAACTTGCAACCAAGCTCAAGAAGGATCATCACGCGATCTATCTGGGCCGCCAGGATGGGCACCCGATCTTCGGCAGCAGCGAAGACCATCTGCTTGTCGTTGGCCCACCGCGTTCCGGCAAGACGTCGCGTATTCTCACGCCAACGGTTGCGTGCCACCCAGGGCCGGTCATTGCTGTATCGACGCGGCCCGACTTGCTGGCAGACAGCGTCGCGGCCCGTCGTACCATCACAAGCCACTACGGCGGCACCGTGCAGCAACTCAGCCTGGCTGGCTCACACATCGAGCCAGGATTGGCCACTGTGCGGTGGAATCTTACTGACAGCTGCGATCAGTGGGAGACAGCACGCGACCGAGCAGCCACGGTGGTCGCAGCAGCAGTGCCCCCAGCGCACGGCACCGACACCATATGGCGAGACTCCGCTTCCGTGGCCCTGTCGGGCTGCCTCCACGCCGCAAAGTTGCTTGGACATTCCGACGCAAGGATGGCTAGTTACATTCGGTCGGCCGACCTGCATTACTACCAAAATTCTATAACTCGCAGGTATCACAAGGCTGATACAAATCAGCGCCATCCAGCTGCTCAATCGTTTGACTGGTTGTCGAACGACCGCGTCATCGCACCGAACACCCGTAGTTCTGTGTTCTTTGTGTTGTCGCAGCAAGTGCTCAGCGCTTTTGACTACAAAGCAATAGATGCAAAACCGCAGCGCGCTAACAAGTTTGTGAGCAGCGCAGCGTCCACCATGTATCTGACAATCCCGTACGAGCGACGTCAACAGGCTGCGCCGCTCGTTTCGGCCTTCATTGAAGCAATAGTGGCTGCATGGCGCCAGCAACGACGAGCTCACACTCGAGAAGACGACGCAACGCTGCTACTGGTGCTGGACGAGGCAGCCAACATTTCGCCACTACCGTCGCTCGCAGGACTGCTAACGAGTGGAGCGGGAGATGGTATTCAGGTGGTCTTTGCTCTGCAAGAGCCTTCTCAGTCCAAAGCATGGGGAGATGACGCCGGAGCCGTCCTCAGTGGTAGTCGTCTGCTGTCCATCCTGCCAGGTGTCCGTGATGAGGAGTATCTCGCCAATCTAGCGCAGCTCTCGCACAAAGAAGTAGCCTACGACGTCAACGTCATCGTCTCCCCTGAGTGGGTGGGAGGCGACCGCTACGCCACTGCCGAACGCCTCATTCAGGAACGCCAGTACATCGAGCGACAACTGCGAGGCGAACCATCAAGACGGCATCATTTCTTGCGCCTTAAGGCCGCTCAGCCGGTTGCCCGCCAACGTCGCCGTGACGGCATACGATGCATTGAGGACGACACCGCCAATGTGCTATCTGTTCTCGAAGAGATTATGACCTACACCGACGTCTCCACGCTCGTCGATCGCCGATCTACACTTGAAGTCAGCGAACTGACTCAGGCGTCTCCCAACACAATCGCCTTCTTCGCAGGCTCCACATACCGAAAGCTTGATATTGTTCATTGGCGGGAGGATGAGTTGTGGAAGAGGGTATTAATGTAGCTCTCACATCCTTGCGTGATTCTACACTCGACTCACACCTCAATCGATTCTAATTAACGTAATCCGGAATGCTTAAAATTTGGAAGCGAGCAATATTATGACTGCCGAAGATATCGATATTAGTACGATATGGAATAACCGATTTAAGCAGAGCACTGAGGTAATTGCTGCCATTAAGGCGATTAACGAAAAGTTCTCATCTTACAATACTTTCGGCGAACTCGACGCAGACATAGACCTCAAAACTAACATCGCAAATGTTATTGGATACATTCGTCACACCGCCACTATAGACGCGTGGAAGTATCTTGTGCCATGGTGTATACAAAGTTTAATTCCATGGAAAGCCGTCAAAAATTTTCCAACACACCCAGTCGAGCACATCAAAGAGCAAGCGGGCGCACTTGAACGCGAAGATTCTATAGAATTTTACAAGCAACCTTTCGACCACCAAGAAGCGAAGAACTTCATAAATGAATTATCGACCAATGCACAGGAGATTTTTTCGAATTCAGAGCAAGGCCGTTTCTATTATAGAAAATACTTTAGTGCGAACATTAAAGGCGTTTCAGGAGCGGCTTACGAAGTACTGCGCCCAACAAGTATCCAAGGATTGCTCGATCGATTACATACAGACGTTCAAGACTTTATGAATCCCCCAAAAAAGTATGCTTCGCTCAATCCTCTGATCACGGGGATTCTGTTCTTAGTTGCTGGGTTGCTTACGATGGATTGGAAGCACTTTAACGTCGGAAAGACTACGGGAGCGATCTCAATGATTCTAGCTATGCTGATCTGTCAAATCTCTGTAGCATCATGGGTTCGCTTTTCATACGAATTTGCAATTCACGCACGAAGAGTAGCAATAAATAATACTCTAGCTGCCGTATCTCAGTCTTTGGCCACATTTGCTACATTCCTTGGGGCTTTCGCTTTTACTCAAGAAACTCCTACGGGTGGCAAAATATTTGGCATGCTACTGCTTATCATTATAGTATTCTCTACGATTTCCACAGTTCACATGAATAACATTGCGGAAATGATAAACGCTCGCCCGACATACGGATCTTCTAGCGAATAATATGCCACTTACGCTAGCGTGTCGGCATTGTCTCCAGTTATTAGTTTTGCGAAGAAAATGCCCGCGCTATCCACAATGGAAATCTCTTCTCCTGTCATGGCGTCGTATATTCGCGCAATTTCGTCCGCTGATCCGTAAGCCTTGCAGTGCGCGCCATCGCGTTCTAGCTGGATCAAGTAGCAGTGTCCGCATTCACAACAAGTGACAAAGGCGTAGTAGTGGCCCTGAATCGCTGCCTGACACAGAGATGCAGGATAGTAGTAGTAATGCTTGCCGCATAGAGCAGGTACTTTGATTTTGCCGTCTTCGAGAACACTTTCTGACAACTGAGTTGCAACACTCCAAGGTTCTAGCGTGACATGGTCAACGGTTGACTTTAAATACATCCCATCAGCAGCACGAGTAAACTCATCACTGTTACACAACTGGCCAAATGGCCATTGTATATCGTCGTTGGATGGCCACAACAGTGGCAGCTTTAAATCCGAGGTCATTTCGACTGCGATCGCATCATTAATGAACAGCAAACACTGAATGAAGAGTGCTCCAATGACGATCGTCATAAGATACGCCTGTGGCACAGCCGGCTCCGGTATGTCTGGAATACGAACCGCCATAGGCGTAACTCGGACGGCATGGAAGGCTGGGCTGCCAGCATATCTCCCTATCCAGATTTGGCTTGGGTGTAGCGGTTCAAGTGTCTCATGCTGCTTATAAAGATCATGATAAAGTTTTGGTGGCAGACCATAGCCATCTTGTCGTTGCGCTTCGCTCGATAGGAGCATCGCGGTGAGTGCCGTCTTTTGGGCCCACATCGCGACGGCTGGCTGATCGTCAACCGTGACCGTGGCGGATTCACCTCGAATTAGAGGGGTCAGTACTCGACGGGCAATTACTTCGAGTTTGCTCATCCAACCGTTATTGCAAGACAAACACACGTTCTTCACGGTCTGCCGAAAGGGAGGTTGGTGGCCCATATCACGAGGAATCTCATTTAGCGGGCCCGCATAATATTGCTGCGGGCTGAGATCAACGCCGATTTTGCTCAGCCATTGACCATACACATGCTCCCGGCCCAGCTGGCCTTCAGAACCGCAAAAGACACATACCCCAGTCACAGCAACCTACTCCATTGTATAGGCATCCATCGCCTTGGCGATTTGGCACATATGAGTGCATCAACCAGTGTAGTTGAAGACTGTTCGAGGTAGTGATTACAAATTGAGAACAATGCGTGGCGACGCTTCTACGTCTGCAGGAGTGTCAGTGCCTCCACACTGATCCACTCCAAGCTCTTGCGCGTGCGCGCAAGGCTTGCGTTTGTCTCGTTCCACCACCTCCCATGTAGCCACGCTGGACACCCAAGATGATCGTGCCATGCTCCCGACGCCTTTCGCCCGCCACTGAATCCGCAGATCGCTCAAAGGGTAGAGGATTTTCTTCTCGGTACCAGACGTGGGGCAGCAAGATCAGGGGGCGTCCGTCTACAAGCTTGACAGCGCACAGTACGTCGAAGAGAAGGTCACTCAGCACACGCTGGGACGTAGGGCCCATTGAGCATGCAGCACACCCATATTAGTAGGTATATTCCGGAGAATCCGTCGTCACCAATGCGCGGCATCGGCACCTCACTCCAATGTTATGATGAGCCGACGCGGATCGCCTGCGATTTAGTCACCTGGTCGGAATCTATCTCGGCTACAAGCCTCTTGCGCACCCTTCAGGTCAACGCTCAGAGACGAGCCATTCCTTGAAGGTTATTCAGGGGCGTGTATGGGGGTTTAGGGGTTCGGTGTGTTGAATGGGT
>ERZ773059.1291-NODE-1291-length-12457-cov-3.814627_pt1 | contig 12457 bp, 9 predicted proteins | sample MGYA00580514_ERZ773059 | MGnify/ENA primary metagenome ERZ773059 (study PRJEB29015, sample SAMEA2737981) | human oral metagenome | biome: human oral; feature: human-associated habitat; material: dental | place: China | collected 2056 ...
AAAAATTTTTTCTAGGAGAGTTAATATTCAACTACGAAAATTTGACGAATAGGAGTGAAGATGAGCGAGTACATCGAAAAAACGATGGAGTGGATAAAAAGAACCAATCCGGGCCAAGGCGTGTTCGTACAGGCTGCGACCGAGGTGCTGGGCAGCCTCGAGCCACTCATAAAAAAAGAGAGCAAGTACCAAAAACACGCGATCCTAGAGCGTATCGTGATACCCGAGCGCACGGTGATATTTCGCGTTACCTACACGGATGACGACGGCAGACCGCAGGTGCATAACGGCTACCGCGTGCAGTTTAACTCAGCCGTGGGCCCATACAAGGGCGGTCTAAGGCTCCACCCTAGCGTGGATCTTGGTGTGCTAAAATTTCTTGGATTTGAGCAAATTTTTAAAAACTCGCTAACAGGCGTAAATATCGGCGGCGCAAAGGGCGGCAGCACCTTTGATCCAAAAGGCAAGAGCGAGGGCGAGATAATGCGCTTTTGCCAGGCATTTATGAGCGAGCTATACCGCCACATCGGCAACACCGTGGACGTGCCCGCAGGCGATATCGGCGTGGGCGCGCGCGAGATCGGATATATGTTTGGGCAGTATAAAAAACTCACGGGCAGATTTGACGGCATACTAACGGGCAAGGGGCTAAACTGGGGCGGCAGCCTAGCGCGCACGGAGGCGACGGGATACGGGTTAGTTTATTTTACGCAAAACATGCTACAAAAAGCTGGGCTTGGACTAGAGGGCAAAAAGTGTAGCATAAGCGGTAGCGGAAACGTCGCCATATACACGGTAGAAAAGCTCTATCAAGTAGGCGCGCTGCCTATCACGGTTTCTGATTCAAACGGATATGTTTACGACGCCGAGGGCATAGATCTAGCGGTGCTTAAAGAGATAAAAGAAGCGAGACGCGCGCGCCTTAGCGAATACGTCAAATTTAGACCGAACGCAAAATACGTAAGCGTAAGCGAATATAAAGAGGGCAGAAACGGCGTCTGGGACGTGCCGTGCGACGGAGCTTTCCCGTGCGCGACGCAAAACGAGCTTCACCTAGCCGACATAAAGACGCTCTACGCTAACGGCTGTCGCTTCGTGGCTGAGGGGGCAAATATGCCAAGCACGCTTGATGCGATAAATTTCATGCTAGCGCAAAAGGATTTTTACTTCGCTCCGGCAAAGGCGGCAAACGCGGGCGGCGTGGGCACGTCAGGCCTAGAAATGATGCAAAACGCCGGCATGACCGCGTGGAGCTTTGAAAAGGTCGATCACAGACTGCACGGCATCATGAATCATATCTTTGAGCTTAGCTACGAGACTAGCAAGGAGTTTGGCGACGAGGGAAATCTGGTGCTTGGCTCAAATATCGCAGGCTTTAGAAAAGTAGCCGACGCGATGATAGATCAGGGATATGTGTAAATTTAGATTGGGCTCGTTTTAGCTACGCTTAACGTATGTCGGCGAGCCTTTTTGGACACGGTTTTGCTTTTCTCAAACACGTTTTAACGAGGCAAATTTAACCGTCCCAGCGCGCAAAATACGGGAGATAAAGACAAATTTACAAGCTTTAAATTTAGAGCCGAATTTATCAGCGGCGTAAACCCATAGCCGTCGAATTTACAGAGCCGAGCCGACTAAAACTAGCCAAGGCTCGGCCAAATTTTATAAGCCTCAAATTTAAGCCAAATTTGATGGCAAAATAGCCAAACGACGAGGCGAGCGGGAGCCGTCAAATTTAAGCCAGATAAGTACGCCTCGCGCCTTAGTCGCATAAATTTATCCGCCCCGCCGCGTGCGCCCGTTGCTCATTCTTTTTGATTTTGCCTAGTGCAAATTTACGCCGCTTCTTGCGCGCTGTAGCTCACAGCGGATGCGTCAGGCAGCACTTTCTAGTTACTTGCTCGATGTACTCTACGCTCAAATTTAGCCCGTAAAGCTTGCTTAGGTGCTCGCTTTCTATGATCTCATCCACGGTGCCAAAAGCCACCTCGCCCCCGCCCTTAACCAGCGCCACATAGCCACCTAAAAGTACGGCAAAATCGGGATTATGCGTGGTTAGCACGATGGTGTAGCCTTGCTCTTTTAGCTGCTTAACCGTGCGCAGGAATTTGTACTGATTGCCAAAGTCCAGCGCCGAGGTCGGCTCATCAAATACGATGATCTCGGGCTTTGCCGCCATCGCGCGCGCGATCGAGCACATCTGCTTTTGCCCGCCGCTCATCTGAGTGATAAATTTATCCTCAAGGTGCGTAATCTCAAGCTTTGCGGTAAATTCCTTCGCGATCGCCGTATCCTCCTCGCTAGGCCGCGCAAAGATACCCAGATGCGCCGCTCGCCCCATCGTGATAAACTCAAGGCCCGTGTAGTCGTACTCGCAGATCTCGCTTTGAGCGACGTAGGCCATGATTTTGGCGCGCTCTTTGTTACTGAGCTCGGTGCTGTTTTTACCGCCCAGCCAAACTTCGCCGGAGTGCGGCGTCTGCGTGCCGCTGATTAGGCTTAGCATGGTCGATTTGCCCGCGCCGTTTCGCCCCAGTATCGTTAGGATTTCGCCTTTGCCGACGCGTAAATTTACGTTTTCTAGCCTACCAGCGCCGTTTGGATAGGCGAAATTTAGATTTTTTACTTCTAACATCACGCGACCTTTTTGTTTCGCCAGAGTACCCAGACGAAAAATATCGTGCCGATAAAGCCCGTAAGTACGCCCAGAGGCACCTCGCTCACGCTGATCGTGCGCGCTAAGGTATCGACAAATAGCAAAAATATCGCGCCCATAAATATGCTCGCAGGCAGGCTGCGGACGTTGTTCGCGCCAACCAGCATACGGGCCAGGTGCGGCATCAGCAGCCCAACCCACGCCACGATACCGCTCACACAGACGCTGCATGCCGTTAGCAGCGTAGCGCAGACGATGATGACGCCGCGCTCGAGCGTTACGTTTACGCCTAGTCTTGCCGCACTCTCGTCGCCCAGAGATAGCAGGTTTATCCTCCAGCTCATCGCCACGAGTAGCACCGCGCAGGCTATCATCACGGGCGCTATAAATTTGAGATTATCCGCGTCGATCTTAGCTAGGCTACCTAGCTGCCAGTAAACGATGTCGGGCAGCTTGGTCTCTGGGTCGGCGACGTATTTTAAAAAGCCGATCACCGAGGCCATGAGGCCGCTAACGATGATACCTGAGAGCACCAGCATCAGCGTGCTAGAGCGCCCCATCAGACGCGGTATGGATAGCGTCATACCTACGGCCGCGAGCCCGCAGACGAAGGCTAGCGCCTGCACCCAAAAAAGCGATAAATCAAACATAATCGCAAGCGCGGCTCCGACGCAAGCTCCGGCTGAAACGCCAAGCAGATCGGGGCTAACTAGCTGGTTGCGAAAGACGCCCTGATACGCCGCTCCGCTGATGCTAAGCGCGGCTCCGACGAGGACGGCTGCGATAATGCGCGGTATGCGGATGTTTTCGACGACGTTTTGGATATTTGCTGCGGCGTCCGTCGGCACTCCAAAAAAGCTACCGATCACGCTAAGCACATCTCCTGGCGCTACGTAAAACCTGCCGACGCCAAGCGCGATCACGCCGCAAACTACGGTCAGCACGGCCAGTAAAATCAGCATAAATTTAAAACTAATATTTTTCATCTTTCTCCTAAAATAAAATCTCCGTCCGCGGTAGCTCCGCGTGAAAAATTGCTCTCCTCAAGGGTTAAATTTGCTGTTTTGGCTCATTTTGGCAGCCTTTGCGGTATATTCGTCCGTTGCGGCGGAGCTTCGCTAAATATTTTTATCTTTACTTATTGCGGATCTCGAGCCGCCTAAGCCTTTATCTCGCGTTTGCGTCACCGCTTTAGCCGTCGCAAGCGCGGCTCGCAACATTGAAGCACCGTTTGCGACCGAGAATCTGCCCTAACCACCAAATGGCTTGACGTTTACGGTCAAATTTGACGGTGCGTTTTTTGTTTCTACGACTCGGTCGCTAGCGTCAAATTTGAGCCTGGCTACGCGTTACCAAATTTAAATCTAACGTTTCCGCAAATTTTTGCTGCGCCAAATTTAAACGCAAGCTTCCGCCGCGTCAAATTTAAGCTATTTTACGACGCGGTCCATCCATCTAAAAAGCTCGTCCAGATCATAGTCGCCGCCGTGACCTTGCCCCCAAGGCACCGCAAAATCAACCGTCTTGCCCGCATTTTGTAGCCCTAGCGCCAAGATAAGCGGAACGGCTAAAGCCGTATCGGAGTCCGCCGCACCGTGCCTGATGCGGTAAAATTTAGCCGCGTTTTTGTTGTTCAGATAGCTCATCGCGTTTACCATTTTTATGATTTTAGCGTCTGCGATCTCGCCAGTACCGCGTTTGGCGCTAAATTTGGTAAAGTGCTTTGCCGCCACGTCCGCATCGCCGAAAAAGTCGTTTTCGGGATTTTCTAGCTTCAAACCATCAAAGGCCGGCACGGCTTTGGCGCGCGGCATAGACAGGATGTAATCGTCAAATTTAAAATCATAGCCGAGCGTGCAGCCCTGCGTCTCAAGCGTGAAAAACTCGGGCTTTAGCAGGCTTTTGTCGCGGCTTTTTGCGGCAGCGTAGGAGTCTGCGAGCGTCTTTTTAACGTACTCTTTAAAGCTACCTTCGCCGCTAGGCTCAAGCGTTAGCGCGCGGCCTTTAGCGTCTTTTAAATTTAGTGAATTTACGTAGGCGGGAAAGGCTGATTTTAGCGCAGCGGAGAGCTCTTTTTGCTCTGCGGTTAGTTCGCCTGAGACGGTTTTTAGCTTACCGCTTCGGTCGTTAAATCCAGCCCCGTCAAGCGCGCTAAAGTCCATTTTCTCGTATTTCGTCTGCGCGCCGAACATCCACTCGTAGGCTGCGTCGGCGTTTTCTAGGTTCGTAACCGGGCAGTAGGCGGAGACCGCGTAGATTTCGTCGCTAGCCTTTGCGGCTCCGAGTGCGGCTAGGTAGGGCTCAAACTCGAGCGCGTCCGCCGAGACGCCAAGCAGCGCCGACATCGCTCCGCCCGCACTCGTGCCGTTTGATATGATTTTGTTTGCGTCACCAGCCATCGCCGCGTCGTTAAATTTGAGATACCGCACGGCCGCCTTTAGATCGACGATAGCTGCGGGCGCTTTGCCGCTAAATTTGCCGTTTGCGCCCTTTAGCGTCCTACCTCTAGCTCCGGGTGCCGCGACGATGTAACCGCGCTCAAGCGCCGCTAGCACCGCGTTTGGCTTGCCATTTTTATCAAGCGCGGGCGTAAAAGGCTCGCCCGGCATATATCCGCCGATAGAATTTGGTAAAAATATCGGCGCGCTTGACGCGTCGAATTTGCCCGTCTCGTTTTTGCCGTCCTCGAAATACCGCGCCGGAACGTAGAAATTTAGCCTCTGAAACCGACTATCAACGGGGTTTGCTACGTAAACTATCCCCTCGTAGGCTCTAAATTTGACCTCTTTTTCGCCCGCTTTTATAGAGCGTGTTTCAAATTTATCCGGATCAAATTTTAGATCCGCAGCCTGCGCGCTAAGTGCTACGCACAGGCAAGCCGCGCCAAATGCAAGCGTCCTTTTTTTCATTTTTGCTTCCTTTTGATTTTGCAGGATTTACCCGCAAGCGAGCTCAAATTTGACTATTTGCTACCGTCCGGGTTTAGCCCTTTTAGGATGTAGTCAAACTCCGCGTCGCTAAGGTCGTAGTTCATAAATTTCTTATAAAACGCCTTAGTTTTGGCTTTTACGTCGATGTCTTTAAAGAGCCCCGGCTGGATGGTCTTAGCCGCCCATAAAATTTGTAGAGCCGATTCCGCGCCGTATCTATCCCAGCTAAATACGCCTTTTGGGTTGCCGTAGACTTTTTTGTTTTTGACCGCTTTTAGTCCTGCAAATACGGGATCAGCGTAAATTTTCTCAACCGCTTTTTGGTTATCCGCGCCGCCAACGATGATGATATCAGGGTCTGCAGCCACGATCTCTTCGGCCGTGATTTCTATCATGCTGCCCTCTTTTTGTACCGCGTTTTTACCGCCCGCGTATTTCACCCACGTGTCGATGATCGTTTTGGTGCCGTCGATTTTTAGCAAGTTTGCGCCGCCTACGATGTGTAGCACTTTAGGGCGCGCGGCGTCCTTTAGCTTGCTCGTGCGCTCGGTAACTAGCGCGATGTTAGCCTCTAGATTTTCGTTTAGTTCTTTTGCTTTGCTAGCTGCGTCGCCGCCGATTAGCTCAGCCGTTAGCAGCACGCTTTTTTTCATATCGTCGTAGTCGCGAAATATCGCGTTTACCGCATTAAAGCCGTTTTTAGTAAGGTTTTCTTGGAAGTTTTTATTTGACACGACGACTACGTCGGGCGCTAGTTTAACTAGCTCCTCGATCTGGATATCGTTGCCGTTTAGCGCGGCCGGCACCTCTGCTATGCGAGGGTAAATCGCGGCAAACCACTTATTTTTCTTGATAAGATCTGTCGTGGTTACGATCTTGTCCGCGCCGCCTAGCACCAGGATCACTTGGTTATTTGCGTGCCAAAGCGCGGCTATCTTTTGCGTTTTGGCCGGGATTTTGACCTCGTTGCCCGTCATATCGGTGACGGTTTTGACCTCGGCTCCTAGCGCTACTACGGCACTTAAAAGCAGGGTCGTGAGAAGTTTTTTCATCTTTTGCTCCTTGTGAAATGTAAATTTATAATATTACAAAATTGCATATTAAAATTTGTGGAATATTACAGAAAAGCATATTAAAATAAGATATATTTTTTAAATTTTAATCAAGAAGCGAATTTAAAAGCTAAATTTAAGCAGCCCCGCCCGCGGCTTTGCGAACGGGGCTAAAAATCACTCGTGGTGATAGTCGTCGTAGATGACCTTGTTGGTTTGGAATTTGATGCGTTTTAGCTCGCGAATACGCAAAAACTCCTCCTCCTCGATCCTTTGGATCTGGATGGCAGCCTTAAAGGTCGGAGTCTTACTGATGAAGTCCCAGCCGTTGCTGGTTAGCTCGTTGCAGCAGCTCTCCCAGTAGTGGTAGGTCATCTGGATGACGCCGTCTGGGACGATGTCCGTGACGTCTGCTTTGATGACGATGTAGCCGTATCTACTCCATGCTTTGATGAAGTCTCCTTGCTTGATACCGTAGCGTTCGGCCAGCGCAGGATTCATCTCAGCGATAGGTCCGATGCTGTCGCCACCCTCTTCGATAGCTTTTGAGCGTCTAGTCATGACGCCGCCGGCGTACTGATAGACTTTACGCGTAGTTAGCAGCTGTATCGGATACTCGGGATCGGTCGGCTCGTCCACGCTGCCCGCCATCACTTCATACTCAGGCGGTAAATTTACGCGTTTAGCAAACTCGGCTTTTGCCGGCTCGATATCCGCGACGCTCTTTACGTGCAAACAAGGGATAAATTTGCCTTTGCCGTCTGGCGTAAAGAATTTTTTGTCTAGATAGAGGCTCTGTCCGCCCATATCGTTTTCGTCAGGGCACGGCCAGTGCAAGCCGTGGTACTTTTTGATGCGGTAGTAGCTCATACCGCCGTATCTTCTAGGGTCGCACTTGCGCACCTCTTCCCATATCTCTTCAGGGGAGTTAAAGTTAAATCCCTCCGTCGCTCCGAGCCTTCGCGCGATCTCGCAGATGATCCACCAGTCTTGTCTAGCGTCTCCTGGAGGCGTGATGACGTGCTCGTTGTGCTGGACGCGGCGCTCGGCGTTGGCGTATAGACCCTCTTTTTCGCTACTTGCCACGCCAGGTAGCACGACGTCGGCCTTACGCGACGTTTCGGTTAAAAAGATATCCTGAACCACGTACATATCTACTTTAGAGATCGCTTTTAGGAAGTGGTTGGTGTTTGGATCGGTCATAACCGGATTTTCGCCCATCGTCCAGAAAAAGTGCACCCTGCCGTCAAGGATGGCATTTGGTACTTCGGTTTTGTGGATGCCGATTTTACCGCTCAGTGAGCCCGCCTCTAGATGCCAAACCTGCTCAAACCACTCGCGCTGTTTCGGATCGGTTACCGAGCCTAAATTTGGGAAAATATTTGGCAACACACCCATATCGCAGCAGCCTTGGACGTTTTCTTGTCCGCGTATCGGCAGGTCGCCGCTGCCTAGCTCGCAGATATTTCCCGTTAGAAGGAATAAATTTGAGATATCGCAAACCGCGCCTACGCCGTGGTTAAAGTGCGTGACGCCCATACCGTGCGTGATGACCGCAGGTCTGATAGTCGCGTACATACGGGCCGCTTTTCTCACGTCCTCAGGATTTAGGTTGGTGTAGCTAGCGATAGCTTCAGGCGAGTAGTCTTTGACCGCTTCGCGCACGTATTCCACGCCCTTGGTGCATTCGTTTACGAAGTCCCAGTTAACCAAATTTTCCTCGAAAATAACGTAAATAAGTGAGTTTATAACCGCGATATTGTGCTCGGGCGCTAGCTGCAAATGCACGTCCGCTCGGCTGGCAAATTCCGTTTTTATCGGGTCTACCACGATGAGCTTAGCACCGCGGTTTAGTGCGCGCTGTATGTGCATAGCCGCGATCGGGTGGCCGTTTTCGGGGTTTGAGCCGATCATTAATATACAATTACTATAAGGTCCGATCTCCGTGAAGCTGTTTGTCGCCGCTCCGTTACCGATTGTTTTGGCAAGACCTGCCACAGTCGGAGCGTGTCAAATTCTAGCGCAGTGATCGACGTTATTCGTGCCGATTACGGCGCGCATTACTTTTTGCGCGACGTAGTTGTCCTCTAGCGTACAGCGAGCCGAGTAGTTGCCTACTAGCGCGTCAGGGCCGTATTTTTCTTTTACTTCTTTCATCTTTGCGACGACTAGATCGAGCGCTTCGTCCCAGCTAGCCTCCTCGAGATCTCCGTCTTTGCTAAATACGCCATCTTTTTTACGGATTAGCGGTTTTGTCAGTCTATCGGGCGCCCCCACGTAGTCCCAGCCGTAAAAGCCCTTTAAGCACAGATTTCCCTGATTTACGGGGTTATCCTGCACTCCAAGCGCGCTTCTTATCACGTTGTTTTCAACGTGAAGCTCGACCTGGCAGCCCGTGCCGCAGTACGGGCATATAACTTTGCCGGTCTTTGTCATTTTTTCTCCTTTTTTTATGCAAATTTTGCATATTTATTAAATATGAAATATTTGCATATTTGTCCTTAAAAGATAATAAATTCTCTTAATCTTGTAAATCAGTTTTCGAATTTAAGATTTAATTTATATTTTATATTGATATATGTGGCTAAAATCACCATTACATCGTAATTTAAAGCGTATCATTTTAGTTACTTATAAAGGTGTATTGAGAGTTTTTATTAAGATTAGAATTAGTTATTGTATTAATGTAACTTAAAATTCTACTTCAACGCTTAATTAAATTTGATCCCTCCGTGAGGCTTGAAGCGAGCAAAAACGGTTAAATTTGCAAGATTAAATTTGAGTCGTTTCTGATAGTGCGAGCGTTTTGGGATTTTTAAATTTTATGGCGAGTCATTTTGGAGCGCGATAAATTTAGCGTGGGTTTTGGCGAGCCAAATTTGACCGCCGACCACGCGAAATTAAATTTGATTTCTCGAGCAAGCCGTCAAATTCTGCCAAATTTGACTCGTTTGCCAGCCGCCAGTCTGCAAAACCGAGTCAAATTTGACGCGTTAAAGAGCTTGGCGAGCCAGCTTGCTCCAAGCCCTTAAGCCGAGCGGATCAAAACCCGTGCGCCTTTTTTAGCTCCGGATCGATCGGTTTTTTCGTGCCGTCCTTTGTCACGCTCACGTAGGTCGCGATCGCGGATGTGACGTGTATGCACTCGCGAAAGCCCGCCGCATTTAGCCGCTGCGCCGTAACTTCGATCTTGGTTTTGATCGAAGTGTTGCCCACTTCCGTTATCTTGGCGTAGCAGCTCACGACGTCGCCGACGAAAACGGGCTGTTTAAATATAATCTCTTGCATCGAGATCGTCACGACGCGCTCTGGAGCCACTTCTCGCGCGGCCTGAGCTCCGGCAAGGTCGATCTGGCTTAGTATCCAGCCGCCAAAAATGTTTCCCGCAGAGTTGGTGTCTTTTGGCAAGGCGACTTGCTTCATGCGCGGTTGTAGATTCCCATTTTTCAGCAAGTCCGGCCACCGATTTTCCATTTTTATCCTTTCTATTTTTATTTAATTTTGCAAATTTAGCGACAATCCGCCGCGTTTAGCTTATTTTGCGTCAAGCCGGGGTTAAATTTGGCGCGTAAAACCCGCGTCTTTATAACCCAAATTTAGCGTCAAAAAGGTGCGGGTCTCGGCCGCTCAAAAAGGGAAAATTATAGCCCAATCAGCCGCAAACCAAAGCTAAATTTGACGCCGTAAACGCGCCCTATTTCTCTCCCGCTTGCCACTTTTCCCATTCGCCGCTCTCGTCAAGCTCGTTGCCTATAGCCTTGTAGCGGGCGTAGTAGTGCTCCACAAAGGCCCTTGTCTGCGCGTGTTTAGGCAGATAGCTTTTGCCATCTTTCTCGCAAAATTTCGCCAAAAACTCACCCGCAGGAGCGCGCCTTGCGTAGTGAAGCGCCAAATTTTTGTAGTTTGCGAGGCAGATTTCTTTAAATTTAGCGTAGTGCTCGCGGTCAAATTTGACGATCAAAGCGCCGCCGTCAAAGCTAAGCGCGCCCGAATCAAACAGCAAGCTCAGGTGTATGAGCCCCTCGCAGTAGTACGCGCGCACCTCATCGACCTCGCGCCACGCGATGAGCCCGACTGCGCGGGCGATTAGCTCGTGAAATACGCTCATCTCATAGCTCGCGTCGCTGCCGATAAAGAAATTTACCAGCCCGCCCGTAGTCGCCTTGTACTCCTCGATAAATTTAAACTCGCCGTCCGCGTTCATCGTCTTTTCCGTGTCGGTACCGACGAAAAGTATATGTCCAAACTCGTGGCCGATCGTGGAGATTTCGTAGGTTTTCTTCCAAATTTGCGGCTTTTTAAACAAAATTTCGCGCCCGTAGTCCAAAAACTCGCGCGAAAAAATCTCCCCGCTAAGCTTCATAAACGGCCGCGCCTTGGCGCTCTCGTAAACGTGCTCGACGAAGGCGAATATCTTTTTGCCCCGCTCCTTGCTCACGGTCTCGTCGTTTGGCACGACCTGCGCGGAGAAAAGCCCGTTTAGCTCGGCGCCGTAGTAGATCATCGGCACGCTGATGTACGTCTGCGTTCTAGCGACGTTTTGCGTCACTTGGCGCGCGAGCAGGGCGTCCTCTATCCCGCACTCGCGGCAAATTTGCTCGTAGGCGCGGATGACGCTGGCCTTAAACTTCTCCTCGTCAAAGTCGCTGGCACCCGCTAGCCTCACGTCCCACTCGAGCGCGACGGCGTGCGTGTAGGCATCCTCGTAGTACTCGAGCGGATGGCCGGGCTGCAGCGGGCCCTTTACATCCATCCACGCGCGCTCGGCATCCTGCCACGCCGGGATCGCTTTGTCATTTTCTCGCTCGCAAAACGCTGCTTTTAGCTTTTCAAAGTACGTTACGTAAGCTCTTTGCTCGTCGTTTGCGGCTAGCGATTTTAGCTTTTTGATTAGCTCCTCTAGTGCGTCTGCCACGCGTTTTACTTCGTTTTCAAAAGTCACGGCATACGGTGCGAAAGCGTATTTATCGCCGTTTTTCATGACCGCGCCGTAGCTTCGCTCGCCCTTTTGCCCGCCGTCTTTTTGATAGAGGCCGTTTTCGTCGATAAATTTGATCGCTTCAGCCATGCTTACAAATTTAGCTTCGAATTCTTTATTCGTCGTTTGCAAAATTTGCCTGTCCCACGCGCTTTGCCACCCGTTCATCGCTAGTCCCGCGCCGTGCATGCCGCTAAGTAGCGCCGAGTAAAACTCGTCTAAAATTTTCTCCTCTTTTACCCGCGCCAAAAGCCTTTCAAAGCGCACCTCGTAAAACTCGCGCACAAGCTCAAAAGCTTCGTCTTTTATGCGCCCTATCTCGGTCTCCTCGCGCCCCTGCTTTTTTAGTTCGTTTTCTAGCGGCTCAACCTTTAGATCGACTATGCGGCGCAAAACCGCTACCTTTTCGCTCTTCTCGCCCTTAAAACCCGCGATTTTTAGCATATTTTGCACGACCTCGCTTGGGTTATCCAGCTGCCTATACATCGCGTTTAGCTCGTCTTTACCGGCCGCTACTAGCTCGTTTAATCTTTTAAAATCGTTCACGTTTATCCTTTTAAAAATTTGGCGTATTTTAGCTTAAATTTGATGCATATCGCGTTAAAAATGAGCAAGCGGGAGTTAAATTTGACGGTGCGGACGGCGAAATTTGCGCCGTAAGGAGTGCGGTTTATAAAACCTAAATTTGCATTATCTAAAAACAAAGCGCAGACTCAAATTTGAGGTTGAATTTAAGCCCGCGCGAGTAAATTCGGCTAAATTTAACGCTTTAGCGAACAGCGGTTTAAAAAGTAGCAAGCGGGACAAAATCCCGTGGCGCCCACGATAAAGGGCACGAGTC